>Ga0307473_10000072_pt1 | contig 19085 bp, 15 predicted proteins | sample atmos_gasesAM5C__FD_203744 | JGI IMG/M metagenome (GOLD analysis project Ga0307473, IMG submission 203744) | Hardwood forest soil microbial communities from Morgan-Monroe State Forest, Indiana, United States - atmos_gasesAM5C_515 | ecosystem: Environmental > Terrestrial > Soil > Temperate...
CTTTGTGGCCACATACCATTCAATCGTTCGGTGGAGGCCCTCGTGGAACATAGTCTGCGGCGTCCAACCGAGGAGCTTCTTCGCTAGCGAATTGTCTGCAACGCGGTTCAGCGGCCCTGTCGGCATGTCAGGTTGGAGTTGGATTCTTGGTTTCCGTCCGAAGGTGCGCAGTATTTCGTGAACCGCGTCAATAACCTTGATCCGTTCCATCGTGCCGAGATTCACGGCAGTTCCGTCATCGATCTTTTCCGCGGCCAGGATCGTTCCACTCACGATGTCATCGACGTACGTCCAGTTTCGAATCTGTTCGCCAGTTCCCCACACGGCGAAGGGATCCTGACCGATGAATGCTCGCGCGATGAGAGCGATGATCGCGTGGTTCTCAACGCCGCGCGGGCCATAGACAGTGAAATAGCGGCAGGAGGCGGATTTCATTCCCCAATCCTTGTAGTAGGACTGGAGAGTCATCTCAGCCATAAGCTTGGCCCATCCGTACATGTTGTCGGCATCGAAGGGAGGGCCAACCATGTCTTCGGTCAAATACAAGATCTTGCCCGGGTCCGTTTGAATGTAATTCGGGTACACGCAACCGGAGGAGGCGTAGACAACTTTGTCGACCTTAGCCTGATGGCAAGCGCGGAATACGAGGCCGTCGAGCATGAGATTCACGGCGCAAGCAGCCTGATGCAAATCAACATAGCCCCGGCCGCCATGATCCGCAGCGAGATGAAACACGACGCCCATTCCGTCAACAGCATGCTCGGCCGCTCCTCTTTCCCGGAGGTCGCCTTCGAAAAATTCGACTGTGCCGTCCTGGACGTTGCCGCGGATATTCTCGAATTTTCCGCTGCTCAGGTCGTCAACCACCCGAACCTTCGCACCACGCTGGAGCAGAGAATTGACCAAATTGGAGCCAATGAAGGAGGCGCCTCCGGTAACCAGCACTTTGCGATTTTTCCAGCTCATTTTTCCTCCGAGATTTTTATTCGAACTTCGCGATATGAAGCAATTCCAAAGAGACACTCCAAACGGACCTAGGAATTGTAACGAGGTAACGTCTCCACAACCTGCGGGGTTCAGCCAGGAGCCTGAAAAGCCATTCCAAGCCGCTTTCGCGCATCCATTCTGGGGCGCGCCGGAGTCTGCCGGAATTCATGTCGAATGCTGCGCCGACTCCTAGCATGAGCGGGACCTTCAACCGTTCGCGATGTTCATACATCCACCGCTCCTGCTTCGGGGTGCTCAATCCCACCCAGAGCACGTCTGCATCGCAATCCTCGACGAGGGAAACGACTTCTCGTTCTTCGACCTCGGTGAGAGGGCGGAAAGGCGGCGTGTAGGTTCCGGCAACGGCGATTCGGAAGGTTTGGTGAAGTTGTTGCGCCAGATCTTCCGCTACACCGGGTGCACCGCCGTAGAAAAAGTGGCGATATCGAGAACCTGTCTTCCTGCAAAATGCAGCCATAAGTTCCGACCCCGTGACTCGACGACGAATTGGTAGCCGATGCCAACGGCCGAGCCAAACCAGCGGCATGCCATCAGGGACAACCAAGGCAGCGGCATTCAAGATTTCTCGGAATCGGGAGTCCTGGCGGGCCTCGGCAACACCATGCATTCCCGTGACGGCAACATAACTTCCTGACCTGCGGCTGTCGATCAACCTCTCCATATGGGTAACCGCATCTGTCATATCAACTGCGTCGACGCGGACACCAAGAACTCGAAAGTTCGGCATGAATAGAGTTCTATCGGATTGGATGGTTTCAGGCACCCGCATTCACGGTGTGTTGATAGATTTCCATCAGGCGCGTGTAATTCTTCTCGGGGGTGAAACGGTTTTCGTATTCGCGACGAGCTTCTCGGCCCATCGACGCAAGTTCGGTTGGATGAGTCCAGGCCCAATCGACTATCCGAGCCAGGTCCTCGGCGTCACCGGCAGTGAAATGAAGCCCCGTGCGATGGTCATCGACGTTTTCCTGCATCGCACCCAGTCGGGAACAGAGCACGGGGGTACCGCATGCAAAGGCCTCAGCGATGTTCAGCGAAAATGTCTCGTACCATACGCTTGGCACGATGAGGAAAGCAGCTTTCTTCATCGCGGCGCGCGTTTCAGTGACGTCCAGTCGCCCGCAAAACCTCACGCGTTGCATGTTTTTCCCTTGTGCCTCTGCCTCGAGCTGTGCTCGCAGTGGTCCCTCTCCGATAACCAGCAGGGGAATGGAGCGGGGAAGTAGGTCCCAGGCTGCTAGAAGTGTTGAGACTCCCTTTCCTTCCGCGAGCCTGCCAGCGAAAAGGGCATAGTCTCCCGCGGTACCTCTCTCACCGGGATCGGGATAAACAAAGTTTGGTTTGACGTGAATCTTGCTGGATGGCAGCCCGCCCTCGATGAATTTCTGTCGTGCAAATTCTGTGAGAGCTACGTAGCCATTCACGGAATCCTGCCAGGTTCGCTGTGTGCGGTGCACTTGCAACATCAAAGCAACGGCCGCCGTGGCCGCACGGGAGTGGCGATAACAGCCGTGGCAGATACTCCTCAGCAGTCCATGTTCGCAGCACTCCTCGCAAACATGCCCATTGCGATACAAAATCGCAGCTGGACAGAGCAATCGATAGTTGTGCAGGGTCTGGATCACGGGAACGCCCTCTTCCTTACAGACCTCATAAACAGAGGGAGAAATCATCATGAATGTGTTGTGCACATGGGCTAAATGAGGTCTTACGGTGCGAAGAATCTCTAGAATTTCGAGCTTGCTATCTTTGGCAGATATTATCTGCTTCAGCATTCCAACACGTTGGAGCTTTGAGTACGCTTCCAATTCATGGTTACTGCGCTCATAGGTCACAACCTGGTGGCCATTCCGTGCGAGCAACCGACGTTCCTGCTCGAAGACAATGTCTTCTCCACCTGCTTCCTGGTACGCGTTGTGTACGATGAGAACTTTCATCTTCCCAGCGACCCGGCCAGATGACGATTGAATCGCTGCCTTCTTTATGTGTTGTTGAGCAGGAACAGAGTCTGTACGGGAGGCCTTTTGATCTTCTCTTCCGCTCTGTTTTCAGCGCAAATTCGATGAGCCCCATTCAGATCGAGGAGTATCCAAACTTCCTCCTACGCCGAAGGAATTCCGCACAGCCCAGGATAGTCAGAAAAGCAATCGCTGGATGGCCAGTGATATTTCCTGTGAAGAAGCACCGCACGACGATGATGCTGAGTGCCAAGATAATCTCCACCGCGAGATGGTTCTCAGATGGGATGGAAAATGTAGTGCGTAATGACCGAAACAGATACCAGGCAATTGAGCTCAGAACGATAATGAGGACGGCTGGTCCCCAAATTCCTATATCGAGAAAACTCTCGACAAGGGTGTTGAGAACTTCGGTGTTGCCGGGAATACCCAGAGCAGGAAGAACGACGAATCGACCGCCGGCGTACCCGCCGTAACCTGTCCAGGGTCTCTCAGAGATTTTCTGAAATGCGAACTGCCAAAAATCGAGTCGACCGGTCAGAGACTCTGCCTCCGCGACCGATTGCCCGCGTAGCAAGTATCTGATTACAGTCGATCCGAAATTCGTCAAGAAAACTAGAATCAATCCGGCGAGTGAGGCGGTGATTCCCCATACAGCCCCAAGTAAGAACCGACGGGTAAGAATAAACAACAAGAACAAGGAAACGAGGAAGGCTGCTACGTCCGCGCGCGTCTGCGTGAAAATCAAAGTCACCAGGGCCGAAATAAACAAGAGGCGATACCAGGCTCCATCGTATTTGCCATCCGGATTATCCAGAAGCCGGCAGAGCGAAATGCTCCCCAAAATCGCACAATATTCACCGATGCTGTTGGCATCAATGTTCGGCCAGACACCTTCCAGTCGGACCCGAAGCGGCCCATAGGAGTAACCCTCCAGAAAGGCATCGCGCGGATCCAAGATCGCACCTATCCAGGCCGTGAGCACCAGCAATCCCAAAAGCGTCCAAGTCCAATTCGCGAATCGTTCATACTCTGCCACTGAATTCAACGTCGCCACAACAGAGGCAAGAACAGCAAGATCAAGCAGATATTCGCTCGATCGGAAAAGTGTAAATGCCGGAGCTGCTGACCACGTCGTCGAAAGAATTGAAATTATCGGATAAACAGCCATGATCCCGATGAGGCCGCGGGAAAGTGAATGATGCCAGAGGGTCTTTCGTTTCAGGAGCCGCGCGATCAACACCAATCCAATGACTCCATCGAGGCCGATTCGATACATTGCCCAACCATCAACCGCCGAGCGCTGAATGTCGTAGTGATCACGCCCGCGAAACACCAGTCCGCTCAGAAGCAGAGCCAGCCAGAGTCCCTGCCACCAGGTAAAAGAATTAGTGATAGATGTTGATTCCCGGACCAACGTCTTGGTGGCAGGAAGTACGATGAACACAATCCACAGCGGGGCCAAGATCAGCAAGACGGTAAGCATTGGGTGCCGGAATGGAGCCACTGCATAAAATGCCAGGAGAGTGCCCATCGCAAATAGGAATAGCTCCCCCATCCATCGAATGCGAGTCATTGAATTCGCCCGTCCAAGAGAGACCGCACGTCACAAGCACGACGATAATCCGAGCAAATCCTCCGAATAGGGGATTTCATCCATTCACCAAGCGTGCGTAGACCATGGCCAGCTGATCGCCCAGCTTTTCCCAATTGAAATCTTGCCGTATGCGCTCGCGTCCTGCGGCTCCGAGTTGAGCGCAATGAAATGGGTCACCCACTATCTGCTCCAAGGCAGCAGTAATATCTGCTACGACTTGGTCCGGACTTATCGCGGGAATCTTGAATCCAGTTTTCTCCGTCACTTGCAACGCTGGGCCGCCGAGATCCAAGCAGATGACAGGGCGACCTGCTGCCATGGCTTCCGCGGTTACCCAGCCACCAGAATCGTGCAGTGAGGGATGCAATAGCACGTCGCAAGCAGCGATCTTTTCGAGTACCTCTGAGCGCGGGAGGGTTCGCCAGAAAACGATATTCTTTCCTGCGTTCAAGGTCTGCGCCAACTGCTTCCATCTCTCATGTTCCGGCCCGTCGCCAATTAGCCAGAACTCGCTTTCGGGATGCCGTCGGTGGAACTCGGCGAACGCATTTATGCCGAGTTCGAACCCTTTCCAATGAAGCGACCTGCCTACACTAATGACGCGGAAGGGACTCTCCCGCCGTGGCGGAACTTCGTGCAAACGAGAGAGCTCCTCGAATGATAGTGCTGTTTGACTGGACAAAGAGACATTGCGGCAACCCAGTGCCCTCAGCCGATGCGCCGTTTGAGGAGTGACTGCCAGACCTGCCGCCGCTCGCCGAGCGGTCATCCGCACAAACGGATTGAGTTCTCCCATACTCCGGGCCACGTCGCGCAGAATTTCATAGGATTTTCCGCGGAGACTGAATGATTTCCGAAAATTACGTGGTGCCGATTCTCCCCCTCCGACTGGCCCCCAAAGGAAGGGCGCTGGCAGAAGCGGGAGAAAACTCGGCAACCAATAATTTGCAAACGTCAAGTGGTGCACGAGGTCAAAGTGAAGTTCACGATGTAATCTTTTCGCCAAACGATAGGCCCCGAGCTGCCACAAATAGTAATAGGCGCGCACTCCTCTTTGGCCTTTCTTCCAGAAGCGCACCCATGGAGGCAGGTCGTAGTAAATGAAATGAACTCTCGGCAAAGGATTCGTAGTAAGCGCTTTGTCGATCGACTCGCGGTTATTGAGTCGAGTGACTACCCAACATTCTTCAAACCGGCCGATCTGGCCTACCCAGTGCCAGCCCGCCCCCGGCTCGGAACCTTTTCCAGGCTCGCACGCGTACGCCGAGACAAGAACCTTCAACGAACGCACCCCTTTATCATGCCCGCTCGACTGAAACAGACGAGAAAAGGAATGCCGTTTTCCATTTTCATGCTTGATGCGATTGCGATTGACATGGGCGTCTGGCGTCCAGCGTGAAAGGGGACCTCAAATTCCTGTTACCACAGCGGCCCGCGAGATGTACCGGCAAATTTGTTTCTCGCGATAATCGATTGATTTTTGTTCTGCTTCTTCTTCTTTCAAATGCGCCGTGGAATTCAACAGATAGAGCAAATATAGAGCCCGATATTGTTCCCTGACAGCGCCATCCTCTTGACCCTCATGAGTTGCCTTTAGCAGACATTCCGTTTGGGCGAGGAAATGAAATTGGTCCCACAAATTGGGCGCACCCCATGTTGCAGATTCCCAATCGAATGCAAACAAATCTCCTTGATGGGTCCTCAGATTCCAGGGTGCAAAATCACCATGCTGGATGCCACAGGGGACCAGGGACCCATTGAGGTCTTGTTGCGCGATTCTCAGGGCCTCGCGCCCCAATCCCTGCCATTTCGCTCCCATGCGCGGTGCAACGTTTTCCCATGTCTGAGCGGTTCGATGGACTAGTGCTTGGCCTGACGAGACAGCCGTGCAACAGCTGTGCAAACTGACGAGAAACGATTTGTGAAGATTCGTAAAGTGAACCGGCCCAATGACACCGTCGAGTGGAGATTCAAAGAGAATGTTGGTGCCGTTCCAGGGGCCGGCAAAAAGCAAACGGGGGACATGAGACCGCATGCATGGGAAATCGGAAAGCTTCTGTAGAAACTCTGCTTCGTTGGACAAACGCTCCCCAGCGGCATCGGTGAGTGGCATTTTCACGTATCCCAAGATCTTCCCGTCGGGGCGCATTACTTGGACCGTCAGCTTCTGGAATGCCCCCGGAGTTCCAAGAGAGAGAGAAAATATGAAACGGCTCTCTCCTGTAATGTCGTTCACGAGGCGCTCGATCGGTAGGATCGATCGGGACGCCATCAGGACTTCGTCTTGGACCCATGCATCCCAGCCAGTGGCTCTCACGAGCAGAACGAGCGCCTTCAAGATTCGAGCCCCGATCGAAAACGGTCTGTACAGCTCAAATCCGTCGAGCGGCCTGCCTTTGTATGTTGGCGGCAACAGCCAACGCGCTCTCTTTCGAGATGGCAGGACGGCGAAGCGATGCTGATTAATATAACCCTCGCTTGCGAGGCGCTGCGTGACCTCCGGCGCAAGGCTCTGAGTAAGCACTACGTCTGGCAAGCCTACATGGGCCAATGGACACTGGTCAGCGAGTGCCAGAGAACCTTCGGGAACCCACCCGAGGAAGGTCCGAAGGGCCCTTTCGTACGAGTCCTCGGGTCTCCCTAGGCGCTGAACCTCCTCGCAAGCAAGGGCGGAACCTGTCAATCAATCACCATATGCCATTCACTCATCCTCGGGATCAATCGTCGCCTCATGAATTCGGTCACGGCGCTGGATGTGCACTGAATGGTTGGGCCGAGACTCACATCTGCGCGGACGAGAACCTTGTGCGCTCGATTAAATCGCAGTCGCTCGTAAGCCTGTCGCTGTCGCTCTATCTCATCGGGTGTTAACTCGGCTTTGCGCGAAAAAATCATCTCCCTGTCGGCATCGAGAAGCACCACTAGATCCGGCTCGGGGACAAGATAAGAAAGAAACCTCGCAAACCATCTCGGGCCGCCGTACCGATATCGGTATGGATCTACCAGGACATCGTGAAAGTAGCGGTCGAACAACACGAAGTTCGATCTTGCGAGCGAAGGACGAACCACAAAGAGATAGCCGAACCAGTAGTCAAGGAAAAAGGCAGTGAGATAGGCCATTGAGAGAAACATCCCTCGTGACGCTTTGGCATGAGGGGTGGTATTAATTCCGGTTTCTCTGCCGCGGAAGAGTACTTGGGGCCGCCAGTGGAATAGTCGATGTCGACCCCAAAAGCCAAGATTGAGTGCCTCGATAAGACCAGTGATAACTGTGCTCTTCCCGACTCCATCGGGTCCAAGGATCGCGACGAGAATTCCAGTCGGCTGAATCCAGCGCTCGATGACTCGTTGGAAATCCGCTGCGAGATATCTGATCAATTGCAGTGGACGCCGGGACCACGCGGTCCTCCAGAATTTCGTTCGAGCATGAACGAAATTCGCGGCTATCGACCCATTCACACACGCCTCGACAGCGCGCTTTCTCCATTTCCTCGGAAATATCTCGCCTGCAATCCTCTCCGCCTCCGCTGGCCCCAGTCCCTCGACTAATTGCCTTAACCGAAGCGACTGGGAAGCGGATGCTCGGCCCTTCCAGGCTTTTTTTGCAAGAAGGTAAGCAAATTCCGTTCTCGCGGAGGATATCCAGAAATCGCAATGCCGCTCGCGCTCCGCCACCATTTCTTCACTCGTGGAGAGCACTAAGCCGCTACGCCGGTGATCAAAGACGATGTCCACTGCAGCCGTCTTCACCTTCGAACGTTCTGCCCAGGAGAAAACGAAGAAATGGCCATTCTTGGAGTGGTTCAAACACTGAAAACAGACGTATCCTTGCTGCCTTAGGAGTTCGAAAATTGAATGGAGCTTCTGCTTGTCCTGGGGATGAACCGCCAAATCCAGATCGTTTGGGAGTTCCTCGGGAAGGAGATCCCAGGAATGGAGGACACAATAGCGGACTTCCGACTCATCGAGGAGCCGAAACAACGTGCGTAAGAAATCGGGCAAGCTGCAGGCTCGCTCAAAACGCGATTCAATCGCTGTTGTCTTTCCGGGTTCGCAGCCGGCTTCGGCCCACAGAGAATGAATTACATGATTGGAATCGGTCAAAGGGACAGCTCCTGCGTTTGTCTGAGTTCTTCGGAGCGAAGTAGGAAACATGCGCTCACAGTGTGGTCCCCAAGCCGGTCAGGCAGCACCTGTGCCTCTTAGCACGGCGGGGATGGTCCGTGCCAAGATCTTCAGATCAAGCCATAGAGACCATTGCTGGATGTATTGCATATCGAGCTCCATCCATTGGTGGAACGGTATTGAATTCCGTCCGTTTATCTGCCAGAGACAAGTAATCCCCGGACGAATGCTGAATCGGCGCCGCTGCCAATCCTCGCTGAATCCTTCGAAATCACGCACGGCCATGGGCCTCGGTCCTACCAGGCTCATCTCTCCCTTTAGAACGTTCAAAAGTTGGGGTAATTCATCAATGCTTGTCCGCCGGAGGTACTTTCCGATCGGCGTTAAGCGCGGGTCGTTCTTAATTTTGAATACTGGTCCAGATAGTTCATTCATCGCCTCAAGCTCCGCCAACATTTGTTCAGCATTCGGAATCATTGTGCGGAACTTGTGGATTCGGAATCTTCTCTTGTTGCGGCCTACTCGTTCCTGCAGAAAAAAGACAGGGCCGTTGGACGTAAGTTTGATCAGAATAGCGACGACAAGGAACAATGGGAGTAGAAGCACCAGCAGAACCAAGGAAATCGTGATGTCGAATATCCCTTTGACCAGTAATGGCCAGCCCTCCAGCATCCCTGTGTGCACAGTAATTTGCGGATCACCATCGAGTTCTTCCGCGCGATATCGGGCACTCTTCAAGTCGAAAATATCGGAATCGAACCGCATCATTATCCCTTGCTGTTCGCATATTGCGGCCACTTGAAGGGCATGCTCATAGAAGGATCGGAGTGGCAGATAAATCGCCACTTCGTCAACTACATTACGACGGAGATAGTCGGTAAGCCCCTCGAAGGTACAGCACAGTGTGTACCCCGACGCCAGGAATCCTGGCGTTCCCTCCCAATCATTATCCACAAATCCGAGGATTCGATAGCCGAGTTCAGGCTTGGCGTCAATCCTGCTCGCGAATGCGATCGCGCGGGAGTTTGTTCCTAGGATTAGGACATGGTGTAGATTTCGGCCGCGGCGTCGTAACGCTCCGAGAAGCTGCCGAATGAACAGACGGCCAGAAACCAATAATGCTGTACTAAAGGCCCAGAATGAGAGAAGAAAGTCGGGGGTAGCCATCCTAATTGTGAATACTGTGGCGGAAAGCATCAGGGAAACGCTTACCAGGGTGGTTGCTTTAGCCGCATCAATCGCTTCAGAATGCAAGCTGGCGAGACGCTTTGATTCGTACAGGCCAAAGAGTGAAAAGATAAAATGCCAGACGAGCAGCATCAACGCGAAAATGAGGAAGTTCCATAGTTTAACTTTCACGGAAAGAAATTCAAGCAAGGGTACCGCTCCGCCGTTGGGAGGGACCACGATTGTGGCTAGTCCGAAGGACACCACCACAATGCCCAAGTCGAGGAGCTTTAAGGCATTCACCAGAAGTCGGCGTTTGATTTCGTTCATTAGTGTTCTTTTTTTAGATGTGCACCGGATTTATTGGAAATGGGCTGTCGCTGGGAAGTTACTTTGCAATGGGATGCCTCATGGGGATCTGACACAATGCAGAATTCTGTTTGGTTCATGGTGACTTGAGGCCACCAATTGACCTAGGCTGGCTCGACTTGATAGCCGGCGACTCGGATGGCCAGCGACCGCTGGATGAGTTCCACAGAAATTATGAGGCTCTGATCGCAATTCATTCCTAGCAAGATCCCCTGAACACCTTCGAGGCTCCCTCCGCGGATTCGGACCCGTTGGCCCACATTGAGATATGGAAAGGGTGTGAACCGAATGCCGTGTTCGAGCACTATCCGCACCGACTCAATCTGATCATCAGGAATGGGAATACCAGATCCCCGGACGCCCACGAATCGAACAACTCCGAGTGTTCGCAGAACCGAGATGCGCGTCGCGGGGGTATCAACCGTCTGGATAAATACGTAACTGGGGAAAAGGGGAACATCAACCACGCGAAACCGATCGCTCCACCGATGGTTTTCGGAAAGCAGTGGCAGAAAAGCCTTGATCCCTTTCTCCCGCAATCCCGCAGCGACTCTCTTCTCATGGCGAGGACGGGTTTGGACGGCAAACCATGATTTGTCTGCAGGGGTCACCCACGAGCGGCTTAACTCTGAGCCTTCATCGAGCATCTGGTAGAGATTCGACACAGCTCCGCCTATCTGAGTCACACCCATTGGTGGCTCATCTGCTTCTGAATATTCACCTTGGCCGCATCCAACCTCAGCAGCAGCCCGAATCCGATGCCCGCCCAGGGCTCACCAAGTCTGCCTCGAACAATTACGAAGTCTGCGTATCCCTCAGTCGAACTCCAACGATTCAGGCGTCACAGTTTCTGGTACAGCGACTCGGGAATGGGGTATGTTCGCTTATTCAAGATCGCCCCCAAGACCTGGATCTGAGCCGCACGTAGATTTTGGGTTGCATTCAACGCTGCCCCTCGGCGAGTTGAATTCGCCTCCACAACCAGGACTATGCCATCTGCAAGCTGGCCCAAGGTGATCGCGTCCGCATATTGACTGAGAGGGGGCGCATCAACGAGAACGTGGTCAAATTCTCTTTTCAAGCCCGATAGCAACGTCTTCAAGCGGTCTGAATGAAGCAGTCCACTGGAGTCGGCTAATGAGGAGCCGGAAGGTAGCAGCCAGAGATTGTCGGGCCGAAGCTGACGTGCGAAGTTCCGAATGGGTCCTTCTTGAAACATCGCATCCGTGAGCCCCCGATGATTGGTAACTCCGAAAAAGCGAGGCAAAGAGGGCGACCGCAGATTCGCATCGACTAGGCAGACCGAGCTGGGAGTGTTGCCTGCCAGCATTTCCGCCACACTTACGCAAGCGCGGCTGCAGCCATTTCCGTGATCAACACCGGCAAATACAACTGCCCGAGGGCGTTCTCCAACCTGCTGCAAGAAGATTCGCTGAACAAGCCTCAAGCATTCTTCACGAGTCAGCCGATCGAGGTTGAGGCCTGTCTCATTTCGCTGACCCTTTCCGTTCCCATTGACAGGTGTTAGCGAAGCTTGGCGCTCGGGCAGGACAACAACTTCCCGCTCCTTGCCGGCCCGTTGGAGTAATTCAAAATTTTTGCTCATCGTCTCTCGGCCTTAGCGGATGAGGCACTGGGTGTGTGTTCGAGCTGCCGATCAACGTTTCCTGTTCTCGGAGGTGTTCGCGGTAGGCGAAGTTCTTGTCCCGGCCTGAGAGAATCGGCATTAACCAGCGTGGGGTTCAGCTCAAAGATTTTTTCCATGATCTCAGTGTTGCATTTACCGAAATTGTCAGCGCAGATGCGGTAGAGCGTCTCGTACGGCCTCACTTGCACTACACGAGTTACGCTCACATTCCGCTCGGATGAAAATGATGTATCCGCACCCTTGCGCTGAGCCACCTTTTGGCTTGGCTGGATGCCGTCCCGCGCAACCGCAGGGGACCCTGAGGATGACGCAGAATCGAATCCCTCTATTGAGGTCCCGGAGACTGGTTGCGTTATTAGCCCCATGGAGGCGGACTCTGCAGGCATTTGACCCTGTGAAGATCGCACTTGGGGCGCGTTCTTGACCGCATCCACCAGCGGCCAACTCAATGCGGCGAGAAATGCTCCGGCGAGGGCGAATTTTCGAAGCCAAAAACGAGGGGCCGATCGATCCTTACTTCTCGACGCCAAGTGCATGCCTTTGTGTCTGGAGTCTGTTTCCATCTTCGCGACAGCAGGTGATCTTGCTGTCAGCGTTCCGATATCGAGATCGCTCAGAACCTCGAGGATTACGTCACGGTCAACGGTCTTTTGTTTCAGAGCGCACCCGAGTGACAATGCGTTGAAGCATATATTGTTGATGTTCCTGGGAATGCCTTCACTTCCGCACGCGATCATCGCCCGTGCTTGGCGTGTGAACAGAGGGGCACGAAAGTCGTGACCCGCCACGCTTAATCGGTGATCAATGTAAAGATTAGTTTCGGATGCATCAAATGGCTTCAGGTGTCCAAAAAGGGAGATTCGCTGGCGTAGCTGGACCAAATTCTGTGATCCCAGTTTCTCGCCGAGCTGTGGCTGTCCGGCCAGAATGATCTGCATTAGTTTGTCGCGGGAAGTCTCGAAATTAGAGAGCATCCGAACAACTTCCAATACTGGATCGTCCAGATTTTGGGCCTCGTCGATCACCACAAGGAACTGCTTTCCTGATCGGGCTTCACGGAGCAGCACGTCATTCAGCTTCGAATGCATCCGCACCAGGTCTCCGTCATCACTCTCGACTGCGAGATCCGCAAGCAGGCTGCGAAGGAAATCGCGCGGTGTGCACTGAGTCTGAAAGAGAAACACCGTCCTCGCGGATCGCCCAAAGTGCTGCAAGATCTGGAATAGGAGTGTGGTTTTCCCCATTCCAGGCCTGGCGATTAGCGCCATGAATCCCCGTCCGACGGTTACTCCATAAAGCAAGGACGCCAGGGCTTCACGGTGCGTTGAGCTGAGATAGAGATACCTTGGGTCCGGAGTTACGCCGAAGGGTTCCTCTCGCAGCCCGTAATAATCCAGATACATCCCCACCTCGTTTAAGCCGCCCGGTTCGGGACGGATACAACTACCGGAACGTTCAGAATCTCAGCCACCTCAAGCGGACTCTGGAATGATGGGTCGAGATGTTCCGCCACAACTGCCGCACTAACACTCACAAATAGCGCCACCAGAAATCCAATCAACATCACCTGCCACGGGTTATGTACAGGTAATGCAGGAACAAAAGGAGGGACTGCAATCGTCACATTGGCGATCCTTTTTTTGTCGAGAGCATCGGCGGTGCGCTCCTGTTCTCGCTTAGCGAGATAGAGCAAGTAATTCGATTCGTCGGCCTTGACTTCGCGGATCAGACCGCCTTGCCTCACTGCCTTTTGGTCCCAATCAACCATCTGCAACTGCATGCTTTTGATCGTATGCTCTATCGCAGCAGCGGTCGCATTTTGAGAGGCCAGGTCAACTCGTGTCTTGACGATTTCCTCTCGTAGCAGCTCAAAAGTCGGGTCGCGGTCTGTTGTGTGGTTCACGAATCGTGTTTTCTGCGCTTCCTCGATTGCCGACTGAGTCTGCGCGATTTCTTGATCGATTTCCTTCACAAGCGGATAGCTTGGCTCGTATTTCAGCAAGAGCTGAGTTTTCTTGATCTGAGCTGACAACAGCATGGATTGCAGTTGCTGCATCAGTACGTCCGCTGAATTGGAGATCTCTTGGGTGGAAGAGCGTGACGGTGTGCTTTCTAGCTGCCTCTCAGCTTCGGCGATCCGCCGCTGGTCGGCTGCGATAGCTTGCTGAGTTTGATGCAGAGCTGCGACGGAATTCACAACCTGTTGCGCCATGTTCGTGCGCTCGACGTCGGGTGCAACGACTCCCTCAGTCATCCCGAATTTGGCAAGGTGCAATTCCGCTTCCGCGAGCGCTTGTTGGTACTTTTCCGTCTCCTGGGCAAAAAAATCAGATGTGCCGCTCGGGCGGCGCAGTTGTAGATGCTTTTCTAGGTATAGTCTGCTCAGATTTTCCAACACGCATGCCGGCACCTGCGGGGCGCCCCTTCTCCCATAGGTGACTTTAATGATGTCGGCGTTCTTTTCCGCTTCTACGTCTAGCGCTTTTGCAAGCCGCCGCGCCGCCTTGGCTACCCTTATGGCTTTCCTTTCAGCCGGATCACTCGGAAGGAAAACGTCTGTAAGAGAATTTTGCTCCAGACCGCACGTTGTCACGATCGACCGGAGCATGTCTCCGCCTTGCAGCAGGGAAACCTCCGAATTGATTTGGTCTGGTGTGACCAGATTATTCGTCAGAACTGCGGCTGTCTGAACCGAGGTAATCGTTGGGTCGGACCGGTCCTGTTGGACTAGAACTTCCATCGACGATTCGAAATACTTCGCAGCCCAGAACCAGGCGAACAAAGTCGCGCCAAGCAAGACTCCGAAGAAGGAAAGAAGCATTAGTCTGCGCTGGCGGAACGCGATACCGAGCCAGTCTCGCAGACTGCTAAACCGCGTGAAATTCTGATGTCTGTTTAAGAAACTCGATTCGACCATGTTTTATCGCCCCTCGTCTCCTCGCAGAATTGGCCACACCGCGCTCAATTTATGGCAACAAGGTTTGCGGGCTCACGTACATTCCAACTGAGTAAGGAACGTATTTCCTAAAATTCGTGATGAACTTTTCTGGCACAAAGATCATGTCCCCGGGTTTCATCACGGCATCTTCGTTCACATTTTTACCGTGCAAGATGTCCTTCATGTTTAGCTTCTTGACTTCTACCCACCCGTCAGAAATGCGGTGATACAGAAACACTTGAGTTTTAGCCTGAGGTGTAAATCCTCCCGCTATAGCGATTGCTTCCGACACGGTTGTGTCATAGCGCAAATCGTACTGACCAGGCTTTCCCACCTGGCCTGAGACAATAAAGAATGGCTTTTGAAAATCAGTCAGGTCCACATCGATGATGGGATCGTGGAGAATTTTCGCGTAAGCTCCCTTGAATGCTTCAACGACCTGCGGGATTGTCATGCCTTGGATGTACAGGCTTCCAACGCCTTGTAAGTTCACATATCCGTCCGGCTGCACTGTGGCCGTCTGGTTGAATTCCGGAGAGAGAGAAAAGGTCAAGAATAGAACGTCATCTCGCTGGATCTTATATCGAGGGTATCGATGTTCAAGCGCCGGCCGATCCGGATCCTGCTGGGTCGCGTTAACAACAGTCGGCGACTTGGAGGGATTGTCGGGATCAGACGCTCGTTGGGTAGTCTGCGCGACCGAAACACCAGGTTCAAATGCAAAAAGCAACGCCGCTACAATTGTGACTACGCTTATCCGTGTCACGAGATCGCCTCCTCAGTAGCTTTCTGGCCGATCAACGTTCACAATCTCGTTGTTTCGCTTTATCGAAATGTATGTCGCGAAACTTCGAGCTTCCTGCATGTCAGATTTCGGGGCTGGGATGAGTCTTTTTGACCTCCAATTTCATGACAGGACGTGCGGAAAGAATTCCGATTTGCCGAGCTTCTCTGTCACCGTGATTTTCATTTTCTAAATCCGCCGTCTATAACTCATTCCATTCACCGACCACCGAGAAACCGCCTTGCTCATTCTCGGCCACTGCATGTTTTACTCGCTGCACTCGCATCTGCCCTTTGATTTTCACTTTGATGGGCCCGAACAGCGTCGAGATCATAATCTCCACGTTCACCGGTGCATCAACCGGCGGGGTTGTCGGCGTCAAGATGTATGCGCCGATGGCGCTGATTTCGCGCGTTGATCCCTCGCCCTGAAAGCGGTCGTGCTCTGAACTCTCCCAGCTGAAAACTGCCGGGACAATCAACCGATAGCGAATGGCCTTCCTGCGCTCCGCCGGGAAACGAGTTGCTCGAGAAATCTCTGTCCCCCAATTTCCAAGACCTCGCCTCGCCGAATGGTTTCCGTGCGTTAGGACCCTAAAGCGCTCATCATTACTGTGCAAGAAGCGGAACACCTCCTAATGGATCGGGGCATTCACTAGTGAAGTGAAAGGTGGCTTTTCCCGAGGTACGCAACACCCTATCCCGGCCAAGAACCGACTCCGTACGTCTCTGGAAGTCATCTGTGGCGCCGGTCATATTCACTAGGGTGGTATTTGCCTGACGCGCGTGAAGAGGAATCCCCTCAAAGACGGCCGTTACCGACTGCTAGAGACAGGTTCAACACTGCATATCCGACGTGGTCCTGCCGCCAGAACCCAGCTGGCGAGGATACGTTCGCTGTTGGTCGAGATATATTATTGAATAAGGTAGGCTTAAGGGCGCAGCGGGATCCGAGAATGCGTCCCCAAGATCGTGCCCATGCGGGGGATTTGAATTCGGGACCTTCGCGCAACTGCAGCGAAGAAGACAAACTTGACCGCAATCAACCGCTCTGGACCCAATCTTCTTTGCGAGTTTGAGGGTGGCTGAAGCCCCGTCTGGCTGATTCGAGTATCTCTGCTGGTTGGCGAAGACGCGGCGAATTTCCCTTATCGCGCCTTAACCAACTTTTCATCAAATGTGTCTTGCTATTCGGTAATTTCAAAATTTACAATTGAAGAGCCCAGCTCTATGTCCCGGAGGTGGGTCTTGAAGGAAGTACTAGTCTCCTCTCGAGAACGAATCAGCGTTCTCATCGCTGATGCCGACAATATGAGCAGCCAGTTAATGGCTGGTGCCCTCAGGCGTTGCCGGAATTACTTCGACGTAGTTGCAGTGGCCAGTAGTTCTCCGGACGCGATCTGCAAGTTGGAGACGTATAAACCGCATGTCGCTGTCGTGAGCCCCGTGCTGCAAGATGGCCCCCAGTGTGGTTTCAAGGTCTTGCAGGAGGTCCGCCGCTCTCACCCACGAACTGCTGGCGTCATGCTCTTGAATTCTCCTGAGCGAGCTCCCGTCATTGATGCGTTTCGCTGCGGTGCTCGTGGTGTGATATCAAGGGATGATTCATTTAGGGAACTTTCAAAATGTATCCGTAACGTGCATCTGGGACGGATATGGGCGACCAACGAAGACCTCGAAATCATTCTCGAGGCCCTGACCCATATCCAACCGATCCAGATCAACAAGGCTGACGGAACGGCCTTACTGACTCCGCGTGAAGAAGCTGCTGTCCAGCTGGTCGTCGAAGGAATGAAGAACCGTGAGATCGCCGAAACCCTTCATGTTACCGAGCATACGGTAAGTAACTATCTCTATCGCATCTTTGAGAAGTTGGGAGTCTCCAGTCGCGTCGAACTGATTCTCTACGTGACCAGCCACCGACAAATCGAATAGTCTAGTTGGTCATACTTTGACTTCGCGGGTTCCATCTTCTAAGTGCATGAGTGCTGATCGTCTGGAAAGACACTCGATACCTTCTTGGGCGCAGCAGATGCAGCATTGTACTTGAGCAAAGCTAGATCACGCATCTCAGACCCAAGAACCCAAGGGAAAGGGAAGCACGGGCCATTTACTTTCCCAAATTTCTTCGCTAACGTTGTGTCCCCGGCCATTCGTCAGAGGCAAAGTGGCTTTGATGGGGCCTGAACGTTCGTGCCACGCGGCTGCGGTGTTCTACCTTGATTCCCGAGGTCACACATGACAAGGACCACTGTCGTTAAGGCGGTGGTATCCCTGCTGCTGTGCAGTGCTTTGGTGCCTTCTCGTGCGCTGACGCAGGAACAGTCCAAGGTGCAGACGTTCGGCGGGAAAATCGTTTCCCAAAACGCTGTCCGGTTCGTGTTGAAAGACTACGACAACGATGTCTGGTACCACATAGATGACCAACAGAAAGCAGGCAATCTCCTCGGAAAATATGTCTTGATTACCGGAACTTTTGACGGTCTCACAGGCACAATTCGCGTTCAGCGCATGGTTGAAGCGACACCTGATGAGGTATCTGCCGCCAACGCCGAAAAGATGAAACAAAGTAACGAATCGGCCAGGGCCGCAGCGGCTCCCCCAGCAAGCACCGTCACTAATGCTCCCGGTGCTCAGCAGTCAAATTCGACCCAAGAGACCGTTGGCAATGTGCCTACGCCGCGTTCTGAAGCTCAAATTTCCGCGGAGAGCCACCCTTTGCTACCATCCGGAGGCGAAACGTCGGACATACCCGGTCGTGAAGTACCCCCGATCTCCCTTCTAATTCTGCCGGAAGAGGCGGTGAGTGCCTCCTCTACAGTTGCGATAAGTTCTCGGCGTTCGGTCAAGGTGTCTCCTGACTTCAACCCGCAAACACAGCAGCCCGCAATGAATTTGGTGGTTGGTCGGCTACTGAACCGAGTCTCTCCTTTTTACCCTGACGATGCCAAAGAGCAACGGATTGAAGGGACAGTACGGTTGCAGGCCGTGATTGGCGAGGATGGGAGAGTCCAGAGCGTCCAACCGGTGAGTGGCCCGCAATTACTTGTCGGAGCGGCCTTAACTGCCGTTCGTGAGTGGCGTTACGGTCCAACCCTTTATGAAGGCCATCGCATTCAGGTCCAAGACGATATCAGGCTCGTATTTCGGCTCCCGAATTAGCTCTAAGATTTACCTTCACGGCCCGTTTTAAACCGCTGCCTCCGGTAATTACAAGCAGTCTGTGGTGTTTTGGCGCGAAATCCGGCTAGATACGCAGGAAAACTGCAAAGTGTTGATTTTTGGTTTTTCACGCCCTTCAATCTTGACACCTTCCCGACACCTCTCGGCAACCGAAGTGATTCGGGTTAGTGTCTTCCCCTGTCTCCCTGCCGTCCCGCACTGTTTCCAGCACTGCAACAGCATTGGTACGAACGTACTATAGGTCGATCTTGTCGGTCGGGAACAAGATCCTTTAAATCGCACTTTATCGAGGCGGACCAGTCGGCAAGA
>Ga0307473_10000073_pt1 | contig 18980 bp, 15 predicted proteins | sample atmos_gasesAM5C__FD_203744 | JGI IMG/M metagenome (GOLD analysis project Ga0307473, IMG submission 203744) | Hardwood forest soil microbial communities from Morgan-Monroe State Forest, Indiana, United States - atmos_gasesAM5C_515 | ecosystem: Environmental > Terrestrial > Soil > Temperate...
GAAAGCTACGGAGGCAATATCCGGCTGAGCCTGGCGGCCTATAACGCGGGCGCGGGCGCAGTGGCGCGCAGTTCAGGAGTTCCCCGCTACTCCGAGACGCAGAACTACGTGCGCCGGATCACGGAACTCTACTACGGCGGGTCGGGCGCAGACGCGCACGTGGTAGGCAATGTGGTGCACGATCCTGTGCGGGTTCAGCGAGATGCGCGGGGCGTGCTTTATATCAGCAATACGGACTAATACCGGCAACACCTTATAGCCGTTTTAGCATCTCTCGGTAGGCCGTTCGAACAGGCAAGCAGCGGGCTGGAAACGTTGAGGACCCTACATCGAAACCAGCGCGGGTTGCGTCTGGGTGCAGCGCTTGTCATGATGCTGCTTCCGGCGCTGCCGGGACACGCTCGTGTCCGGCATGGAGATGCGTGGGCTCGCGAGAATTTCGCCCGGGCCGAGCGCATGCGTGAAGCGCTCAACGGCCGTCCGGCTAAACAGCGTGCCCGCCGAGACTACCAGCGCGTCATTGATTCCTATCGCCGCGTGTACTTCGGTGCTCCAACTTCTTCCAAAGGCGATGCCAGCGTGGTTGCCGTGGCGGAGTTGCAGGTCGAGATGGGCCGGCAATTCGATGACAACCAGATCCTGCAAAGCGCTGTGAAGCAATATGAGTTCCTGCGCAAGGAATACCCCGGAAGCAAGTACCGCTTCGATGCACTGTTCACGATTGGAGAAATCTACAAGGACGACCTGGGCGATCCCGAGGAAGCGCAGGCGACGTTTGAAGAATTTCTGCGCCGCTATCCCCGCAATCGCCTGTCGGAAGAAGCTAAGCAGGCCATTGCCGAACTGAGCCAGCACGCCGTCGACCTGCAGAGAGAAGCTTCGGCCATGCGCGAGGCGGAGAGATATCAGAAGGCCGCGGACCTGGTTGGGAAGTCGGCAAAACCTGCGGGCAAAGTGGCGAAGACGTCCGATGAGAACGATGATCGGAGCAGCGATGGGGACCGCACATCTGCCGCTGATCTGACCATCAACAAGGCGGAAGGTCTTGCCCGTGTGACCAGCATTCGACACTGGTCGACGCCGGACTATACGCGCGTGGCCATCGACCTGGAGCAGGACGTCAAGTTCGCTTCGCAGCGCATCGATCATCCCGATCGGATCTTCTTCGATCTCTACGACACGAAATTGGCATCGACACTGGTGGGCAAGAGCTTCGATGTCGATGACGGCTTTCTGAAGAAAATCCGGGTTGCGCAATTCAAGCCAGGCAAGACTCGGGTCGTGCTCGAAGTGGACGATCTCTCCGACTATGACGCGTTTTTGCTGCCGAACCCTTCGCGGCTGATCATCGACATTCATGGCAAGCAGACTGCGGGCGCTGGAAAGAGCCGCGCTGCACTCCGGGACAGCACCAGGAATTCCAAGGAGTTGCTGGCTACTGCAGACACGACCGCAGCGACGAACGCTGAAACCGGCGCCACGGACAGCACTTCCACGTCTGATTCATCTGAACCTGTGCAGGTGGCCAAGGTCGAGAACACGAAACCTACAGTCGAGACTGTGAACGTTGGCAAGCATCCCGTGAAGAGAATCATTGAGGCGCCGGACGACGACGAGAGTGCTAAGAAGATGTCTCAAAGTGGAGAGGCGGGCGTCCCCGCCCGCCTGGACGGGCGAGACGCCCGTCCCTCCACTCGCGGTGTGGCTCGCAAAGTCGAAGATCTGAGGCCTGACGTTTCCCCGGTCAAGTCGACGGTTCCGGACAATTTAACCGACGCGCCACTTGCCGATGAACCCGCGGCCGAGAAGAAGACGCTGCACGGCAAGAGCAAGCGCAAGAGCGCTGCCACGACGGCAGACATCGATGTGCGAGAAGCACGACCCACGGCAGCCGGCGACCGGTCCCTCATTCGTGCGCTGGGCTTGAAGATCGGAAAGATCGTTATTGATCCAGGTCATGGCGGGCACGATACGGGAACGATCGGACCGGATGGGCTGCTCGAAAAGGATCTGGTCGTCGATGTGGGCAGGCGTTTGGGCAAGCTGCTCGAAACGCACCTGGGCGCGGAAGTGATTTATACGCGCAAGGATGACACGTTCATACCGCTCGAGACGCGCACCGCGATCGCGAACCAGGAGCAGGCAGATCTGTTCGTTTCCATTCATGCGAACTCCAGCCGCGATCCCAATGCCCGTGGGGTGGAAACCTACTATTTGAATTTCACTTCGTCCCCCGATGCGCTGGAAGTCGCAGCGCGGGAGAATGCGGTGTCGGAGAAGTCGATCCATGAACTCGGAGACCTGGTAAAGAAGATCGCGTTGAAGGAGAAGATCGAGGAATCGCACGAGTTCGCCAGCAACGTGCAGGAAGCGCTGCACAGCGGCTTGGCTACCAAGAATTCCGGGATCCGCGATCGCGGGGTGAAGAAAGCGCCGTTCATCGTCCTGATTGGCGCGAATATGCCTTCGATTCTGGCGGAGATTTCCTTCGTCAGCAATCCTAGCGACGAGCGCAAGCTGCAGACTTCGGAATACCGGCAACGAATCGCGGAATCGCTGTACCGCGGAATCTCCAAGTACGTGAGCGGGCTAAGCGGAGTGAAGCTCGCGAGCAAGGTTTCAAAGGAAGAAGGGCAGTAGGTAGGAGCTACGAGCTTCGAGAGTCTAGCGTTTCCAGCATACCTCCTTAAGATTCGTTCACCACAGAGACACAGAGGCACAGAGAAAGAACTAAATCGCCGAAAAAGGCGTCGCCCGCCTGTTTTGCTTGTGACGTGCAGAGGGGCGGAGACGCCCATCTCTGCAGGGCTTGGGTTCTGGAAACTTTCTTCTGTCCCCTGTAATCTAATAGCCATAGCGATGTTTCCCGGTTTCCTATCTCGCATGAAGTGTATTCGAGTCATTTCTCCAGTATTAATCGTTCTGGTAGCAGTCTCTGCATTCGCGGGCGCTACTCCGGCCGCGTCGAAGCCCGAGGCGCGGGCCGCAATCCTGCCCAACGGGTTTGGTGGATGGCAATTGCAGGGAACGGTGCAGGCCAGCACAGATCCGGCAGTAGCGGATGCGGCCAATCCTGCGGTCGTGAAAGAGTATGGGTTCACGGACTTTTCTTCCGGAACGTATACCCGTGACGACGGGCGCAAGCTCACGGTGCGGGCTGCGCGCTTCAGCGACGCAAGCGGCGCGTACGGGGCGTTTACGTACTACAAGCAGCCCGAGATGTTAAACGAAAAGATCGGGGATCAGGCGTCATCGCTCAACAACCGTGTGCTGTTCTATCGCGGCAACGTGCTGGTCGAGGCGGTGTTCGACAAGCTCTCGGTTATGTCAGCGGCGGAACTCCGAGAACTGGCCAGTGACATTCCTCTTCCGCAGGGTGGCGCACGCAACCTACCTTCGCTTCCGACTTACCTGCCCAAGCAGGACTATGTGAAGAACACAGCCAAGTACATCATGGGGCCGATGACCCTCGACAGGATCGGCTCGCCTTTATCGGCACAGTTGATCGATTTCAACGCGGGCGCGGAGGTGGTTGAGGGTACCTATCGAGGCTCAAGCGGTGAAGGAACGTTGGTGTTGATCTCGTATCCAACGCCGCAAATTGCAGCAGAACATCTCAAGCGCATTGAAGCGGCGCATCCGGCGAATGGATCGCAAGGCGGCGGTTCGGGGGTCGTAGAAGTCGGCTCATTTGCTCAGAAGCGGTCGGGGCCCATCGTCGCAGTGGCTGCCGGACCGATCACGGACAGCGAAGCGAATTCGTTGCTGGCTTCCGTGCACTACGACGCGGATGTCACGTGGAATGAGAACACGTTCTTTGACAAGAAAAATAACATTGCGAATCTCTTGTGGAACGTCGTCATCCTTTGTGGCGTGTTGATGGGCATCACGATCGCCGCGGGCCTTGCATTCGGGGGCGTGCGGGTCGCGCTGCAGCGCCTGTTACCGAAACGAAATCAAAGTGCCGAAGATGATTTCATCGCCCTACACATTGATGAGAGAGCGCGCACGACCCGGGGCGGCGTCCAGGTTTCGACCGGGTCGGCGGAGCCTCACGGTGGGCAAGTGGCGAGGTAAGTACTTCAATTAAGGTGATTTACTGAACCTACAGGGTCGCGGGATCTCATTTTGATACGCTTTCCACGGTTGTTGGCTTCATTTGTAAACAATTGAAAACAAAGACATTTATTATCTAAAATTTCCTTGACACCCCCCTTTTTCGGCCCATAAGATTTCGCCAGAAAGTTTTGGCGGACTTTGCCTTCCGTTAGAACTATTCTCCCTTGAAAGAAGAGGCCGCCCTTTTGCCGGGGTGGCCTTTTCGTTTTGCTGGCAGCTTTCAGCTCTCAGCTTTCAGCTTTCAGCTCTCAGCTCTCAAATCCCGGCTTTCAACTAAAGCCTAGGTCGTTGATTCTGGCTGGCCGACTTTGACCTTTCTCGATCCGGATTCTCGACCTACTTCGAATACGAGGTTCAACGGAGCGACGAGCGTCTCGCCCGCCGGCTCCTTGTCGTGTATTGAAGAGAGCCAGGCGATGTGATGAGTGAACTTTCGCCCGGCGTGTGGGCGCACTAAAATTGAAATTGAGGTCACCTGCCATTTGACAGGCCGGGAGGTGGCACGATGAAGTATCTGGTCTTCCTATTCTGGATTCCCGCCTTGATCGTTCTGTATCTGAGCATTCACCAGGAGATTCTGGCCGAGAGAAACCGCGCGGCTGCGCACGAAAAGCCGCGAGTGGCGGCGCATTCGGCACATCTACGTTAGTGGCGGACGGGAAGACCGTCGCGACGCCCGTGTTTCCACTTTCAACCTCCTAGCGCTCAGGCTTGGGACTGCGGTGCGGGCAACTGGAGGCGTTAATACACTCTTCGGGAAGCATGAGGCGCTCTACCGGCCGACCGTTCACGATGTGCGATTCGATGATCTCCTCGACATCCGCGGCGGTAACGCGGCCATACCAGACGCCGTCCGGATAAACCACGACGGTGGGCCCGTGTTCGCACTGATCGAGACAGCCGGACATATTCGCGCGCACTCTTTTCTTGAACCCACGTAGAGCGAGTTTCTGCTTAAAGAGGAATTGTAGTTGTGCCTGGCCCGTGGGATCGCAGCAACCGCGCGGATGTCCAGGGTCGCGCTGATTGCAGCAAATGAAAAGATGCTTCTCGAACTTAGGCATGTCCTCAATTTACAGGATTTTGGACAGAGGGGCGGAAAGCTCTGGGCTCTAGGGGCGCGGCTCGTCAAATGATCCTGCTGTGAGGTATGTGATGTCGGCTAATTAGTCTTTCAGCGGGACCATGGGCTGGTCGTTCTGGCAAAAGGTGGCGACACGCTTCAAACCGCCTTGGGCCTCGGTGACGTACATGACTGGCCCGTAGCAGTACACGGCGTGGCCGTTCGCGGCGAAGTACCAGCGGCCGCCCTTCCGGGTGTGCTTGGTGGCAGTTTCGGCAATCGGGCGCGCCGGAGGTGCGAGCCTGGGGACGGGTAACGAAAACAAGAGAGCTAGGGCCAGTACTTTCATATCGTTCTCACAGAACCGGAAGACGGAGCCGAGCGAAAACTTAAATCGACATCAAAGTTCTACGAGCATCTGCAATATCCGAGGCCGGCACGGGCGGTTTTTCGGGCAGGGGTCTCTGCGCCTTGTGATTCTTCGCCGTGCTGGTTTTCTCGGATGGGACTGCCTGGGTCGACGGAGCTTGAACCGGGGCACTGGCATGCGCGTCCGCGGAAGGCTTGGGGGCTTGAGCCTGCTGGATCGCTTTGCCCTTCATGGCGGCCAGCGCGGTGCTGTCACCGAGCAGCTGCTGAATGAGCGTGCGCTGCGATTGAATGGTGCTGCCTTGTTCCACGATCAGAAGGGTCATCAGACCGTAGGAAATCAGGAATAGGGCCGTGAGGATCGGCAGCATACCATGCTTTGATTTAGGTTGAACTTCCGAAGTACCGAACAGTGTGGTCACTTGCGCCCCCGATAAATCGCCCATTTTGCGGGCACCCGAAGAAGTGCAGCTTGTGCACCAATAAATGCGGGCTGTGCAAATAATTGATTTTTCGGAGGTTAACTCTAATTTGGGAGGGTGCCACAAAGTGGCAAACTGCAAGTCGCTGCACATATTGGTAACTAGGTGTGGATTACTGCGGTGACTGCGCTTGCCGGAAGCCGCGCCCGGCAAGGGTTCTGAACGTGCTTACGGTTCTCCGAATCAGGCGAGCGGTCGGTTCTGGTGCAACTCTATTTGCCGACCATCACCAGCTTGGCGATGGTCGCCAACTGCATATTGGAGGTGCCTTCGTAGATCTTGCCGATCTTGGAATCGCGCCAGTATTTTTCTACCGGATAGTCCTTGGTGAAGCCGTAGCCCCCGTAGATTTCGATGGCTAACGAGGTCACGCGTTCGGCGACTTGCGAGCAGAACAGCTTCGCCATGGCAGCTTCCTTGACGAAATTGATGCCGGCATCTTTCATGCGGGCCGCGTTGTAGACGAGCATGCGGGCGGCCTCGATATCGGTGGCCATCTGGGCGATCTGGAACTGGATGCCCTGGAAATCGGCGAGGGGCTTGCCGAACTGTTTGCGCTCCTGGGCGTACTTGGCGGCATACTCCCAGGCGCCGCGCGCAACGCCGAGCATCTGGGCGCCAATGCCGATGCGGCCTTCGTTCAAAGTTTCAATCGCGATCTTGTAGCCTTTGCCGACCTCGCCGAGAACGTTAGCCTTGGGAACTTTGCAGTCTTCGAGGATCAGCTCGCAAGTTGAAGACGCCCGGATGCCGAGCTTGTCCTCTTTCTTGCCCACGCTGAACCCCGGGAAATCTTTCTCGATGATGAAGGCGGTGATGCCTTTGTACCCGGCGGAGGGATCGACGGTAGCGAAAAGGATGAAGAGGCCGGCTTCCTTGCCGTTGGTGATCCACAGCTTGCGGCCGTTGAGAACATAGTCGCTGCCTTTGAGTTCGGCCTTGGTTTGCAGCGCGAAGGCATCGGAGCCGGAACCGGCTTCGCTCAGGGCGTAGGCACCCACGGTCTCGGCGACCATTCGCGGGAGATAACGCTTGCGTTGCTCCTCGGTGGTCCAGCGCAGGAGGGCGTTGTTGACGAGCGTGTTCTGCACATCGACAACTACCCCGGCGGAGGCGTCCGCGCGTGAGAGTTCCTCGACGGCGAGGATGGCTTCGAAGAATCTGCCGCCTCCACCACCGTATTGTTCGGGAACCTCGATGCCCATGAGGCCGAGCTGAAAGAACTGGTGAATGAGTTCCTTCTCGAAAACGCCCTTCTCGTCCATTTCCTTGGCGAGGGGACGAACACGCTCCTCGGCGAACTGCCGGACGTTGTCACGAAACAGGATTTCGTCATCGGTGAGCGAGGTCAGGGGGGCGGGGCTAGCGATGGGAGCAACAGTCTCCGGCATACGAATACCTTCAAGTCGAGAATGGCAAACTCATGATTTTAGCACTGGCGGGAGTGGTGGCTTTGTTTGGGTTCAGCGGGTTGGAGCGACCACGCCCAAAGGCGCAGTTGGAAGAGAAGTCTGACTGCGCGCCTGAAGGCGTGCCCTGATGCGAGCGATTATCTAGCCAATTACTTAGAGAGGAGTTGTTCAAGAGCGAAGACGAGACCTTCGAATCAATCTGCAAACGAAAGAACCTCACTGAGGTAGGCCTAATTGCTTCAGTAGAGCGGAATAGCGGGGATCGCTGTGCCACTGTTCCAATGGGCGAATGATTTTGATGTTCTCCAGCGCTCCAGACTTTTCAGCTCGAGCCTTGTCCAGCCAGGCAAAGCTTTGTTCCTTATCGCCGAGGAAGGCATATTCATAGGCAATTTCAGCTGGATCCACATAGCGGTGCTTTGCCAGTTGCTTCCGTAATTCGATTTCTCGCTCCACGGACGCTTTAAGACCCGACTTGGCATAAACCTTAGCTACCTCTTCGGCGATTGCCAGATCATCCTGGTCGTTCGCAAGGGTCGCAGATTTCCTCCATTGTTCCAGCGAGAGGTCATACTTACCTGTATCCCGGTAGGCAACCCTAAGCATGTTGTGGGCATATGCGAAGTTTACATCCATGTCCAGCGTCTTTTTCAGCTGATCGATGCACTCCTCATACTGGTGTGCATTGCAGAGTATCTGTCCCAGGTTCGAGTTATATTGCAAATTCAAGGGATCGAGTTCGACGGCGCGGCGAATATGGGACAAGGCTTCCTGGTCGCGGCTCTCCCAAGACAGGAATAGTCCATACCAGTGATGGGCGTTCGGGAGATTCGGGTTTAGCTCAAGAGCCCGTCTAAATTCGACTTCCGCACCCGCAAAATCAAACAGGCTCCAATTCGCGGCGGCCAATGCGGCGTGGGCTTCGGCCGACGTATTATCAATTGCCAAAGCTTTCTCCGCTGCCGCCTTCGCTTTCGGAGCAGCCTCGTTCTCAGGGATGGGTTCGTAGTCGGGGGCAGTAACGTAATAGTTGGCCAACCCGGCATATGCAGCGGCATAACCGGGATCCTTTTGTATCGCCTGATTGAAGTAGCCCTTTGATTTTTCCAGTGCCTCAGGAGTGCGTTGTCCCCAGTAGTAGATACCCTTGAGATAGAGCTGATAGGCCTCGGGATTATTGGTGCCGCCTTTCACAATCTGCGTCTTCGTTTCACCGGACAGACGCTCCCGCAATTTGGTAGAGATGGCTCCCGTAATTTCCTGCTGTACCGCCAGCGCGTCGGACAGCTTACGGTCGTATCGTTCTCCCCAAAGATTCCGGTTAGTGCGGGCATCAATTAATTCAGAACTGATCGTGAGGTCATCGCCCCGCTGTACGATACGGCCGGTGACGAGCGCCTCAACCTTCAATTCTTTGGCCACAGTTTGAGGATCGACATCGCGTCCCTTGTATCTGGAGACCGACGACCGGGTCATTACGGCGAGGTTCGGAAGCTCAGAGAGGTTATTGATCAAGGTCTCGGTGATGCCGTCACTCAAGTACTCGGAGTTGGAATCGCTGCTGACGTTCACAAAGGGCATAACAGCGACAGACGAGATCTCCCGATGATCGGTTCGGTTCCTCCAAAGGAAGGTTGCGCCAACCAGGAGTGCCACTATGACCACAGCGTAAGCTGCCGAAACAACCATCTTTCGCTTCGCGGGTTTGGATGGTTCCAAAGCAGCTTCGACGCGCGCCGAACTAGAATCCCGCCGCATGCGCTTCAGGTCGGCCAGCATTTCCGCAGCGCTCTGATAGCGTAAGCCCCGGTCCTTTTCGAGCGCCTTGTTGATGGTTCGATCGAGCTCGGCAGGCAGCTGCGGGTTGACCTTTGTAACCGAGGGCGGCGCTTTATGAAGAAGGGAATCGAAGATGACTGCGGAAGTGGTTCCAGTGAACGCCATGCGTCCGGTCGCCATTTCATAAAGAACCACGCCGAAAGAGAACAAATCCGTGCGCTGGTCAAGTTCTTCGCCTCGGGCTTGCTCAGGCGACATATAGGCTATCGTGCCCACCGCGGTTCCCGGACTGGTCAAGTTTTCATCTATGGTCGCGCCTTCCGGTGCGGCCGATTGTGCTCCGGTGACTTTTGCCAGCCCGAAATCCAGAATCTTGGCCTGCCCGCGCTTAGTGATGAAGATATTTGCGGGCTTGATATCTCGGTGCACAATCTTTTCTGTGTGCGCCGCATCAAGCGCGTCCGCGACCTCAATCGCGAGCGAAATCAGTGTCTCGGTTTCCATCGGGTGGCCGTTGATGCGGTGTTTCAGCGTGATCCCGTCCAGAAATTCCATGGCGATGAAGGCATGTCCGTCCTCTTCGCCAATGTCGTAGATCGTGCAGATGTTGGGGTGGTTTAGGGCCGACGCGGCCTGTGCTTCACGTTGGAAACGGGCGAGCGCTTGCGAGTCACGTGCAACTTCCAGCGGAAGAAACTTGAGCGCGACATAGCGGTGCAAGCGTGTGTCTTCGGCCTTATAGACCACTCCCATGCCGCCGCCACCAAGCTTTTCGACGATGCGGTAGTGCGAAATGGTCTGGCCGATCACTGGCAGCGAATCTTACGTGGGAGAAATGGGCAAGTCAATGAATGCAGAGAGGTTGGCCCGCCATAGGCGGACTGTTGCGAAATATATATCACGCTGACTACGCAATCGTGGAGCCAAGCGTCGACCCGGAATGTTCATCAAGGTATACTGCGCAAATTCCAACCACCGTATTACGCAGAGTTCATCATGGCCACCGCGACAATCCCTGAGGAGAAACTGGCTGGGCCCGAACTGATCGATCCGGCGCAGGAGACGAGCTGCTGCATCGTCGGCGCTGGCCCGGGAGGGATGATGCTGGCGCTTTTGCTGGCGCGGGCCGGGGTCAAAGTCACGCTGCTGGAGGCGCACAAGGATTTTGATCGCGAATTTCGCGGGGATACGCTGCATCCATCCATCCTGGAAATTCTCGATCAGATGGGGTTGGCCGAACGGCTTCATCAACTTCCTCACAACAAGATTTATGGTCCGACGTTCCAGTCGTCTGGGATGAGCTTCTCGCCTATCGACTTTCGGCGCTTAAAAACGAAATTTCCTTACATCATGCTGCTTCCGCAAACCAAGTTTCTGGAATTCCTGGCGGCGGAGGGGAAGAAATATCCGAACTTCCGACTACGCATGGTGGCAAATGTGGGACTACTGATCGAGAGCGAGCATGGAGTGGAAGGCGTGCGCTACCGGAGCACGGCAGGCTGGCACGAAGTGCGTGCTCCGCTAACCATTGGAGCAGATGGCAGATTTTCGAAAGTGCGTCAGCTGGCGGGTTTTGAGCCGGTGAAGACTTCCCCGCCCATGGATATCCTGTGGTTTCAGTTACCCCATCTGCCGGGGGATGAGCATTCCGACCGCGTGATGGGCGGCTTTGGCAATGGGCGGTTGCTCGCCGTGTTTGATCGCATTGACTACTGGCAGATCGGGTACGTATTTCCCAAAGGACAATACCAGCAGGTGCGGTCCGCAGGCCTGGAAGCGTTCCGGAAATCAATCGTCGAAATCGAGCCTGATTTCGCAAAGCACGTGGAAGCGTTGAGGGAGTGGCATCAGTGCTCGCTGCTTTCGGTGGAGTCGAGCCGGTGCCTGGTCTGGTACAAGCCTGGACTTCTGGTGATTGGAGATGCGGCGCACGTGATGTCTCCTGTGGGTGGGGTGGGGATCAATTATGCGGTGCAGGATGCCGTGGTAGCGGCGAACGTATTAACAGAGCCATTGCGAAATGGACGCGTGCGGGTGGAGGACCTGGCCGAGGTGCAGCGGCAGCGCGAATGGCCCACTCGGGTGATGCAGGCGATTCAGTCGGCGATGCAGACCCGCATGATCGCGAGCGTGCTGCAAACTCAAGGAACACTGCGGATTCCGTGGATCGTGCGCTTCCTATTCAAGATCCCAATTTTACGCGACGTTCCGGCGCGGGTGCTGGCTTTTGGGGTGCGGCGGGTGCGGTTGCAGGCTGCAGATTAAATCTGCTGGGAAATTCACTCACCACAGAGTCACAGAGTCAGGGCAAAACTCGCTTACTGGTAGAAATGCCTACCAGCTTTTCGTTGCGCTCCAAACAGCTGTAGGGTCCCTTCGACTACGCTCAGGGCAGGCTGTCGACTGCGTTCGGCTGCCGCCTCACTTCGCGCAGGATGACCACTCTGAAGAGGAGGGCGGGCACGAGAGGGCCATGTAGCATGGCTGGTTAAAGCTTCGAACCCTTGCTGGGAACCAGCTTCAGGCCTTCATTTTGCAGGATGCGCTGGATCTGGTTGCGGGCATGGACGGCCCATGGACTGGCTGTGTCCAGCTTGACGTAAGCACGCCAGTGCGGCAGGGCTTTGCGGGGCTGCTTCAGTTTTTCGTAGGCGAGCGCAAGGTTGTAGTGGGCGTCGGCATAGGTAGGAGCCAACTGGAGCGCGGTCTTGTATGTCTGAATAGCGTCCTGCACGCGCCCGGTCTCGTCCAGCACATTGCCCAGATCGAAATAGGCGAGCGCATAGCGGGAGTCCGATTCGATGGCGGCGCGATAATGCTTTTCGGCCAGTGAGTAGTCCTGCCGGTTGTAATAGAGCGTACCCAAATTGATGTGAGCGGCCGCGTGCGTGGGGTCGCGCTCAATCACCTTCAAGTAGGTGGCGATGGCGTCGGAGTGCGTATTTGGATTTTCTTCCAGCGCAATGCCCCGTGAGAACAAGGCGGCCACATCGGGTTCTTCAACTTCGGGCCGCAGGGGCACGACGGGCGTACGGGAGATTACCTTCTGCTCGGGAGAAAAATCTAGAACGAATTGTCCGGCAATGGGCTCGAGCAGCTTGCCATCGTGGCGGAAGGCGACCCGGTGTCCGGTAGAGAAAGCGGTCGCTTCGAGCAACGGGTTTTCCATGCCGGCGACTTGCTTCTGCATGGCCTGCAGAGACTGGCGGATGACGGCCGGCCGTACTTTCTTCGCGCACAGGTCGCGCACTTTTTTGATTTGCAACAGGTCAAAAAAAGAGTAGTTCTCAGCGGCGGCCACCAGTCCAGCTTTTTCCCAACTAGCCAACTGACGCGCCGTGAGCCGCAGAATGCGAAGCAGGTCCGCTCGACTGTATCGGTACACGGTTGTATGCAGGTGTTGCTATTCACATTATCCGGAAGCTTACTTCTAGTTGGCAAGTGGAAAGAAAGCTTCCGGCAGAGTTGCTTGCAGGCTCCTTGCAGCAGGAGTGGTGCAGGAGCGGTGGAAAAACTGTCAGAATGCGGGTGGGGAGAGTAACGGGTCAAGCGGCAGAGATGGTTCGCCATAGAAATTCCGATTGCGCGAAGCAGGTTTTTGGCACGAAGGCAGAGTGCTGAATCGGCTTTCGCGGTCGATTGGACAAACTCCGAGAGCGCATATAATGCACGTGCCACGCGGGTGCAGGTCTATGTGTGCTGACACACGTTGTCGAGCCGCCCCGCGCAGATTCAACATCTCCGGAGCCTCCTTTGATTCTTCCGCGCATCACGGTTGTGGGAAGCTATGCGACTGGCCTGACGTTGAAAGTCAAACGCCTGCCGAGCCCGGGGGAGACAGTGCTGGCGTCTGGCTACCGGGTCGACTATGGGGGAAAAGGTTCGAACCAGGCGGTGGGTTGCGCCCGGCTTGGAGCCGAGGTGGCCTTGGTCGCTCGCATCGGCAAAGACGACTTTGGGGGAATGGCGTTGCGCCTTTATCGAGAGGAAGGAATTGACGTCGCCTTCGTTCAGCAGACAGGCGAGCAAAGTACCGGAGTGGGTTTTATTCTGGTAGAGGCTGGGAGTGGGAACAATTGCATCGCACTGGACCCGGGAGCGAATGAACTCTTGTCGCCAGTCGATGTTGCCCGATGCGGCGCTGCCTTGAAGTCGGCTGCCGTCGTGCTTACGCAACTGGAGATTCCGGTGGCAGCCGCCGAAGCAGCGTTGTCCCACGGACGAGCAAACGGTGGCACCACAATTCTGAATCCTGCTCCTGTGCGGTCCCTGCCCGCTTCCGTTTTGCAACTGGTGGATGTGCTCACGCCCAACCAGACAGAAGCGAAGGTGCTCACTGGACGAGATCCGGATGACCGCGCGGAGCCTGAAGAAGTCGCACGCGACCTGCTTCGACTGGGCGTGAGGCAAGTGGTGATGACCCTGGGTGAACACGGTGCGCTCATCGTGACCGCTTCCTCGTCGAAACACATTCCTGCCACGCCGCTGCGCGCCGTGGATACGACCGGGGCGGGGGATGCATTCAACGCCGGTCTCGCGACGGCGCTTGCTTCGGGCGAGAGCCTCGAGTCAGCGGTCGAGTTTGGGGTGGTTACCGGAGGCATGGCCGTCACGAAGGAAGGCGTGATCCCATCGCTGCCAAGGCGCGACGAGGTAGTGCAGTTCTATCAGCAGCGCAGCTTGCGGCCCCCGGAATGGCTGCTCACCAGTGTTCCTATGAAGAGGACATGAGTCCATGATGAGCGGCCCGAAGAACAGTTCCGGCATTCTGGAGACGGAGGCATCGCGCCTGGCGAGCCGGATTCAGTCCACGATCATTTCGAACACTCTCACGCGCGCGCGCTGGGAGCAGCATGTAGCGGAATGCCTGAAGTATCACTTTCAGGCCGCGATGATTCCTCCGGCATGGGTAAAGAAGAGTGCGGAGGTTCTCCGGGGAAGCGGGGTGCGGGTTGCGTCGTTTGTCGATTTCCCGTATGGCACGATGACCAGTGCTGGAAAAGCTTACGAGACGGGGCAACTCGTTGAGAACGGGGCCGACGAGGTCGATTTGATGCCGAATGTCGGCTTCCTGCTTTCTGGCATGGAACGCGAATATGCGGAGGATATCGCTGGAGTGGTACGGGCTGCCGGAAAAGTTCCGGTAAAGATCATGCTTGAACTTCCGTTGTTGAATGCCCAGCAGAAAGAACGGGCGGTCGCTCTCAGCATCGACGCGGGAGTGGCGTACCTGAAGAACGCCAGCGGCGGCGCGGTCGGAGTTGCAACAGCGGAGCAGATTGCGTTTCTTCGGCGGCTGGCCCCACCGCGGGTTCGCGTGAAAGCCTCGGGGGGAATCAAGACCGCGCAGCAGGTGCGGGAACTGGTCGCCGCCGGCGCAGATTTGGTGGGTACAAGCTCTGGCTTGCAGATTATGGCGGAAGTTGAGACTGGCGGAGTTGCAACAGTGAAGCGGGACTCCGGGGAATATTGAGGCTTCGAAAATAAAAAATGCGCGAGCGAGAATCCACTCGCGCCAGCAATCTTACGTTGACTTCTCCTCGTGATCGCCTGAACTTCCCTCATCAGAAGATGTAAACCGCATCAAACTGCAATCGTGTGAGCCAAGGCTCGGGGCTTGCGAGCGGACGGCCGATAAGAGCTGTGAAGCCCAATTGCACGTTTCGGTCAAGCTGGTAGAACGAATCCACGCGGTGCTGGGTGACGTTAGTACCTTGGCGCAGTTCGCTGTAATTGAAGTTGCCCAGTACGGCCTCTCGCTCGATATAGATGTGGGCATAGCCGATCTGGAAATCGCCCTTGTTTTGCAGGCGGCCCACCCGGGCCTCGGCCCAATAGCCGTGCCTTTGATGCGGGTTGCAGGCCGCATTGACACTTCGTTTGAAAGTCTGCGTGGACGTGTTCGATGGAGCGGGCAGGATGTTGACGAGGTTGGCGCAAGCTTCCGTATTCTGGACATAATCGCCGATCAAAACCAGCGGCAGTCGGGGATGTTCAGTATCGATATCGATGCGGGCGATGTTGTCAAACATGCCGAACCTGGAGGCAAATTGCGAATTGGTGACGGAGGTGACTCCGGTCGGGTAAGCCGTGCCGCTGATGGTCACAACGTTGGTGGCAGTCGTGGTGTACATGGAATTTTGCACCGGGCTACTGGAGTTCAAAGGCAGGACGCCAGTGAAAGGAGTCTGCGGATTCTTGCTGCTGGCGCGCGCGAGGGCGATCGCAATTGCGTCTGCGCCATGGAAATCGTAGTAGCCGGAATAGGCACTCAGCTTGACGTGCGGAGCGATTTGCCACGTAGTCTGCAGCTGGCCGCCGTAAGTGATCTGCTGCGCGATTCTCTTCCCGTTCACGGTGGTGCCGGCGACCTCCGCGAAAGGCAATTCGAATCCGACCAGCGCGATTCGCTTTAACACCGGCGTGTTGAGTTGAAAGGCCAGGCTCTGCGCGGCACCCTCCGGATTGAGGTCTTTATCCCAAGTGAGTTCGGTGTTGTACCAGGGATATCCAAACTTCCCGCCTGTGAGCGTCAGGGCGCTGAACTGCCTGGGCGTGAATTGCACAAACGCCTGGTCCAGGGCGATGGTCTTGCGGGTGTAGAAGCCGCCGAGTGTCTGGTTGGTGGAGACGGGATCGTTAATGTCGCCGGTCGCGAGCGTCATGCCGGTTCGGAATTGCGAACCAAGATCGGCAACTGCATTGAAGCGGGCCCGTACACGGCCACGCATACGGTCCAGCGATCCGTCCGCGGGCCCACCGAAGAAGGGCTCCCCCCGAAGACGCACGTCTCCGCTGAACGAGATAGGTCCGAGGCCTTTGATCTGCCGCTCCAAATTACGGATGCGCTGGTCGGAGCTGCCGGCCTCCACAATCTGCGCAGGGGGCTGATTCTGTGGCGAAGCGGCAGGCGATGCAGGAGAGGAAATAGTAGCTTCCGACGGGCCGACGGCGACCAGTGCAGCATTCGTCGGGGCTGGTAAGGCCGCGGTGGTCGGACGCCCTGCCTCGAGCGCGTCAATGCGATTTTGCTGTTCGCGCACCAGGCGCTCCAATCGGTCCACCTGAGAGCGAAGGTCCGCATCTGGCGAGGAAGTGTTCGCTACCTGGCTTGACGGCGGAGTCGATCCATCTGCGGAAGTTTGCGCGTTTACGAGCGCTGGAAAAACCGCTGCGAGCGACCCAAAAAATACGATCCGTAATCTGAAGCCTGACATGTTTCTCTCCTGGCTGTTCTGGCTTTCTAAAAAGGCCCAAGAAAAATTCGCGTTTAGTGTCCCACAATAATGTCTATTTTGTAGATAGACATTATTCAATTACATTAGTATGCATGTCAAAGGCCAATCCAGATGCGTGCAGGTCCGCCTCTAGTTCCTTCCTTATCTTCTACTTATGGCACGCGAGCAGGAGTCCGGCAGAGAAAGGAAGTGCGCATTGATTTGCGCTTTGGTAGGAGAGATTTCGCTTATAAAGTGACGCCCAGTGAATGCGAGATGGCGGCACGGAGCACTACAGTTTGGCCAACTCCAAGCACGAAGCCCGCTCCGAAAACCAGCGCGAAATGGAGCGAACTCGCTGTAAGAATCCTCATGGCCTGCTGCTTCCCTCAGGCTGCCGGGCTCGAGCACATCTTGTCATTCTCGAACACCCAAGGACAATCAGTTCGTTCACGATGAAGAGCGTGCCAAAAATGGTCTTGTTGTAGCGGGCCAGCCAGAGCGGTAGATAGATATCGAAATTGTCGGCTTGCTGGCTGGTGAAGCGTCCTGCGAGGTCGGTTAAAGGACATCGTCCACGGTTCAGAGCGAGCACGAAACATTCCACGAGGATAACGGCGGTCAGAATGGCGGCCCAGTCGAAGCGACGCCGCAGCCCCGTGACCGGTAAGACGAGAATGCATCCCGCCAAGAAAGCCCAGAGTGCGGTATGAACGAGCTTGATCGCGATTAATGCCATTTCGCACGCCAGAGACAGACCTACACGCCGATATTGTGACCTGGCTCTGGAGGCCAGGCAGTGATCAGGGTCACGCCTCTTAGGGCCAAAGTGAGACTGCAGGCAAAGGATCCACGTGTTACATCTGTTACATAGAGTACGGGACTTCTGACCTACGTCACACCCGACCAGATCGGCAAGTTCTCCACACCGGGGGCGGGACAGTTCAGCAATGTCGGGAGAAACTATTTCCGCCTCGCAGGATACCGCAACCTGAGCGTGTCCCTGGCAAAGACCACCCGCATCCGGGAAGGACACGAACTGGAGTTGCGCCTGGAAGTCCAAAACCTCCCGAACGCCGTGCACTACGACGAGCCGGGGAGCAATCGCTACGGAAATGGTGACTTCGGAGTGGTCGATCCGCTGACGGTCAGCGAAGATGGGCGCGGGCTTTCCAGCGATCCGCGCAAGATGCAGGTCTCTGCTGAGTGTTCCGTTTGAAACGCGTCTCGAAGTTGAGAAGGAAGGCGCGGGCGACGATGCCGGCTGGTTGGAGGTGCGGCTCGTGGACGGGCAGAAAGCATGGATTCAGGACGGAGACGTGAACACGAATACACGGCCTCTGACCATCGAGGAATCCATTGCCCTTGGCAAGCGCTTCCTGGGCGTGACCTATCTTTGGGGCGGACGCTCGAGCCTGGGCTACGATTGCTCCGGATTCACCCAGATGCTGGTGCGCAGCCGGGGCATCAATATGCCCCGCGACGCAGACTTGCAGGCCGCATGGAGTGGTGTAATTGCGGTGGATCGCAAGCATCTGCGGGTGGGAGATCTCCTCTTCTTTGGCAGCGCGCCCGATCACATCACGCACACCGGCATGTTCATTGGTCATGGCGAGTTCATCCATGACACCACGCATGGTCATCCTGGAGTTCAGATCAGCCGGTTGCGGGATCAGCCCTGGACGCGGCTGTTGGTGGCGTTACGAAGGGTCAAATGAATCGCCGCGAATGGATCAAAGTTGCGACCGTGGCAGGAGCGGCCGTCGCTTGTGAGCCGCACGCTGGCTCGGCCGAGGCATACATGGATCGGGACGGGTGCCAAGTGCAGACGTCCATCACACGTCTGAAACTTCGGCATACGTGGACTACCACCATGTCTTCGAGCGAGTACCGCGATACTCTCTCCTTGCGTTTGGTGAGCCAAGGCATTACTGGGGTGGGAGAAGGTGCGCCGATCATTCGCTATCATGAGACCGCGGAGGGCGCCCGTGATGCGGTCGAGTCTCTGCGTCCGTGGCTCATCTCTGCCGATCCGTGGCAATTTCAAAAACTAATGGCCAGCGTCTTTCATCGGATTGATGGCCAGTATGCGGCCAAAGCAGCCATCGATATTGCCGTGCTCGACTGGGTGGGCAAGAAACTCGGTGTTCCGCTGTATCGTTATTTCGGGCTGGACGCTGCGGACACGCCGGTGACCACCTTTTCGATCGGCATCGATACACCGGACATTACCCGAGAAAAAGTGCGCGAGGCCAAAGACTTCCCTGTCCTGAAGATCAAGGTGGGCTTGGATACGGATGAGGCGACAGTGGAAGCGGTGCGCAGTGTAACCACCAAGCCGTTGCGCGTGGATGCCAATGAGGGTTGGAAGAATAAAGAAGAGGCAGTGCGGAAGATCAACTGGCTGGAATCGCAAGGGGTGGAATTTGTGGAGCAGCCCATGCCGGCCGCGATGCTGGAAGAGACGCGTTGGGTACGAGGCCGCGTGCACATCCCGATTATTGCGGACGAGGCTTGCCTGAGCGCTGCCGCGGTGCCA
>Ga0307473_10000074_pt1 | contig 18877 bp, 25 predicted proteins | sample atmos_gasesAM5C__FD_203744 | JGI IMG/M metagenome (GOLD analysis project Ga0307473, IMG submission 203744) | Hardwood forest soil microbial communities from Morgan-Monroe State Forest, Indiana, United States - atmos_gasesAM5C_515 | ecosystem: Environmental > Terrestrial > Soil > Temperate...
TGTTTGGCTGGCCGAATTGATGGTAAAGCTATGCTGAACGATATCACCCGGATGTTTGTTTCCTGGCCCCACCAGCACGACTTTGGTAGGAATAGATGCCCACGTTCCCGCAGTCGTTTCCGTAAACTCCGCATAGCCGACAATGCGAATAGCATCAGGAGCGACGCCAGTCGTCGAGTACACCACACCTGCACTCGATGCCGTTCCACAAGCCGCACAAGCCGTGTTGGCAGGGTAGTTGCTATCGTATAGTGGGAAAATCTGAGTTGCTGTTGAAGCGTTGTAGAGCCCGATACTTTGTACGCTGCTCTTTACCTGCGCCAAAATCCAAATCCGGCAAGGTACATTGCTAGTGCATCCCATCGTCGAACCGGAATTAATCGAGTAGGAAAATCCCGACGTAATAGTAAACCAAGCTATCTGACCAGCCTGATTTGTGTAAGGAATACAAATAGGACTTGTCGCTGTCGCGTCGACACCGTTCCCCTGCTTAAAAGAAACCGTCAAATTACTCGATGCGACGGTGACCAACACATTCAAATTGATGACTGTATCATAGCCATGCGCGGTTGGCGCACCTGCCGAGCAATTATCTGACACCGTCGTGCCATTTGCAACCGATATACCGAAGCCGGCACCGACATTCACCGGCAAGCCCATAAGCTCCCACTGCGTGCCGTCGTACTCGGCTTCGTAGGCTAGTGCTCCATTCTGCAGCTCGCCGCCCGTCAAATTGGTGAGCCCGGTAGGCAACTGCTTTTGCAGGTTGATAGCGCCTGTGCCATTGACATTGAGCGTCGTCGTTGTCGTGTTGGTGAAGCTCGGTATGAAGACAACTCGCTTCCCTGCCGTCAGACTGAAGCCGGAAGGCACCGTCGCCGCAACATTCACGGCGTTGGCCGAACCAGTCGCGACGTATGGGTTGGCAATGTAGGTGTTCGCTCCGCCCTGCGTGATCGAAAGAGGCGTGGTCAGGTTTAGGAGCGAAGTGATGTCGCTGTTTGCTCCCGACCCTGCGCAGTTGGCGTTGACTGCTGTGATGATGGCGTTGTAGTTCGCCATCACCTGCGAGGCATCGGCCGTCGTGCCGTTTTGAAGATTGAACGGCAGTACGCCGGCCGTACAGGCAGCATGCGCTTGTGGCACCGCCAGGATCAAAAACAGAAGTAGTGCTGCCAGCCGCTTCATTTCGCCCACCTCACGCAGTCGATCAACGTCGGTTCATGGAAGCTATGGTCGCCCCAAGACAAGGCGCCGAACTTCGCCTGTGCGGGGGCGCACCAATCGCGCACGTTGTGCGCCTGCCAAAGAAAGAGCAAACCGAACAGCCCCGCAACTACCGCTGCCACAAAACTCTTGCGGCGCCAAAACGTCGTAGCTACGAGGAAAGCAGCTACTGCTGCGATCAGCAGCGGCATCTTCCGTGACCATTGGTAGTCCTCTACTTCGTTCATGCTGCCACCGTAGGCGACGCACCGAGGTAACCAAGCTTCTGGTACCGCACGTGCATATCGCCGATCTTGATGCCGGACGCGCTATTTCCCTGCGCCTGTATCGACAAGCGCTGAAAAACAATCGGATTGTGCCACGCCAGCTGCTGCGGGTAAAGCGCGCTTGGCGTACCCTGCCAAAGGGCGGCTCCCCAGGTGAAGGCACCCCATATGGTCGGCGCACCGGGCGGCGCAATAGCGACGCTGTCGAGTATCGTGCCATTCTGGTTCTGCGCAAACACCTGGATGTTCGACACGGTCGACGACAGCGCCATCTTCAAAGTGGTCTCGACCGTGCAGTTTTCAGCCATATCGTCATCGAACTCGGGCAGCAGCGACGACTGCCACTGCCACGTCATCTGCACGCCATTCTCGACAAAGGTCGAGGTCGACGACTGCACCACGTCACTTTGCCACAACGACCCGTTCACTCCGATCGGCGTCATGATGAACGTGTTATTCCAAAATGCGATCATCGAAGCCGGAAACGTATGCGGCCCGCTCCACTTCGACCGCGAAACATCCCACCAGTATTCCTGGTTGGGGCTCCCGGTCGCCAGGCCATTCTGCACACTGATCCGCATCACGTTGGTGTTACATGACGCCTGGATGCGCGATGGGGCGACCGCGTAAATGAACGGCACGTTGACACCTGAGCCGTCAACTCCGATCGGATCAGACACGCGCGCATTGAAATCAATCAGTCGCAAGCCATCTGGTGCGACGAACATCAACCCCTTGGGAGTGTTCGTCACCGAATTGGGCGCCTTGGTACCCGTCGCCACGTTCAACGAGTTGATCGTCAAATTAGTCGTAGTCGGATCGCCGGTTACCTGAAATATGTTTGCCGTAGACTTGAACACCATCAACGACTGAATGATACCGCCTAGTTGGTTGAACAAAGCTAGGCCCGCTGCCACTGTCAGGGTCTCGTTATCGCCGAACGTCAGCACCTGGTTGGCGTTCGTCACAACCGTAGGATTGAGGCTGTCGCTGAAAACAGCGGACGGCTGTCCAGTGGTCGGATTGACGAGGAAATAGGCGCGTTGGTTGAACTGCGCCACCCAGCTGGGTGGCGTCGTGAAGGTAACCGCACCCGTCAAATTGTTGCCTGACCAGGCAGGTGCCGCCGGATTGGAAATATCCATGACGCCAAAATAAACACCGCCCGCACCGTTGTATCCCGGATGCGTAAGAATAACCTTGGTGCCGACCAGAGCCATGCACGGCGGTGTCCAGTCACCGGTCGTCGTCGGACTTATCGGCGTGTTAGCACCGGTCACTCCCGATACAGCCACAAACGCAGCAGTCTTAAGATTATAGAAAAACGGCTCATCGTGGCCAGCATTGCGTCCTGACGCCACCATGCCTATAGCAAAGTCACCAAACACTTCCAGTACAGAGATAAATCCAGGTGTAGTGAACCCGCCAAAGGTTGTCTTCGAGATAGAAGCCGGCCGACACTGCCACAAGTTGGATGTGCTTGGATCAGGTATGAGGTTCTGCAACATCTGCATCGCCCCACGAAACACGTTGGTGCCATCCAGCGTGTCCGACAAACCGTGAGGCGACAGCTTGAATACGGTGGTGTTGCGCAGCGGCACCTTACCACCCAATCAGTTTGGTATTCGGCAACCGGTTGAACTGCGTGCCGAACCGACGACGATCAAGCGCTACGGTGTTGGTCTTGCCTTCCGGGTCATCCTTCATCTTGAGGTATCGCCGCAGTTGACAGCCCGCACCCATCGGGTAGCGGTCTTCGTCCTCTGACAGATATTCCTGCCAACGCGTGTCGTCGGCATCCATCATCAGTAGGCCGGCAACATTCGTTATCAAATATAGCTGGTTGGGAAACCACGGCACAACTGCCGACGTCTCAGGTATAGTGATCGACGGCATCTGCGAGTAAAAGCGCACCGTGACTGGTGCAACCAAAGAAGGAGGCGGCCACACAAACATCTGCGGCGGCGACTGGGACATGTCGGTGGTCCAGTCGCGCGGAAAGTCGTTGAACCCGGCTTGCTGCACCAACCGGTCGTACTCGCCCAAGTCGATAGCCGTCATGAAGTACGGCACACCCTGAAAGGTATAGAACACGTCCCCCTTACGCGCCCGTAAATAGTTCGCCGGCAGCACGTACGGACCGCTTTGATTGGTGAAGTTGAATGTGAAAAGACCCCGAGCAAGTTCGAGGTCATAATCCTGACAGAGATTATCAAGCGTCAGATTGAGATACTGACCGCCCTGAACCGTGAAGCCTGGCGTCTTAGCGATCTGACAGGCCCGCGTTACGATCTGCTGCGCCGTGAATATGGGCATGATCGCCGCTCCCGTTCAGCAACACTGTTGCGGTCAACTCCTCAATCTGCTTTAGTGACGCCGTCAAACGCTCTTTCAAACCGTTTATGCTGACATGCAAGTTGTGCTCGTTCGACTGCTCGGTGACGGACATCTTGTCCTTGTCCCACGCACCGCGCTTCTCACTCGCAATCCACGCCTGACTGGACTTCTCGTACAGCACCGCCAAATCAGTGGTATGCAGATAGATCTGCTTCTCAAGCATCTCGATCTCAACCTTGAGATCGTCGATCTTGGTTAACTTTACCTGCCGAGAGGTGACACGAACGATCTTGTCGAGCAGCGCGTTGAGCTTGTCCTCCGGTACGTCGGCCGCAACATGCGTCTGAAAGATGACCGTGCGAAGCCCCTTGGGATCCAGCATGAACTGGAAGTTGACCCCCAGCGCCGCCGCGGCCTTCTCATCCACGTGAACAGTCTTTTCCGTTGCTTCCATTATCTACTTACCGATGCCGAGTTGACGATCGCCTCGCCAGGCCGCCCGATATCGGCCGGACTGATCTTGATGTTCTTCTCTCGACGCAGCCCGTTCTCGGACGGATCGAGATAGTTCATGGTGCCGAAATGCGACGGCTTGCGATAGAGCCGATGATTGGGATTGCCGGCGCCTTCCTCGTGCGCCCACCCTCGCATCATCATTTCCATCAGCTGATCGTGCACCGGCTTCGGCACCGTGTACTTGAACGAGTGGTAGTACACGCCACCGTTTCCCTGACCCATATCGATCGTCAGGCGATCGGAGTGACCGGCCAAATCGATATAGATCTCCTTCATTTCGAGCTTGGGATCATACTCGCGGCGCGCCGCCTGCAGCTCGATCTTTTCAAGCTCGGCCAAGGCCAGCTGCTTGCGCTCCTCCTCGACGAGCTTGCGCGCCTTCTCGCGAGCCTTGACGCGATCCTCTTCGGTCAGCAGCGCCGCCAGATCGGCCGGCAGCGCGTCAGGCACCCGTACCACGGGCGTGGTGTTGCGCTTGCGGCCTTCGTCGATGAGTGCCATTTAAGTCAAAGCTCCGCTGTGCGTCCACGATGTGGCCGGCCCGCCGGACACCCCCGCCATGGCCTTGCCGGACAGTAGGATCGGCCAGCCGTTCGCGTCAACCGCCACCCAGTCACCAGGCTGAGCGTAGAGCACGCCGCGGTTGGGCACCACAAGCATGCCGTTCTGCATCCAAGCTCCCTGCACGGCAGGAAAGCCCGTCCCGGTCGGCAGCGCGGCGCCCGTATATAGACCAGGCCGGTCGTCAAGGATCGCCTGCGCGATCGCCGCAAAGTCGGCAGCAGGCGTTGCCGACGTCAAATCGGGAAACGGCATGGCCGTAAGCGTGTTGTTGGCATTGGTGCCGCACGTTCGCGTCGCCATGTTAGACTTGCCCTCCTGCCCACCCCTGCGCTTTCGACAGGTTCGCGGTCAAGTTGAGCTGCGCCGAGATGTCGGCCGCCATGGCGTTGGTAATCGTGGTGATCTCGGCCGTGGTCAAGCTGCCGTTGAACGGCTGGCCACCGCCGGTGGTGCCCAAGCCAGCCGTATTCTGCCCGCCAGCCGCATTGCCAACGCTGAGCGTCTGCCCGCTGCCGGTGCCGCCGGCCGCACCCTGCAGCGGCGTGAGCTGGCCGCCCATCGGACCTTGGCCGGGCCCAACCCAATCGAGAAACGCCTGGTATCGAAGCCGATAGGCCATTCTACTCTCCTTTGACCGGGGGAGGCGTCAACCGCCTCCCCACCAAAGCACCTTCCGTCGTACTCGAAACTTAACCGAAGGTCGCCGAGAACGCACTCGTGCTTTCGATCCGCATGAAGAACTGCTGGTTCTCGATGAGCGTTCCGTAGAACACCTTCCATCCAATCACACGCAACTGGTTGAGCGGGTCGGACTTGTCAGCCTTGAACAGCGCCGTGATCTGCACGTTCTTCAAGGCCACCTGGCCGTAGGCGCCGCGGCCGAACACGAACGTGGGATAGACCGTGATGCCGGCGGCAGGAGCTGCCGGCGGGATCTGCGGCAAGCCGATACCGGTCACCACAACCGTCTGACCCGGCAGCATCTGGGTCGCCTGGCCGGCGTAGGGGCCCTGCGTCGGTCCGGACGCCGACAGCGCCAGGTTGGCAACCGACGTCGAGCCGGCCGCACTCACATACACGCTGAAGGTAAACCCGGGAAGCGCCGGCAAGACCACGTTGGCCGAGCCGCCGGCCGCGATCGCCACGTTGCCGGTTTGCTGATAGATCCGGCTCTCGTACTGGTTCTGCGTGTCCGACGCGGTGACGATGAACTGGAAGTTCGCGTTGGTGAACGTTCCACCGCCGACTACCGCGGTCGGCGTGATCGCCGCCACCCCGGTGAACGACGGCACCATGTTGGACTTGCAGAAACGCATACCGCGCCATTCACCCACCTCGTAGTTGTAGAGGCGATTGATGTCGCTGTAGGTCCACGCCTGCGACAGCGTGTTGTTTTCGCCAAGGTCAGCGACCGCCAGGGTGTGCATCACCGCCACGTAGTGCGGCATGCGGCGCGGGCTATCGCTCGCCCGAGCCCCGCCGGCATCGGCCGCCACCCGGGTGTCGGTCATCTCATCGCCCATGAAGCGAGGAGCGCCGAGCGTCTCAAGGGCTGCTACCGCGCGCTGCACCTCGTGGGCATTGATGACATCGCCGGCTACCAGCGAGCCGCGCGCACCGCGCGAATTGACGAAGTTGACCTGCGCACCGGCCATCAGGTTGTTGAAGGTGTTGCGTTCGAGCGTTTCCGCAACCTGCAGGCCGAGCAGCTCGTTGGCCTTGGCGACCAGCGGATGCTTGATCGTCAGCTCGGCCACGTCGGTGATGGTGATCTTGTCGCCCCATTGCTGGGCGGTCGCCGTCACCTGCGAGAGCGTCATCGGCTGGCCGACCGGCGGCACGCCTTCCGAGAGCGGTGCAAACGGTAGAGAAACACGGTTGTATCGCGTCGCCGTGTACGAGGTGCCGCGACCTTCAGGAAGGCTAAGCGGATCGCCGAACTGGTAGACCACCAGCTGCCGACGAGCCAACGGCAACGTCTCATCCGCAATATAGGCTTCGATATCAGCCTGAAACTGCGACGCTTGGTTGACAGCCATGCTGCTCTCCTAGTTAGAGGCAGCATGGCTGCCTCGATCAAAACGTCTGGTTTTCCAGCCGGCGGCGCCGTGCCTCGCGCGCCGTGTCGGCTGCGTTCGTTCCTCGCGTGCTCGCCTCATCTCCCCGCGCGCTCGCGGGCCTGGTTCTTTGCGCCGCCACGCGCCGCTGACCTTGCCGGCGAGCCTTGTCGACGGCATCGGGGTCGGCCGCAGCCGCCATCCGACGCGCAACCTTGAGAGCCTTCGGATCGCCCTTGGCGATCTCCCGACCCAGGATCAGCTGAAACAAGGTCTCCCGCGGCACGATCTGCGGGGGTAACCCGCGAGACGGATCACCTCGTAGCAGCTGCTGAAACTCGTTCTCAATCTCCGTTGCATAGGCGCGATACCCGACATGAGACTGCGTCTTGGCATCGAACATCGCCTTGTCGGTCGCAATGGCCGTCTGCATCTGCATCTGCTGCAGCATGCCTTGCGTCTGTCGCTGCGACCGAGCCAGCGTCTGGTTGAGCCGCTGCTCGGGATCGAGCAGCACCATGCGCTGTTGAAATGCTTCCTCGGTCTCCTCAGCGGGTGCGCGCGGCGTCGCTGGCTGCGAGCTGCGCTGCGATCGCTCAAGGTCTTCCCGAAGCCTGCGGTTCTCCTCGGCCAGGGTCTCGATGCGACGGTCGCGACGACCCGGCTCACGCCCGCGCTGACGTGCAGGAGGCTCATCGTCGAACTCGTCATCCTCGCCGGCATCATCGTCTGTTAGGTCTTCCGGCTCCCCAGCTTCTTGTTCCGTACCAAGGTCGTCGGGGGAACCTTCGGTGCCTTCTTCATTGTCATCGTCTTGACCTTCGACGACTTGGTCTTCGGTTTCCTCATACGTGTCCTCATCCAGCCGACCCCGTGCCGGGGCCGCTGCTCGCGGTCGTTTGGCCATGATGATTGCCTCTCGGGCGACTTGCGCGCCGCCAGTCGGTGGGCACCCCTTACGGGGGTGAGACGATAGACGACCCCTTACGGGGGTCAGACGACATCCGCATTAAATACGCAATAGCAATAGCTTGTCAAATCAGCCGGCGGACGTATCCGGTGCCAGCACTTGTGCGTTGGGCTGTCCGGGCGTCAAATGCGCCTGCACCGCAGACACCGCTGACGTGGTCGATTGACCAGGAACCGAGCCTTTGACCGTGTTCACCGCCTGAATAAGCGTCGGAAACAAACTGATGTAGGGGGTCAAAAACGACAAACCGGGGATCAGCCCGCTCAGCATCGATGCCAGACGCACAAACAAGTTAACGCCGTCCTCGATCTCTTGAAACGTGTCACCCATGAGAAACCACCTTGTCGCTCGGAGCTGCCTTGGCAACATCCGGAGTTGCATTGATCGTCTTGACTTCGGGAAGCGCCGCCGCGCTGTTGACAATGCCCTGCTTGCGCGTGCGATACATTGACCAGGCAAGCGTTGCAAGCGGGATGGCACCGCCGACGAAAGTCGTGAAGGTAGACCAAAATTCGTTCCAGCTGGCGGTGGTCGCGTGGTTGTGCGAGATCATCCACGTGCCAATGATCGTGCCAAACCAGCTCAGCATCGACAGGATCTGCGGTGTCGTCAAAGCACCCACTCCTTCGCCAGCTCGTCAGCCGTGCCAGCGTAGGAGTTTATATCAATGCCAGCGGAACCTTCAATGACTATCCCTGGTATATTGTGCGGGCGTGGTCCCTCGCCGTCACCGGTAAACTGCCAAAGAAATGGCTGTTTCCAGTGGTTGGGCCATGACGGATGCTCATTGTAGTGCGCCAGCCACAAGCGTATCGGGCCCCAATCCGGCGGCCCGCCGTGCTTCTCGATCTGCTCTTTCAGCAGGAAGCCAGAGTATAAGATCGGCCAACGTTTGATATCTGCATAGACCCGTTGCAGGAACTCTACGGCGTTCTCAAGCGGTACTTTCGGATCCTCGTGATCAAGCGCCAGCAAAGCTTTGGGGTCGTCACCGACTACGCTGAGAAAATGCGCGACTTGCATCGCCACGCTTCCAGGACGCAGAAAATGGTAGGCGCCAAACAGCACGCCGTGCTCACGCACCGGATCGCGCCGCCTGGCATAGAACGTGTCGACCATGCCCGGGCCCTCGGTCGCCTTGTGGATGACCCCGACAATGCCGGCCTTCTTCGCCTGCAGCAGCGAGCTGATGCGATCGTAGTGCGACAGATCAACGACGAGAGGGTTGATCTTCATGGTTCTGCCTCTGCTGCTCGCGCCCGAGTGCAATCGACGCCGTGCGGACTTCCGCTACCAGCTCGTCCTTCAAGCTGTTCGTCTGCTTGTGAACCTCCTGTATCTTGCGCCCATTACGGATCGCAAGCGCGGCGTTGATCAAAGTGGCCAACGCGATTATCAATTGAGATAAATCCTGCCAACTCACAGTTGGTACCCTTGCACGTTGACCGCGTTCGTCGAGCTTCCCAGCCCGATGGCTGGGCACGTCACGACAATCGCCGTGTTCTGCCCGTTGGCTGGCAGCGGAAATGGAAAGTTGACAATCAAAGGCTGGTTGCCGACCACGACGCCGACAGCGGATGCATAGCCATAGTACAGCGTTGCGCCTCCTGATAAGCCTGTCACCGTCACCAAAACAGAAAGACCGAGCGTCGAGCCACTACCCGTGACCGAAAAGCCGGTTATCCAGTTTGTCTTATTTGGAGTAGACGGCAACGCGGCAATCGCCTGCGCGTTTGCCTGGTTGCCGCTCGTACTTGTAATAGGCGTGGCGCCAGCCGGATACGGACTATTCTGAACGACCTTGAGATTGCCGGCCGGATCGCAACGCGTCGCAATCTGCTGGCCATCCGTCGCGACTGGTGGCGTCGCCGTATAAATGCATCCCGTCAAATCCGATGCCATCGACGCCGTACCCGGGGTACCACCGGGTCCAGACGTCGATGTCTGAGCGAAAGCCTCAATCGTCAGTGCAGCCAACAGCGCCGCTGCGAGTGCCAGTATCCTGAACATCGCTACCCTCTCTGTAAAGAAACCAAGAACGTAAAAGACGTGAAGTCGCTAACACTAAGTTGATACAGCACTCCATCTGCCGGGCAAAACTTACCAAACGAACCAGTCTGATCTACCCCTACGGATGTACCGCCGGCAACGATAGATACAGATAATATCTGATCTCCTGCTTTAGCAATTCCGCACAGCACACCGCCAGGCCCGTTGTGCCCTGTAAATTCTCCTGAAACAAAAACAGTCACTTCTCACTCCTATTTGTAAAGCGCTGCGTACGTCCCTGTACTCGACGTATCGAGACGCGAAGGGTTGAGTGGAAAAATAGCATTCGCCGCTACTCCTGCCAGCGTCATACTATTTCCATTCTGATCGACAACCACCATGTTGCCCGTTGTCAAGACCATCACCCCATCGACTTGCGGTTTATTCGCTGCCTGTCCAAGATTAGGCGTTGCGCTTAGTGTAATCGCTGCCCAAAACGAATACGGCTCCTCGTCGGTCGGTGTTCCGCCGTGGTTCATCACATCCCTCCTGCATTACGCAGCCGCGGTGGTGCGCCCGATTGCGGGCCGATCGTATCCTGGTGTATGGCGCCCGGCGGCTGCTGTCCAGGCCGGCCGGGCGCGGGGACGGCCCCCGCACGCGGAGTGCCTGCCACGCCCGGCCCTGCGCCTCCAGGTACACCCGGTGCCCCTTGCTGCGCCTGCATGGCCATTGCCTGCTTCTTCTGCTTTTGCTGGATGTGCGACCAGATATGTGTCTGTATCTTCTTGATCACTCCCGGCTGCACACCCTCGCCAGCTTGCAACATTTGCATCAGCATGCTATGCGACACTACATGCTGATCATCGTCATCCATCAGATGGGTCGGCGGCTCGAACCCTGACTGCAAAAGGATGTTCTCTTGCTCAGCCGGCACCGGCATCTGATCGGCCATGTTCTCAAAAATCAGCGGCGCCAGCCGCGGACCGAACGCATTCTCGATAAGAAGCGAAATAACCGGCACAAGATTGAGACGGTATCCTTCGTACTGCTGCGGCGGAATACCCCGCACAACGTTCACCGCCGCGATCTGCAACTGCACTTGCTGCTGCGTCCGCGCAGCCTCTACCCCAAACCAGCGGAAAGCATAGCGGCGATCGAATTGTATGGGTTCGATCCGCTGCATTTCCGCCTTGGTGCCCATCTCGCCAAACTGGCGAATTGTGATAGCCTTGTCACGAAACTGGTGGTCCAGCTCGATAAAGCGCTGCAAGATCGGCGTCCAGACACCTTCCTCTTGGACCGTCACCACGTCGGCAGTCGTCAGAATATCAACCTGCTGCTCCTGCGCAACCTCTGCCTGCGAGCGTTTCTTGCCCGTCATACCCTGCTGCGTTATCGCAGCTGGCGAAACCGACAGCGTTTCAGCCACTTGACCCTTACAAACAGATACTATTTCGAGGGCATCCTTCGAAAGGTTGGGAAATTTGGCCAGCTGGGTCGATTTTGGGTCAGTCTCCCATACCGCAGCCAGCGACAACACCATTGAACCGATGCGCGGATTGCGGTTGGGATCGGTCATCACGATCGGCATCAGCGCGTAGGCCAGGCTATCCATCCCCTCGTTGACCGCGTCGTTGGCCTGATACTGGATATCGGCGCACGCCTTGACCTTGCTCACCCCCTTGAAAGCGCCCTGCACCTTCTCGACCGGCACCGAGATGACCGGCACCTTGTCGGACCAATACGGATTGCGCTTGCACGACAGATGCATGTTGGTCCCTGTCGACAGCACCCGGACAATGCGACGGTCCGTCTGCTTGGTATCTGGATCCTTGATCGCCATCTTGGTCCAGATCTCGTAGACCTGCGCATGCCTCGACCCGCCGCGGCCGGTGCGAATGCCGGCGGCCTCCGTCATGTGCTTGGCCTTGTCGACGGTCTCCATCTTCTTTTCGGACGTCAGCTCCTTGAGCAAATTCTTGCCGATCTCCTCACGGATGTCACCGTCGCGGATCATCTTCTTGAGCTTGGTCTTCGACCAGCGGCGCAGCACGGTCACCGAACCACCGACGTCGAGCGCCTCCTCGACGGTATCGGCGGTCTGCGGCAGGATGAGGACGTCGGCATCCGCCAGCACTTCCACGTGCGGGTAGCCGTGAAAGACGATCTCCTCCTTGATATCCTCTATCTGGTCTTCCGCCTTATCATCGTTGTCCGGTACCGGGTTATCTTGCTTGCCACCCATCTCGAACGCCGACTTCGTCACCTTCCAAACAACGTGACGCTCGTTCTTCACCCATGAAACGTAGACGTTGTATTGCCCCTCGACGTCACCGTTGACGCACAAGGGAGGTGCCACGCGGGTGCGCAGCTGGGACTTGCGTACGTAGTGCTCAAGCAGTGACATGAGAGCGTAGGGCTTATCGCCACTCTCGCTCGTGCATTCAACGTACCGGCCAGCGATGGGGAATATCTGATTAGCAAACCGTGTTTTACGGGCATTGATGGCATTGCGTACGATGGGAACAAATATTTTAGAGTTACCCGCATAGAACTGATTTTGACCAAGCTTGCAATTAAACACTTCCCAATAATCAATCTGCTCATTCGACCGGTCCCACTGATCCTGAAATCCCTTGCTGACGTCCTCGAACAGCTCGTCAAGCTCCTTGTCGAGATCCTCGTTGGAACCCGCCAGCTCATCGTCGCGTGCCAGCTTCGGCTGTTCGGGTGTGTTGTCCTCGCCCGGATCAGATCGTGCGGATTTTCTCAAGGATTTGGCCATGCACCTGTCCGTTGGGTAATTTCACATCCGGTATCGGCTCGCGCACCCCGCGCATGGTGAGGAACCGGCGTCCATCCGGGGTGGTATCGTATTGACGCCCATCGTCTTCCGCAACCACGTGCATCGAGCCGGCGAAGCTCTCGATCCCCTCCAGCACCACCTTGTACACGTTGTTCTCGGCCTCCTCGCTGACCACGCCGCGACGATCGACGCGGCGCGCATAGCCGCCGGCCAGCCCGTTGATCGTCCACCGGGCGGTGGATACCACCTGCAGCAGCGGACGCCCCGAGCGGCCGTCGAGACGGGTGAGCTGCGCGCGCAGCTCCTCTCGGCCCTCGACCGGCGAGCCGCCCGCGCGCGGCGCGATCGGCACCCGGCGGGCGGCCGGCGCCAGGCCCACCGCGTCGAACTCGGCGAAGTGCCACGGCGGGCAGACCGCGGACGGCTGAGGCGGACGCATCGAGGCGGTGCGCGTCTCGAACAACGTGTTGAAGAAGACGAGCATGTCCTTGGCGAGGTGGGCCAGCACCGTACCCGGATCACCCTCCGCCACCATGTCAGCTAGTATATGCATTCCACCGCGTACCACCTGCACGAGCACCATCACGGTCACCTGCTGGGTGGCATTGACGATGAAGTAGGACGGCCGGAGCGGGTCGAACCGCAGCAATTCAGTGACGTGGTCGTTGTTGAAGTTCTCGTAGACGGGCGCCCCAGGCCGGATGCGCAGCGCGTAGGCGAGCGCATTGGGAAAGTCGATGGCACCCGTGGGGAAGCCCAGCAGCTGGGCCCGTGCGTCTGGTAGATCGCAAGCGAACTCGATGTTGCCGCTCTCAAAAAACGGCTGCAGCGAGCGAATGAAGTCGAGCTTGTCTTGCGGCGGGTTGAGCGGGCGAATGGGAATGAAGACGTTGCGCCGCAGGCACTCGTTGCGGATCGGCTCGCGGATGTACTCCTCCAATCCCGTCTGCTCGACCCCGATCTCGATGGGTGCATAGCGCGCATCGACGTCGAACATGTCGTTGACCGTCTCGGTCGGCGTCCAGCGGTAGCCGCCGCCCTCCCAAATCAGCAGCTTCTGCCCGATCCAGCTGAACACCGCCTTGCCGGTGGTGGCATTGCGCTTGGTGGCGGTGCGACCCAGCCGCGCGGGATCATAGGTGGCATAGACGGGATGGTAGGTGCGAACGTGCGGTACCACGCGGATGTGCTCAAGCTTGAACGCCTTGAGCGCCGGGTCGCTCGGATCGAGCATGTACTCCTGAAGAAAGGCTCTCAGCTCGCCGAGCGCCTCGTAGTCGGCCCGCAACCGATCGATGAAGTCGAGCGGAAAGCGATCCGGCCACATCGCCGCACGATCGCCGTTGGCGTCGATGTATTCCACAGGGAAGCGCCGTGTCACCCAGCCGCTGTCACCACCGCGCGCCGCCGTGGCAAGCGACGCCTTCTCGAACTCAAGGGGGATGCAGACGGGTGCCAAGGGCGTCGCCGTCATGCGCACGCGCGCGTTCGGCGTGCAGCCCGGAAACACGGTCTTGAGCAGCCAGCCTAGGCTTTCCTTGAACGCCTCAGGCGACTTGACGTGCTCCTCCTCTTCCAGGTCGTCGATCCACAACTCGTCGGGACGCTGGTCAAGATGCTTGACGCCGCGGAAAGACTGGTTGCGGCCGAACGCCTGCAGGCACACGCCGTTGTTGAGGACCACCTTGTCCTCGTTCCAGATATCGGCGTTGGTGCCACCGAGGTCTCCCATGGCGGCGATGTACAGCTCGTTGTGCTCGATCTCATGCTTGATCGCACGCAGTCGGTCGATGGCACGCGAGCTTGTCGAGCCGATGATCACCAGGTTGCGAAACTCCATGAAGCCGGCACGGATCGAGGTGCCCTCCTCGCCGATAGTCGACTTGGCACCGCCGCGGAAGGCCAGGGTGTCGAGCTTGGGTATGGCACTGTGCCAGTCGTCGATCATCCGCAGATGAAACAACGGCGTCGCATTCTCGTGGCGGTGCGCGAATAAAGTGGCGTGCGCCCGCTGGCGGTTGGCGTAAAGTTCCAGGCGCAGCCGCTTGCGGCGTGTTTCGTAATCTTCATGCGTCATATTGTCACATCACGGGGGATACCAATGGCGATCCATCGCCGAAGCATCAGCAGTACAGCAATTTCGTCGGTCGAATACAACGATGAGACGGAGGAGATGACCGTCACCTTTGCCGATGGCGGTCAGAGCTACACCCACCCCGGTGTGCCGTGGGAGGTGTTCGACGGGCTGGTCAGCGCCACATCGGCCGGCCGCTACTACCACGCCAACATCAAGGGACAGTACTGATGACAACGCCCAGTATCTGGTCGATCGCCAACCAGACAGTCGACGACAAGGCCAGCGGCTTCCGGTTCGAGTTCTCTGTCGACGTTCAGACAAATGATTGCCGCCTGCGTCTGATCAACCAGGCAAGAAACAAAGCGGTGGTATTGTTGTTTGAGTATGACGGTCATCTGATCAACTCGGAGGTGCAGCCGTTCCTGTTGCCGTCAGAGACGCCGGCTATTCCGCCGATACCACAGGCATCGGCGAAGCCATCCGCGGGTGACGTGGGCAAGGTGACCGGTAACACCGAGCCGGTTGAAACCGACTACTCGGAAACGAGGTGAACTGATCACAAAGTTTGATTAAAGGCGCTTCGCTTAACGATCTCTGCGGGGCGCTTTTGATTAAAATATTCAAAGCTTTTGATTGTTTGGCGGTATGTGCGTACCACTTAATGGTAACCGCTTACCGCCTTGCGCATTGAAAAATCAAATTTGAAAAAATTTTTCAAACCCGTTTTTTCAAATTTAACTAACGAATACAATGACTTAATTAGCGCGAGGCCGTCCGGCCCCCCGGCACTACCCAAGTTAATCAAAGCCGTCAGCCCATTAATCAAACGCTTTGATTAATCGACGGCGAGCTGCCGTCGTCGTGCGACGCACTCAATGCGCGACACGCCTTGCGCGTTGCAACCCTGCGTAGGCAGGAGGCCGCTAGGAAGGCCGCTGGCTGGCAGGCCGGCCGAAGGCTATCGAGGGAAGGGGTGGGGGTCTGGAGGGCTGCCAGCGGCCCGGAAACGGGCTTGGCGCAGGGGTTTCTCGCGGCGCGGCGGGTACCACAGCGACAGCCGTTACAGCTGTTCTACTGTGGTGAAATGACGCAGGTAACGCTAACCCCCTGTTTTTATTAACATGTTACTACTGTTACAAGAGTAACTGGTAGTTGGACCAGGGGAGGATGTGTAGAAATCAAACATATAATCAAAGGGGTTTGAATTAACAGATAGTAGGGTATTACGCCCCAGAAATAATATATGTTGGCGTTTGACCCATAACACCCGTAACTTTTAAAATAACCCTGTAAAAACAACGGTTTGCCGTTTCAGGTGCGGCGTAACTTGCGCGTAACTGTGGGGGTAACAATTGACACCACAAGGCGAGTTGCATCGTTGGTTACAACCTACAGTGGCAGACTTTTTGAAAAAATAAGGTTGCATCTTCGTTGCATCCGTGTTACTTCTTTGATTGTCAGGAAATCAAAAACTGACGTCGGAAAAATCAAAACTAGCACACGGAAAATCAAATGTTTTCTAGAAACGATCTCACAGAGATGCGACTTCTTGGCTACATCGACGGCCACGAGTTCGCGGAGATGTACGCAGAAGCCGAAGATGACAACCTCGGCGAGTGGGTGGAACTCCCGATGGAGTTCATCCGATGATGCATCCGCAAACCGCCGAGTACTTGCGCCAGTTTGCTGATGGCATGATCACTCTATCTGAGCTTCAGAGAAGAGTGAGCGACGAGGACGCCAACGACATCAGCGCATGGCTGGAGAACGTGGTAATCGGCCTGCGCCGCAACAATAGCGACAAGACAGTTATCTTGTTGCGCGAATACGATCAGACTTGCGACTGATGCGCCTAGGGGGCTGGCATGGTGCCAGCCCCACGGCCGCAACACCGCGGAAACTGAGGAGACTACAAACATATGTTTGACAAGCACGAAGTTGAGCTGTGGGTCGCCATGAACGAGGACGGCGGCTACTCCGTCTCCACAGACGAAAGCGAAGTCCTCAACGATCTTATCCAAGCCCAAGGCGGTAATGCCGCCCGCGTGGTGAAGGTCACGCTTCAGATGACCGCTCCGCGCGTCGACGAAGTCGCTGGCGAGGTGCCGGACGACGCCGGCACGGTTGGCGAGCTGAAGACTGCCTAACTCGCTGTGTCGACGGATGGCACCCCGCGGGGTGCCATCAGCCGCTGCAAGTGGAAAGCCTAACCAAGGAGCCGTAGCGTCTACTACCGCGCATCCTGGTGATACGACTGATGGGCTGGCACAAGGCCAGCCCATTAGCCGTGCCACTCGCGCACGGTTGCCACCCAAAGCCAAGGAGACAACATGACTGAACTGATGCAAGCGTCCAACCAGTGGATGTCACGGCCGGCCGACGAGCGGTTCACCTGCCTGCCGTCGATGCTCACTTATCTGCAAGGGGTCCGCGCTCGTTCGCGTGCCACCACCGCGCATACCAAGGCCATAACCTTCCAGCCGGTCGGTGACGATCACAAATCGCTCGCCGTGGTGGGTTCGAACTGCCACCCCTACGCGCCAACCAACTGGGCGTTCGATCAGCTGTGCCAGTTGGCAGGTGCACCGGCCGCCTACCTGCGAACCTTGCCGACTGAGATCGTCGCCGACAACCTCAACTATTCGCTTCGCTACAATCGCGAGACGGAGGATGTCGGCCTCTTGCTCAGCAAGGTGAACAACGTGGCGGAGCTGCGTGCCGCCACCGGGCCGAACTACGGTCGCATCTGGAACGCCGACGTGGTCGACGCGCTCATTAAGAAGTTCGGTGACGGGGTGACCGGTGACTGGCGCGTGCCGGGCGAGTTTGGCAAGGCGGTGACCGTGAACAAGTCGAATACGACGCTTTACGCGTCCGACCGCGACATGTTCGTGTTCCTCGCCGACGAGGTCAACCGGGTGACGGTGCCCAATCGCCGCAACGGCCAGCCAGGCTCGCTGGCACGCGGCTTCTTTACGTGGAATAGCGAGGTGGGCAAGTCCACGATCGGCCTGGGGACCTTCCTCTTCGACTACGTGTGCATGAACCGCATCGTATGGGGTGCCACCGAGTACAAGGAGGTGCGCATCCGTCACACGGTCAGCGCGCCGCATCGCTGGCTGGAGAAGGTGCAGCCGGTGCTGCTCGCCTATGCCAACGCGTCGGCCAAGCCCGTCGAGGCCATGTTGGCAGCCACGCAAGCCAAGAAGGTCGATGACGTGAACGGCTTCCTGCGCGAGCGATTTGGCCGTGGCATGGTCGACAAGCTGGGTGCCACCCACATGGCCGAGGAGGGTCGGCCGATCGAGACGTTGTGGGACGTCTCGACCGCGGTGACCGCGTACGCGCGCGGCTTGCCCCACCAGGATGTGCGGGTGGAGCTTGAGCGGCAGGCCGGCGAGGTGCTAAAGCTCGCAGCATGATCCCAGCCCGCGTTCGTCGGCTGACCGATCATGCAACCGGAACACTTGAGGGGGCCAGCTGGCCCCCTTTCTTTTTGTGTTGCATTCAGGTTGCAACTGTGTTACTATTATCGTTCGATTAAGGAGAAATCAATGGCTGATAACCACCTGGTTGTGAAGATAGGCGACCACTCGTTCGAGGCCGACTGGCCCGTGGGTGACAACCAGGAGGGCGTTGCCACGGCGTTCGAGGCGTGGCTGTCAGCCATCGCCCGCTGGCAGGTGGCCGACCCCTTGGCCAAGCAGCGCCAGCTGATGGCAGACGCCAATGACGGGCTGGTTAACGTTCAAGTCACGCAATTGGCCGACCTGCTACGCGAAGCGCTGCAGATCTTCAGCGATACCGACGGGGAAGGTTTTGAGATGCCCGAGGCGATCGCATGGAAAGAACGAGTGAAATGCGTCCTTTAATAAAACGGCGCCCGCTCGTCACGGACGCCGCTTGAGCCAAGAAGCCCACCAAGGAGGTTGGTCAACATGTCTAGCATAGCAGCTACCGACGAAAAGATCAATTCTGTTGAACAATTGCTGACTGCATACGCGGCTGGTAGGCGTAATTTCCAAAATGCGAACCTGCAGGACGCGGACCTGACTAGCGCGAACC
>Ga0307473_10000078_pt1 | contig 18200 bp, 15 predicted proteins | sample atmos_gasesAM5C__FD_203744 | JGI IMG/M metagenome (GOLD analysis project Ga0307473, IMG submission 203744) | Hardwood forest soil microbial communities from Morgan-Monroe State Forest, Indiana, United States - atmos_gasesAM5C_515 | ecosystem: Environmental > Terrestrial > Soil > Temperate...
AGTCTGTGAACCAGATCGCAGCAATCGATCCGAACACGTTCAAGAAGAACATGGCCGTCGTTAAAAGGACGTTCATGGATTTCCTGGCTGAGATGGATGCCAAGGGCAAGAAGCTGCTCGACAACACCACTAAGTCCTTCAACCAGCTCTGGGAGACGATGAACAACGGCTGGAAGAAGCACACCGAGCTGCTGACCACCTACACAGACAAGACCGACCAAACGCTGACGAAGTTCTGGGACATGGTCACGACCAAGGCCAACAACGCCGTTGATCAACTGATGGCGACGACGGGTAGCCTCAGCGCCTCATTCATGGCGCTCGCCAAAACCATCAACATCATGGATCTGCTGGCTTCGCCGGATCAGATCACCCAGTGGGCGGCGGCTGTAGTTTCCGCTCTTGCTTATGCCTTTAGGAATGGCGGGGCAGCGGATGCGATGATCAGCGCCTCGTACAACAAGGCGCTTCAGATGGCGTCAGAGATTCAGACATCGGCAGGTGCGCCAGCGACGCCAGACACGAGCAAGACCTCGGCCTCGCCATCGTCTTCGTCGATTACGGCAGCGCAAGAACTGCTCAGGGTGATGGATTACCCGAAGTGGGCAACAGATCCCAAGGCGGCAATCCCATCCGAGCTTGATGAGATGAACCACAATCTCAAGGTGATGATCGAGCTTCTTGGAAAGATGGCGGGCTCTAAGGCAACGAAGCCAACCTCAACTCCACCCAAAATCTCACATTAACCAATGCCAGTTGATATCCGCAGCGTGTCCAGACTGAAGTTCGCAGATCTCCTTGTCGTCGACGACGTGGAGTTCTGGGATACGCTCGTCTTGCCGGACACAACTACACGGCCAGACGACACGATTCACGTTGTTTCGCAGTTCGACCGAATCGATCTGCTGGCAGACCGCTACTACCAGGATGCTGGTCTTTGGTGGGTGATCGCGTGGGCAAACGGCCTGGATATTCTCCCGACTGACATGAAGGAGAACATGCAGCTTCGAATCCCGTCGAGGGTGTATGTGACCACCATTTTGAAGAAAGCGAAGCTCAGGGGCTGAGATGGCTCTCGATTTCTATGGCGTCAGCTTGTCAGGCAGGATTCGTCAGTTCGCTACTGGCAGCGGATCCGGCGGCGGCAAGATCGTTGATTTGTGGGTGACGCCGCAGACCACGGAGCTGTTTGGCGATATCGGAGCGCTGGCGTTTGTGTCGGAGGTCGACGTCAAGTACAAGCTCGGAGATAACGCAGAGCTGTCACTGGTGTTGACGCCTCCATTTGAGGATGCGCTCAAGTTTCTGCAGTCGGATCTGGTCAGGTTCGGAAATGGTCGTCTCGAAGTAATCCTTGAGTACACCACCGGAACGTTTACCGGATCGGGCGCGATCACCAAAACAACGCTTCCGTTTACCGGCTTTCTTCAGAAGCCGGACGTCAACATTGGGTCAGACATTACAATCACGCTTCATGCTCTTGGTGTTGGCTATCAGATGAACGTGGTCGGCGGAGTCGAGACGGAACCATTCCCGGAGGGATTCTCGTACGCCGATGCGATTCGGGATACGCTTAAGAAGTACATCACGCACGATGGTTCTTCTAGTGCGCTGAGTATTGACCATCTGTATGACTACATTTCAGAAGAGAAGAAAAGCGGAGCCACAGCCGACAGTTTCTTCAAGAAGCCGCCAACTAAGTCAGTGACCGGAGGCGGCGAAGAGGTGGACGCTATCTCTGGCGGAAGAGTGGACAACAACCCGGCGCGCATTTGGAAGGGGCCTCGAAACGACTGGTGGTTTGTTCGCGAGACGCTCAATAACTTTGGCTACGACTTGTTCATTCAGGGTAGCGAGATCTTTGTCGTCGAGAAATCGTTCTGGATTACCAACGCGTTCGGTCAAAAGGGCAAGAACCGCAAGCAGTTTATGCTTCGTGGTGCCGTTGACCCAACCAGGAACATGTACCCAATTTTGTCGTTCTCGTCTCCAACGACAGCGGTTTGGCTGCAGCCGGGCGTTGGTCGTCTCTACAAGTTCGATGTGGACGTCAACAAGAAGGACGAGGCTGGCAAGACCAATTCCGCTTCTGGAGATCAGACTGAAATCGCGCGCGGCGGAGAGACAGGGAACCCGGCTGACTTCTTCAAGGCGATTGTTCCGACCATCGTAAAGGCCGCTGACGACCTTGCTGCTGCTGCGAACTACGTCCTCAAAGCGGGCGGACGGATGCTCCCTGGGGACCCTGTTGACCATGAAAACGAAGCGCAGCTGAAAGCGCACTGGGTCGATCTGAACATGAAGGACGGTGTTCAGGGTCAGTTCACCACGATTGGTGTTCCAGATCTTGTTCCTGGAGAAGCCGTTCAGGTTTCAGGTTTCGAATTGATGCCGGGCACAAAGTCTGGACCCGGCACGCCAGATAAGGACAGCGCCGTGTTCAACGGTGTCTACGGTGTCATCGAGGTGAACCACAAGATCGGCGTAGGCGGATGGGAGACGTCGTTTATGGCGATCACGAACGTTCTGCCAGAGGCGTTTCGTCAGGCAACCGGAATTACGTCGACCAAGGACATTGCGACGACGGCCAAAGATCAACAGGTGGCCCCATCCGATGAGTCTTCAAACGGAGACAAATCGTCAACGCAACCATTCACCGGATCACAATAAGTGCCATTCTTCGCCGATAAAATGGAAGAGTTTCTGGAGTATTTGGTCCGGTTCGGGCTCGAATACTACCGGCGGTACTATGGCCCGTATCGAGCTAAGGTCATCACCAACAAGGACCCAGAAGGTCTTGGTAGAATCATCGTTGAGGTTCCTCGTGCTCGCGTTCCCAAGGAGAACGGCGAGTGGGTGCTTCCGATGATGCAGGGGGCTGGAAAGCAGACCGGCTTCTTCTGGCCGCCCGAGGAAGGCGACTATGTCTTCGTGTTCTTCGATAACGGAGATCCAAGAAAAATCCTCGGCTACCTTGGTGGATGGTTTGCTGGCGGAGAGGTTCATACGAAACTCACGCCAGAGCAGGACGGGTCGCCGAAGAAGCGTGGCTTTAGCACTCCTGGTGGCCACCTGATTGCGTTCTCCGACAAGGACGGGGAGGAAGAGATTACGATCCGCCACAAGAGCGGATCGATCGTCAAGTTGACTTCCGACGGAAAGGTCCAAGCTGGAAAAGAAGATGGCTCCTTCGAGCCGATGATGAAGGGCAACACGGTAAAGCAATGGCTAACGAGTCATACGCATCCACATGCGTGGGGACCGACAGGGCCGCCGATTCAGCCGTTTCCGGCCAATGGCCTGAGTGATGACGTCGAGGGGACCTGATGGCGCTTAACGTTTCTCAGCTCAAGAATCAGATCCAGGGCGTCTTCGATCAGAAGCTCAAGAGCGTTCCTCAAATCGCTTCGAAGATCGCAAGGGCGTACCAGGTCTATGCCACAGCTGCGCAAGCTCCGCCTGGAACTCCAGTAATCCTGAAGGGTTCTGAATCTAGGTTGTTCGAGGTCGCTTTGACTCAGCTGATGCAGGGACGATTGCCTGCGCCGGCCGCAGCGCAGTCTCTGGGAAATGCAATCGTAGCATTTTGGCTGTTACCACCCGTGCTAACTGGTGCTGGAGGCGTTGTCACAGCAGTTATCCCTGCGGCTGCTATTGCCAAGATGATCGGTACGAAGGTGGACGACTCGTCTGGAGCGGCTGCATCGCTTGCTCAGGCGCTTGATACAATGACGAAGACGGTGTTCGTAACGAACCCGCCACCACTTGCCCCAGGACCATTGTTTTAGCCATGGCGGGTTCAACAATCAGATCATTCGCTTTTCCATTTGCCAAGGGCGATTTGGCTTTCCCGAAGCAGGCAACTGACACGGACGCGATCATGGCATCCGTGATACAGATCGTCACCACGATGCGGGGAGAGCGAGTCATGCGTCCAGACTTTGGGTGCAATGCGTTCTCCTACGTATTTGAGAACAACAGCGACAGCTTCCGAGTGAACGCTGAACGTGAGATTCGTCAGGCGCTCGCCAAGTGGGAGCGGCGAATCCGTGTTGATGCCGTCGATATCACAACCGACGACATTTCAGAGCCAGGGCAGATCCTGATCGATATCACGTACACGATTCTGTCTACCGGCATTGTCCAAACCACGACAGTGGCTGGAGGAGTCTGATGGCTACTTCGAGCACCCTGACTCGCGTCCGGTATGCCGGACTTGATTTCGATACGCATGAAGACGAGATCTTGGCTCGCCTTCAGGTAAAGTTCGCAGCCGTCTTCAATGATTTCGCGGTGTCTTCGCTCGGAATCATGTTGGTCGACATCTTCTCGTTCGGCCTGGACACGCTGTCATTCTATCTAGATCGTCGTGCGACCGACAACTTCCTGGTTACCGCAAGGACAAGATCGTCAGCGGTCAGACTAGCAAGGCAGCTTGGTTACCGTCCAGGTCCGGCGAGTGCGTCTAGCGTAGATTTGAACATCTCTCTGAACGGAACGTATGCGTTTCCGGTGACCGTCCCAATCGGCTTTCAGTTCAATGGTCCGAACGGACTGATTTTCGAGGCGCAGGAATCGGTCACATTCTCTGCCGGCGATACGAGCACAAAGACACTGACAGCATCTGAAGGGCAGACGATCACTGCCACGTTTTTCTCGGATGCCAGCGCCAATCAGGTGTTCGAGATCAATAACGTCCCCTCGGGCAAGTTTCTGACCGGCAAAGGGACGACGGGGCAATCGAAAACCGTCGTTACGGTCGACGGAGAAGACTGGACAGAGGAAGAGTTTCTTCAGTTCGGTGAGACCAACCAATTCGAGGTCGGGTACGTCGACGCTCCGCCCACGCTTCGTTTTGGCGATGGCATTGCTGGAGCCATCCCGAAGAACGGCGCCGAGATCCGTCTGTCCTTCTTTGCAACGAGCGGAACGTCGGGCTCCGCTACGGCAGGAACGATCACGGCGGCGACGAGGCCGTTGGTTGTTAGCTTCACTCAGATCAATCTGACCATCACCAATCCAGAAGGCACCAGCGGAGGCTCTGACCCGGAATCCTTGTCGAGCATCAAGGCAAATGCGCCCTCGGTGTTCAAAAGCCGAAACGTCAACGTGACGCTGGAGGACTACCAGGCCAGGTCTCAGTCGTTCGTAGACCCAGTCTTTGGCGCCATCGCAGTAGCCATGGCCATCAACGTTCGTGGTTCGTCCGATGATGCATTCCTTGCCTCTCGCCTTACGACGATCAACACAGAAGCTGCTAGCTATGTTCCGACGGTCGCCGCAGCAGTTGCCCTGATTCTCGCTAGCATCACGTCCATCGACGCGTCTGTGGCTTCTGCGCAGACGGATGATGATGCATTGGCAACGGACCTGACGGATATCGGAACCGAGGAGGCGACTGCTAGATCGGCCAACGAGTCCAACCGGACAGCAGCCAACGTCGCACAATCGAATTCGTCGTCGTTGGGCGGCGATTTAAGCGGACTTACGACTGCGATCAATGCCTTTACGGTAGCGGGCACGACGCAGATCACGACGACGGACAAGAACACGCTGCTGAACATCATCAACGCCGCAACGGCCAAGAACAACGAAATCAGCAGCCAGTCGTCGACGATTCTATCCAACGTCACGTCGGTCACGACGGCGCTAGATCAGGTCGTTCTGAAAAATGATGATGCGTCTACGCGCAGGACCAGCATCCGCGCAGACATCAACTCAATCTCTGCTCAGAGCGCGTTGATCAACACGGAGTCGAGCGCGCTCAACACGAATGTGGCTGCGGTAACTAACACAATCTCATCGCAGACTGCTGATGTGGCCACGCACGTAGATTCATTCCTGTCCAACGAATGCAAATCCAACCTCATCGAGGTTCCAGTGCTTACATTGGACTCGGAAGGGTTTTACGTTGTTCCGACTCTTGGCCTGCAGAAGAGTCTGCAAGCGTACCTGGACAACGGCAAGGAAGTAACCCAGGTCGTCAAGGTCACAGGCGTTAGCTCATTGCTCGTGTCGGCCGATATCAGCTGTCTCGTTGGAGTTCTGACCGGATACAACGAGGCGACAGTTCGTTCTCAGGTCGAGGCTGCAATTCTCGGCGTGCTGAAGGGGCGAGCATTCGGCAATAAGCTTCGTTTGTCTGAATTGTATGCTCCGACGGCGCCTGAGGAAGGTGATGTGCCGATCGAAGGCGTCGAGTACGTTCATATCGACATCACGGGCCCAGTAGATCACGTCGACACAGATGGCGGACTAAAGGCGTCGGACTACGAGGTGATCACGAGAGGAACCATCTCGGTTACCTCTGAGGTCGTCAACAAGTCGCTGGTTGGTCAGTAAGGAGGCCACGATGGCGATCTCAGATACCAGCTCAAACATCACCAAAAGTTCTAATACGATAGAGCTATACCAGGGCGAGTCGATGGATATCGACCTGGAGATTGTCCAAGAGGTTCCAGATGTCAACGGAGTTCCGACGGAACAGCCGGTAGATCTGACCGGATCGACGATCTATTTCTCGATGAGAATGAAGGCGAGTGCTCCAGAGCTGCTCATCGGAAAGAATTCGACCAACCTGCTTGAGATTGAGATCGTAGATCCGCCCAGGAATGGGAAGGCGATCATTCACCTCGTTTCCAGCGATACCAAGGTCACGCCGCCTGGCGATTACGTCTTCGATGTGTGGGTCGTGCTGTCCAGCGGGAAAAGCGTACCTGTGATAGAGATATCTACCTTCACCGTGAAGGAGCCTGTCACGAAGCTCCCGTAACGACGAAAGTATTTGCGCAGGTGGTTTATGTCCGGCAAAGATCTCTTCGACAAAGTTGCAGCTTCGATCTCGGCTGACCACCCGTCGTTCGAGATTCGCTACAAGAACGAAAGCTGGCTGATGAGGCTTCTGGCCTTGTTGATGTTTCCGTTCAACCCGAATTTCGCAACAGAGTTCACCACCACGCTCGGGTCTAAGACCTACCTGCCCAGTCGAGACGAGGTGGCGAAGGATTACGAGGGATACGCTGGAACGCTGGCCCATGAGGGTGTCCATGTATTCGATGATTCCAGGCGTCCGCTCTGGTTCAAGCTGAGCTATTCGTTGAATCAGTCGCTGGTGCTGCCGCTGTTGGTTCTGTTCGCAGTGTTTGGTAGTTGGATCCCAGTAGCTGCGCTGGTTGGCGGCGTGACGCTGGCCTACATCTCGTTTTGGCTGTTGAAGAACAAGCCGTTCTTCTTTGCCTGGGCTGGACTGGGAGTCGTCAGCTACATCGGACTTTCGATCTGGTTGTCCGGCTGGTGGACGGCGCTTGCTCTCGGCTCGTTCTTGCCGCTGATTCCTGTGACCTCGTACTGGAGGGCCAAGTGGGAGTATCGCGGGTACGCGATGACCATGGCCTTCGATTTTTGGGTCAGCGGGAAGCTGACGGACGGCGAGGTTACCTGGATCGATCAGATCTTCACTGGTCCAGCCTACTACTACATGGACACCAGCGCCGATCGCGTTGCTGATAAGCTCAAGGACATCAAGGCCAGCATCCTGAATGGTTCCCTTTTGGTGGGTGCTGACGCTCGTCCGTATCAGCGAACGCACGATCTGCTGAAGCAGATGAGTATCCTGAAGGGCGGCATCAGTGCCTAATAGCGACAAGATGCTATGGCCGTATCCGAACAAGGATACGGATCCGTGGTTCGACATCTTCGAGTCGATGGTTACGGCCATGGACTCGTCTGGCTATTCCGCCAGGGAAGACCGCAGCATCATTTGGAGTGGCGGCGGAGATGTCACATGGGACGCTGGGTCCAACACGCTGACCTGGCCGTTGCCATTTGTCGCGTTTTCGATGATTGCCGGATTCAAGCTGACGATTCCGGCTGGCAGCGTCACCATTGCAGACGGTGAAGTTCTCTACGTCACCCTCACAAGGTCTCCGACCACGAATGTATCGATCGGAGTTGTTCCTGCGACGTCTGTTCCGAACACGAACGAGGCGATGGCGGTCGCCGTTCGTACTGGAACGACGGTCTATTTCCGGTGGGGCTCGAAGATCGAGACAGGCGAAACGCTCAACCTGTTTGCGGTTTCCGGCGGCGGTAATTCAGACGTCTACGAGCGCGAAGCAACGTTTGGCGTTCCGCTCGGTTCGTCGACGGACGAAGCCACGTTGGGTCGAATCATTGTTTTTGGCTCAGTGGTTGGTCTTTCGGCTGAGCTTACGCGCCCAGTTACTACTGGAACCGTAACGGTCAACCTGAAGGTGAACGGCATCACGAAGATGACCGTTCAGCTATCACTGACGAACACGACATTCATTCAAGCGACTGCCGCGCCGGGCGTCGTTCCAATTGCGTCTGGAGATCAGGTCTCGATTCAGGTTGTAGCATCGTCCTACTCGAACGCAGATTCGCTTGATTCCGGTCTTACGGTAAACGTCCTGATTGGATCAGGAATCACGATCCCGCCATCAGGAATTCCTGACGCATCAGACTCTACAGAGGGCATCACAAGGCTGTCGGTTGCTCCGGTGCTTCCGAGTAGTCCGATTGCGGTCGGCAACAACGATCCAAGACTCTCTGAGAACAGAAGAATCGTTTACACGGTCACCCAGCCAGCGGACGGCACCGACTTCTTCGTTACGATTACCCCTACGATGTCGTCGCCGAACTACATCGTGCTTCACACGCTGGCGACTGTTTCGGTCCACGTGACTGTAAGTGTCCCGTTGGCTGGTCGTGCCGTTGGTCAGTTCAACGTGAAGACGAATGCAGCCCTCGGTAACGGGGATACGATTTATTTCCACGTGGTGGGGATCTAGATGTCGTTCCCGTTCAAGAGCACAAGCATCATTGTGGTCAGCGGAGGGTCTTCCGATCCGAAGATCTTGTCTGGCACAGGTGACCCCACTTCCGGTGTGGCCAGCGCCGAAGGGTCGATTTACCTGCGTTTCGTCGCGAGTGCCGGTCAGCTGTTCGTCAAGACTGGACCAGGGGACACGGACTGGAGCGTGGTGCCTATTGGCGCAAGCGGCGGCACGCTTGATCAAGCGTATGACTTTGGCGGCCTAGGCGGTGGCAGAATAATTACTGCCGATGCTGGGGCAGTTCGAATCAACGCGAATACTGACGACACACAGGCCGCTCTGGACATCAGTCGCAGTCCGACCACGCCAGCTGGCGCTGTTGGCATCAACATGACGTTGGGTTCCAACGCCAACACGTTGAGCAACGGCATTCAGATCACAGACGGAGGTCAGGGTAATTCTGTTTATGTCCAGAAGAACGCTGCCGGTGTCGCGTTTTCTGCGAACCTGACCGACAACGGCGCCCAAGGTCTCGTCGTTACCGTAAACAACATTCCGACATCGGTGTCGCCGGTCTCGATTGTGGCGAACCAGACTGGAACTACAGCGTCGCTGCTGTCGATCTCGAAGATTCCGAGCGGTGCAACTGCGGGTGCTGCGATTTCAGTTTCGATGGGCGCAAACACGACGGGCCCTGGCATTACGGTGTCGACCGTTGGCACTGGTGCAGCAGTTCAGATTTCGTCCGGTGCCCTGGAAATGGCGAACAGTTCGCCAGCTGTATCAGCGTCTAACCAAGGCAGGATCAAATACGACAGCGCGTCACAGACGTTTCAGGTCTCTAAGAATGGCGGATCGTACGAATCGGTCGCCACCACGGCGACTCGTCAGCTTTATACAAAGGCCCAGGACGTTGCGCCATCTGCACTGACGTACGGAGCCACGATCAGCGTAGATGCATCTCTAAGCAACACGTTCACGGTGACGTTGACTGGTGCGACGGCGCAACTGAATAATCCGACGAACCTCGTAGACGGCCAGACGGTCGTATTTCGCATCAGTCAAGATTCGATGGGTGGCCGTGATCTGACCTTCGATACGAACTACGACTTCGGAGCCGCAGGTACGCCCACGATTTCTTCGTCGACATCCAACCAGGTGGATATTATTTCGGGGGTTTCGGACGGCACAAAGCTATTTTGCATTGCCCTGAGAGGGTTCTAAGATCGTGCCTACCGCGCGAGGAGTAACGGCATGAAGACCGCGCATCAAAATGCCCCCAAGCCGGCGACGACCGTAGACGTCGCCAACAAGTCGTATGTTGATACGGCTGTTGGCGGTGCTGGCGTAGCAATTGGGAGCACCGTTAGCGGCGGTACGGCTGGATCTCTGTTGTTCATTGGCACCGGGCCGGTCCTTGCCCAGAACAACACGAGGCTCTTCTGGGATAACACCAACTTCCGGCTTGGCATTGGCACAAGCGTGCCAGGCACGACCCTGGATGTCGTCGGCGCGAGCAATACGTCAGCGGTAGCGCTCTATGGTGGCTCGTCGGCTCCGGTCAGCGCAGCCAGTACTGGTCGCATTCGATTCAACGAGGGTACGAACAAGTTTCAGGTTTCAGAAAACGGTGCCGCGTATGCCGACATTCTGAGCGGCACAGCAGTGATGTCGATCGGCGAGGCCATTGGCAGCGCTACAGCAGGGTCTGTTCTGTTTGTTGGCACCGGGCCGGTCCTGGCTCAGGACAACGCGAACCTGTTCTACGACAACACGAACAAGCGACTTGGAATCGGTACCGCTTCTCCAGCTACAAAGATCCACACCAAGGCGACGGTTTCTGGAAATTACGCCGCTCGATTTGAACATTCCAACACTGCTGGCTATGCCGGCGCTGAGTTCTACGATTCGACGCCGGTCCAGAAGGGTGCGGTCGGCTACGGCAACTCTGCCGTGGGCAACACGTTCCTTCAGTCGTTGCTTCATCTTTACAGCGCAGGCCCAGACTGGGTGATCGCGAATGCGACAGCTGTTACGCACCAATTTGGAGTGACGGCCGGAGCTGTGTTCGTTGGCTACACCGATGGTGCATCTGCTGCTGTGAGTGCGGCTAGTGCTGGACGCATCAGGTACAACAACTCCACGAGCAAATTTCAGGTTTCGACGAATGGCGGTGCATATCAGGATTTGCAAGTCGGCGCCGAGACAATGGCTATTGGCGAGGCCGTTGGTAGCGGCACGACTGGATCGGTATTGTTCGTCGGCGCTGGACCTGTATTGGCCCAGGACAACGGAAACTTCTTCTGGGACAACACGAACAAGCGGCTCGGTATCGGTACTGCGTCTCCTGGGTTGTCGTTGGATGTTAGAAATTCTGCGGCGACGGACGTTATCAAGATCGAGAACGCGTCTGCCACGGGGTTCAGCACCATCACATGGTTTGACAACAGCGACGTGCAGAAAGGTTCGTTTGGCTATGCTAACTCAAGCGCCGCAGTAAATGCCGGCACGAACTTTATCTATACCCCAGGTGGTTTCGATTTCATTTGGACGGACAATACAACTGTTTGGTTTCGGTACGGGCTGACCACGAACAGCGTATTCGCTGAACTGGCAAACGGCAGCTCGTCGGCCATCAGCGCTGCCAACAAAGGCCGACTTCGCTACAACACGACCGGGCAGAAGGCTCAGTGGAGCTTTAACGGAGGCTCGTATTTCGATGCCGCAACGTACGCAGCTGCGCTGACTACCGGATCTGTCCTGTTTGCGAATGCGAGCAACCAGATTGCTCAGGATAATGCGACATTTTTTTGGGACAACACGAACAAGTCCCTTAGAGTTGGCGCTAGCGCAGTAACGCAGGCATTTACTTCGTTTCCGCTGACGGTGTCGTGCAACACGACTGACATCGTTTCGTATATGTGGAACACGAACGTGGCTGGTTATAGTGCGATCGGATTTCTCGACAACGCCCTTACGTATCGAGCGATCTTTGGCTACGGAAACGCGAGCACCTCGAACGGCTTCACGAGCCATGCATTTGTTGATTGCAACTCTGTTGATTTCGTCATCATCGATGGAAATACAGGGAATGCCGAATTCCAGTTCGGAACCACTGACAATGCGACGTTTTTGCAAATGAACAACGGCAGCTCTGCTGCTGTGAGCCCGGCGAACAAAGGTCGGCTTCGCTACAACACGACCGGACAAAAATCGCAGTTGAGCTTTAACGGTGGCTCGTACTTCGACGTTGGAACCTATGCGGCTGCGCTGACTACTGGATCTGTCCTGTTTGCGAATGCCTCGAACCAAATCGCCCAAAACAACGCGAATTTCAACTGGGACAACACAAACAACACGCTGAACCTTACCGGCGGAAGCGCGTCGGCTTTTGCTCTAGATATTTTCGGTCTGGATACAAGCGGCAATCATAATACCGTTCGTATTTCCAACAATGCCGGAAGCTTTGGCCTGCCGGCGCTGCAGTTTGATAGAGCATCAGTCAATACGGGCACAGTTATCGGTTTTGACTCGCTGTCATTTGGTCTAGTCAACGGCCTTACGATGGCCATACCGTCTGGCAAGAACTTTGGTGTCCGCATCGGCGCTAGTGTGTCTACGTCGACGGTCATGTTCATCGATCCGACGAACAGCTACATCTTCAGCAACCTTTCAGTCGGCCACCAGAACAGTCCGGCAAATGTGATCGATGCCCGCGCCAGCGTCTCTGGCGGTGGCATTGTCCGTGTTCAGAACACGTCGGCAACGGGGTTCTCGGACATCCTTTTCTACAACGAGTCGAGCGTACTCAAGGGTGCCGTAGGCTATGCGAACGCTTCGGAAACTGCGGTTTCGTCTGCGGCTGGCCTGAATATTCTCTACACCGAGGGAGCTACTCCAGCTGACTGGGCGATGATCAACGGAACTGCCAACAAGGCAGAGTTCCGTTGGGGTATGACCGATGGTTCGATCTTTGTCGAGCAAGCGGATGGCGCTTCGGCTGCAGTGAGTTCGGCCAACACAGGACGCATCCGTTACAACAATAGCTCCAAGACGTTCCAGGTCTCGCTGAGCGGAAGCGCGTACGTGGATCTGATCACGTCGCAATCAGCATCGAGCTTCGGAAGGCTGATGCTAGACGAGTCCACGGATAGCACGGTCGATTGGGGCTTCCCTAACGGGATGTCGATTGGCGCTTCTGTTCAGGGAGCAACGTCCGGCTCGTTGCTGTTTGCTGGTACCAGCTCCGGTCTGGCGCAGGACAACGCCAACCTTTTCTGGGGGACGACGAATAAGCAGCTGGGTCTAGGCACAAACGTTTTTACGTCTAACGCTGTCATCGGTGGCGGGGTGCAGCCAGGGTTGGAGGTTGTATCGCCAACCGGCATTGCGCCGCAAATCTGCATGACTTCGTACTCCTCTACGCAGTCTGCATTGCTGCTTGGTTTCAGATCGAGAGGATCTGTTGGATCGCCATCACCCGTTCTAACCGGAGATACGCTTCTTAATATCACCGGATACGGCCAGCAGAACAGTACCGTTGGTCACGTCGTGAGCGGCGGACGCATTCTCATCACCCCGGCAGAAGACTGGTCAGGTACAGCACACGGCACTCGTATGGGGTTTGGTGTTGTCACAAACACCACCACAACGATGCTCGAACGCATGGCCGTTGAAAACGATGGCGGCATCTCGTTTAATAACAGCTCCACTGCGGCAGTATCGGCAGCAAGTGAAGTTCGGCTGCGCAACTCCAGTAACACGCTTCAGGTGTCTAAGAACACCGGTGCATACGTAACTATATTTGATACTGCAGGCACTGGGCTCAGCAGTTCTGGTTCGTCAGTTTCGCTTGCGAACACGACGGTTGTTCCAGGTACGTATGCCAACCCAACCATCACGGTTGATTCGCAAGGTCGAATCACCTACGCCGCTGGCGGCGGAGCTGCCCTTCTGTCGCCAGATGACTACGTGTCGTCGCATCTGGAATTCAGCAACCAGCAAATGTCGATTGGCATGGCGGTTGGCGGCGCCACCGCAGGTTCGTTGCTGTTTGCTGGTCCCAGCTCGAACCTGACCCAGAACAATGCAAAGCTGTTCTGGGATGACACCAACTTCAGGTTAGGCATTCGTACGGCAAGTCCGGCACATGCTCTTGATGTTCAGGGCGGAAGCATCAATCTAAAGACTCACACGGGATACGCTGGATCTGACGTTGTTACTGGAACGTTTGCGGTTCAGACCACATCGGCAACGACGTTGGACACCACGATCTTCACGATGGTTGATAACACCGTGTTCCGGGTAATTTACGAGGTTATCGGCCGTGACGAAGCAGGCGTAGAGCGTGCTCTACTTGGTCGCGCAGCGCTTGTCTATCGCCAGGGTGGTGGCGCAACGATCCAGGCGGAGAATTCTACGTTCAGCGATATCTTCACAACTTCAGTAACTGCTGCGGTCACGGTGTCGTCCAACGATGTCAGGATTTCAATCACCGGCCTTGCGTCCACGACGATTGATTGGGTTGTCCACATGCGATACCAGGCCCTGGCAACAAGCGCCTAATGGCTATTGATAATTGACGTTCTACGTGATCTAAGAACATACCATGCCTACACGCTACATCGAGATCCCAACCCCGATTATCCTCAAAGATCCTGTTTCGAAGGAACCGCTTCTCAATGACGGCCAGCCAGAGACATGGGACTTCAAGCTGATCATCAGCAAGATCATGTCGAACCCCAAATGGGGCGAGAGCTATGCGGCGATGAGAGCGCAAGCGGCGATCGAAGATGCCCTTGCAGAAGCAAAGGACGGTGTGATGGTCGTTGCTGAAGAGGACTGGAACCGTCTCAAGGACGCGGCCGAGAACCCACGTAGTCAGGTGATCACGACGATGGGGCCGCAGGTGGTTCAGGGCTTTTTCGGTGTTCATCCGACGCTGGCAAGGCAGCTGGTTCCGCTACTTGCGCCGATCGTAGACGCGAAGACGGAACGCCCTCGCAAGGTGTAACTTCCAGGTCGAGGTATGAGCAATACGAACAAGATGCTCTGGCCGTACCCGTCCAAGGACTCAGATCCTTGGTTCGACGGGTTCGAGTCCATGACGGCGGCGATGGATGCGTCTGGTTACGCGTCCAGGGAAGACCGCAGCATCTTGATCGACGGTGGAGGTTTGGTTTCGTTTACCGCCTCTTCGGGTCTCGTGGCCTGGTCGGCGGCAATTGTTTTTCTCTCCCCCATCGCTGGCTTCAAACTATCGCTGCCTGCCGGAAACGCTACGCTGCTTGATGGAGAGTGCCTATACGTCAACCTGACGAGGTCGCCAACCGGCAATCTTTCGCTTGGTGGATTCGTAGCCGGTACTGTTCCGAATACTGACAGCGCCATGCTGTTGGCAATCCGTGATGGATCTGCCGTCTACTTTCGTAACGGATGCCAGATACAGGATGGTCAGACGAAACCGCTTTTTGGCGGCGGAATCGCCTCCGGCACGAAGCTCATTGACGTGGTCAAGATGGGTACAAGGGAAAGTCACAACGCCACGACCCCATTGGTCGTTGGTGGAGACGCCTTTAATCCGACGACCTACGATCGTTCTGGCTTCACGAAGGCGATGGTATTTCGTGCTGTCGCCGCCAACGGAGATACTGGTCTCACCAATACGGTGGTGTTGTACAACGTCACGGACTCCGATCCGGTTGCGACGCTAACCTTCACGTCTACAACCACAACGAAGTTGGAAGCAGTTCTCGCCCAGGGTACAGGAGCAGGACAGGTGGATCCTGCGGAGAAGATCTACGAGGTCAGGATCGCGCTTGGCGCACCACCGCCAGGACTGACGCAGACCATCGAGCTGTACGCTGCGGAGATCATCGTCACAAGTACGGCCACTTAGTTTCGCAACGTATCTAGTGGTTTATGCAACCGGTCGAGATTACAAGAGTACCACTTGCGCACCCTCATCAGATTCTCTCAGGTCCGGCGTACGGAGCGAGTCGATTCGCCGGCCGACGAAGCTCAGATGGCGCTTGGTCGGTACTTCCGCGCCAATTGTCTGAGTACTGATGCGGTTGGTATCTTTGTTTACGTGACCGGCCCATCGGTTGGCGGTGTGCCGCAGGTCTCTCAGGTCGACATCACGGTGCCGGGCAAGTTTCCTGCTGTCGGTATTATCGTGGAGAAATCAGATCCTACGACCTGCCTTGTTCAGGTTCGTGGTGAGATAGAGGTGTCGCCGGCTGCGCTTGTGCCTGGAAGACCGTATTTCGTCGGCCTTGATGGCGTGATTACGAACCTACCGCCAGCTCCATTGCCGGGGGTGACAGCGGCGATTCAGTCGATAGGAACTGCTATAGATCTTGGACGCTTGCTTTTGAACGTTCACGCGCAGCTGTACCTGCACAAGGGTTAGTCCATGTCCGGGCGCAAAATTACAACATTCGACCCGGATACTGGATTTCCGACGGACGATCTGCCGGAAGGCGACGTCTATGATGCGGATGGGCACAGAGTTACAAACGCGGCGGATCCAGGTGGTGCTCAAGACCTAGCCACTCGTCATTTCGTTGAGCAGCTCGTTGGTCACGTCGCAGCCGGCGAAGACGGTATCGACGGAGAGCCAGGATCTCCAGGCGCCCCAGGCCCGCAAGGTGTTACGGGCAACACGGGCGCTCCTGGTCCAGCGATCTTTCTAACTGGCGAAGACGGTGAACCCGGTGAAGTCGGTCCGCAGGGTCCTCCGGGTATTCAAGGCATCACAGGCGACACAGGCGCTCCTGGTCCAGCTACATTTCTTGTTGGCGAAGGTGACGAAGGTGAATGGGGTCCTCCTGGTCCTGCAGGTCCACAGGGAATTCAGGGCGAGCAGGGCATTCAGGGTATTCAGGGCGTCACTGGAGATACTGGTGCGCTAGGTCCGGCTGTCTTTCTTGCTGCTGAATCTGGGGAGGATGGTGAACCTGGACCCGTAGGTCCAGCTGGCCCACGAGGTCTGACTGGCGATCTTGGACCGATCGGACCAGCGGTTTATTTGGATGCGGAGCAGGGCGAGGAAGGCGTTCAGGGTCCTCCTGGTGCGCCTGGCCCGCAGGGCATTACGGGTAACACCGGAGCACCGGGGCCTGCGGTTTTTCTCGTCGCTGAAGACGGCGAAGAAGGTCAACCTGGCCCGCAGGGACTTCAGGGTATCCAGGGTGTTCAGGGCATCACCGGATCGTCTGGCCCAGCTGGACCGGCGACGTTTCTAGAAGCTGAGCCAGGCGATGAGGGACCTCAGGGTCCTCCAGGTGCTCCGGGTCCGCAAGGCATCACCGGAAATACCGGCGCACCAGGACCGGCAGTTTTTCTCGTCGGAGAAGAAGGCGAAGAAGGACCGCACGGACCTCCTGGTACCGCTGGCGCTCAAGGATTGACGGGCGCGGCCGGTCCTCAGGGTCCGGCTACGTTTCTTGAGGCTGAAGCTGGTGATGAGGGCCCTCAGGGTCCCCCAGGCGCTCCGGGCCCTCAGGGTCTCACTGGCGCTCCAGGTCCGTCTGGTTCTGCGATCTTTCTGACGGCCGAGGATGGAGAAGATGGATCTCCAGGCGCTCCGGGTCCTCAAGGTGTTCAGGGTTCTCAGGGTATTCAGGGTCCGGTAGGAGCATCAGGTCCGATTGGTCCCGCCGTGTTCCTCACAGCCGAGGATGGCCAAGACGGTGAGGTCGGCCCACAGGGACCGCAAGGCGTTCGTGGTCTGCAGGGTATTACTGGCGACACTGGCGCTGTTGGACCAGCTGTCTTTCTTGTTGGTGACGAAGGCGACGAGGGTCCTTATGGTCCGCCCGGATCGCAAGGTGTTCAGGGCCCGCAAGGTGTTCAGGGTGTCACTGGATCCCAGGGCGCCACAGGACCCGCTGTCTTTCTCGTTGCCGAAGATGGTGCTGACGGTGAAATTGGCCCGCAGGGTCTTCAGGGTGTCCAAGGCGTTCAGGGACCGCAAGGAAATCCGGGCACCACTGGATCTCAGGGTCCTGCAGGTCCAGCTGTCTTTCTTACGGCCGAAGAAGGAGAAGAGGGCCCTCTTGGTGCCCCAGGATCACAAGGACCGCCAGGATCACAAGGTATACAAGGTTTCTCGGGTCCTCCTGGATCTCCAGGCGAAGACGGCACTGATGCGGAGACGATCTTCGTCCTTCAACCACAAGTTTCTCAGGCAACCTCGAACATAAACGAATACTATGTCTTCTTTTTGGGCGGCTAAATGCTGACACTCGCCAGCTCAGAGTTCGTCGCAGGCGTTTCTAATACAGCGTCAGCGATTACGTACACGATTTCTGGCGCTGAAGGCTCTACAGGAACCCCTGCGTATAAAACGCTGGCTCAAGGTCAACTACCGTCGACAGCTGGAACGCTTTACACAGCGCC
>Ga0307473_10000080_pt1 | contig 18118 bp, 21 predicted proteins | sample atmos_gasesAM5C__FD_203744 | JGI IMG/M metagenome (GOLD analysis project Ga0307473, IMG submission 203744) | Hardwood forest soil microbial communities from Morgan-Monroe State Forest, Indiana, United States - atmos_gasesAM5C_515 | ecosystem: Environmental > Terrestrial > Soil > Temperate...
CGACGTCGTGCGCGGCTGCTTGCGCGAGTATCCGGATGAGCTGCTCGACGAATGGCTGGGAGAGCTCGAGGAGCTCGATCTGCTTCACTCGAAGCAGACCGTGGTCGAGTACGACCTGGATCTTTCCGCGGCGGACGCGAAAGCGCGTGCCCTGGTGGAAGAAGACACGGTACGCCTGGACCGGGACGCCCTGGAGATCGGCAGCAAGCTGGCGCGCGACGGGGTCTATATCGCCGAGGAGCGTTTGATGAACCGCGCCGGCGTCCAGAAGCCGCGCGCCGAGACGGTGGTCCTCGTCGTCGAGGATGACCCCGACCAGCTGGCGCTCGCCGATCTCAGGGTAACGATGGCCGGATACGTGGTGCGCATCGCGGACTCGGTGAATGCGCTGCTGCATTCGCTGCTGGACCACGGCACACCCGATATCCTGGTTCTCGACGTCATGCTGCCCGACGGCGATGGCTTCGACGTCCTGGCGAAGATGCGCCGGCACCCGATCTACGCCATGCTGCCGATCGTGCTGCTCACGGCAAGGAGCGACCCTGAGGACATCCGCAGGGGACTCGGGCTGGGCGCGGACGGCTATATCACCAAGCCGTACAGCAAGAACATTCTTGCGGGGACGATCCAGCGCGTACTGAAGCAGTCCGCTGCAGCCTAACCGCGTTCCCGCGCAGTCAGCTTGGCGCAAGGGAGCAGCAGGCGGCATGGCATACACTGGGTGCGCGGAATGGGGGTTCGCCATGGAACAGCCGAAGCAGGAAGGCGTGCCGTTCAAGCAGATGAAGCCCCGCCAGAAGGTGTTTTTCATCCTCAAGCTGGCGGTCTGCATTCTGACTTTCGGCCTCGTGTTCCCGAACGTCATGAGCGACTGAGCGCCGCGCCGGGCTACTCGCGCACGCGCGTAATCTTTTTCACGTCGGGGAGTCGCCGCAGCGCGCGTATCACTCGCGCGAGGTGCTGGCGATTGGCGACCTCGACCACGAAGTGCATGTTGGTGAAGACCGCGCGGTCCTCCGCCATGGTGATCGAGTCGATGTTCGAGCCGGCTTCCGCGATCTCGGAGGCGACCTTGGCGAGCACGCCGCGGCGGTTCTCCACCATGGCGTTGATGGCCGCCTGGAAAAGCCGCGTGGTGCGCGGATCCCACTCGACGTCGATCCATTGATCGGGCTCGTTCTTGCGCGAGCGCACGATGCTCCCGCAATCGGAGGCGTGCACCACCAGGCCCTGGCCCTTCTTGATCGAGCCGACGATCGCGTCGCCCGGGATCGGCCGGCAGCAGGTGGCGAGCTGCACCGCCATGCCCTCCGTGCCGCGGATCACGACGCTGCCGCCGGGCTTGGCTTCCTCGCGCGCGGCGTCGCTGCGCTTGAGCAGCCGCCGCGCCACCACCGCCGGCAGCCGCTTGCCCAGGCCGATGTCGGCGAGCAGCTCCTCGCGCGAGCGGGCGCCGCCGTCGCGCACGACGCGCTCCCAGCTGGCGTCGTCGACGTCGGCGAGCGAGCCGTTCAGCGCCTTGATCGCCTGGTCCAGCAGCCGCTCGCCGAGCCCGGCCGATTCCTCGTACTGCATGGTCTTCAGGAAGTGGCGGATGTTGGAGCGCGCCTTGGCCGTGCGCACGTACTGCAGCCATCCCGGGTTGGGCTTGGCGTGGCTGGCGGTGATGATCTCGACGCGGTCGCCGTTCCTGAGCTCGGTGCGCAGCGGGACCAGCTCGCCGTTGACCTTGGCCGCCACGCAGCGGTTGCCGATGTCGGTGTGCACTGCGTAGGCGAAGTCCACCGCGGTCGCGCCGCGCGGCAGCGACAGGATCTTGCCCTTGGGCGTGAACACGTAGACCTCGTCGGGGAACAGGTCCACCTTGACGTGCTCGAGGAACTCCTGCGGGTCGCCCGACTGGTGCTGGATCTCGAGCAGCGACTGCAGCCAGCGGTGCGTCTGCTTCTGCAGCTCGGAGAGCTTGTCGGTGTCGTCCTTGTAGATCCAGTGCGAGGCGACGCCGGAGTCGGCGATGCGGTGCATCTGCTCGGTGCGCACCTGGACCTCCAGCGGCACGCCGTAGGGGCCGATCAAGTCGGTGTGCAGCGACTGATAGCCGTTCGCCTTGGGAATGGCGATGTAGTCCTTGAACTTGCCGGGGATCGGCTTGTAAAGGGAGTGCAGCGCGCCGAGCGCGAGATAGCAGGCCGGCACGTCCTTCACGATCACGCGGCAGCCGAAGATGTCGTGCACCTCGGAAAACGAAAGATGTTTCTCGATCATCTTGCGGTAAGTCGAGTAGACGTGCTTTTCGCGGCCCTGCACGCTCGCCTCGATGCCGCTCTCGGAGAGCTTGCGCTTGACCGCTTCCAGCGTCCTGCCGATCATCTCGCGCCGGTTGCCGCGCGCCGCCTTGGTGGCCTTGGCCAGCACCTTGTAGCGCGACGGGTAGAGGTGCGAAAAGGCGAGCTCCTGCAGCTCGTGGTACAGGCTGTTCAGCCCCAGCCGGTTGGCGATGGGGGCATAGATCTCCATCGTCTCGCGCGCAACGCGGCGGCGCTTGGCGGGCGGCACCGCGCCGAGCGTGCGCATGTTGTGAAGCCGGTCGGCGAGCTTGATCAGGATGACGCGCACGTCGCGCGCCATGGCGAGCAGCATCTTGCGGAAGTTCTCGGCCTGCGCGTCCTCGGCGCTCTGGAACTCGATGCGGTCGAGCTTGGAGACGCCGTCGACCAGCTCGGCGACCGGCTTGCCGAAGGTGTCGGAGATCTCGTCGTTGGTGACCGAGGTGTCCTCGGTCACGTCGTGCAGCAGCGCCGCCATCAGCGTCTGCCCGTCGAGATGCCAATCGGCGAGGATCTCGGCGACGGCGAGGGGGTGCGAGATGTAGGGGTCGCCCGACTGGCGCGTCTGCCCGGCGTGCGCCGCCTCGGAGAACCGGTAAGCCTCGGCGAGGCGCGCGACGTCCTTCGGCTTCAGGTAGCCGAAGCGATCGGGGTTCGGCAATGAGACCGCAGCAGCCATGGGGTCAGACCCGACCCCATTCTCTTACAAGCCCGTCGCGGGCGGGGTCGGATTCTTCTTCAGTACTTCGGTGCCGACCTTGCCGGTGGCGATCTCGCGCAGCGCGATCACGGTCGATTTGTCGCGGTTCGGCTCGACCAGCGGCGAAGCGCCGGCGCCGAGTTGGCGCGCGCGGTAAGTCGCCGCCAGCGTGAGCTGGAAGCGGTTGGGAATTCTCTTCAGGCAGTCGTCAACGGTGATGCGGGCCATGTGTTTTGCGTTCAGTCCTGATGATGTCGGCGAGCTGCCGCCGAGCGGTATCGAAGTCTTTGTTAATTATACTGTATTTGAACTCGCCGGCGTGCGCCAGTTCATCGCGGGCATTTTGCATGCGGCGCTGGATGACGTCCTCGGCATCCAGGCCGCGGGCGCGCATGCGCCGCTCCAGCTCCTCGATCGAAGGCGGCAGGATGAACACGCCGACGGTGTCGGGATAGAGCTTGCGCACCTGCTGCGCCCCTTGCCAGTCGATTTCGAGGATCAGGTTGTCGCCGCGCTCCAGCGCATCGACGATCAGCTTCTTCGAAGTGCCGTAGCGGTAGCCGTGCACCTCGGCGCTCTCGAGAAACTCGCCGCGGCTGCGCATGGCGAGGAACGTCGCGTCGTCGACAAAATGGTAGTCGACGCCATCCTTCTCGCCCGGGCGCGGCGCTCGCGTGGTGTACGAGACGGAGAACTTGAGGCTCGGGTCCTCCCGCATCAGCGCGTCGATCAGCGACGTCTTGCCCGCCCCCGACGGCGCGGTGATCACGAACAGAAGCCCGCTCATTCGATGTTCTGCACCTGTTCACGGACTTGCTCGACCAGGACCTTGAGCTCGAGCGCGCAGTCCGACAGCGGCTGGCTCGCCGCCTTCGAAGCGAGCGTGTTGGCCTCGCGATTGAGCTCCTGGGCGATGAAGTCGAGCCGCTTGCCGACCGCCCCGCCCTGCTTGAGCGTGCGCTCGGCCTCGGCGAGGTGCGCGCGCAGGCGCTCCAGCTCTTCGTCGACGTCGACCTTGGCGGCGAACACCGCCAGCTCCGCGCGCACGCGGTCGTCGTCGGCGCTGCCAAGCGCCTCGCGCAGCCGCTCGGCGAGCCTGGCCTGGTAAGCGGCGAGCGATTGCGGCACGAGCGGCGCCACCTCCTCGACGCGCCGGCGCATGGCGGCGATGCGCTCGCCGATGGTCGCAGCGAGCTTCGCGCCCTCGCGGGCGCGCGCCGCCACCAGCTCGTCCAGCGCGGCCTGGCACAGCCGCTCGGCGATCGCGCGCAGCGTCTCTTCGTCAACCTCGCGCTCGGCGACCACGCCGGGCCAGCGCAGCACATCTGCGACGCGCAACGGCGCCGCGTCCGGAAAGGTCTTCTGCGCCTCGGCCGCCAGGTGCTTTAGCCGCGCGATCGCCTCCGCATTCAGACGTTGCGGCCGTTGCGGAATATCCTTGTCATTCAGAAACAGACGGCAATCGACCTTGCCGCGGGCGACGCGCGCAAGGATCAGGTCGCGCAGCCTGGGCTCGAGCGGGCGCAGCTCCTCCGCGACGCGGAACTGCAGATCGAGGAAGCGCGCGTTCACCGAGCGCAGCTCGAGGCTGAGCGTGCCGCGGGGCGAATCGGCCGCTGCGGCGGCGTAGCCGGTCATGCTCTGGATCATTTCGTTATCATAGGAGGAGATGGCGTCCCAAGCCAACCAGCCGGGCGGGCAAGTCAACGAGCCGATTCCTGTAGGCACGCAGCTCGAGAACTACCGCATCGTCCGCCTTCTCGCCTCCGGCGGCTTCTCGTTCGTGTACCTCGCCCATGACGAGAATGATGCGCCGGTCGCGATCAAGGAGTACCTGCCCTCGACGCTCGCCTTGCGCGCGAACGGCGAATCGTTTCCGCGCATCCCGGAGCAGGACCTGGCGACCTTCCGCGTCGGCATGAAATCCTTCTTCGAGGAAGGCCGCGCGCTCGCGCGCCTGTCGCATCCGAATATCGTGCGCGTGCTCAATTTCTTTCGCGCCAACGAGACGGTCTATCTCGTGATGCGCTACGAACGCGGCCGCACGCTGCACGATCACATCGGCCGGCGCCGCGGCGCGCTCAAGGAGGCCTGGATCCGCGCCACCTTCGCCCAGCTGCTCAACGGCCTGCGCGAAGTGCATTCGAACAAGCTCCTGCACCTCGACATCAAGCCGTCGAACGTGTACCTGCGCACCGACGGCACGCCGGTGCTGCTCGACTTCGGCGCCGCGCGCCAGGCGTTCTCGGCGGAGGGCATGAAACTGCCGCAAACCTTCACTCCGGGGTTCGCCTCGCCCGAGCAGCATGTCGATCGCGAGGTGCTCGGTCCCTGGAGCGACATCTACTCGGTCGGCGCCACCATGTATGCCTGCCTGGGCAACGCGCTGCTGCAGCCTGCCGACCAGCGCCTGACAGACGACAAGCTGGGGCCAGCGCGGCGCGTATGGGAGGGAAAGTATTCCCACGAGCTGCTCGAAACGGTGGACTGGTGCCTGCAGCTGCATCACCTCGACCGGCCGCAGAGCGTGTTCTTGCTGCAGAAGGCCCTGCGGTCGTGAAGTTCTCCATCGTGCAAGACAGCCGGCGCGGCACGCGGCGCCTCAACGAGGATCGCGTCGGCCACTGGGAGTCGCCCGGCGCGCTGCTGATGGCGGTGGCCGACGGCCTCGGCGGGCACCTGCACGGCGAAATCGCTGCGCACCTCGCGATCGAGTGCTTCGGCGCGGCGTTCCTGCGCGAGGCACGCCCGCAGCTCGCCGACCCGGTACAGTTTCTCCCGCGCACGATGGCCGCCGCGCACGAGGCCATCGTGCGGCACACGGAGAAGCTGCAGCTGTCCGACATGCCGCGCACGGTGCTCGTCGCCTGCGTAGTGCAGGACGGCCATGCCCACTGGAGCAATGTCGGCGACTGCCGGCTTTACCTGCTGCGCGAGGGCCGCGTGCTCGCCCGCACACGCGATGACACGGTGGTGCAGCAGCTGGTGGACGAGGGCCGCATCCGCGAGGAGGCGATCGCCTCGCACCCCGAGCGCAACCGGCTGCTGCAGACCCTCGGCGGCTACCTGGCCCCGCGGCCGGCGGGCGCAAGCGCCCGGCTGGCAAAAAACGACGTGCTGCTGCTCTGCTCGGACGGCTTCTGGGGACCGCTCACCCAGCGCCAGCTGGTGCACGGTTTCATCGCCAACCCGCTCGGTCAGGCGATTCCCGATCTCATGGCGCTCGCCGAAAAGAGGGCCGGAGACGAGGCCGATAATCTCTCCGTGGTGGCGCTGGCGTGGGGCGAGGACGAGGTCGCCGCCGCCGATGTCGCGCAGACCGTCCCGCAACTCGAACCCGCGACCGACGTGCAGGACTTCAGCGCCACCGACCTCGATTTCCTGCGCATGTCCGACGAGGACATCGAAAGAGCGATCGCCGAGATCAAGGCGGCCCTGCGCAAGAACGCGCCGCGATGAAACTCGTCCTGGCCAGCAACAATCCCGGCAAGCTGCGGGAGATCGGGGCGCTGCTCGCGCCGCGGTCGATTGAAGTCGTACCGCAGTCCGTGCTCGGGGTCGGCGAGGCCGGTGAGCCGCACGCCACTTTTCTCGAGAATGCGCTCGCCAAGGCCCGGCACGCGAGCCGGGCCGCGGGCCTGCCCGCGCTTGCCGATGACTCGGGACTGTGCGTCGAGGCACTCGCTGGTGAGCCCGGAGTGCACTCGGCCTACTACGCGGGGCGCCACGGCAGCCGCGAGGAGCGGGACGCCCGCAACAATGAAAAAATTCTCCTGAACGTGAAGCAGGATCGCAAAGCCTATTATTGCTGCGTCATGGTCCTGCTGCGGCATCCCGACGACCCGCGCCCGCTTGTCGCCGAAGGCATCTGGAGAGGCGAGATCGCCCGCGCCCCGCGCGGCACAAACGGCTTCGGCTACGACCCGCTGTTCCTGCTCCCCGAGCGGGGGCTGACGGCGGCGCAGCTCGATCCCGCGCAGAAGAACCGCGTGAGCCACCGCGGACGGGCGTTGGCGAAGCTTTTGGAGCTGTTGAATGGATCCAGTCGTCCTTAGCAAGCCCGGGGAAGTCAGGCTGGAGCTTCTGCCTCCGCTCGCGCTCTATGTTCACATCCCCTGGTGCGTGCGCAAATGCCCGTACTGCGACTTCAACTCGCACGAGCGCGCCGGAGCGCTGCCTGAGCGCGAATACGTTGGAAAGCTCATCAACGACCTTGAGGAGCTTCTTCCTGCCGTGTGGGGAAGACGCATCGTCAGCGTGTTCATCGGCGGCGGCACGCCGAGCCTGTTCTCGCCCGCATCGATCGAGACGCTGCTTTCCGGCGTGCGCGCGCGCCTGCCGCTCGAGCCAGGGGCTGAAATCACGCTCGAAGCAAATCCGGGCACGGTCGAAGCGGCGCGCTTCGCCGGCTTCAGGCAGGCGGGCGTGAACCGCATCTCGGTGGGCGTGCAAAGCTTCGACGACCGCATGCTCGCGGCCCTCGGCCGCATCCACGGCGCGGACGAGGCGCGCCGCGCCGTCGCCGCGGCGCTGGAGAGCTTCGACAACGTGAATCTGGACCTGATGTACGGGCTGCCGGGCCAGACGCTGGCGATGGCGGGTTCCGACATCGAAGAGGCCGTGCGCCTGGGCGTGCCGCACGTCTCGGCCTACCAGCTGACGATCGAGCCCAACACCGTGTTCTGGAGCAAGCCGCCGCAGCTGCCTCAGCATGACGAGAGCGCCGACATGCAGCTGGCGGCGGAGGGCGTGCTCTGCGCCGCGGGCTATGGGCATTACGAGACCTCGGCTTTCGCGCGCCCGGGGCATCGCTGCCGCCACAACCTCAACTACTGGGAATTCGGCGACTATGCCGGCATCGGCGCCGGCGCGCACGGCAAGCTGAGTTTCCCCGGGCGCATCACGCGGCATTCGCGCATCAAGCAGCCCAGGGAGTATCTGCTTGCCAGGAGCTCCCTGATCGAGGACCGCGAGGTGCCGGCGGACGAGATTCCTTTCGAGTTCATGCTCAACGCGCTGCGGCTGGTGGAGGGTTTTCCCATGGCGCTGTTCGCGGAGCGCACCGGTTTGCCGCCTGCGATGGTCGAAGCGAAGCTGGCAAAGGCGGAAAGCCAGGGCCTGATCGAGCGCGACTGGAAACGCGTCTGCCCGACCGAGCGCGGGCGGCACTTCCTCAACGAGTTGCTTCAAATATTCCTTGAGGGAGCGCCCGCTCGATCATCAGCAGCCGAAGCTTCGTTTTGAGCCCGCCCATGGCGGAGAAGCCGCCTGCTTTCCCGCCCGCCGCGAGCACGCGATGGCAGGGCACCACGATCGCGAAGGGATTGCGGGCAAGCGCTACGCCTACCTCGCGCGCCGAGCCGGGCGCGTTCAGCCGCGCTGCAATTTCGCCGTACGTGGTAGTGCTGCCGCAGGGAATGCTGCGGGCGACGCGATAGACTTCGCGATCGAAATCCGGCACGCCGTCCAGGTCGAGCGCGATCGGGGAGAGATCGATCGCCTGGCCCTGCAGCAACGCGACGATGCGCTCGAGCGCATCCTGCACCGGCTGCGGCGGCGGCGCCTCGCGCGCCTGCGGAAAGCGCTTCCGGATCCGCGCCCGGGTCTCGCTGTCGCGCCGCTCGGGCAGACGCACGGCGACGATGCCGCGCTCGCCCCAGGCGATGGCGCAGCGCCCGATCGGCGTGGCGAAAAGCGCAAAGCCGTGCTCTGCCATGGCCTTATTTTCGCCTGAAAAACAGGTCGCGGATCGGATGGCCGAGGCGCTGGCCGCGCATCTCGAATTTCGTCGTCGACCTTTCAATGAATCCGGTCTTCGCGCTCTCGAGGAGCGACTCCTGCGTAAAGACTGAATTCATGTGCTCGGCATAGTCCGGCCAGTCGGTGGCCGCATGAAGCGTGCCGCCGGGCCTGAGCTTGCGCGCCGCAAGCGCCGCGAATTGCGCCTGCACCAGGCGACGCTTGTGGTGGCGCTTCTTCGGCCAGGGATCGGGAAAGAACAGGTGAATCGCGGCGAGCGCGCCGTCGGGAATCATGCGCGTGAGCACCTCCACGGCGTCGTGCCGGATGATGCGGACGTTGGCGAGTCCGTCCGCGGCGATGCGGTTGAGCAGGCTGCCGACGCCCGGACCGTGCACCTCGACGGCGATGAAATCGGCCTCGGGCTTCGCCCTGGCGATCGCTGCGGTGGTCTCGCCCATCCCCGACCCGATTTCAAGAACCAGGGGAGCAATGCGGCCAAAGATTTTTCCTGAATCGATCGTTTCCGGCTGAAACGGCAAACCATACTTCGGAAAGAGCTCTTCAAGCGCCCTTCGCTGCGCGGACGTCGTCCTGCCCTGGCGCAGGACGTAACTGCGGATTGGCCGATTCAAGCCGCCTTCGGCTGCGAGGAGGAGATCGTGCCTTCGGTGGGCGAGCTCGGCGCCGCGGAGTAGAGCTTTTTCGGCATGCGGCCGGCGAGGAAGGCTTCGCGCCCGGCCTCGACCGCCTTCTTCATCGCTTTGGCCATCAGCACGGGATCCTTTGCCGCGGCGATCGCGGTGTTCATCAGCACGCCGTCGCAGCCCAGCTCCATCGCGATCGCGGCATCGGAGGCGGTGCCGACCCCGGCGTCGACCAGCACCGGCAGCTTCACTTTATCGATCACGAGCTGCAGGTTCCAGGGATTGAGAATCCCCATGCCCGAGCCGATGAGCGAGGCAAGCGGCATGACGGCGACGCAGCCGGCGGCTTCCAGCATCTGCGCCTGGATCGGGTCGTCGGAGCAGTAGACCATCACCTTGAAGCCTTCCTTGACCAGCTGCTGCGCGGCCTTCAAGGTTTCCGGCATGTTCGGGTAGAGCGTGTGCGGGTCGCCGAGGACCTCCAGCTTGACCAGGTCGTGGCCGTCGAGCAGCTCGCGCGCGAGGCGCAAGGTGCGTACCGCGTCGGCGGCGCTGTAGCAGCCGGCCGTGTTCGGCAGATAGGTGTACTTGGAAGGCGGCAGCGCCTCGAGCAGGCTCGGCTCGCTGGGGTTCTGGCCGATGTTGGTGCGCCGGATCGCCACCGTGACGATCTCCGCCCCCGACGCCTCGACCGCGGCGCGCGTTTCGGCGAAGTCGCGGTACTTGCCGGTGCCGACAAGCAGGCGCGAGCCGTAACGCCTGCCTGCCACGACGAGCGCGTCCTTCATGCTAGCCACCGCCGACTGCCACGACGATCTCCAGCCGATCGCCGTCGGCAATCAAAGTGCTGCGGTGAGCGCTCCTCGGGACGATCTCGCCGTTTCGCTCCACCGCCACCTTCTTGCCTCTGCAGTCGAGCCTCGCGAGCAGCGCCGCCACATCGAGCGGCGCGTCAAAGCGCTGGGCGTCGCCGTTCACGGTAACCCTGATCATGGAAACAATCATACCCCAGCAGCCTCGCTGTCTTCCCGTTAGACTGGCGCAAAAAAGGGGAGAAATGCGATGACTTCAACGCTGCTGCTGGCTCAATTTGCGTCCCAGAATATCGCCCTGTTCTGCTGCGCGCTTTTCGCAGGGGCCGCCACCTACGTCAGTCTTGTCGAGCACCCCAGGATGGACGAGGGCGAAGCGGAACTGGCCGACATCACCCTCCTGGCATCGCACCCCAGGCCCGCCATCTTTCAGGCCGCGCTCGGCGTCGTCGGCTCATTGGCCGCGCTGCTTGCCGGATCGGCAGCCGGAGCCACGTGGTGGCTCGCCGGCGGGGCGGTCCTCGGAGCAGCGGCGTTATGGCAGGTGTTCGCAGTGCTGCCCTTGATCCGCCGTCTTACCGGAAGCAAGGGCCGCGCGAATCCGAGAAATGCGGCGCAGATCATTGCAAGGCTGGCGAAGCTGCACGCTGCGCTGAGCCTGGCGGCCCTGGCTGCGCTATTCATGTTCATCATGAAAGCCTGAGCCGGTAGAATCCCCGACACGCGGGTGTAGTTCAATGGCAGAACGGCAGCTTCCCATGCTGCATACGTGGGTTCGATTCCCATCACCCGCTCCACAGTGCTAAATTGAGTGCGTGCCGTACTCGGTCGAAGGCAAGCTCGTCGTCGCGATTTCGTCGCGCGCGCTGCTCGACTTCGAGGACGAGAACCGCGTTTTCGAGCGCGACGGCGAGGACGCCTATATCGCGCTGCAGCTCGCGCGCCTGGACGTGCCGGCGCGCGAAGGGGTCGCGTTTCCGCTGGTGAAGAAGCTCCTCGCTTTCAATACGCCGCAGGCGCAACGCGTCGAGGTCGTGATCCTGTCGAAGAACGACCCGGTGTCGGGCCTGCGGGTGTTCCGCTCGGCCGAGCGCGCAGGGCTGCGCCTGGAGCGGGGTGTATTCACGCGCGGAAGCAACCCGTATCGCTACCTTGACGCTCTGAAGGCCAACCTGTTCCTGTCGGCGAACGAAAGCGACGTGATGAGCGCGCTCGACTCGAAGGTGCCCGCGGCGCGCGTCTACCCGGAGTCGGCGCAGGCGGCGAGCCGCCATTCCGGCGAGGTGCGCATCGCCTTCGACGGCGACGCGGTCCTGTTCTCCGACGAGGCGGAGCGCGTATATCAGAAAGACGGCCTGGATGCGTTTACGCGCCATGAGGCGGCGCATGCGCTCCAGCCGCTGCCGCCGGGCCCGTTCAAGCCGTTGCTCGAAGCGCTGCAGCGCCTGCAGGCGGCCGCCGGCACCGACGTGCCGATGCGCCTGCGCACCGCGCTGGTGACCGCGCGCAGCGCGCCGGCCCACGAGCGCGCGGTGCGCACGCTCATGGAATGGAACATCGCGGTGGACGAAGCGATGTTTCTCGGGGGCCTCGACAAGGGGGGGTTCCTGAAGGCTTTCGAGCCGGACTTCTACTTCGACGATCAGCGCGGCCACGTCGATTCCGCACGCGCGCATGTCGCTGCCGGCCACGTGCCCTACGGGGTTGCGAACCTGCGCTAGAGGAACAGCTCCCGCGGGTCGACCTGGAGCTTGCTCTGCTCCATGGTGCGCCGGATCCGGTAGGGCTCGTCCGGCCGCAGCTTGGGATCCTTGTCGAGGTCGAGGATCTTGTGCGGCCGCATCGGGTTGCCCTGGCCGTCGAGCACCACCATCACGCGCGGCTTGAGGCGCCGCACCAGGTTCTGCGCGATGACGATGCCGACTTCGGCGGAATTGAGCTCCACCACGCTGCCTACCGGGAACGCGCCGACGCACTGGATGAATTGCTCGACGAGCTCGGAGTGATAGCCGGTGCCGCGCTCCCGGTACAGGAAGCTGAGCGCGCTCGATGGCGACAGCGTCTCGGCGTAGGTCCGCACCGCGGTCAGCGCGTCGAAGGTATCGGCGATCGCCGCGAGCGAGCCGTAGAGCCCGATCTGCTCGGCCTTGAGCCCGCGCGGGTAACCGCTGCCGTCCTGCCGTTCGTGGTGCAGCAAGGCAAGCTCCGGCAGCCGCGACGGCAGGCCGGGCGTCGCCTGCAGGATCTCCGCCGACAGGGCGACGTGCTTTTTCGCGAACTCCGCCTGCTCCGGCGTCAGGGGTCCCTGCTTCTCCATGATCGAGGCCGGCAGCTGGGTCTTGCCGACGTCCTGCAGCAAGCCGAGCAATCCGAGCAGCTCGAGCTCCTCGCGCGCCAGCTCCAGGAAGCGCGCGAACACGATCATGTAGATGGAGACCTGCAGGGCGCGCGCATGTGCCGCCGCGCTCTTTTCGCGCAGCTTGGAGACCAGCAGCAGCGCATCGGGATTACGCACGACGCTGTCGGTGAGGCGCGTCACCGATTCCCTGACTTCCCTGCCCTCCAGGACGGTACTGCCCTGGGTGAGCGGCCGCAGAAGCTCGTTCACGGCGGCGACGGTGTGCGTGTAGACCGGGGCCGCGCGCTGCACCTCGGTTTCGACATTGACCGTTTCGGGATAGACGGTGTTGCCGCGGATCTTGAAGCTGGGCAGCGCGCGCGCCCGCGAGCGATCCTCGAGCCCGGTTTTCTCCACGTCGACGAAGACGTGCTTGCAGAATTTCTTCAGGGCCTCCAGCTGCTGGTCGGTGCGCAGGTGAAAGCCCTGGAACATGAAAGGCGTATCGGTCCACGGGCGATCGAGCTCGGCGATGTACATGCCGAACTCCAGCTGCCCCACCGGAACCTGTTTCCTCTCCACCGCCTTATTCTAGCGGCAAGGACTCCTCGACGAGCGCGGCGAGGTAGCCCGCGCCGAGCGGAATCACCTCATCGTTGAAGTCGTAGTTCGGATTGTGAAGGAAGCAGCCGCCCGGGCCGCCGCCCTGGCCGAGCCACACGTAGGCGCCGGGGCGCTCGAGCAGCATGTAGGAGAAGTCTTCGCCTCCCATGGTGGGATCGGCGTCGGTGACCACGTTTCCCTTGCCGAAGATGCGCTCGCCGATGCGCGCGGCGAACCGCGCTTCGCGCTCGCTGTTGATGGTGGGCGGATAGCCCCGCCGGAAATCGACCTCGGCGCTCGCGCCGAATGCCTGCGCGACGTGCGTCGCGATTTCCTTCGCGCGCTTCTCCGCGAGCTCGCGCGTCTCGCGCCGGAAGCTTCGCACCGTGCCGATCAGGCGCACGGAGTCGGGGATCACGTTGAATGCGCCGAGCTGGCTCGTCTGCATCGAGGCGATGCTCACCACCACCGCGTCCACGGGACTGACGTTGCGGCTCGCAATCGTCTGCAGCGCGGTGATGATGTGCGACGCGGCGACGACCGGATCGATGACGAGGTGCGGCATCGCCGCGTGTCCGCCGCGTCCGCGCACGATGATCTGGATCTCGTCGGTGGCGGCCATGACCGGTCCTGCGCGCACCGCCAGCTTTCCGGGCGGCAGCCCCGGCCAGTTGTGCAGCGCATAGATCTCGTTCGCCGGGAAGCGCTCGAACAAGCCTTCCTTCACCATCACCTGCCCGCCGCCGCCGCCTTCCTCGGCAGGCTGGAAGATGAGATAGGCGGTGCCGCCGAAGTCGCGGGTCTCGGCCAGATAACGCGCGGCACCCAGCAGCATGGTGGTGTGCCCATCGTGCCCGCACGCGTGCATGCGGCCATCGTGGCGCGAGCGGTAGGGCACGCTCCCGGTCTCGTGCACCGGCAGGCCGTCCATGTCGGCGCGCAGGCCGATGGCGCGGCCGCCTGAGGTGCCGCGGCCTTTCACCACGCCGACCACCCCGGTCTTCGCCAGGCCGCGATGCACTTCGATGCCCCAGCTTGCCAGCTTGTCTGCCACCAGCGCCGAAGTACGGGTCTCCTCGAACGCCAGCTCGGGATGCGCATGCAGGTCGTGCCGGATCGCCTTCAGCTCGGGGTGGTATTTGCGGATGTGCTCTACGGGGTTGCCCATGGCCCCATTAGAATCCGGGCGTGCCCGCTTTCGCAAGCCTTCTCATCGCCTGGCAGCGCCGTCACGGGCGCAAAGGGCTTCCCTGGCAGGACACGCGGGACCCGTACCGCATCTGGCTCTCGGAAGTGATGCTGCAGCAGACGCAGGTGGCGGCGGTCATTCCCTACTACCGGCGCTTCGTCTCGCGCTTTCCAGACGTGCAGGCGCTCGCTCGCGCGGACGAGGACGAGGTGCTGCGGCTCTGGAGCGGCCTCGGCTACTACGCGCGCGCGCGCAACCTGCATCGGGCCGCTCGAAAGATCGTCTCCGAACACGGCGGCAGATTCCCGGATGCGGTAGACGAGATCGAGCAGATTCCCGGCGTCGGGCGCTCGAGCGCCGCGGCGATCGCGTCGTTCGCCTTCGGCCGCCGCGCTGCGATTCTCGACGGCAACGTCAAGCGCGTGCTCGCCCGCTGCTACGGCGTCGAAGGCTGGCCGCGGGAGCGCGAAGTAGAAGCGAAGCTGTGGCGGCTTGCGGAGCGCCTGCTTCCCAAGGACGACGTTGGCGTCTACACGCAGGCGCTGATGGATCTCGGCGCGACCGTCTGCATAAGGAATCCGCGTTGCGAGGTGTGCCCGGTGAGGCGACGCTGCCTGGCGCGGCGCGAGAACCGGGCGCACGAGCTGCCTGCACCGCGACCAAGGAAGGAAATTCCGCTGAGAGACGCCACCTGGCTGCTGCTGTTGCACAACCAGCAGGTCCTGCTCGAACGCAGGCCCGGCGCGGGGCTTTGGGGCGGTCTGTGGGCTTTTCCGGTGGCGAGCAACGCGGGATATGCGGCGCAAGCTCGCGAACTGGGTTGCGAGATCTCATCGACGCGCGAGCTGGAGCCGCTCGAGCACGGCTTCACCCACTTTCGCCTGCGCATCCGCCCCGTGCTATGCGGGGTCGCAAGAACGCTGCCGGGCGTCGCGGCCCCGGGGCGGCTCTGGATTGATCTGGAGGATGCCGCGCAGGCCGCCGCGCCGGCCCCGGTGAAAAAGCTCATCGCGCGGCTGCGCGCGACTAACGCGTCATGGTGAGGCGGATGCGGTTACGCCCGAAAACGTAGGCGTAATCGCGTGTCGCTGCCAGCTCCTTGGTGAGAAGGACTCCGAGGCCGCCGATCGCGCGCCTTTCGAGCGTCGTCGTCATGTCGATAGGCTTGTCCGGCAGCCTGGCGTAGGGATTGAATGGCGGCGCGGTGTCCTCGTAGGTCACCTGTACCGCGCTGGGCCCCGCCTCGAGGCTCAACCATACGGGCGCATCGCAGTCCTGCCGATGGCCGTGCCGGATGGTGTTGATGAACAGCTCCTCCACGACCAGGTGGAGCCGCAGGCAGCGCTCCCGCTCGATGCCCGCCTGGTCGCAAAAATCTGTCAGGAACGCGGACAAAGGTCGCAACTCGGCGAGCCGCGACGGAAACATCGCCAAGCGGGAGTTTTTAACGCTATGGGCCATGGGATCCGGCGCATTATAGAATCCGTTGAAGCGACCTTAAGGGAGGGCCATCATGCGTTGGGCACTTTTGGTATGCCTGTTCTGCTTCGCGGCCGGCGTTTGGGCGGGCGATGTGGGGCAGATCAAGGCCGCTACGGGAGCGGTGTTCCTCGAGCGGCAAGGCCAGCGGCTGCCGGCCACGGCGGGCATGCCGGTGCAGGAGTCCGATACGCTGGTCACCGGCGCCGACGGCTCGGCCGGGGTGACGTTCTCCGATAACAGCGTGCTTTCGGTGGGCCCGGGCAGCGTATTGGCGATCGAGCGCTATGCGTTCGATTCGACCACGCACAACGGGCATTTCGATGCCTCGCTGAAGAAGGGAACGCTCGCCGTCGTCTCCGGCAAGATGGTCAAGCAATCGCCGGACGCAATGAGGGTGCGCACGCCTTCCTCGATCATGGGTGTTCGCGGTACCGAGTTCGTCGTGAAGGTCACCGAACCGGGAAGCTGAGCGATGCTGGTGCTGGCGCTCGGCGCGCTGGTCATCCTCGGCGCGATCTTTGCGCAGCCGGCGCCGCTCGAAGAGGCCGTCGTCGCAGCTCCGCCCAGCCCGGAGCGTCCTACCAGCACAGTCATCGTGCCGCCGGCGCCGCTCGAAGAGACCGTCGTGGTTCTGCCTAGCCTAGACGGTCATACCGGCACGGTCATCGTGCAGCGCGGCGGCGAGCGCCATGTGCTCAACCGGCCGTTTGCGGCGAGCCGGCTGGCGGGCGGGCAGTCCGAAATGGTGCAGCTATCCGCTGTCGAAGTGCGCCAGTCTTTCGCTGTCACGCTCGAAGCCCTGCCCGCCAGGCCGACCACGTTTCTGCTTTACTTCGTGAGGGGCACCGACGAGCTGACCGACGAATCGAAACAGGAGCTGAAAAAGATCCTGGCAGAGCTGAAGCAGCGACCCGTCCCGAACATCATGGTCGTCGGGCACACCGATACCGTCGGCAAGCTTGAAGCGAACGACCTGCTGTCGGCACAGCGCGCCGAGCGGATGAAGGGCTTCCTCACCGAGATCGGAATTCCCGCCAGTCAGATCCAGACTGCCGGCCGCGGCGAGCGAGAGCTACTCGTGCCGACCGCCGACAACATCGACGAGCCGCGCAACCGGCGCGTCGAGATCAGCGTCCGCTAGCGCCTGCGCCGTTCCAGCGCACGCAAAGCAGGGCAAGGTCGTCTGATTGCTCCGTAGTGCCGGTGAACTTGCGCACGTCCGCTCGCACCGCCGCGACGACCGCGTCCGGCGCGGCCGACGCGAGGGGTGTCAATACCGCATGCAGGCGCGCGGCGCCGTAGAACTCGCCCGCCGCGTTCATCGCCTCGGTCACGCCATCGGTGAGCACGCACAGCCACTCGCCCGCTTCCAGGACGCGGTGCCCGCTCGGATACTCGAAGCCCTCCAGCACGCATAGCGGCGGCCCGCCGGAATGCTCGACGCGTTCGGGGACGCTGCCCGGCCGGCAGGCAATCGGCGGCTCGTGGCCAGCGTTGCAGAAAGCCAGCGCGCCGCTGCGCACGTCGAGCAGCCCTGCGAACGCCGTGACGAAGAACGATTCCGCGTTGTCGCGGCAGATTTCCGCGTTTGCGAGCATGAGGAGCGCGCCGGGGTCGCGAGGGCCCCGCAGGGCGATGCTCTTCAACAGCGACTTGGACAGCGCCATGAACAGGCTGGCCGGAAGTCCCTTGCCCGAAACGTCGCCGACCACCAGGAACAGCCGGTCCGCGTCCAGCATGAAGCAGTCGTAAAAATCGCCGCCGACCATTCGCGCCGGCTCGAGCAGCGCGTCGAGGGCAAAGCCCGTCTGCCCGGCGAAAACCGTGCGCGGCACCGGCAGCAACCCCATCTGGATGCGCCGCGCGGCTTCCAGCTCGCCGGCGACGCGCGCCTGCGCTTCGCGCAGCAGCCGCCGCTGGCGGTCGGCTTCGGCAAACGTCGCGCCGAGCAGGGCCGCGAAGACGGCGATTGCCGCGAGCGCCGGAGCCGCGACGTTCAGCAACAGCCCGGTCATGAAGGCGAGGATCCCCGCGGCCGCCAGCGCGAGCAGGCCCGCCGCCAGAAGCGCGAAGGACATCCACGGGCGCGCTGCCGGAACGAACAAGACGAGCAGGACCCCCACGCCGGCCAGCAGCGCGGCTTCGGTCCACGCCGCGCCCGTGGGCCGGCGCAGATACGTGGCATCGAAAATCTGCTCGAGGATTTGCGCGTGCACTTCCACCCCTGGGATGCGCTCGCCAAGCGGGGTGGCCTGGAAATCGAGCAAGCCCAATCCCGACA
>Ga0307473_10000082_pt1 | contig 17904 bp, 13 predicted proteins | sample atmos_gasesAM5C__FD_203744 | JGI IMG/M metagenome (GOLD analysis project Ga0307473, IMG submission 203744) | Hardwood forest soil microbial communities from Morgan-Monroe State Forest, Indiana, United States - atmos_gasesAM5C_515 | ecosystem: Environmental > Terrestrial > Soil > Temperate...
CTGTCTTTCGAGAATCCTACGAACGGTTGGGGAAGACCACGAGGACCATGCGCCGGGGGATACCATTAGGTTCTTGCCGGGGATTGCAACCTAGGTTCGGAGACGCGGAGCATGTTAGGTAACGCCTGAATCAAAGTCAATGTCACAAGCTCTTCGGCGCAAAAATCCCGGCGCATGCCGCTTTCATCCCTATTTATTGCGTTTCCTAACTCCAAAACGCTCTGTGGCTTATCTGCTAACTCCAGTACTATCGTCCCGTTGTGCCGCCTCTTTCTCTCCGTTAGCATTTAGATGACAGAGATTCTTGTGTTCATAACAGCCCTCAAGCATCTGAAGACGCGCCGGTTGCGCATCCTCTGGATTGTGCTCGGCGCATTGCTGCTCGTCAGCATCACGCCGCTGTGGCTCTACCATCGCCAGGTGCTGCAGCTCAGTGAGCAAAAGCTGCAGGACACCGAACGCGTCCAGCAAAACGAAATCACTCGCTCCCTGGCCAATGAAACCCTGCAATTCCAGTCCAACCTCCGCGAGCAACTTCTCAGCCAGCGGCAGACTCTGGCGCTCACCGGCTGGATTTCGAATGTGGACGATCCCGCGCACGCCCCGCAGCTCGCTCGCCTGCTCCAGAATTTCGTCGAGAACAATCCCAACATTCTTTACGTCACCGCGGTCAACAAACAGGCCAAGGGCGAATCCGCCGGCAGCGTCCACGCGGACAAGGACCCGTTCGTCGAGGTCGCCCTGAAGCGTGCGTTCACGGCCAGCATTCAGGGCCTCAACTTCGTCAGCGAGCCTTTCGCGCTCGGCCAGGAAAATCGTCCCGCGCTGATCATGTCCGTGCCGTTGCTTTCCGACGGCCAGTTCACCGGCATGCTTGCCTCCGTCATTTCGATTGACCGCCTGCTCGGTCGCCTCCGCGATGCCAGCGTCCGCAACCGCACTGTGTACATCGTGGACGTCCATGGCCACATCGTGGCACATCCGAATACACGCGACACCGTGCCGGGGCGCGACGTCACTGCCAGCTCCCCGCTCGTCAAGCAATTCAGAGATTTGCCACAGGAGTTGCGCGCCACGGAAACAATGCATTTCACTGCTTACGACAACGCCGGCAAGCATCCCGTCGAGATGATCGGCACCTATAGCACCATTCCGGAATTGCGCTGGGCGGTGATCGCGCAGCGCAGCCTCGATGAAGCCCGTATTGACGCGGGCGTGAAAGAGCTGACCGCCCAGGCGCTCAGCTTCGTCGTCGGCGTCACTTTCGTCGCGCTCTCATTCGGGTACCTCTTCGCCGTCGGCATCACGCGGCCCATACGCGACTTGCTCTTTTCCGTGCACGCCATCAGCCGCGCGGAATTCCATGAGCGCGTCGAAGTCCGCGGCGCCGCTGAAATCAGCGAACTCGCTGAGACCTTCAATCACATGGCCGGCGACATCGAACAGTATGTCGAGCGCCTCAAGCAGGCCGCCGCTGAAAACCGCGATCTGTTTCTTGGCTCCATCCGCATGCTCGCCGCTGCGATTGATGAGAAGGACCCGTACACCCGCGGCCATTCCGGCCGCGTGGCGAAATATTCCATGATTATCGGCGAATATTTGAGGATGAATACGGCAGACCTCGACCGCCTGCGCATTTCCGCGCTGCTCCACGACGTCGGCAAGATCGGCGTCGAGGACCGCGTCCTGAAAAAGCCCGGCAAGTTGACCGACGAAGAATTCGAGCTGATGAAGCAGCACACCGTGAAGGGCGCCAACATTATGCGTCCCGTCGCGCAATTGAAAGACGTGCTCCCCGGCATCGAGCTACATCACGAGCGGCTCGACGGCGCGGGCTATCCCTACGGCTTGTCCGGCGACCAGATCCCGCTCATGGCGCGCATCATCGCCGTGGCCGACACGCTCGATGCCATCACTACAAATCGCCCCTATCAATCCGCCATGGACCTCGAATACGCGCTCGACCGCATCCGCTCCCTCGCCGTCGCCCGCTTCGATCCAAAAGTTGTCAATGCCCTCGAGTCCGCCGTAAAAGACGGTCGCCTCCGCCTCTCCGCCACTCTCGTAGAAGTCTAGGATCCGTACCGCTCGCCTCGGCCTTTCTCAATAATTAGTGGCACAGCCAATCCTGGCTGTGCTCTTCCGACTTAACCTCGCCCTAAAGGCAACCAACAAAAATCGGACCGACAATCCGCCCTCGGAATTTCTTCGCGCTCTCTTTACCCTGACTAGAACCGAAGGGCGCGGTAAACGTCTTTCGTATTTGCCCTTGCTGCCATTTCAAATCTCAAATCTCCGAATTGAATTCTCTGTAGCACACCCAATCAGTGATACCATCCCGGCCAATTTGTGCTAAGTCTAAGCACGCCATGATTCGTGAAGGATTGCGCAACAAAATTACAGGAGTGGCATGGATTTTCCTCAAAACGCCGCCACCCGCGAGCCGCAGCCAGAAACTAACAGCACTTACCCCTCGCCCGCCTGGGCCTGGTACACCGTCGCGATTCTCCTCTGCGCCTACATCTTCTCCTTTATTGATCGCCAAATTCTGAATCTCCTGGTCGCCCCCGTCCGCCGCGATCTCGGAATCACTGACACGCAGATGAGCCTGCTGATCGGCTTCAGCTTCGCCCTTTTCTATTCCGTGCTGGGCTTGCCTTTCGGCCGTCTGGCCGATTCCGTCAATCGCCCGCGCTTGATTGTCGCAGGCATACTGATGTGGAGTCTAATGACCGGTGGGTGCGGCCTCGTCAGTTCCTACTGGCAACTATTCCTCTTGCGCATGGGCGTCGGCATCGGTGAAGCCACACTCTCCCCCGCCGCATATTCCATGATTTCGGACTCATTCCAGCCGTCTAAACGATCGATGCCTTTCAGCGTTTACACCATGGCCACTTACGTCGGTGGCGGGTTCGCATTCCTCTTCGGCGGCCTTCTGCTTCGCTCTTTCGGTACCAGGGAGATGTTCTACTTTCCTTTCCTCGGCCTTGTCCGCCCTTGGCAGACGCTTTTTTTGCTTCTGGGAGTTTCGGGAATTCTCTTTGCCCTCGTGCTCCTCACTCTCCGCGATCCATCTCGAAAAGGCACCCGGGTTCTCGCGACGCTTCCAGGGAAAATAAAAGTCGAGCGCATACCACTCACCGCAGTTTGGAATTATTTTGCGCAAAATCGGACCACTCTCGTTTCTCTTAATTTAGGCATGGCCCTGATAGCACTGGCCGCCTACGGAAGCTCCGCTTGGGTAATTACCTTCCTCATTCGCAATCATCACATGACGGCTTCTCGTGCGGGCCTCCTCTTCGGTGGCGCGCAGATCGTCTCCGGTTCTCTCGGCATGCTCGCCGCAGGCAAGCTTGTTTCTTGGCTCATGAATCGTGGGCACCGCGAGGCCTACATGCGCGTTGCAGTCCTGTCGTGCGCTGCATGGTTCGTCCCGGGAATTCTATTTCCACTTATTTCTCAAACCACTGCGGCTGTTGCCTTGATTTACGTCGCCACTTTTTTCCTTTGCATGCCCACGTGTCTAATCCCAGCCGCCATTCTGGAATTGGTTCCCAACGCCATGCGCGGGCAAGCCACCGCCGTCTATCTCCTGATCGTAAATTTGATTGGGTTGGGCATCGGTCCCACCGCGATCGCGCTGGTCACAGATCACGTCTTCGGATTCGATGCCGCTGTCCGTTACTCCCTGCTGATTGTGACTGTCGCGGCGTGTCTTCTGGCCGAGCTGCTCTTCCTGGTCGGCCTCCGTTCCTACAACCCCAGCCTCGATCGCCTCGATCTCTGGCTCAAACAAAATCTGTAATCGCCGCTGAGTCTCCTTAGCCGCCCGCATATGTCTCCTCTGCTACAATATTGAACTTTGACTCACTCGACCAATCGCATGATCACACTATTTGGCCCACCCGAACCCACACTCCTCGAGCGCCTCAAGGACTCCGTCGGCAAGACGCGCACGGAGTTGGCCGCCAAAGTCGAGCAAATCCTCACCGGCGACCGCCCGGTAGATCCCGAGCTGCTCAAGCAGCTTGAATCGGCGCTGCTCAGCGCAGACATTGGTGTGCGCACCACCAGAGAAATCCTCGCCGCGCTGCGCGAGCAGGTCAATGAGCACAAACTCACCGACGCGAAAGATTTAAGGCGCGAGTTGAAAAACCAGGTCCTGAAGATCCTCACCGCGCCCCCCACAACTTCCGACGGCAAACTCGACGCCGCGCCCCGCGTCCTTTTTGTCGTCGGCGTCAACGGCACGGGAAAAACCACCACCATCGGCAAGCTAGCGAATCGCCTGAAGAAAGAAGGTGCGAGTGTCCTCCTATGCGCTGCCGACACGTTCCGCGCCGCGGCCATCGAGCAGCTTGAAGTCTGGGGCCGCCGCGCCGGCGTTGAAGTCATCAAGCAGAAATCCGGCGCCGATCCCTCCGCCGTGATTTTCGACGCGCTCACCGCCGCAGCCGCCCGCGGCACCGACGCCGTCATAGTCGACACTGCCGGCCGCCTGCACACGAAATCAAACTTGATGGCCGAGCTCGAAAAAATGAAGCGCACCGCTGCCAAGATCGTTCCCGGCGCGCCGCACGATGTCCTGCTTGTCCTCGACGCCACCACCGGCCAGAACGGTCTTAACCAGGCGCGCGAATTCTGGAGCCACGCGGGCGTCACCGGTATCGTGCTCACTAAGCTCGACGGAACAGCCAAAGGCGGCATCGTCGTCGCCATCACTCGCGAACTTAATCTCCCCCTCCGCTTCGTCGGCACCGGCGAGCAGATGGACGATCTCGTTCCCTTCGACGCGCAAACCTATGTCAACTCGCTCTTCGATTAACGACGCCGACCACCTGCGCATGGCGCGCGCACTTGCGCTAGCCATTCGCGGCGTCGCTCTCGCCCACCCGAACCCCGTCGTTGGCGCTGTGCTCGTGAAAAATAATCGCGTGATTGGTGAAGGGTTTCACGCTTACGACAATCGCGACCACGCCGAAATCGTCGCACTCAAGAAAGCTGGAAAGAAAGCGCACGGCTCGACTCTCTACGTGACACTCGAGCCCTGCTGCACCACCGGCCGCACCGGCCCGTGCACCAAGGCCATTATTGCCGCTGGCGTCAAACACGTCGTCGCCGCCATCCAGGATCCTAACCCCGCAGTCGCCGGAAAAGGGCTCGCTGATTTGCGCCGCGCAGGAATCCGCGTGACCACCGGCGTGGCTGAAGAGGCAGCGCGCCACTTAAACGTCGTCTTCGCGAAGTGGATTCGCACTGGACTTCCCTTTGTCACGCTCAAGACAGCTCTCACTCTGGACGGCCAAATCGCCCAGCGCGCTGGCAGCGTCACCTGGATCACCAGCGAGCAATCACGCGAAGCAGTCCAGCGCCTCCGCCACGCAGCCGACGCGATCCTTAGCGGAATCGGCACCGTTCTCGCCGATGATCCGCGCCTCTCCGACCGCACGGGCGAGCCTCGCAGACGAAGACTGCTCCGCGCCGTGGTAGATTCGCGCCTGCGCATACCGCTCAAATCGAAGCTCGTGAAATCGGCGCAGGACGATCTCGTCATCTTCACGCTCCAGCCTCTCGATTCACCAAGAGCGCGCGCGCTCGTCCATGCTGGCGCCGAAGTGGTCCGCCTGCCCGCAAAGCGCGGCCACGTGGATCTGCATGCTGTCCTCCGCGAACTCGGCGTCCGCCAAATCCTCGATCTTCTCGTGGAGGCAGGCGCCGAACTTAATGGCGCTGCCCTCCAGGCTGGAATTGTGGACAAGATGATTCTCTTCTATGCTCCCAGAGTGATGGGCACAGGCGGCGTGTCTCTCGCGCGCGTTTCCTCGCACTGGTTTGCAAAGTCACCGGTGCTAAAAAATTTGACTCTGAATCGCTGCGGCCCGGACTTCGTCGTCCAAGGATATTTTCACGATGTTTACAGGGATCACCGAACACGTCGGAAAAATTGAATCGCTCGAGCGCGATGAACACGGCGGCCGGCTCAGTGTCAGCTTGGCTAGCGCGCACGATCTCGCCAAAGAAATGAAGCTCGGCGACAGCATCTCCGTCAACGGTTGCTGCCTCACCGTCGTCGAATTTACACAGAAATCATTCTCCGCCGATCTCTCCGGCGAAACTCTACGCCGCACCGCATTCGCCGAAAAACAATCCGGCGATCCCGTAAACCTCGAGCGTCCCCTCGCAGCGACCGCGCGCCTCGGCGGCCACTTCGTCCAGGGACACGTTGACGGCGTCGGCCGCATCACTCGCCTTGTTCCCGAAGGCGAAAATTGGTGTCTCTCCGTCCGAGTTCCCGAAGATTTGCGCCGCTACGTCGCCGAAAAAGGCTCCATCGCAATCGACGGAATCAGCCTCACCGTCGCGCGCTGGCAAGACGGCGTCGCCGATACCGCCATCATTCCCTTCACCTACAAGCACACGAACGTGCATGCGATGGCGCCGAATGATGCCGTGAATATCGAGACCGACATCCTCGCCAAGTACGTCGAAGGCCTACTCGCCGGGCGAAAATCGCCTGCGACACCACGCTTCACTGTGAGCGAGCTGATCGAGGAAGGGTTTTAATTCGCGGGCTCCAGGAGAAGCGCTTGACGTTTTCGCGCCGCCAATTCCTAGCAGCCGTCAGCGGCGCACTAGCATTCGGTAAAAAATGGAAAACCCAGCAAACGAAGTCGGGAGCAGGCTCGATGAATGAGCGCAAAACGTTTGACGTCGCGGTAATCGGCGCCGGAGTCTTCGGCGCATGGGCCGCGTATTACTTGCAGAAGTCCGGCGCCAGCGTCGCGCTCCTCGACGCGTACGGTCCCGGGAACGCCCGCGCAAGTTCCGGCGGCGAATCCCGCATCATCCGCATGGGCTACGGCGCCGATGAAATTTACACGCGCTGGTCCATGCGCGCACTCCCGCTCTGGAAGCAGCTTTTCGACGAAGCCGGCCAGCCCGGCCTTTTTCGCGGCACAGGCGTCCTTTGGATCGCGCACCACGACGAGCCTTATGCCCTCGCCACCGTTGCCACGCTAGAAAAGGCGGGCGCGGTATTTGAAAAGCTGTCGCTTGCAGACTTGCGGCGTCGTTACCCGCAAATCGTTTTCGATGACGATTCCTGGGGCATTCTCGAACCCAGAAGCGGCGTCCTGATGGCGCGCCGCGCCGTCCAGTCAGTAGTCGAGCGTGCCCAAAAACTCGGCGTGGAATATTGGTCGGAAGCGATTCTTGCGCCGGAAGGCCGTGGCCACATCGCAAAAGTGAAAACCGCGCGTGGCGAATCAATCGCCGCGGAGAAGTTCATCTTCGCTTGCGGTCCATGGCTGCCGAAACTTTTTCCGGAACTCCTCGGCGCCCGCATCTTCCCTTCGCGGCAGGAAGTCTATTTCCTCGGCGTCCCCGCAGGCGACGCCCGCTTCGGCCCGCCCGCCATGCCCACATGGATCGAACTGAAAGACGAATTTTACGGAATGCCCGATCTAGAGAGCCGCGGCTTCAAAATTGCGAACGATCGTCACGGTGAATCAGCAGACCCCGACACGCAATCACGTCTTCCCAGCGCCGAAGGAATCGCAACCGCCAGAAAATATCTCGCGCGCCGTTTCCCTGCTCTCAAGGACGCGCCGGTGGTCGAGACGCGCGTCTGCCAGTACGAAAACACTTCGAATGGAGATTTCCTGATTGATCGTCATCCTGCGTTCGAAAATGTCTGGCTGGTAGGTGGCGGCTCGGGCCACGGCTTCAAGCACGGCCCGTCGCTAGGAGAGTACGTTGCCGCGTGCGTCACACAGGGAGGCCCAATCGAGGCGCGTTTTTCACTGCAGACAAAACAAACTATCTAGAGGCGTGCGGTTTTCTAACGGAGTTTAATTCCCAGCAGACTTTGCAGCCTCGCGCGCTTTCTGCCGCGCGCCACGAATATAAAGCCCAATCCCCAATAAAATCGCAAACCCGGTCCCCCCGACCAGTTTCGCCTCAAACTGAAACTTATTCACCGTCTCGCCCGGTGGAATCAGCGAAAGCAAAATCCCCGCGAGCGACACGATAAATCCCAGCCCCCCCGCGATCCAAACGCCCAGTGTCCCTCCGGGAATCAGCACCGCCCCCGGCGCCGTGTAGCGATCCGGCCGGTAGGCAAGCTTGATCACCGCCGCGTACATATACATAAATGGAATGAAGTAGAGAATGTTCGTGCCATCCACGAGAATTTGATACGCGCTCACCGTTGTCTCATTAATTTGGCTCAACAGTAAAATCATCCCCGAAATAATTGCCTGCACCAGTATCGAAACGTAAGGCGTCTTCCACTTCGGGTGGATTTTGCCGAACGCCTGGGGCAGATAGCGATCGAGCCCGACGACAAACGGCACGCGCGCTATCCCGGCCACCGTTGATCCCACGCCGCCGGCGTTGCCCACCGTCACCAGCATGGCCGCAATCATTCCCAGCGCGCTTATTTTCAAAGTCGCAGAAGCGATCGTGAGCGCCTGAAACACGCCGCTCTTCGGATCCACCGCCGCGCTGCTCATCAGCGTCAGCACCGCCACCGTTCCCGCGATGTAAAGGAACGCAATCACGATGCCCGAACCCAAAATCGCGCGCGGAAATGTCTTGCGCGGCTCGTGCACTTCCTCGGCCATCGTCGAAACCAGCTCCAGCCCGGCAAACGCGAACGCGATCTGCGGCCAGAAATTCACCGTGTTCCAATCCCAATGCGGCCAGATGTTGCCCCACGTAAATTGCGTCACCGAGCCTTGCCGATGCCAGATAATTGCTGCAACCACCACCAAAATCGTCAGAGGCAGAAAAGTGGACACACCGCCCGCATTCTGCAGCCACTTCCCGATCCGCAATCCGATGATGTTCATGAACACCGCGACGAACAGCAGCACGAAGGAACCGATCAGCAAAAACGTGCGGTTCTGCGCCAGCGGCGCGTAGCCGATTCCCCCGATGTAAGCAGCCATCGAAGCGCTGGCAAAAAGCAGCGCGGGAAAATAGAACAGCGTGTACACCCAGTAATTCCAGCCCGCCACGAACCCGTGAAATTCCCCAAACGCGTCCTTGGACCACGCGTACAGCCCGCCTTCCTCGGGAAATCGCGTCGAGAGCTCCACGATCACCAGCGCCGTCGGCACGAAAAAAAAGATCGCCGCAAGAATCCACAGGCTCACCGAGGAGGTGCCGTTGCGCGCCGCCGACGCGATCCACCGCGGCCCAAGCACCGTGGCGATGTTGAACAGCAGCACATCCCACACGCCCATGCAGCGCGGCAGTTGTTTTTTCATTTCGTCCGGCGCGGGCGCGCTCACGCAGTGGCATCCAGGGCGGGGATCAATTCATCTTGCAGCAGAAAATTCCGCAGAAATGCGTCTTGCGATTTTTCCAGCTCCGGCCACGTTCCAAAAAACGAAACGCGTCCTTCCTGAAGGAATATCACGCGGTCGGCCAACTTCTTTGCAAGGTGCGTGTCGTGCGTCACGACGATGGCGGTCTTGTGAAATTTCGCTTTCAGCTTGCGGATCAATTCGCTCACGTGCAACGCCATCAGCGGGTCCACCATGGTCGTCGGCTCGTCAAACAGGATCGCTTCCGGCTCCTCCGCCAGTGCGCGCGCAATGGCCACGGCGCGTTTCATCCCCGTGCTCAAATCGGAGGGCAGGCGGTCCGCAAATTGTGAAACTTCGAGCATTTCCATCAATTCCCGCACGCGCTTGTCCACTTCCTCGTCGTCTGTGCGCCCGGCGCGATTTACTAGCGGAAACGCCACATTTTCTGCCACGGTAAGCGAGTCAAAGAGCGCTCCCGACTGAAATACCATGGTTACTTGCCGCCGGATCGCAGCGAACTGTTCCTCGGTGAACCCCGTCACATCTTGGCCCGCGACGATGATCCTGCCCGCATCCGGCAGCAGAAACCCCAGCAGCAGCTTCAGCGACACGGACTTGCCAACGCCACTGCGCCCCATAATCACGCCCGTCTCGCCCTGTTCGACGAAAAAGCCCACGTCCTTCAATACAGAATTTTCGTCGAACGATTTCGAGACGCCGCGAAATTCGAAATAGTGTTCGCTCATCGTTCTGCGCGCCTGCCGACTTTCTCTTTCGCTTCTTCATAGTCCACGGGCGAGTTCATATTCTTGAATAGGAGCCCATCGGAATCAAAGGCTTTCCATTCCGATGGTGCTATCGGCTCCACGCGCAGGCCCGCCAGCCCGTCGGTAACTTTTCGTGTGCCGCGCTCGAGCGCCGCGCGAATCACCGGCTCGCATTCTTTCTGATACATGGCACAGAGGGGCTCGGCGCCGCGCTCGTTCATCGGCAACACCGCGTCGGCCGCAGACGCCAGCGCGCGCGCAACAATATGCTCAAGCCACGCTTTCGTCAGATATGGTAGATCGCACGCAACGATCAAATTCCACGACGCGTTCGATGCGTGCAGCGCGGTCGCAATTCCACCGAGTGGACCCGCGCCCGGCCAATCGTCAGCGAGCACCGTAAAACCTAGTCCGCCCAAACTTTCGGGCGCGCCGACAATCGTCATTGTTCCGCTAACGGTTTCCACCAACCGCGCAGTGCGTACCACCAGCGCCGCGCCATCCAATTCCAGCAGCGCTTTGTCGCGGCCCATGCGCGTGCTTTCTCCGCCCGCCAAGATGAATCCCGCAATCTGTTTGCTTTTCGTCAATTCCTGCTCGAATGGCGATTTCCGGCCACGCCGTTCAACAGCATATAACTGTGTTCATCTGCGGTTAGCAAGGCGTTCCCCGACTATTTTCCTGGCCGCTGAATTCCCAATTCGCGCAATTTTTCTTGCAGGCTCTGGCGATGCAGTCCCACTTCGGCCGCCGTCTTCGAAACATTCCAGTGATGCTCTTCCAGCTTGCGCTTCAGGTAGGCGATCTCGAACTTCCGTTTGGCCTCGCGGAAATCTACTTCGCCCAAATAAGAATCGCCGCCGGAATTCCGAGCACTCGCGACGTTGCCAGTGCCGTGGCGGATTTCTTCGGGCAAGTCCACCGCGGTGATTTCCTCGCCCTCAGTCAGCACGAGTGTTCGCTCGAGCGCGTTGCGAAGCTCGCGCACGTTTCCGGGCCAGTCGTAACGCCGTAGCAACTCCATCGCTTCGTTGCTCAAGCGCACACGACGGCTGTGGCGCGCGCCCAGTTGCTCGAGAAAAGATGCGGCGAGGAGCGCCAGATCTTCTTTGTGTGCCCGGAGCGGAGGTAGATCGAGCGAAACCACGCGCAGCCGGTAAAATAAATCCTCGCGGAAGCGCCCCTCAGTAATTTCTGCGGCGAGATCGCGATGCGTTGCGCTGATCACCCGCACGTCCACTTCGATCGAGTGAGATCCACCGAGCCGTTCGATTTTTCTGTTCTCGAGCGCACGCAGCACTTTCGCCTGTGTCATCGGATTCATGTCGCCGATTTCATCGAGAAAAATCGTCCCACCGGATGCCAGCTCGAATTTTCCTTTGCGCTGCTGCGCGGCCCCCGTGAATGCTCCCCGCTCGTAGCCAAAAAGTTCTGACTCAATCAAATTTTCCGGCAGCGCCGCGCAATTCACTGCCACAAACGGTTTCGTCGAGCGCGGCGAGCGCTCGTGAATTTCCTGGGCCAGCAAATCTTTGCCCGTGCCGCTTTCGCCAAGAATCAGTACGGTCGTATCGGTAGGCGCCACGCGTTCCGCCATTTCGAACACGCGGCGCATCGCCGCTGATGCGCCCATCATCCGCCCGAATTGGCCTTCCGCAACCAGCTCCTGCCGCAGGCGTCTGTTTTCGGCGTCGAGTTCCGCGAGTTTCAAAATATTCGCTATACGCGTGCGCAATTCCTCGATGTCAAATCCCTTGACGATGTAATCCGCAGCTCCCGCTTGGAGCGCTCCCACTGCTGTCTTTGCCGTATCCAGCGCGGAGACCACCAGTACTGGAATTTCATTCCCGCTTTCACGGAACCACCGCAGAAAAGAAAGGCCGTCCTCCTCAGGCATTACCAGGTCGAGAAGAATTAAATCGGGATGTTCGCTTGCAATCGCTTCACGCGCCTCGTTTGCTGAGCCTGCCTCGACGATGCGGTATTTTCCTTCGAGCGCGCGACGCGTGCCATAACGCGCCGCGGGCTCATCGTCCACGATAAGAATTGTGCGCATCACGTTATCTTGCCTCTCCTTCCGCAAGCGGCAGCGTCAAACGAAATCGCGTTCCCTTCCCATTTTTTAGAGGGCTCTCGCATGCAATTGTGCCGCCCATTTCGGCTACCCGCCGCGCCACAATCGAAAGCCCCAGGCCCGTGCCTGTGGCTTTCGTCGTAAAAAAAGGCTGAAAGATTTTTGAGCGCAGCTCTTGTGAAATTCCCGGGCCATCATCCTCCACGAGAATTTCCAGCCGGTCGGCGTGGCGCGCCAGACCAACTCGAACACGCCCGCCGTTCGGCTGCGCCTCGATGGCGTTGACGATCAGATTCGACAAAACCTCGCTCAGTGCATCCTCCGAAGCCATCACGGAAATTCCTTCCGGCGGCTGGTCGAATTCGAGCCGCACGTTCCGGCGCTCCGCATCGTGCCGGAACAAAATCGCTGTCTGCTTCGCCAGCGCCGTCGCGCCCGCACGGTGCCCGTTTACCGAAGGCTTTGCGAAGTGCAGCAGTTGTGTAAGCTTCGCGTTCATGCGGTCAATCTCGGTGACTACGAGCGCGCAGTCGCGCCGCACATCGACCGGGAGATTCGGATTTTCGAGCTGCACTTGCAGCACCGTCTTCATCGAGCTCAGTGGATTGCGCAAATTGTGCGAGACGCTCGCGGCCATCTGACCGAGCAACGCGAGCCGTTCGCGTTCCGCCAGTTCACGCTCCAAGCGCAATTTTTCTTCTATCAAGCGGCACAAATCCACCATTGCCGGTAACTGCTCCGCGAGAAATTCGAGCGACGCGGTCGTCTCACCAGTCAAATACGAGCCCGTCGAGGCAGCTTCCAGCAAGCCGATCACTTTGCCGTCCTGCACTAATGGCACTTGCACGGCGTGGCCGAGTCCACCAGGAGCTTCGAGCGGTTTCCATCGCGGGTCGCGTGGGATTGAAATTCGCAGCGCCGCGAGACCGAGTTCAACCCGAATACGCTGCTCTGCATGCGCCACGAGCGGCTCAAGTTCGCCATGACGCGCTCGTTCCTGAAGTTCGACCGCCAGTTTCTGCATGCGCCCGAATCGTGCTTGATGAGCGCGGTGTAATGCAGGTCCGATCACGCGCTCCAGCGGTTCGAACAGAAAAATCAGCACGAAGAGCAAAATGCTCGCCGTCGCTTCCGGCGGCAGAACTCCTTCGAGCCACCCGCTCACGCGCCGCACCAGCGCGAGATAAAGCAGCGCGAGAAATGTCCCCGAAAGCGCGTACACCAGATTTCGTTGCGCACCAAACTCCAGAAAGTTGTGCCGCAGTGAAAAATAAATCAGGATTGCGCCCGGCAATACCCCGGCGAAGATTGTCGCAACCAGCATCGCTTCGCTCCGCACCGGTGCCAGCGTCCCAATTCCCTCGCGCAAGCTGAGAGGAATGCAAACCAGCACGGCGCTCACCGTCAGCCATTGAAAGAAGCGGCGATCATTCACTTCGCTCAATCTCCGGGAGAGCGCAAAACTCTCGCATGCCGAAGCCATGATCATCACGATCAAAAGGAAGCTGTCGATGGGCTGCATCCCTTCTGCAACCGCAAAAAACTTCCAGGCGAATGAAAGGCTGGGATATCGCCTCATAATGACGATCTCGCCTGCCACCGCCACAATGGGGGCTACGGAAGCGATTAGAACGAGCACATAGCAGGCCCAGGGCAAATTCCGTCTTGGATTGATCTGCCGCGAGTACACAAGCACGGTGAAAACTAACAGCCCTGGCAAGAACATCTCGCCCAGCGTCATCAAACTCGTGTGCAGAGCTCGCGTCGCCTCCGAAGGCGTCCCGTACTGCAGTCGCGCATTGATTTCAAGCAGTCCGCCGGCGTAGACCAGGAAAAGCGAGAGCATCAAAAAGAAGAGCAAGCGCTCAAAGAGCCGGGGCCGGCGATGTCCGAGAATCAGGGCGATGAGGAAAAGGTAGACAAGCGTTCCGGCGGTGAGGCCGATCAGCCTAAGATAAAAAAGATAGTCCACCCAGGCACCTCTTAAAGTCGAAGTCTAGACCTCTATCATTGGCAACTCAACTGCCAAGTGTCGTAAAAATCGGACATCGGGTATATGATTGTAAAGGCTTTACTTAAGCTGGCTAAGGGACCTGAATGTGAGCGCGGAACCGTCTTGTTTTTCCTTGACATGCGGCATCAGTTTGCTATATTAGCACTCGCTTGCGAGGAGTGCTAAGAGAAGCCTCACTCCCCTGCACTCCTCCTCGAGCAATTCTGAGTAATCCATCGGAGGGTTTGAAACATGGCAGTCAATATCACACCGCTTCAGGATCGTCTATTGATCCAACGGCCGAAGGAGAAGGAAACCATTAAGGGGGGGATCATCATCCCCGACTCGGCCAGAGAAAAACCCTATGAAGGCGATGTTATGGCCGTAGGTGCCGGTCGCTTTGACAACAAGGGGGCAAGAATTCCCATGGATGTTAAGGTCGGCGACCGTGTCCTGTTCGGCAAGTACGCAGGCAACGAGATTACGGTCGATGGCGAAGAGTACTTCATCATCGAAGAGAAAGATGTTCTCGCGAAGATCGGCGGCCACGCCAAAGCGGCGGGCGGCAAACGGTAACTCCCGGAAGCGGCCTCTGACTTGATCCGATTTAGGGCGCGAGCCCAAGAGAAGATTGAGGCGAGCCGAACCGGCTAACAATTCCAAAGAATCTCAGGAGGAACGAGAACCATGGCAAAGCAAATCGTGACTGGAGAAAATTCGCGCCAGTCCATTCTGCGCGGCGTCAACCAACTGGCGGACGCCGTGAAGATCACGCTGGGCCCGAAGGGGCGCAACGCGGTGATCGAGAAGAAATTCGGCGCGCCGATCATCACAAAGGACGGCGTGACGGTAGCAAAAGAAATCGAGCTGCCGGATGGACTCGAGAACATGGGCGCGCAGATGGTCCGCGAGGTGGCATCGAAGACCTCCGACGTTGCCGGCGACGGCACGACCACTGCAACCGTGCTGGCACAAGCCATCTTCCGCGAAGGCGTGAAGACGGTGGCAGCCGGCGCAAGCCCGATGGCGCTGAAGCGCGGCATCGAGAAGGCCGTCGAAGTGGCCGTCGAGGAAATCAAGAGACTCCACCGGGACGTCAAGGGCGACATGATCGCGCAAGTCGGCACGATCTCCGCGAACAACGACAAGCACATCGGCGGCATCATCGCCGAAGCGATGAAGAAAGTAGGAAAGGACGGCGTCATCACCGTTGAGGAATCGAAGACGATGGAGACGACGCTCGAAGTGGTCGAAGGTATGCAGTTCGACCGCGGCTACCTCTCGCCCTACTTCGTCACCGATCCGGAGCGCATGGAGTGCGTGCTCGAGGACGTGCGCATCTTAATCCACGAAAAGAAAATCAGCTCGATGAAGGATTTGCTGCCTTTACTCGAGCAAATCGCCAAGATGGGCAAGCCTTTGTTGATCATTGCTGAAGACGTCGAGGGTGAAGCGCTCGCGACGCTGGTGGTGAACAAGCTCCGCGGCACGCTGCAGTGCGCTGCCGTGAAGGCTCCTGGCTTCGGAGATCGCCGCAAGGCCATGCTCGAAGACATCGCCATCCTCACCGGCGGCAAGGCCATCACCGAGGACCTCGGCATCAAGCTCGAGAATGTGAAGGTGGAAGATCTCGGGCGGGCGAAGAAGGTCACGATTGATAAGGACAACACCACCATCATCGAGGGCGGCGGCAAGGCCAGCGAGATCGAAGGCCGCGTGCGCCAGATCCGCACGCAAATCGAAGACACCACTTCCGACTACGACAAGGAAAAGCTCCAAGAGCGCCTGGCGAAGCTCGTGGGCGGCGTCGCAGTCATCAAGGTGGGCGCGGCAACGGAGACGGAGCTGAAAGAAAGGAAGGCTCGTGTCGAGGACGCCATGCACGCCACACGCGCGGCCGTCGAGGAAGGCATTGTTCCCGGCGGCGGCGTGGCGCTGGTTCGCTGCATCACTCCGCTCGAAAAGCTAAAGCTCCATGATGATGAGGCCATCGGCGTCAACATCGTGAAGCGCGCGCTCGAAGAGCCCATGCGGCAAATCGCTCACAACGCCGGCCATGAAGGCGCCGTCGTGGTGGGTCGCGTGCGCGATTCGAAGGAAGACAACTACGGGCTGAACGCCGAGACGAGCGAATACGGCGACCTAGTGAAAGCCGGCGTAATTGATCCGGCTAAGGTCACGCGTCTCGCTCTCCAGAACGCTGCTTCAATCGCCGGCCTGATGCTGACCACCGAAGCGTTGGTGGCCGACATCAAGGAAGACGAGAAGAAGGGCGCAGGCGCCGGCGGCGGGATGCCGGGCGGTGGCGGCGGAATGGGCGGGATGTACTAAACCTAAGCTGGTCCCGGCCAACCAGGATCCGTTTAGCCGATACAATTCAGAGGGCGCTCCGATTTTTCGGGGCGCCCTTTTTATTCTGCTTTCACAAATTGCGATGCTCACGCGCAGGCGAACATTTTGCGAAATTGGGCTATTTTTTATGGCTGCAAAAGCTGTATGGTTTACGCATGTAAATGCCGTGCACAATGGCAAACACAGCGCGCGCCCCCTCGGCTGCGCTCGGGACTGTCGAGTCAGGCACCCGAAGAGTCTTCGTTGCGGAACTCAGACGGAAGGGTATGGCACTCACCTAAGAAATCACTTGCACGGTTTGCGCGTCAACCAGGTATGTCGGTCTCACGGCAGTGATGGTAAGCTCGGCCCTGAGCGGAGGTTGCTTTGGACCCATCTCCTTCTTCTGTACGCGTCCGCGAGACTAAAGCACAGACCGAATCGGTCATGAGGCTGGTGGAGATCTCTGCCGGGTATTGGTTGCCGAGAGCTTTGCACGTTGTAGCTGATCTCGCAGTCGCAGACGCACTCGATCAGGAGCCACGGTCGGCAGCCGATCTTGCCAAGGAGGTGGGAGCGGACGCTGATGCGTTGGACCGAGTGTTGCGTCTGCTCGCTTCGCATGGCGTGTTCGACCGGCGTAGCCGCAAATTCGCGCACAACGCGCTCTCTCGTGCGCTGCGCAGCGACCATCCGCAATCAATGCGCGCCTATGTACGGCTTGTAGGGCTGCCCGTATTCTGGAAGAGTTGGGGAGCGCTTGAGCAGGTAGTGCGCAGCGGCAAGCCCGCAGTGAGCGACATCTTCACGTATTTCAGAGAGCATCCGCAGGAGACGGAGATCTTTGATGCGGGCATGAAGTCGAAGGCGCAGAGCGCTATTTCGCCAGTGATTGCAGCGTACGATTTCTCCATCTTCGGCACGATTGGTGACATTGGCGGGGGCCTGGGACATCTGCTGAAGGCCGTACTCAAGTCGGCACCGAAGTTGCGCGGTGTTCTCTTTGACCAGCCGCATGTCGTGGAGCGTGTGGGGGTCGCCGAGACAATCGCCAGCCGATTGATTTTGCAAGGCGGCGACTTCTTCCGCGGGCCGCTACCAAGCTGCGATGCCTACGTAGTTATGGAGGTGCTGCACGATTGGGCCGATGAGCAGTCGCGGCAGATTCTCCAGCAGATTCGGAAAGCCGCGCCCCGCATGGCCAAGCTGCTAGTGGTCGAGACCGTTTTACCTACTGAAAGCGCGTGGGCAGCGGGCAACGGCGAGCATTTCGGGAATCACCTCGATATCAACATGCTGGTGCTTACCGGCGGGCGCGAGCGCACCCCAGATGAGTTTGCGCGCCTATTCGCCGACTCCGGGTGGCAGCTCGCGCGGGTGATCCCAACCTCAAGTCCGTACTCGATCGTGGAGGCGGTGCTGGCC
>Ga0307473_10000084_pt1 | contig 17753 bp, 15 predicted proteins | sample atmos_gasesAM5C__FD_203744 | JGI IMG/M metagenome (GOLD analysis project Ga0307473, IMG submission 203744) | Hardwood forest soil microbial communities from Morgan-Monroe State Forest, Indiana, United States - atmos_gasesAM5C_515 | ecosystem: Environmental > Terrestrial > Soil > Temperate...
CCCGGCAGGCGCCGTCTGCTGCGTGGGGCCGCTACCAGCCACATGAATTTCGGGAGCTGAAAAGGCCCGGAATCCGCCGTGCGAATGCGTGGAAGGCTTTTTCAACCGAATGCGGAGACCGTCGCGTTCGTACTCGAATTCCTCCAGGCCATGCTTATCCATGAAGCCCAGCAACCGCTCGACCTCTGCCAAGTCCACTCCGCGGGTTTGCTTCCCTGCGGGTGGTAGTGGGTTCGTCTTCTTCGTCATTTATAGTTCGAGAAATTCTCGCGGCGCATTCGTCAAATTCACTGCGCCGGCCGGTGTGATCACCACGTCGTCTTCGATGCGGATTCCGCCCAGCCCCTCTACATATACCCCGGGCTCTACGGTGACTACCATTCCTTCTTCGAGCAGTGTTTTTTCGCCCCGGCCCAACCTCGGCATTTCGTGGATTTCCAGACCCAGACCGTGGCCGGTGCTATGCGTGAAATACTTTGCCAGACCATAGCCCTTCAACACCCGCCGCGCCGCAGAATCCACCTCGCCAGCTGTCACGCCGGGCCTGATGGCACTTCTGGCTGCTTCCTGGGCTTCCAGGACGGCGCGATACAACCGCCGCACCCTCCCGGTAGCACGCCCTAGGAAGACGGTGCGAGTCAAATCGCTGCAGTAGCCGCGCAGTATAGCACCCTGGTCCAGGACGACCAACTCGTTTTTCCTGAGTGGTTTGGACGTGGGGCGGGCATGCGCCATTGCCGACCGCGTCCCCGAAGCCACGATAGTTTCAAACGATGGACCGCTGCCCCCAGCTCCCTTGATGGCATATTCGATCTCAGCGGCCAAGCTGAGCTCGGTAATCCCAGGTTTGATGAAATGAATTACCCCGATTAAGACTTTGCTGATCAGCATTGCCGCTTCCCGCATGACCGCCAATTCCGACGCATCCTTCAGGGCTCGCAGCCGCTCGATTGCGTCGCCCCCGTTTACCCATCGAGCCCGGCTAGCTCCTGCTTCCTCCAACGCTCCTTTCTGCGCCACTGTCACCTGAGCGGGACAGTAAGCCACGCGCATGCGGCCTCGACGCGCCCGCAAGTCGCTCCTCAGCGCATGAATCAGCCCGCGCTTGGCGATTATCACGCGCGCGCGGACGACCTCCTCACGAGCCTGGAACAAGTACCGGCTGTCCGTGTAGAGCGTAGTTTCTGATGATTCCACCAGGAGCAGCGCTGCGCTGCCTGTAAACCCACAGAGATATTGAACGTTCGGAAGATGAGTGACTAGGAAAGCGTCGGCCCCAAGGTGGGAAAAACAAAGCCGGAGCCGGTCTAATCGGCTCCAGCTTGAAGCTTCATGAACCGTATTTCGCACCACTTGTGGCCGTTGACACCCCGCCACCCTGTCTGCGACCCCTAGATCGGCAGGATGCGCGGCGTCAGGAAGAACAGCAATTCCTGTGAGCTTGAACTGACCGTCGTGTGCTTGAACAGGTTGCCGACCGCGGGCAGGCTGCCGAAGAACGGCACTTGTGATACGGCGGTTTGTTGGTTCGAGACGATGATGCCGCCGATGACGACTGTGCCGCCATCGGCGATCAACACCTTGGTCTCCGCCGCCTGGGTATCGATGGCAGGAATACCCTGGACGCGCGGAATGGCTTGGTCTATCTGGTCGTTCGTCACGACCACGTCCATGAAAATGGTGCCATCGGCAGTAATCTGTGGCGTGACTTCGAGCTGCAGTACCGCATCCACGAACTGAACGGAAACCGTGTTGTTTACGATGGTCTGCACAGGGATCTTAGTACCCTGCTTGACCGTCGCTTTCTGGTTGTTTTGGGTAATCACTTTGGGCTTTGAGAGCAGTTTGCCTACACCTCTCTGTTCCGCAGCGGTGATGATGAAATCGAGGGCGAAGTTCTTCGCGGCAAATGAGTAGCTGATGCCGCTGGTGGGGCTGCCCACGCCCAGGTTTGAAACCAGCGGTATCGCACCGCTGGTGGCTGCTCCGCCGCCCGATCCGACGATCACTGGAGGAGCAGGCAGTGGCGGGAAGTTCCTGGTGACTGGGCTTGCGCCTACCGCGCTCGTGCCACTCAGGACGCTTCCGATGCCGTTGAAGGCTGTTGCAGCGCCAAACTGGGTGCCAATTTCACTTGAGAAGTTCCGATTCGCCGCCACCACCCGCGCTTCGATTTCCACCTGCTGCGATTTGCGGTCGAGTTGGCGGATCAGGTTATCGAGGATAGGCAGGACGCTCGGAATGTCCCGAATGATCAGCGTGTTCGAACGGGCGTCGGCCAGGATATCGCCGCGTGAAGAGAGGAACTTCTTCAGCGTGTTGGTCATGTCGCTGGCTTTGGCGTAGCTCAGCACGCGCGTCGTAGTCACCGCGTCCACGGCTTCGGCTTGCGCCTTCGCCAAGTCGCGGTTATCCACGGCTTCCTTCTTCAGAGTGTCCTTCGTTGCCACGCGCAGAACATTGCCGTCCAACTGCTTATCCAGGCTGTTGTTCTTAAGTACGATGTCCAGCGCCTGGTCCCACGGTACGTCGTCGAGAACTATGGTGAGGTTCCCCCTCACCGCCGGGTCTATGACGACGTTCAGTCCGCTGATCTCATGGATCAGCCGGAAGAAGTCTCGCAGGTCAACGTCCTTCAGGTTCACCGAAATCGGCTCGCCCGAGTACTTTCCGGACGGCGCTGGTGCAGGAGCCTGCCCGTTCACAAGCGGATGCGGTGCCTCTTTCGAAGCGGCTGGTTGAGGCGCGGCAGCCGTGGGCGCTTCCACCGCAGGGGCCGGCGCAGTTGCCTTTGATTCCGTCTCTGCCGCTGGGCGCGCCAGCACGGCACTCGTGTGGGTCAAAGCCGCAGGAAGCACAGCAACGGGTGCCGGAATGCTGGCCGGCGTGGCCGCAGCCGTCTCCACAGGCGCCGTTGGCTCTGCTTCCGCATTGGTGGTCGCCAGATGCGATGTCGGCTCGGAGGGCGTTGACTTCACAGCCCCGCCCTTCGCGGCCGTCTTCGGCGCAAATGCCACCGTCACGGAGTTGCCTGCCGCGATGATATTGTAGCGCGCGGGTTCGCGCAGATCGATTACGATCCGCGAAACTTCCGGGCTGAACTGTGCTAGCCGGATCTCACGCACGGGATCAAGATTGCTGGCGATCTGTTTCTCCGAAGTCTTCAAATGCGATCCGGCAAAATCAATCACCAGCCTCTCCGGATTCTGCAAGCGCGTCGCGTGATAGCTCAGGTGGCCCGACCCGATCACATTCACTTCCGTCTGCTCGCCATTTTGAATGAGCTTCACCTGATTGATGGATTCGAATGTCGTCCCGGGCGTTTTGTTGCTCGCCGATTTGGCTGCCGCGGGCGTGATTTTTGGAGCAGCCGTGAAATTCTCAGAACCCGCCGCTGGAGCGGATGTCCGCGACACCAGGAGAGTCAAATCCTGTGAATCTTTTCGCTCGAGGCGAGGTTCCACGCCCTGGTTCAGCAAAATCTCCAGGCGGACCACCGGCTTCTGCCCCGACGTGTAGCTGATCAAGCGATAGCTCTTGATCAAATCGGAAGCCACCACGCGTGCGCCGGCCTGGTCTCCTGCCGTCACCCCGCTCAGGTCGAGCACATAGAGGCTCTCGCTGGGGCGATAGGTGGTGTATTCGAACGGGCCGTTGGCCTGTGCTTCCAGCCGAACGGTCCCGTCCTTCACCACCGCCTTCACATGCACCAGCGGCCCTTCATTCGCCGCCAGTGCTCCACTCGTCAGAATCAGGCTGGCCGCTACCAGCGCCGTCAGCCCCCACGCCCGCCACATGATCCTCATTGCTGCTCTCCTGCACTCGGATAAATTCGTTTCGTCACAATTCGTTCCACCGGTTTACCGAACGCATCTTTTGTGTTTTCCTTGAATGTCACGCCATCCAGACCGATCTTCTGCACTTCGCCGTCGTACAACCGGTCACCCTCTCGGATGAAGTACACGCGCTGCTCTGGATTCGAAACCACCGCGATCATCCCACTTTGCATTTTCACAGCCCCATCCACGTGCACGCTGGCGATAATCAAGCCCGCCTTCCCCGGCGGCAACGGTCCATGTGCCGACTGCCTTTCATTGACAAGCGGCTCAAACGGATCGCGTTTGGCTATCAGCGGCTCCACTTTTCCCGCCACGGGAGCTCCGCCCGCATTCGGCTGCGGAGCCGTCGCCGCAGGTGCGGCCTTTGCGGCAGCCTTATTGCCTTTGCCCGCCGCCTTCTTAGCCGGCTTGTCCTGCGCACCTGCCCAGGTGACGAGGCAAAGTGACATTGCCAGCACTGCCATCATTCTTGCGGATGTCTTTGCCAGTGTCATCGTCATCGCCCTACCGTTTTGCCGTCGCGGCAGCAGGAGTTGTAGCCCCTGGATGTTCTGCCGCTTGCGTAAAGAAAGTTGTTATCGTGAATGTTCCCGTCACCGAGGTTCCCGGTGTCATGTGGAAATTGCTGCTCTTGGCGGAGATTCCCGAGAGCTTCAGGTCCCCCACATTGATGATTCTCGACAGCCGTCCGAGCCGCGCGAAAAAGTCCAGTACCGCGAAATACGGCCCATCTGCCTCGATATCAAACGGCATCTCGAAGTAGTACGGCTTGTTCGCCACCGGCTTGGCTGTCAATTTTCGAATCGAAACCCCCGAGCTGGCCGCCGCGGCTTGCATCATCAGGATGAACTGATCCACTTGCTTCTCTTCCGGAACGATTGTCTGCAGTGTGGCGAGCTGCTTCTGTAGCGCGTCCATCTCTGATTGCAGTTCGGCTCTCCGCTGCTTGTATACGCGCAGGCCTTCCACCTCCGCCTGCAGCGGTTTCAATGTCGCTTGCGCCGTTTCCAGGTCCGCCCGCACGTTTCGCACCGGTGACATCGGAACATAGAAGCCCGCCAGAACCACTGCAACGGCCAGCCCTATATAGAAAAGGGCCTGCGCAGGCCAGGGCCAATCACGAAATGAGGTCGCCATCGCTAGCTCCTCCCCTTGGCCGCAGGCTGCGCTGGCGGTGCCGTACCGGTGGGCTGCGCTTGGGCCGTACCCGCGGGCGTTGGCGCGTGCACCACGTCAGCGGTCATTGAGAATCCAAATGTCTGCGCCGTTTTCACAATGTCAGTTTCTCTGGCTTCCTTGATTTCCACTTTCCCGAAATATCCCGAGCGCTTCAGCTGGGTAATGAAATTCGCCACCGCATTGATCGACCCGGCCTGCCCTTGGATATCCAGCGAATCACCCTTGCGCTCCAGTGACGTCAGCCACAGCGAATCAACGCGTACTACCGTGTTCGCCACCATCTGCAGCAGCTCCTGCCCGCCGCTGCGGTTCTTCTGCAGTGTCTCGATCACGTCGATGCGGCGCTGCAGTTCGGCCTTCTGGCTTTCGAACCGGTCCACGTCCGCTTTAATCTGCTGTAACGTGGCTTTCTCCGCGCGCAGATCGGATATTTTTTTGTTGACCGCGTCCAATTGCTTCTTCTGCTGCAGATAGGTCACCGACAAGATCACCAGCGCCAGTCCTAACGCTACTGCGAGGAACAACAACTGGACGGTAGCCTCCAGCGGCACGGTCTTCTTGGCGGCCCTCGGACGAGCCTGCCCGAGTAAATTGATCCGGATCATGGCGTGTCAAAGCTCCTCAGCGCCAGGCCCACAGCGATTGCCAGGCGCGGCGCCAACTCCCGTAACTGGCTTTCATCGTGACGCCCAGGATTGATTGCGATCTTTCGGAAGGGGTACAGCTCCTCGACCGGCATGGCGAATTCTTCCTTCAGCAGGTCAAGCAACCCGGGAACACGCGTCGTCCCCCCAGCAACATAAATCCGGCGGATGTTCTCGCCGCTGGCCGTGGCGCGGAAGAAATCAAACGTCTTCTGAATCTCAAGAATCAAAATGTCGGATACCGACCGCAAGATTGCGGCGCGCTGCTCCTCACTGACGCCCGCCAGGGTCCCACCCATCTTCAGCTTCTCGGCGTCTTCAAAGCTCAGATCAAGTTCCTTCTGCAATGCGTCTGTATATTGATTGCCGCCTACCGAGACGTCACGCGTGAACAGTGGCGTCCACCCGCGCACAATATTGATGTTCATCACGCTTGCGCCCACGTTCAGCAGCGCCACTACTTGCGAGGGGTCCGGTTCGTAGTTCACCTCGAAGCAGTTCTGCAGCGCGAAAGCGTCAATGTCCACCACCACGGGGGTCTTCCCCGCCTGCGCCAGCACGTTCGTGTGGTTCAGAATCTTGTCTTTCTTCGCCGCCACGAGCAGCACGTCCATCTGGTTCTCGTTCGCTTCCAGAAGTTGATAGCTCAGGTTGACGTCGGCAATGTCAAAGGGGATATGCTGGCTGGCTTCCGCTTGAATCCGGTCGAACAACTCTTCTTCGGTCATCAACGGCATACTCACGCGCTTGACGATCACCGAATGGCCCGATACCGACGTGGCCACGTCCTTTGCCTTGATCTTCTGATTCTCGAAGATCGAAATAATTTTTTCGGCTACTGAGGGGGCGTCCATGATCGCGCCGTCCACCACAGTGTCCTGGGCCAGAGCCTCCAGCCCGTTGCTCACCAGCTCGTACCCCGACTTCGTCTTCTTCAGCTCCACGGCTTTCACGGAGCTGGAGCCGATATCCAAGCCGATCAGTGATTTCGTTTTCCCCAGATTCAACATCGCGCGGCCCCTCACTCCTCACCCTGCCAGCTTCGCAGGACGGTTTCCGCTTCAGTTCTCTGCTTGGCTTTTCTTGAATGGCCCGAGATGCCCTTTGCTTTTCTTTCTGCCCCTCACCCCGAAAGGCTTTCGCATGCTCCCGCAGCCCAGTACTACTGATACTGCCGGTACGCTTTCCTTTCTCCGTTTATTACATCCACGGCTGACACTGTCAAGCAACGTGTTACCACTGTGTGCTTTTGGTTAAAACCAGTCCGAAGGGACAGGTAAAGGAGAAGGACAGGTGAAAGTACAGGTAGGGGGATATAACGCATCCCCGCGCGGCTAATGGATGCCGGTCGGGGGTGCGCCTGGAACTGCAAATTCAGTTTACTTTTTCTTCGTACCCTCGAGTTTCAACTGACCCCAAATTGCATCCACACGGCTCCGCGTGGCTGCGTCCATTTTGATCTCATCCGGCCAGCGCCCCTCATAACCTTCCTCGGGCCATTTTCGAGTGGCGTCAATCCCCATCTTCGAACCAAAGTCTTGATGGCGCGCCGCATGGTCAAGCGTATCCACCGGACCCAGCACGAACTGAATGTCCCGCTCGGGATCGATCGCACATAGAGCCTTCCAAACCACCTCGCGCCCGTCCTGCACGTTCACATCGTGGTCCACCACCAGCACCACCTTTGTAAACATGGCCTGCCCCAGCGACCAAATTGCATTCATGATCTTACGGGCCTGGCCCGGATAGCTCTTGCGGATCGAGACGATCATCAAGTTCTGGAAAATCCCCTCTGCCGGCATGGCTACATCCACAATTTCCGGATATTGCATCTTCATGACCGGCAGGAAAATCCGCTCGATGGCGTGTCCGATAAAATAATCCTCCTGCGGGGGCGGGCCAACAATGGTCGTTAGATACAACGGTTCCTTGCGATGCGTGATGCATTGGAGGTGAAAAACAGGAAACTGCCCTTCCAGCGAATAGAACCCCGTGTGATCCCCAAAAGGCCCCTCCGTCCGCATTTCGCCAAGTTCCACATATCCCTCAAGCACGATCTCCGCATTCGCAGGAACTTCCAAGTCCACCGTCTTGCAGGTCACCAGTTCGACTGGGTCGCGCCGCAGAAATCCTGAGAACAGGAACTCGTCCATGTCCGGCGGGACGGGCAGGATTCCCGCCAGCGCCGTAGCCGGGTCAGCGCCAATTGCCACCGCCACTTCCAGCCTGCCCTCGTGGTTCTTCGCGCGCGCGCTCCGGAAATGTTCCGCGCCATGCTTCTGCGTTTGCCAATGCATGCCGGTGGTGCGCCCATCAAAAACTTGCATCCGGTAGCAGCCCACGTTGCGCTTCCCTGTTTCTGGATTCTTGGTAATCACCATCGGCCAGGTGATGTAACGCCCGCCATCCTGTGGCCAGCACTGCAGGATTGGGAATTCGTCGAGCGAAAAATTCTCTGTCCGCACCACCTCCTGGCACTCGCCGCTGCGCACTGACTTCGGGAAAAACGATCCGAGCTCCGCAAGCTTCGGCAGCATCTTCACTTTTTCGAGCAATCCCTGCGGCGACTGCACATCGATAAATGACCGCACGCGGCTGGCAATCTCCTCGAGGGATTCCACCTCCAGCGCCAAATTCATGCGCCGCTCCGTGCCCAACAGATTCGTCACCACCGGAATGCGCGATCCCTTCGGCCGCTCGAACAGCAGCGCCGGCCCGCCAGTCTTTACGACGCGATCCGAAATCTCCGTGATTTCCAGAACCGGATCGACTTCCGTAGAGATGCGCTTCAGCTCGTCCTTTTTTTCCAGCTTGTGCAGAAAATCCCGCAAGTCTCGATACGCCACTTCTCCTCCCCCAAACTCGGCGACCCGTGATTTCCCGAGCCGCTCACTTTATCACGGAGACTTGTACCTTAGTGAACAGTGGGCATGCCACGCGGTTGGTAGAATATCGCCGGTTGCGCTCCGGAAACCGGTTCGGCGGGAGATGCGTCCTTATTAATGGAAGGGGGGAAAGCACCAGGCCCCGGTTTATGCTATTGGCAAGCTACTATTCCTGCCAAAGTACAAATCCATGTCGCTACGAGAATCGTTCGCTCAGCACAAGAAGAAATACCCGGTCGGCGCAGTCGTTCTCTTTCTACTGCTGGGCGGGACCTATTATTACCGCTCCCGCTCGAGCGCACCAAAGTACATCTCTGCGGCAGCAAAGCGCGGCGACATCCACGCCTCATTCCAGGCCACTGGCACGATCAATCCTCTGACAACCGTCCCTGTCGGCTCCTATGTTTCTGGAACCGTCCTGTACATTTTCGCGGACTTCAATACGCGCGTGCAGAGCGGACAGGTGCTAGCCCAGCTCGACCCCGCCATTTACGAAGCTCAAGTGACCACGGCGCGAGGAAATCTACAAAACGCCAAAGCCAATTTAGTAACTCTCCAGGCCAACGTCGGCGTGGACCAGGCCAACCTGGCCAAAACCCAGGCGAACGTGAAATATCAGCAGGCCACGGCGAAGCGTTCCCAGGATTTGTTTGCCTCCGGAATCGTTTCGTCCGATGCGAACGAATTGACGCAATCAACGCTCGGCCAGGCGGTTGCAGACGTCAATTCCGCCGCCGCCGCCCTCGAACAGGCTAGGGCGCAACTCGCGCAAGCCTCTTCGCAGGTCGTCTCTATGGAAGGCGCGTTAAGGCAGGCGGAGACGAACCTGAAATACACCACCATCGTTTCGCCCATTGATGGCACGGTGGTCGCGCGGAGTATTGATGTCGGCCAATCCGTTGCCGCCTCACTCCAGGCGCCCAATGTTTTCACCATCGCTCAGGACTTGAAACGCATGCAGGTGTACGCCAAGACTGACGAATCCGACACAGGCAGCATCCAGATCGGCACCGTGGTTTCCTTTCAGGTTGATGCTTTCCCCACCGAGCAGTTCCACGGTCGCGTGAGTGCCGTGCGCTTGAACGCTTACTCCGTCCAAAACGTCGTGACTTACGACACCATCATTGATTTCGACAATCCTGACGAAAAGCTTCGGCCCGGTGAAACTGCCTACGTGACCATCCCAACCGGAAACGCAACGAACGTCGTCCTCATCCCCAATACTGCGCTAACTTTTACATCGGATATGCCGCGCGCCCAATTGCAAGCCCTTTACAAGCAGTACAATATTTCACGCGAGGCCTCCACTACTCATCTCGGTGGCTGGCAAGTCGTCTGGAAATTAGGGCCGGACAAGAAGCCGCTTCCCCTCGCGGTCCAAGGCGGCATCACAGATTTTAATAACACACAATTGCTCAAGGGCGACTTGCATGAAGGCGATGTTCTAATCACAGGACAGCAGGGCGGCTCAACTGCGCCGTCCGGACAACAGAGGCCACCCACCTTTGGCGGTGGCGGCGGGCCGAGGTAGTGGGACGATGACCCTCAGCGAAGTGATTCGCCTGGCGCTCCGAGCGCTCGCGCGCAACAAGATGCGCACCATCCTGACCATGCTCGGCATCATCATCGGTGTCGGCGCCGTCATTTGCACCGTCGCCATCGGCCAGGGTGCCAGCGAACAGGTTCAGCAGCAGATTCAAAACCTGGGCGACAACATGGTTTACATTTCCGCGGGAAGCGTCAACGTCAACGGCGTGCGCATGGGAACACAGGCCACCAAGACTCTGACTGTTCAGGATGCCGAGGCCATTCAACAGTCCGTTCCGACCATTGCGTTGGTGTCACCCGGAGTGGGATCGTCAGTCCAGGTCGTGAACGGCAATCAGAATTGGTACACGCGCGCCAGTGGCGCCGGACCCAATTACTTTCAAATCCGGAAATGGCCTGTGGATCAGGGCAGCGCCTTTTCCCAGCGCGACGTGGATGTGGCAGCAAATGTTTGCGTGCTTGGGAGGACTGTCGTCGAGCAAATATTTGGCGACCAGGATCCAATCGGGTCAGTTGTTCGCATTCAAAACATCCCGTTTCGCGTCCTGGGCGTCCTGTCGGCAAAAGGAAACAACGCGTTTGGGCAAGACCAGGACGACACGCTCATCATGCCTTACACCACCATGCAGAAGAAAATTTCTGGGATCGACTGGCTGCAATCGGTCATGGCCTCCGCCACATCAGCCGCAGACATCGCTCTGGCCAAGAAGCAAATCGCCGCGCTCCTCCGCCAGCGTCATCATCTCCGTCCGACGGAAGACGATGATTTCATCATCCGCAGTCCCATGGAGCTCGCGCAAGCTCAAGAGCAGACGTCGCAAATCCTGACCTTGCTGCTCGCCAGCATCGCCTCCGTCTCGCTGGTCGTCGGTGGAATCGGCATCATGAATATCATGCTCGTCTCAGTGACGGAACGGACTCGCGAGATCGGTGTCCGTATGGCCGTCGGCGCCACCGAAGAGGATGTCCAGCGGCAGTTCTTGAGCGAAGCGGTCGTGCTCAGTTCGCTCGGAGGGTTGATCGGTATCGTGATCGGCACGATCGGGTCCATCCTGATCTCAACCTTGTTGCACTGGGCTACTCACATCTCGCCTGTATCCGTCGTCGTTGCTGCGTTTTTCTCCGGAACCGTAGGAATATTTTTCGGCTACTACCCCGCGCGCAAAGCCGCGCGGCTCGATCCCATTGAGGCGCTCCGCTATGAATAAACTCTCACGATCTCTGATGTTCACATTCGCTCTTCTGGCCGCCGCTTTGCTCGCCGTGCACGTACAAGCGCAAAACAAGAAAACATCCGGCGGCGAGGAGTTTTTCATCGTCTCTTCAATCGATCCCTCCAAGTCGCAAGTGCTCCTCAAGCGCCCCACCGAGGTGACTCTGCTCATGAAGATCACCGACAAGACGGTCATCCTCGATCCCAACACCAAGCCGCTCCACCTCACCGACCTACATGCTGGCGACACGGTTTGGGTAACCTCCTCCGGCGCCGCTGACAGCGGACCAACCGCACTCAAAATCCGCAAGAGCCCCATGACGGTCGAATTGTTGCATCGCTACTTTCTCGATTACCCCGTCATCAAATAGGCTGGTGAGGCGTTGGTGCGTGCTGTGCGCGCATGAAACGGACTGCGTCGAAGCGGTACACATTCGCGCCTCTTTATCCTTGCTGGCTACGCATTCCCACACATGACTCGCTCTCATTAAGGGCCTCTAATCGTTGCTCATGTGACCGACGGTCATTGCGCTCGCCCGAACTACGCCGTGTGGCCTGCCGCTTGCTGTTACCTCTCCGAGGAATTGCAGTGAAGGTGTACCCGGAAAGAACACTCTGTCGAAGTTGTCCCGAAGAATAGACTTACGGATCGCTAATGGGTGTTGGGTTTTGAGCTGAGGCGATTCGATCTTACGGAAGGGGAAAAAGGCAGCCGTGCACCAATTCAGCGGCACAAGCAATCTCATGTTCACCTCCGCATTCATATTTGTTTTCGTAATCGCTGCACTGTGGCAATTCTCCTTTGCCTATTGCCGCACGCTGCTCGCGACTTACTCCAAAGTGGAACTTTCCGGCAAGCTACAAAAGGTCATGGGGCTGACCGTAGATACGATTGCGCCCCATGAGTTCGATCGCTTAATGGCCCTCGTGTGCGTCGCGCCGGACCCCTGCGATGACGCCGCGGAAATCACCTCCGTGAGTCTGTATTACCGCATCATGAAGATGGCCGCGGCGATTTCGTCTCTACTCTCGGAAGCCGCTTCCAACTGGTGCCGCGGCGAACTTGCGCGGTGCTCCTATTTTGCCGCCGTCACGCTCGATCGCCGCCTCGTTCCAGTAGCCGAGTGAGACTGTTCAGGCGTGTCAGGATTCCCGCGCCGATTGTTCTCTTTACCTGCAACGCCTTGCTGCACATTTCAAGTCCACATCCCCGCGAGCATCCTTGCCTGACTCGCGATGGCGATGCTATCCTGCGTTCAGCACTAGCCTGAGCGGGAGTAGTTCAGTGGCAGAACGCTAGCTTCCCAAGCTAGAGGTGAGGGTTCGATTCCCTTCTCCCGCTCCAGATTCTTTCTCGGCACCTGCAGTTTCCAACTTGAGGGACAATGCTCTTCTGCTTGAACACTGACACTCCACTTGAACCGTGCGAGGCCCGACGAATGAGCATGCGACGAATATTCCGCACTCTTGCTCCGACGATCCTCATCGTTGCGAGCGTGTCGCTGGCCGCCTTCGCCGGCCTGCACCGCGAAAAGCTAACCTCCCGAACTGCGCCGCAGCGGACGATCATCATGACCGTTGACGATTTGCCCGGCGCCGAACCCGGCACGGACCACGCCACCAGCGACCTGAAACAATTGCAGAGAATCAATCGTACGATTGCGGCCATCCTCAAAGCGCATCATGTTCCAGCAATCGGTTTCGTCAACGAATGGAAGCTGCAAGTTCCCGGCGAGCGTGACGCCCGTGCTGCGCTGCTCGCGGACTGGCTGGCCGCGGGCCTGACGCTCGGCAATCACACTTACTCGCATCCCGACTTTCAAATCACGCCTCTCTTGCAGTTCGAAGACGAGACGATTCGCGGCGAAGTGGTGACGCGCGCGCTGATGAGTGCGCGAGGACAGTCCATAAAATATTTTCGCCACCCGTTTCTCAACACCGGCCCCACGCCGGAAGCGAAGGCCGCCTTCGAAGCGTTTTTGAAGGAACGAGGTTATGAAGTCGCTCCGGTCACGTTTGATTGCGCCGACTGGATGTTCAACGACATCCTCGGCCGCGCGATCGAAAAAAAAGACAAGAAGCTCGCGGAAAAAACCAAGCGGGAATATCTGGAATACATGGATACGATATTCAGTTATTTTGAAGGCGTGACGCGAAATCTTTTTGGCCGCGACATTCCCCAAATACTTCTGACGCACGACAGCGAATTGAATGCTGAGAGCTTCGACGCCCTGCTCACGCGCATCGAGCGGCGCGGCTACAAATTTGTCCCGCTCGAAGAGGCGCTGGCCGACCCGGCGTATTCCACGCCAGACAAATACATCGGTCCGGAAGGAATTTCCTGGCTGAATCGCTGGAAGATCGCATTCGGCCAGGATCCCGATTTCCGGCACAATCCGGATCCGCCCAAGTGGGTGATGCAAATGTCAGAGGAAATTCGCAAGGCGCATTTGAACAAATAGACGCGCTAAAAATATCAGAGTGACCGTGACTTCTCATGCGATGGCCTGCGGGATTGCTTTCTTCCATTTGCCCTGCGCTTTCAGGATCAGCTCAACTACTTCGCGGGCCGCGCCCCTGCCTCCCGCGACAGTGGTGATGTAATGCGCGGCGCGCTTCACTTCCACCACGGCATCGGCCACCGCGACGGCTAATCCCACGCGGTTGAGAATCGGGAGGTCGGGCAAATCGTCGCCAATGTAGGCGACCTCTTCGTCGGTCACGCCCGCACGAATGAGGATTGCTTTGTAGGATTCGAGTTTTTTCGGCTGGCCCTGGATTACGAATTCCATCCCCATTTCGCGGGCACGGCGCGCGTTCGCGGCAGAATCGCGGCCGGTGATGATTCCTGATCGAATTCCCATGATGCTGGCCAGCTTGACTCCAGCGCCGTCATGAGGATTGAAAACTTTCATCTCCGCGACGCTGTTATCGGGAAACGTCTGCAGACAAACCACGCCGGGCGTCAGGGTGCCGTCCACGTCCATCAGCAGGACGCGTATGTTGCGCGCGCGACGCAGAACCTTCGGCGGGAATTTGATTTCTTTAATCGCCATTTTCCATTGCCTTTGACTACCCTCCCAATGGAGCTCCAGGGGCTAAAGTCCCGCATCACTCACTGACTAATGTCGCGGCTAAAGCCGCAACCTACAAAGCGTCCCGCCAGTTTAGAAAAGTTGCAGCGTCCACAGGTCGTGGATATGCACGACGCCCTCGAGGCGGCCGGCGCTATCCACAATCAACACGGACGTGATTTTCTTTTCTTCCATCACGCGCAGCGCACTGGCCGCCAGTTCCGTCTTTGGCAGCGTGGTCGGATTGCGCGTCATGCAATCGGCGGCGGCGAGCTCCAGGACGTTTTCCTTGCTCTTCAGCATCATGCGGCGCAAATCACCATCGGTGATGATGCCGAGCAGGCGTCCGGTCGGTTCGGTCACTGCGGTGAGGCCGAGGCCCTTGCGACTCATTTCGTAAATCACCTCCGGCATTTTCGCCGTCGGCAGGACCCGTGGCGCGTCTTCGCCGGAATGCATCAACGATTCCACGCGGCGCAGTTTTTTTCCCAGGCGGCCGCCCGGGTGAAGCGCCGCAAAATCTTCTTCCTTGAAGCCGCGCCGCTCGAGCAATGCAATCGCGAGAGCATCTCCCATGGCCATGGCCGCCGCCGTGGAAGCCGTGGGCGCGAGATTCAGGGAGCAGGCCTCTTCCTTCACGGCGATGTCGAGAACAATATCGCTTGCGCTTGCTAGGGTTGAGCGAGCGTTGGCGGTCAGCGTGATCAGATGAATGCCGAGCCGCTTCATGGCTTCGACTAGCTCGACTAATTCTTCGGTTTCGCCGCTGGAGGAAATCGCGACCAACACGTCGTTGTCAGTGAGCATTCCCAGATCGCCGTGGAGAGCTTCGGCGGCGTGCAAGAAAAACGAGGGCGTCCCGGTGCTCGAAAACGTGGCGGCGGTTTTGCGGCCGATCAAGCCCGATTTACCGAGCCCGGTGACAACCACTCTGCCTTTGCACTGATAAAGAAGCTCGACGGCTTTCTCGAAGCGTTCATCGAGGCGTTCGATCATGCCGGCGATGGCTTCGGCTTCGATTCGCAGGACGCGCTTGGCAGTAGCCAGCGTGGTTTTCATGTCTTTCGCCGAACTCATCAGGATTCCCTCGGTGATTCCCATTCGCGCACGAGCGCGTAGAGCTGCTTGATTTTTTCGAGCAGTGGCCGAAATTGATTGAGCGGCAGCGCATTCGTTCCGTCCGAAAGCGCCTTCGCGGGATTGTCGTGGACTTCAAGAAATATTCCGTCCACGCCCGCGGCTGTTCCGGCGCGCGCGAGCGGCTCGATGAATTCGGGCTGGCCGCCGCTGGACTTCCCTTCTCCTCCGGGCAATTGTACGGAGTGCGTCACGTCGAAGACGACCGGGTAACCGAGCTTGCGCATGATGGGGAACGAGCGCATGTCCACCACGAGATTTTGATAGCCGAACGAGCTTCCGCGCTCGGTGAGAATAATTTTTTCGTTTCCGGTGCCGGCTACTTTTTCTGCGGCGTTGCCCATTTCCCAGGGCGAGAGGAACTGGCCCTTCTTCAGATTCGCGACCCGCCCGGACTTTCCGACAGCCACCAGCAAATCCGTCTGGCGCGAGAGGAATGCGGGCACCTGAAGAATATCGCAGACATCCGCCGCGGGAGCGACGTGAGAAACCTCATGAACGTCGGTGAGGATTGGAAGACCGGTGCGCTTTTTGATCTTCGCTAGAATTTTCAAGCCGTCTTTCAAGCCGGGCCCGCGGAAAGAGGAGACTGAGGAGCGGTTCGCCTTGTCGTACGACGCCTTGAAAATGAGAGGGATGCCGAGCTCGCTCGCCACGGCGCCCAATCTTTCGGCCATGCTCATCGCGTGGCCTTCGCTTTCGATCACGCACGGGCCAGCGATCAAGAAAACCGGCGCGCCTTTGCCGAAGCGAATTTTGCCGATCGAGAATTGCCCCTTTTCCGTCATCGCCCGGGGAGGCTCCTGTACAGAACGCACAAGCCTATGCAGGTTCGGCGGCGATTGCAACGCTTTGGCGGTGTCCCCGACCCTTCGACCGCCGCGCAGCGGCGCTCTCAGAGTAAAGAGACTGGGGAACCGACAAAGCGGCTTTTTGTTGCGATTAGAAAATGTTAAGAGGTTGTTATCCCAATTGGTTAGCTCGAATTCTAATTTCGGTAGTGTTGCGATTAGCCTTTTCTTCGCCCCACTCTCAAACATCATTCCATACGCGTGCTGGCAGATGCGCGCATTGCGGAATTTTTCGCGGTTAAACTCATGCGCCGTCATGTGTTTTGAATGACTTAGCGGCGTTTCTAATCTACGATTCGCGATTAGAAATGCGGCGGAATTGACTGGACTCCCGACAGGTGCTGCCGCGCTGGTCATTGGAAAATCCTCCAGAATTAGCATTGCACAAGGCGGGGCGAAATTGTACTGGCCGTTAGACCAGTTTTTGACGGGATCGCATACACTGGCCGTTTCGATGAGGGGGCATCTAGCGGAAAAGCAGCGTCAATCGCTTTCCGCCCTTCCCGTAGCAGAGGGCGAAATGTGGGGGCCCGGCACTTGACCGGAAATCCGGGCGGTCTCAATGGGTCGACGCAACACTAGCTCGAAGTCTGCTTGCAATGGTCTCTAAAGCAGAAATCGTTCGCAAGCGTTGAATCAAACGGAAGCACCTCCCTGGTTAGGTTCTGATTGAGTTCAGCCCGACAGATCAGTTCTCCTGGGGAAGTATTGTCGGATCAACTGAATAGATGGTGTTGCAACGACCGGTTGAGCTCGCCCGACTAATCAGGAGTCAGGGGTAAAGAGCAGTAGAGGGACAAGACCAATTTAGTCCTTCAGCGAGTATTTCACCAAAAGCCACGGTTCCCAAATAGCTGGCTCGGCTCCGGTTCTTACCAAGTTTTCCGTTATCTCGATAGCGTCTTCAAGTTTCGTGATGAGCCCGTTTTGATTTGGCCGAACTCCAAAGAGTTTTTGCGCTTCGTCAGGGGCGTAGTGACACAGCCAAGTGTGAAAATGCACCGCCTCGTAACCAAGGGGCTCATATCCCAGAAGAGTTCCACCGGCTGCAAGCAAATCCCTTCGGTCGACTCGATCGACTAACCCATAGCCCCGATTCATGTCCTTTTCAAGCTGGCCGTAGAACGAAGGCAAACGAGACGTATGTAGTCCAATTCCAATGATGTGGACACCATTCTCGGAGACAAATCGTTGAACAAATTCCCTGGCCATTGAAAGTGAGAGAAATGCGTTCGGGTGAAGTCCACCAACCATCTGGGCGCTGACCCACTGGACCAATTCCGCAGTCAAATGAGCTGGAATTCCGAATTTGGCTGCTTCTTCAGCCACCTCTTTCCGAGGGTAGCTTTCCCAATCAACTGCCCAGAGGTCTGGTGCGATGTC
>Ga0307473_10000085_pt1 | contig 17746 bp, 18 predicted proteins | sample atmos_gasesAM5C__FD_203744 | JGI IMG/M metagenome (GOLD analysis project Ga0307473, IMG submission 203744) | Hardwood forest soil microbial communities from Morgan-Monroe State Forest, Indiana, United States - atmos_gasesAM5C_515 | ecosystem: Environmental > Terrestrial > Soil > Temperate...
AATCCTTCGTCACTCAGCTCGCAGCCTCGGCGGAGAAAGATCGTGACGCCCTCGTGTGCAAACTAAATTCGTACGCCAAATCTGTGGAGGCAAAGCCATGAAACGACACATTCCCGGCCTGCATTCAAGACAGCAGGATCGCGAAAATCTTCTCGAAGGTCTGTTCCTGGTTCGAGTCGATGCGGCTTCCTATCGCTGGCATCCGCAAAAGCCATTCCTCTCCGTTCGCTTTGTCGTTCTCGAGCCTGAACCCATTGCCGCACGACCGCTTTCTGGGCGGCTGTATTGCACTGAACGAGCCCTCTGGAAGCTGAATTGGTTCCTGCGGGATTTCGGCTATGACCCCGATCTGCTTAACCGAGACCAGGTGGACGAGAAAGCCCTCCTGAACCTCCGAGGGGTCGTTCGGACCTCTCACGTGACCTTGAACGGTCGGTCTTTCCAGAACCTGGAAGCCTTTGCCCCGGAAGCCGAGTGGGAAGAGCTTTCGTGCGAAGCGGCCGGTGGAACACGCCGCGAACGGAACGGCGATGATCTATAGCCACACTCAGATCGCTCAGTACCTGCGCTGCCCACGCAGCTACCGGCACCGCTACCTCGATGGCTGGAGAGAAAAAGAGACGCGGGCAGCAATGGTCTTTGGTCGTTGCTTCGAAAAGGCGCTGGCAGCTTACTTCCAGGGAAACGACTGCACCGTTGCGCTCTTCCAGGAATGGGGCGCGTTCCGGGACACTCCCTTTGAATACAAGAAAGGAGAATCCTGGGATCGCCTGGTCCACCAGGGAGTCCACCTGCTCGAAAGGTTCGCCCAAGATGATCGCGTCAGGATTCATTGCCCAGAGAGCGATCTGCAGGTCAAGTTGGCCCGAGAGCTTTCCGGAGAAAACGAATTCGTAGCCTACATCGATGCCATCGGGAAGATCGACGGCCAGCGCTGCTTGCTCGATTGGAAGACCACGACGAGTCGCTACCCGGAAGAGCCGAAAGGGCTGTTGTCCTTGGATCCCCAGCTGATTTGTTATTCCTGGATCTGTGGAATTTCTGATGTGGCGCTGGTGGTCTTCGTGCGGAAGAATCATCCGGAGATTCAATATCTGAAGGGTGCCATTTCGGAAGAACAGCGCCGGGAGTACGGTCGCCTGGTCGAAACGACCATTGGCCAGATCGAAGCGGGCCAGTTCCTTTCTCACAGCGGCATCCGTTTCCCCCAGAACGGATGCATGAGCTGCCCACATCTGGGCCTCTGTCTGGGTAACCAGGGCCTGATCAGCGCGAACCTCATTCGAAAGCCAGGAGCCAGCGAACTTGATTGGCTGGACGAGCTTGTGGATTAACGGGCGGACCCTCGTGTCTCCGGAGATCAATCGGCGGCGGGCCTTGGTCGTTCTCGGGAAGATCGACGAGATCCTATCCTGGGAGCAGGCCAAGGAGCACGAACGCGACGAGCGCTTCGTCGAGCTGGGTGAATACCTTTGCGAGGTTCGAGCCGGTCAATACTGGAGGCTTGAGAATCTCAAGTCGTTCGATGAATTCTTGGAGAAGCGGTTTCCTGAGTCGCGTCGGAAAGCCTACTACCTCATGGCCATTCACGAGCATCTGACGCGGATCCCCAAGCGACAGCTTCGCGAAGTGGGCTGGAGCAAGGCCACCGAGCTCATCAAAGTGACGTGACCGGGGTTTTTTGTACCAGCGGGAGTGAGAGAGAATTCACTCTGGAGGAACGCTGGTATGCCGATGAAGAGATACAAGCCGGAGCAGATCGTAACGCTGCTACGGCAGATTGAAGTGGAGACCGCGAACGGGAAGACCACACCGCAAGCCTGCCGGGACGCCCAGATTACGGTCCAGACGTTCTACCGCTGGCGGAAGGAATACGGCGGGCTGAAGCTGAACCAAGCCAAACGACTCAAAGAACTGGAGAAGGAAAATACCAAGCTAAAGCGGCTGGTGGCGGAGCTGTCCCTGGAGAAGCAGATCCTGAAGGATGTAGCGGAGGGAAACTTCTAAGCCCTGAGCGCCGCAGGGGCGCAGTGGAACATGCGCGCAGAAAGTATGGGGTGAGCGAGCGGTATGCCTGTCGGGTAGTACAGCAGTGGCGCGGGACCCAACGCTACCTGCCGATGCATCACCCGGACGAAGATGCGCTGACAGAAGCGATTATTGCCCTAGCCAGTGAGTATGGCCGCTACGGCTACCGGAGGATCACGATAGAGCTGCGCAAAGCAGGTTGGCAGGTGGGCAAGGATCGTGTACAGCGCATCTGGCGACGGGAGGGGCTGAAAGTGCCACAGAAGCAGAGGCCGCGAGGACGGTTGTGGCTGAACGATGGGTCGTGCGTGCGGCTGCGGCCGGAACGGGCCAATCACGTCTGGAGCTATGATTTCGTCAGCGCCATGACCCACGATGGAAGAACACTGCGTCTGCTAGTGCTGATCGATGAATACACGCGGGAATGCCTGGCGATTCGGGTGGCCAGGAGGTTGGGAAGTTATGAGGTGATCGAAACGTTGGCCGAGGTGATGTTGTGGCGAGGAATCCCCGAGCACATTCGGTCCGACAATGGTCCCGAATTTGTGGCCAAGGAACTGCGGAAGTGGCTGGGGAAGGTCGGAACGGGAACGCTGTACATCGAGCCGGGCAGCCCTTGGGAGAACGGCTACTGTGAGAGCTTCAACGGAAAGCTACGGGATGAGTGCCTGAACGGGGAGATCTTTTACTCCTTGAAGGAGGCGCAGATCGTGATTGAGAAGTGGCGGGTGGAGTACAACACCAGGAGACCGCACTCGGCGCTCGGCTATAGGCCGCCTGCCCCGGCGGCCTATAGCTCCCTGGTTCCACCAAACTCGGTTTCACAGCCCTTGGCTGTGATGTAGACTCTCTTACTCGCCCTGGTACAAAAACTCGGTCTGGTCAAGCCACAGGGTCAACCATACGGATCCCAGAAACGTAGATTTGATATGAAGAAGGAGCGTGGCGGATGAGTGACGCCGGGGACCTGCCGGTCGTATCGTGGCGGGAACGACTGCTGCGCTGGTGGGTTTCATCGTTTGCACAACGTGAAGACCGGATTTTACTCTTCTTGAGCATTTTGGTCGGCGCTCTTACAGGTTTGGCCGTCGTTGCTTTCATTCTCCTTACCGAGCGACTCGGAATGCGGCTATATCCTGTGGGCAGCTCTCCCTGGAGCCGCGTCTTAATCCCAGTAGTCGGCTCGCTGGGCATCGGATACTTGTTGTTTCGCTATTTTCCGGACGCCCGGGGCAGTGGTGTACCGCAGACAAAAGCGGCGCTCTTCGCCCGAGACGGCGTCATTACCCTGGGCACGATCTTCGGAAAATTCTTTTGCACGTCAGCCACCCTGGCCAGTGGGATTCCTCTAGGACGAGAAGGACCCTCCGTCCAGGTGGGTGCTGGCATAGCTTCGGTGCTGGGGCGTCGCTTGGGATTGAAACCCGAGCACGTAAAGGCACTTATTCCGGTTGGATCCGCAGCGGCTATTGCTGCCGCATTTAATACACCTCTGGCAGCAGTGCTTTTTTCGCTTGAGGAAATAATGGGGGATTTGAACGCGCCGGTGCTGGGCTCAGTCGTGCTGGCGTCAGCAACCTCTTGGGTGGTTTTGCGTTTGATGCTTGGCAATAACCCTCTTTTCCGGGTGCCGCAATACGAATTGGTCCACCCGTTCGAATTTGCGATCTATGCGATGCTCGGAGTCGCTGGCGGCCTGGTGTCAGTTGCGTTCACGAAGCTCTTGCTGCGAATGCGGGAGGAGTTTCTGCAACTTCCAAGATGGACCTGCTGGTTCCAGCCGCTAGCGGGAGGATTGGCGACAGGGCTGATCGCTTGGGGCCTGCCGCAGGTACTGGGCGTGGGCTATGGATATGTCGGCGACGCCCTGAATGGCAAAATGGCCCTCCAATTGATGGCCTTGCTAGTTGTATTCAAACTTTTGGCAGTGACAACGAGCTATGCGTCTGGCAACGCTGGCGGCATTTTTGGCCCCAGCCTGTTCATCGGAGCGATGCTAGGAGGCACGGTCGGCAGCGTGGCACACCATTTGTGGCCCACTTATACGGCGGCGCCTGGAGCCTACGCTCTAGTGGGCATGGGCGCTCTCTTTGCCGGCATTGTGCGCGCTCCGATGACTTCTGTATTGATGATCTTTGAGACGACACACGACTATGCGGTGATTGTCCCGCTGATGATTTCGAACATGGTAAGCTTCTTCATCTCTTCGAGAATGCAGCGACAACCTATTTACGAAGCGCTGGCAATACAGGATGGCATCCACTTGCCTCGCGGAGAGACACTTCGACGCCCAGGCCAACGCCAAGTAGGTCAAATAATGCGCGCTGCTACGCAAGTAATTGGCTCACAGATGACCGTGCGGGAAGCGTTCGACCGAGCGCACAACACTGAATTTGACGGCTGGCCGGTAACCGATGAACGGGGTGTCGTGGGCGCAGTCGGCCTGGACTGGTTGGAGCAAGCCATGGCCAATGGCGAAGAGACGAAACAATTGAGGGATATAGTCGATGCACCAGATTTTCCGCACGTCCACGCGGACCAACCGCTTCACTTGGCGCTAGAGCGTATGGGCGCTGCGAAGCTGGATCTGTTGCCCGTTGTTAGCCGGGCGAACATTCACCATTTGATAGGAGTCGTCGTCTTGAGCGATGTCCTCAATTCGTATGGGGTTAAGCGTATGAATTTTTCCAGTCCAGCCACCTAGAACCAAAACCTCGGCACCAACACCGATGAAGATCTGCGCAGGATTGGACTTATTGTAGACCCCCGCGGTCCAAGTTCTGATTCCTCTCAATAACCACGTAACTCTCGATTAGTCGGATAACCGGACATGTTCCGGGCTAGTATCCAACTATCACGTGCCACTCCCCGGTGCGCGGCACGTGTACATTAGAGCAAGACCAGCGCGGATAGAATCTTCACCTCCTCGCCCACAGCGTACAATCTGAACTGGTGATGATACTCTCCAATCCTTTTTTGAGAAGACCCACAAAAAAACTAATCGCTCACGCTCTTACTTTCTTGGGAGAACAGGACGGTCCTTCTGAGAGAATGCTTAAAGGGCAACTTTATGATCTATTTGCCGAAAGCAAGAATCTGCTGAAGGCATACCTGGCGCGGACGCAATATCGAGAAGCCGGGGACGAATCAGTCTGTCTATGCCTGTCGGTCTCTAGCGGCGCAGATGAGCCGCTCGTTGAGGAAATCCACTCCTTGTTCGCTCAGCTTTTCAACCGTGCAGTTCATCTGGACATTCTGTTTCTAAGTCCCAAACAAGAAGAACAAGTGGCTGCCGTGTGCAAACCGTTTTATCGACGAGCCCTAATTCAGTAGGCCCTCCCAAAGCTGACTCCTGGTTATCCGGACTTCCGGACAAACCCTTTCCTAGTAGTCGAATTTTCCGCTAACCGCGGCGGTCTCAATGGGTCGATGCAACACTAACTCGAAGCCCACCCGGAGGGCTTTCAGCGGCTAAGGCTCGTTCGCGAGGGTTGATTCAGCTGAAACACCCTGCTGGCTATGGTCTGGTCGAGCACAGCCGGACAGATCGGTTCTCTATTGCGAAGGATTGTCGGACCAATAGCTTAGGTGGTGTTGCATCGACCGGTTGAGCTGGCAGCTTTAATCAGGCACTAGGGATGCAGCAGGCTGTGCGTAGCGGCTCTTTGCCCCCAGCACTGAGGCACAATCACGCAACATGTTAATTCCGCCCAGGGAGCCAACCTCAGATTTCTCAATCATTTGGATCTCGCGAGAACACTCGGTTTTGTGCCGAATGTTTTCGCGAAGTTATTTCGTGTGAACTGCGCCTCCCCAGCGCAATACCTAGTGCAGCAAACTATGTAACCCCTACGAGCCGAATCGGACGTGCGCGCGAACCCTGCCTTCTTCATGTTGCGACCTCGCGTTGCAGTTTCAGTCCGCGAAGTAACTGAGCGTTGACGGCTACGATGATGGTAGACGAGTTCATCGCAATTGCTCCGACACTCATGGGGATTTCAAATCCCCAGCGGACGAAGAGACCCGCGGCGACCGGGATAGCGACTATGTTATAAGCGGTTGCCCAAACGAGATTTTGGATCATTTTCCTGTAAGTAGCGCGAGACAATTCAATTGCTCCGACAACGTCGCGAGGGTCACTCCGCACGAGCACAATTCCCGCAGACTCAATTGCCACATCTGTTCCCGCACCTATTGCGATTCCTACATCTGCGGTCGCCAGTGCCGGTGCGTCGTTCACACCATCGCCAACCATCGCGACCTTCTTGCCGCCAGCCTGAAAGCGTTTCACAGCCGAAGCCTTGTCAGCGGGTAGAACTTCCGCTTCGACCTCATCGATTCCGATGCGCCGGGCGACCGAATCGGCAACCGTCTTCGAATCTCCGGTGATCATGGCGACCCGGATACCAAGCCGATGAAGCTCGGTGACCGCTTCCCTAGATTCGGGCCGAATCTCATCTTCAACGGCGAAAGCACCGAGCGGTCTGCCTTCCGCAATGGCATAGAGAACTGTCTTCCCATCTGATGCCCATGCGATTGTCAGTTTTTCAACGTCTGGCGGCATGGTCACCTTGGCTTCCGTCAACAAACGGGGCCCGCCGATTTCGACACTCTTGCGTTCCACCAATGCTCTTGCTCCTCGACCAGGCAGCGCCTCGAAATTCGTGGCTGACAATCGGGTCACGCTTCGGCGCTTGGCTTCGGTTACGATTGCCTTAGCGAGAGGGTGTTCAGAGTTGGATTCGACAGCGGCAGCACGTGCAACCAAATCATCCTCGGTAATTCCAGGTGCGGCCACCACTTCAGAAACCGCCGGAGAACCACGTGTCAGAGTACCGGTCTTGTCGAAGATGACTATGTCCAAATTACGGGCATGTTCGAGTGCGAGTCTGTCCTTAACAAGGAGCCCGTTTTGAGCGCCTAGCGATGTCGAAATTGCGATTACGAGCGGAATCGCCAGTCCAAGGGCATGCGGGCAAGCAATGATGAGGACCGTTGCCGTTCTAATCAGGGCGTGTTCTTTGTCGCCGGAGATCGACCAGTAGATGAAAGTGATCGCTCCAGCCGCGACCGCCACATAAAAAAGGATCGCGGCGGCACGGTCGGCAAGAGCCTGCGCGCGCGAGCCAGAAGCCTCGGCGGTGGCGACTAGGCGCATAATTCCGGAGAGAGCGGTCTGGTCCCCGACTGCGGTAACCCTGACGCGAAGACTTCCGCGGCTGGCAACTGTTCCCGCAACAACCCTAGAACCTGCCCCCTTCGGCACCGTTTTGGACTCGCCGGTGATCATGGACTCGTCAACATCGGCCGTGCCCTCAACAACCGTGCCATCTGCCGGAACGCGGGCCCCGGGCCGGACAAGAACAATGTCGCCAACACGCAACTCAGAGAGTGGAACAGATTCAGTCTCGTCGCCTTTGACGCGTTCAGCCGTGTCAGGAAGAAGGGCGGCGAGCGCATTGAGAGCGCCGCGAGCCTGGGAAATGGCTCGCATTTCGAGCCAGTGACCGAGGAGCATGATCGTAATCAGTGAAGTGAGTTCCCACCAAACGTCAAGCTCAAATAGGCCGAATGTCGCAGCGAGAGAAGTTCCAAATGCGGCTAGGATCCCCAGGCTGATGAGAGTCATCATGCCCGGCTTGTGATCGGCAAGTTCGCCCCATGCCCCGCGGATGAAAACGAGTCCGCCGTAAACGAAGACGACTGTTCCAAGGATGGGTGGAATAAATTTTGAGCCCGGGAGGGTGGGTGCTGTGTACCCAAGCCAGTGTTCAATGTCGGTTGACCAAAATACGACAGGGATGGTGAGAGCGAGACTCAGCCAAAATTTATCGCGGAACATAGCAACTGAGTGCCCGGCGTGATGGTCATGGCTGGCGTGAATATCGGACATATCGTGGCCCATGTGTGGTGCGGTCATCTGTCGGTGATCGTACTGCGTCATGTTTTTCATTTTCAGTCCAATCGCCCAAAACGGGAGTTCTATTCCGCGCCTGCCTTGATAGTAAGGGTTCCAGGGCGGAGCACACGCTCTTTCATCAGAGCGAAGAAGACGGGAACGAGAATCAGCGCATGGATGGTCGAAGTAATCATGCCGCCGACAATAGGGGCGGCAATCGGCTTCATCACATCTGCGCCAACGCCTGTTTCCCACAGAATGGGAATTAGGCTGGCGAGAACAACACAGACCGTCATCAATTTTGGCCTCAAACGCTGGACAGCGCCCTCAATCACTGCCGCCTCGATGTCTTCACGCTTCAGTGGGGTTCCAGTCGCGAGGCGCCGGTCACAAGAGCCTTTTTGCCTTGGAGCGTAGCCATTCTGCGTGGCCTCCCGATTCCGGTGAACTAAGCTTTAGCCAACCTGGTGCATCAGGCTCTTAGCGTCCTCAAAAGCCTGACGGTCTCGGAAGGCTCAGGACGGATCGTGTAGTCCGCATTCACATTGGCTGCACGAATGATCCCTTCCTTGTCGATCACGTATCGCGCGGGAATCGGCAATCGGTATTCCGACTCGTCGTGGAACCTGTCCAAGGTGCTACCGAAGGACGTATAAAGGTCGCGCAAGTAATCCGGCAGCACAAAGACGAGCCGAAACTCCTCGGCGGTCTTGAGGTGCAGATCCGTCAGAATGTCGAACGTCAGGTTCAGCCTCTTATGCAGGGCCCGGGTATACCGTTCAAGTTCAGGAGTAAGCACGACAATCTGCGCTCCCAATGCTAGGACTTCAGAATTGATTCCTCGTAGAGCCTCCAGCTCCATATTGCAATAAGGTCACCAGTGCCCTCGGAAGAAGCTAACGACCACGGGGCCTTGGCGAAGCAGTTCGGCGGAACTGACCTTGACATGATCTTGATTGAATAAGCTGAATTCCGGAGCGCGATCTCCGACTTTGAGGGCAGTATTCTCAATGCCGGAGGCTTTGAGTTCGGCTGTGGCGCGATGCATCGTTTCGATTGCTTCATGCGGCGCTTTATACGGAGGAGCTCCGGATTCGAATGCCTTCTTGAATTCATCTAAACGAGATTGAAGACTTGCCATTGTCCTTCCCCCCTTTCCGTCATTACGAGACTTAAATGTATCGCGCCGTGATGGGCTTAGATTTGGGCCACGCCGCCATCGACGTAAAGTTCCGCGCCGGAGACATAGCTAGCCTCGTCGGACGCGAGGAATGAGACGGCTTTAGCGATCTCGTCCGGGTCTCCCAACCTGCCGAGCGGAACATTATTCTCCATCTCTTTCTTCATCTTTGTGAGCGCGTCGCCTTGTTGCAGGCTCTCCAATATCGGAGTATCGATGTGACCGGGGCTGAGCACATTCACTCTTATAAAACGGCTGCGCAAATCATTGGCCCAGGTCCGGGCAAACGAACGAACGGCTGCCTTGGTGGAGCTGTACACACTCATTGCGGGAAAACCTTTGATATCGGCAATCGATCCAGTCAGGATGATCGACCCGCCGTCCTTCATCAAAGGGAGGCCTTTCTGGACGGAGAAGAAGAGTCCTTTCACGTTTGCGTCGAAGTGAAGGTCAAAAAATTGCTCATCCACAGTGCCGAACGGGGCCAGTTTCGCCACACCGGCGTTGGCAAAGATAATGTCAATCGGGCGATGTTGCTTCTTCACAGCGTCGTATAAACGGTCGAGGTCCGACAGGCTGGCGACGTCACCTTGTACGGCCGTCACGTTCTTTCCAATTTCAGCGACAGCGGCATCCAGTGCGTCTTTACGGCGCCCGGTAATGAAAACGTGATCCACCCCCTCTTGAACGAAGCGATGGGCGGCAGCAAGTCCAATGCCTGTCGACCCTCCCGTAATCACCGCGATTTTTCCTGCAAACTTCTTTGACATAATCGACTCCTTGTTCAGATCAAGCGTTTCCTTTGTTCTGCCTGCGTTCGTGTGGTCCTCAGTTTCTCCCTGCCCGACTTACTTGGTGATAGCGCGAAGAAACATGCCCGCCAACCCGCCCCCAATGAGTGGCCCGAGAATCGGGATTCCAGCGTAGCCCCAGTCAGAAGCGCCCTTGCCGACGACCGGCAGCACAGCGTGAGCGATGCGCGGGCCAAGGTCGCGCGCTGGATTGATCGCATAGCCGGTGGTTCCACCAAGCGAAAGCCCGATTCCCCAAACCAAGGCTGCGACCAAGTACGGTCCCAGGCCAACAGCTAGCCCCGACGCGGAGCCGACAGCCTTTGAGAAGATCGCGGCAACAACGAACACCAAAACGAACGTGCCGATGATTTCGCTAATCAGGTTTGCGGCCCACTTGCGAATCGCGGGAGCCGTGCAGAAAACAGCCAGCTTCAGAGATGGATCAGGCGTCTCTTTCCAGTGCGGCAAGAAGTGCAGCCAGACGAGCACGGCCCCGACAAACGCTCCCAGCAGCTGCGCCGCAATGTACGGCACAATCTTGTGATAATCCCCCGACGAGATCGCAAAACCCACGGTGACTGCCGGATTGATGTGAGCATCGTTGCTGCCGCACGCGATCGCGGTATAGACCCCTGCCATCACGGCGAAGCACCATCCACTTGTGATAACCATCCAGCCGGCGCCTTCGGCCTTGGAGCGCTTCAGCAAGACGTTAGCCACCACGCCGTCACCGAGCAAAATCAGAACCAGGGTCCCCATAAACTCCCCAAAGAAGGGTGAAATCATTTGGCCTTCTCCTTGTCTTGAACGCAGGCTCCCGTCTGCTTCCGCGTTTCCGCCTGAGCTAGATTGGGAGTTGCTACACCTTTGCGGTCGCGCGCTGAGGTTCCTCAATCCAGTCGAACGACCGGGTCACGGCCTTCTTCCACTGCGCATAGAGCTGATCGCGCGTTGCACGTTCCATGTGGCATTTCCACACATGGTCCACGCCCCACTGCTTGCGCAATTCCTCCAAATTCTTGTAGAAGCCGACGGCAAGGCCAGCGGCGTAGCTGGCGCCGAGCGCGGTGGTTTCTTTGATTAAGGGGCGGATCACATCGCGATCAAGGATGTCGGCCTGGAACTGCATGAGTAGATCGTCATCCACCATGCCGCCGTCGGTGCGCAGGGAGTCCAGCTTAGTGCCGGAATCCAACTCCATGGCGTCGAGAACTTCGCGCGTCTGATAAGCGGTGGCTTCTAGCACCGCGCGGGCCAAATGCCCCTTATTCGCGTAGCGCGTGAGACCCACGATCACGCCGCGGGCGTTCGTTTTCCAGTACGGGGCGAACAATCCGGAGAAAGCGGGCACAAAGTAAATGCCCCCATTGTCTTTCACGGTCCGCGCCAGCGTTTCAATATCGGGGCTCTTTTGGATTAGCCCTAGGTTGTCGCGCATCCACTGGACAAGCGCGCCGGTAATTGCGACGCTGCCTTCCAGGGCGTAGTACGTGGGATTCTGGCCCAACTTGAATCCCACCGTGGTCAGAAGTCCGTACTTCGACTGGACCGGCGATGTCCCAGTATTCATAAGCAGGAAGCAGCCCGTGCCATAGGTGTTTTTCGCTTGGCCGGGATCAAAGCAGGTTTGCCCGAAAAGCGCGGCCTGCTGGTCGCCCAGGATCCCGGCGATGGGGATGTCTTTCACTTCTGCCGGTTGGGCGATTCCGTACACTTCACTGCTGGAGACGATGCGCGGCATCATGGCTTCCGGGATTCCAAATAACTGGAGCTGTGATTTGTCCCAGCTAAGGGTAGCAAGGTTCATGAGCTGCGTGCGGCTGGCGTTGGTCACGTCGGTGACGTGCACGCCGCCCCTCTGCCCGCCAGTGAGTTTCCACACCAGATAGCTGTCGATATTCCCGAAAACCAGATCCCCGGCCTCGGCCCGCTCTCTGGCGCCGGGGACGTTGTTAAGAATCCACCGAATCTTCAAGCCGCTGAAGTAAGTGGCCAGAGGCAGGCCGGTCAGCTTGCGGAAGCGATCCGGACCACCGTCCCGGGAGAACTCCGCGACGGCGTCTTCGACCCGCGTATCCTGCCAAACGATGGCGTTGCAAACCGCAACGCCGGTTTTGCGATTCCAGACGATGGTGGTCTCACGCTGATTGGTGATGCCGATGGCAGCAACGTCCTTTGGGCGGATGCCACGCTGCTCCATGGCGTCGGTCATCACTTCGTGAGTGCGCCGCCAAATCTCTTCGGGGTCGTGCTCCACCCAGCCGGGTTTGGGATAAATCTGCTCGTGCTCTTTTTGGGAGACGGAGACGATTCGCCCGGTAGAATCGAAGATGATGAATCGCGTGCTGGTGGTTCCCTGATCGATGGCGCCCACATAGGTAGACATGTCTGCGTTCCTTTCCGCTTATGCCGCTGAACTCCGACCCGCAGGATTGGCTTCGGGCTTCAAGCCTGCGCGTTCCATGAGAAAATTGATCCGCTCCACATAACGCGTGACGGCGTCGCGCTCCTGCGCGGCGGTCCAGTGGAGGTCCTGAGCCATGAGGGAGCCAACGACGGGCGCGGCGTGAATCGCATCTCTCCAGGAGTAGTATTGAAGCCCGAGGCGCCGTGAGATCACGTCCTCAATGGTTGCCGCAAGCTCCTCGCGCACCGCATACACAACTTCCGCTTGAATCGGCGCGCCCCCTGGGATCACCAGCTGGGCCAAGCACCGGTTCCCCCGTGCTATCTCCAGGACCTTCCAGGCGGCTGTTCCGAACTTCGACGCCAGGTGGCGTGCGGTTATGTCCGAGAGATGGTTGGAGGCTTTCAGTTTTTCCCACAGGTCGGGGGTAAACCCAGCGCCGCCATGGAGGACGTGAGCGCGCGTAGGGCACTCGGTTACGGAAATGCTCAGCGCCCTCTGCACCGCATTGATGGTGTCTTCCGCCATGGCTCGGTGGGTGGTCCATTTGCCGCCCATGATGCTGATCAGGCCGCTTTTCGAGTCGATCTCGATCACGTCGTCGCGCGCAATCCTTTGTGTGTTCGCGCCTTCTCCCGCGCTGACCAGCGGGCGCGCGCCCGCAAAGCCGCTCACGATATCGCTCGGCTCGATAGGCTTCGCCAGATATTTGTATAGCTGCCGCAGCATGTAAGCGACTTCTTCCTTGGTGAGGTACAAATCGTCGTCCGAGGCGACCTCCTGCTCCGTGGTGCCGACGAGCAGGCGGCCGCACCAGGGCACGGCAAAAAGCACGCTCCCAGCTTCAGTCTTCGGAATCAGCAGCGCGTCATCAGTCGGGAACACATCAAGGGGCAGCAGGATGTGAGAGCCTTTGCTCAGCCGCATGCGCTTGGGCACAGATGGCGACGCCATCTGGCGAATCAAGTCCGAAAGAGGTCCCGTGGCATTTACGATGGCGCGCGCATTCACGTTGAAGGACTCACTCGTGATCTGATCTACCGCAACGACGCCGGATAAACGACCGGCAGAGTCACGGCGAAACTCCGTGACGCGGCAGTGATTCCTCGCGCGCCCGCCGGCCTCTACGAAGGTTTGAACGAGGGCCAAGTTGTATCTGGCGTCGTCGAATTGGCCATCCGCGTACTCCACGGAGCCGAGAAGCCCCTCGCGATTCAACATTGGCATGCGGTGAAGGGTCTCTTCGCGCGACAGGAATTTGCTCGGAGAAATGCGGGCGGATCCGGCGAGCCAGTCGTAAATCTTCAGGCCGATGTCGAGGTAGGCCACATCAAGCCAGTGATAGCTCGGCACCAGAAACTCGAGCTTGCGGGTGAGATGAGGCGCATTATCCAGCATTCGCACGCGTTCGTGCAGCGCCCGGACCACCACGTGGTATTCCTTCGGGTCCACGTCTTTGATGGCTTCCTCGAGATAGCGGACGCCGCCGTGAATGATCTTTGTGGCCGCGCTGGACGTGGCGCCCGCAAAGTCGCCCGCTTCCACCAGCACCGTTTGAATCCCGCGCAGTTGCGCATCCAGCGCGCAAGCCGCGCCCGTCGCCCCACCGCCGATCACGCACAGGTCGAACTGCTTGCCCGCAATGTTCTCGAGCTCTTCAGCCCTGCTCCTCATGCGCTCTCCCGCCGATCAGAAATTCACTTTGGTTCTGAACCCCAAAACAACGGCGTCCGGCAGACGACGATTGCCTCCAACATCGAGGTAGTACTGAAAGGCGGGTTCAAGCAGGAAGAATCGCGTCACTTGGAAAGTGTAGTTTGCTTCGAAAGCTTTCTCGGAGCCGAGCGGGGAGCCGCCTAGCAATACTCCGAAATTTGCGAACGGATCGCTGATTTTGCTGTACACGAAACCGAGGTCAATGCGATCGTTCGCACGGCTGGTAAATGGAGCATTGAAGCGCGCCCCGGACGTTATCTGGGTGTTTTCGCGGCTTACGTCGCCTGGGCTCCAATCAAAACTAAATGTCGCGTCCAGTCCCCGATTCGAACCCGCTTTAGTGCGGAATAGAGCCTGGCTTGCCCCACCGTAAATCAGATAGTTCCCCTTGCTCCTGTGGCCCGCGGGATCCGGGAACTTGCCGCCGTTGTATATCCCACCGAATTTGTAAATGCCGGGGTAGGACTTGTTGGTCGCAGAGGGCGACGTCTTCGCGCCGTAGCCTTCACCGAATGTTGCAAGCGCTGCGTTGCCCTCAGTCGGATGCACAACATAGCCGGCTTCGAACAGAAAATTGGGGGAATTGCGAATTGCGAAACCGAACCCGCTCTGATCTTGTTGGTAGGGATCCCTGTTGCCGGACATAACGGAGCTCTTGACATACAAGTGGGGCGTGGGTGCAAAGCGTATCTCGGCTGCAGGTGTACCCGCGGGATTGAACGACTCAAATATGGAACTGAAGAGATTGCCGAACGCATACCCGAGAGGTTCTATGAGCCACGAGCCGCCCATGTCCTGATCGCCGTAAAAGTCCAAACCGGCCATTTGTCCCGCTCTTATTCGCAACTTGTTATCGAAAAACAGTTGCTGCAACCAGAACGAGTCGAGGCGTGTCGTGTGCGCGCTGACTAGGTCGCTTGGGTTGGCAAGGGTGCCAATTTTGCCGCCCAGGTTGGCGCCGCCTTGCCACAATCCTGTGGCGTGAAAGCTCAGTCCTTGCCAGTCCATCATTTTGTCGAAATTGATGTCGATGGTTCCGCGGACCCGTTCCCATCCGGCATAGGTCTCTTGCCGTCCACCGCTGGGGTTGGCCAGCATATCCGTGATGTAGAAAAAGCCGAAGGTGATCCCTTTCTCCGCTAGCGCGCTTCTTTCTCCCCCCCAATCTCCAAAGAGATATTGTCGGGACTTGATTTCGGGGGACGGAGCAGCTGGATCCGATGGGAGCGCGCTCTGTGCTGCCGCTGCTGCACCCAACATCAGTGACCCAATGCAGCACAAAAGAATGATTCGTTGTTGCGCCCAGAACCTGGTGCAGCATTGAAGAAAACTTGTTGCGTTGCTGCAAGGACGAATCACTAAGTTAAAGAATGAGCGGCTCTGGCCGAGAATCACGTGTTTGTTTTTCACAGCGACTGGGAGTAAGGCACTTGCATTGCCAATCACGCCAATATCACGTGCTTCGAGCAAGTCGCGTTTTCGCTGGCTTTTCGCAATTTTGAATCCAAAGAGATTGATGGCACTGAAGTGCAATTGCGTCAATGTGCGTCGCGATTTTGACTACGAGTCCTCGGGGCGTCGCGAGGTGTTATCTCCAAGTTTTCCTGATCCGGTTGACGCGTAAACCTCTGAACTCAATATTGTGAGCGGCGCAGGAGCATCTGCCTGCTTCTCAAGCTTTCATGTTTGGCGTAGTTGTCAGCTCACATTCCGCTCAGCGAGCACCGTCGACATTGCGTCGCGCAGTCAATATGTCAACGCTGACGGCACTGCACACGCAGAGGCACCCTTCGCGCCGCACGTCTATTGACCTCACGACAAAGCTATCTCCTTGAATTCAAAGCAGAACGAGCGACGGTCAAATTTCCTGCGTGTGATTGCGTTGGAGCATCAGTTGCTCATATGTGCTGGGTGGCCGCAAGGTTGCCAGCACAACCTTGCCTGGGCACACGCAACGCGGCTGGGACTCTTTACGGCACGAAGTTTCCTTCTGCAGCGAGAGGGTAAACCAATGAACCTGGTCACGAAAATATTAGTTAAGCTTGGCATGCTTAGAGAGGACCTTGATTACCAATTGTTTCGCGCTTCGATGGTCATCATCTTCCTGTTTTTTGGATATCAGAAATGGTTCGACTATGAGGCGCAAGCCCTCATTCCCTATATCAGCAACGGTCCTTTGATCTCCTGGATGTGTCCCGCTTTTGGCATTCGAGGGGCCACTTACTTCTTAGGAGTAGCCGAATGGTTGATTGCTGGGCTCTTGTTCTTAGGCTTCTGGAACAAAAAGTTGGGAATTCTCGGCGCCCTCGGTTCATGTTTTGCATTTGTTGCAACCATCACCGTCATTCCATTTATACCGAACGGCTGGGCGGCCTCTGCCGGCGGGTTTCCAGCGATGACCGAGGCCGTTGCTTTCCTTTTGAAGGATCTAGGTCTCTTGGCTATATCTGTGTATCTGGTGCGGCAGGATGTTCTGAGAGTGTCACTGTCTGCTAAAGAGTCCTCTCCAGCAGTTGTCGCGCAGCTCCAGCACAACTAATCGGGGTTTCGAATTACCAAGAAGACCCCACACACAATCCAGCGCAGACGTAACCTACGATGCCTCGAGCCTGTGGGAAACAACGTGTGACCGAGAACAGCTCTCCAGAAGTGCGGGTAATACCGACACAATGCTCCAGCCCCCAATTCGTCCAGGGAAAGAGGCGAATTGCCTCGCAGACCTGCGTTACCACCTATTGTACGTTGACTGCACCGACGCGGTCTGCGGGGAGACGATGCCAGGGGCGCCGCAAGATGCTGCTAGAACTTCACTCATCGTCTTGCGCAACGGCAACGCCGCGGACACAGCCGCCCCTTCCGCTTCCTTCGAGAATTTCAGCCCCGCTTCGTTCCCGTCCCAGTCAATCGAGATCACGTCGTCCAGACGCACCTGCTCCGTCGCCAGCAAGCTCGCCAGCGGATACACCACGTGCCGCTCGATGGCCCGCTTCAGGTGCCGTGCGCCGTATTTCAGGTCCGTCCCTTCCCGCAGCAGAAACTCCCGCGCTGCCTGCGTCACGCGGAACAGGAAGCGTCCCTTGGCCGTCTCAAGCACTCGCTGCTGCACCATTCCCAGCTCGATTTCCAAGATCTGTTCCAGTTGCTCCGACCGCAGCGGATGGAACACCACCGTCTTGTCAATCCGGTTCATGAACTCCGGCGCAAATTTCCTCTTCGCCGCTTCCGAAGCCGTCTTCTCCACCTTTTCGTCCAACCGCGGCTTCTGATCCGCCGGCACCGACGGCGCAAAGCCCATCCCGCCGGTCATCAACTCGGTGATTTCGCCGCCGCCCAGGTTCGAGGTCATGAAAATCATGGTCTGCGACAAATCCACCCGCCGGTTGTCGCCCAGCGTCAGCGTCGCTTTGTCCAGAATTCCCAGCAGCAACTGCCATAGCGCGTCACTGGCTTTCTCGATCTCGTCGAACAGCAGGAAGCTGATCTTCAGCTTCTCGGTGTGATATTGGGCGAGAGCCTCCTGGGTGATCAGCGGATGCGTTTCGCGATGCCCCAGATATCCCGGCGGCGAGCCGATCAATTTTGCAATCTCGTGTGAGTGCTGAAACTCCGCGCAATCCACCTTGATCACTGCTCGTGGATCGCCGAACAGCACTTCGGCCGTGGCTTCGACCACGCGCGTCTTCCCCGCGCCGGTTGGACCCAAAAACAGCAGGTTTCCCACC
>Ga0307473_10000087_pt1 | contig 17522 bp, 12 predicted proteins | sample atmos_gasesAM5C__FD_203744 | JGI IMG/M metagenome (GOLD analysis project Ga0307473, IMG submission 203744) | Hardwood forest soil microbial communities from Morgan-Monroe State Forest, Indiana, United States - atmos_gasesAM5C_515 | ecosystem: Environmental > Terrestrial > Soil > Temperate...
CGCGTCTTCGACATCCTCGACGAGGACTACCACATCAGCCGCTTCTTCCACTTCAGCAACGCCGTTGGTGCCAGCTACCAGATCAACGGATTCCCCCAGACGCACATCGCCATCGACGCCGAAATCAAAGCCATACTCTGAATACTGAGTCCTGAGGGTGCAGTGAGGTTGGCCAAGAGGCGCGATCCGCGCTATCTGACGGGCGGGTTGAAATCGAATTCCGGATCTATGTCCACGGGAATATCGGACGATCTTGCGAGGAGCACGGCAAGTTCCGGCGGCATGGCGGCATATTTTTTGAACCAAGCCTCGGCGCGCGCACGGTCGCCGGTGGCTTCCTGTTCCAGCAACTCCTTTGCGAGCGAAGCCATGGCTTCGGGCATGCGGCCAAAATCAATTTCATAGAGGCCAGTGGCAGGGTCGCGGAGGATCGCGCCGTGCTCTGATAAGTAATTGAATTGCATCATCTCGCCAGCGCTATGCGCTTCGGCGATGCCGAACCGAATGGTGCGGAAAATTCCCGCGATGTAGGAGGCCTCCACGCCGTGAAACTTTTCCTTCGGATAGACGCCGCGTTCCGTTAGCCACTGCAAGCAAACTTGGCCGACCACGTCGGCTTTTGCTTCTTCGAGCCCGGAGAATCGGGGGCCGATGGACGCGCGGATGTCCGCCTTTCCGCTCGGCGTGCGCGCATAGACCGGCCCAAGCTCGTGCGCGATCTCATGCACGATGGTATCGGCCAGATAGCCCTCGCCGCTCGCCATTTCCGCCTGGTCGGCCCGCATCACACGCTTCGCGAGCGGCAGGATCACGTAGTTCACGCGCGCGTCCATGAAATTTTTCCAGAAAAGTTTCTTGGAGCCTTTTTGCTCGTGAACACGTGGATCGTTGGGCAGATTATCCGCCACAGCCTGGTAGCCGTGGAGCAGATCGCCCGCTCGGTAGGCCGCGTCCATCACCTCCATCGGCGTATCGTGGCCGCGCTTGGATGGCCGGTCTTCCGGTGCAAGCGGCAGAGCGTCCTGCAAATCCGGCACGTACTTCTGGTAAATCGCCAGCTTGCGGCTTTCTTCCTCGTTGCGGATCATCACCGACGCGCCATAAGAAGTTTTCAAGCCGAGGAGGGAATCGAGATAGACCTCCATCGGGGCGAAGGAGATGTCGAACTTCGGATTTTCCAGGTCCAGCCAGGCGATGTCGCTCGCGTAGTAATCATCGGTCAGCAATGCGTCCGCGCGAAGCCGTAGAAACTTCGCGAAGGCGGGGTCATCGCTGAGATCTGCCGCTTCGCGCATGTGCTTGGCCATGGGCTCGAGAAATTCTCGGTAGGCGATGTGGTAAGGAACTCCAACCACGGTTGAACGGTCTATAGAAAGCTGCCGAACTTTCACGACCGTGAGCGGATCGTAAAAAGCAGCCTTCGATTTCGGATCCTCCGCAATATAGTTCTGCACCATCTGAGCCGTCATAAATGACGGATAAAATCCACGGCCGGGAGGCATCGGCTGCGTGCCAACAAACGGCTTCTGGTTTTCGATCAGCTCAAATCGCCCGCCATTGATCTTCAAATACCTCCGGAGTAACACATCCTGTGGGTCCGCGCTTCTTGCCAGTGAGAGATAGAGTTTCAGCCCCTCCGGATCGCTCTGGCGCCAGAAAATGCAATCAAGCAGGCCCGAGGCGTCGACCAGTTTGCCGATCATTCTCTTTTCGCGCTCAGTGAGTCCTTTCGAATTGAACGGCATGCGTACGCGCTGGAATTTCGCTACTCGCTCCGCCAGATCTGGCGCCACCACGAGTTGCGAAGAAATCGAAGCGCTCTTACGAGGCGTCTTCTTCGTCGAGTTTGATTGTGATTTTGCGCCCGGGCTGGCAAGACCAAGCAGGACGATTGAAACCAGCGTGGCGTTCGATTTTTTAGACATGTCACGTGATTCTAGCAGAGGCGAGGGAGTTAGACGGACGAGCTGCCGGTGTAGATAGCAGCCGATTTATCCGAGGAGGCTCTACTTTGCAGCCACAGATGAGCGCTGCAGACGTGAGGCGAGCGCATGGTGTTCCTGACGGATTTCTTCCGGGAGGCGGGTGCCGAACTTCTCGAAGAATTTTCCGGTGGCCTCTTCTTCGGTGACCCAGTCGGCAGGATCCACGCGCAGCAGCTCATCGATATTTTCGCGTGAGATCGAAAGACCATCCAGCGCTAAAGAATTCGGCGTAGGCACGAAGCCGATGGGCGTCTCCGTCGCTTCGGCGCGGCCTTCGATGCGGTCGAGCATCCATTTCAGCACGCGGACATTTTCGCCGTAGCCTGGCCAGAGGAATTTCCCATCGGTGCCCTTGCGGAACCAGTTCACGTTGAAAACTTTCGGCGGATTTTTCAGTTTCGGGCCCATGCTGAGCCAATGCCGGAAATAATCGGCCATGTTGTATCCGCAGAAGGGAAGCATGGCCATGGGATCGCGTCGTGTGACTCCCAGGCTGTCCGTGATCGCCACCGTCGTCTCGGAAGCCATCGTGGCGCCGACGAAAACGCCGTGCTGCCAATTGAACGACTCATAGACCAACGGCGCCACACGCGCGCGCCTTCCGCCGAAAATCAACGCGGAGATCGGTACACCCTCGGGATCTTCCCAGTGAGGCGAGATCGAAGGCGACTGCTTTGCGGGAACGGTGTACCGAGAATTTGGCTGCGCCGCAGCTCCACTCCCAGGCTTCCACGGCTGGCCTTTCCAATCAACCAGCCCCTCAGGTGGCACGGATTCCATGCCTTCCCACCATGGTTCGCGAGAGGGCGTTAGGCCCACATTCGTGAAAATCGAGTCGTGCTGCAGCGCTTTCATGACGTTCGGATTCGTCTTAGCGTTTGTTCCGGGCGCGACGCCAAAGAATCCCGTCTCAGGATTAATCGCGCGCAGTGTCCCGTCGGAAGCAATGTGCATCCAGGCGATGTCATCGCCCACGGTCCAGATGCGGTAACCCTGCCTCTCAAGCGCCGAAACCATCATGGCCAAGTTCGTTTTCCCGCAGGCGCTCGGAAAAGCTGCCGCCATGTAGGTCACTTTGCCGGACGGATCCTCGAGCCCGACGATCAGCATATGCTCGGCCATCCAGCCCTGGTCGCGCGCCATCCAACTCGCGATCCGCAGCGCGAAGCACTTCTTGCCTAAGAGCGCGTTGCCGCCGTAGCCAGACCCAACGCTCCAGATCAGTTTTTCTTCGGGGAACTGCAGGATGAATCGCCGCTCTGGGTCCAAATCGCCCAGCGAGTGAAGTCCGGGGACAAAATCTTCGGAGTTTGCCAGCCGGTCGAGCGCCACCTTGCCCATCCGCGACATGATGCGCATGCTGGTCACTACGTACGCGCTGTCGGTGATCTCGACGCCTACTTTGCTGTAAGGAGAATTTGCTGGCCCCAAAATGTAGGGCACCACATACATCGTGCGCCCCTTCATCGCGCCGTCGAACAGCGGCCGCACTTTTTCCCGCGCAGCATCCGGCGCCATCCAATTATTGGTGGGTCCGGCGTCTTCTTTGTTGCGCGAGCAGATAAAGGTCAGGCCTTCGGTGCGCGCTACATCGTTGGGATTGCTGCGGTGAAGGTAACAGTCGGGATAAGCCTTCTGGTTGAGCTCGATGTAGGTGCCGTCGCGCAGCATTTCCTGCGTCAGCCGCTCATTCTCAGCCTGTGAGCCATCGCACCAGACAATTTTCGACGGTTTTGTCAGCCGCGCGGATTCTTCCACCCAGCGTTCCAGCGGTGTCGGCACCAATCCTCCTAAGATTATCTCGCGGGGGACGTCGCTCGGTCAGCCTTAGCCCGAGGGCGTCACGAAAGGCGATTCAGAGGCACCCACAACTATAAAAGTGTAGGACACGGCCCAGGGAATTGCAAGACGCTCTGTTCACGAAAAAGCGGCCACGCGTGCCCGATGTTATACTTCACCGCGATGTACGCAAGAAAGCTGAAAGCAGACATTTTGATTGCGGGCCAGCGCTGTCCCGCGCCACTCGACTGGCTGGATAGCTTTTGCATGCGGAATTTCACCGGCTCCGCCGAATTTGACGACACTCTCCCGACCGCCGAGGGCCGGCTCGAAGCCGGGCTCAACGTAGACCCGGCGCGCCTGGCTGGCGCGATGAGCGAGTGGTTCACAAAACGGGGCAAAGGCAATGGCCAGCCAGTCGTCGTCGAGCTGCAGGAAGTCCCATAGAACCAGCGAAAATCCGCACATATAGAATTTCGGATACTCGATTCCAGAACACAAGTGGGAGCGTTCAGCGAGGAGGAAGAGCCGAACTCACCCTGCGTATGACTGGGGCGTTGCAGCGGTCATCGCAGCGAGGGTCCGGCTCCTCACATTGCATTCGACGCGATGCTACAGAGTTGGTTAGCAGAGAGTGGAGCCTCGCTGACGCTAGATTTCTTCGCGGGCGTGGACGCGGGCCTGCGTTTCTTGAAGTTGACGGCCCCCGCCGGCCAACAGTTTCTTAATCATAGGCATAGCCGCATGCGCCGCATCTTCTCCGGCGGCGATTAGCAGAGGCGTCTTCACAAATTCATCCCAGAGGACATGGTGGACATTCGGCTCAATCAAAACGTCCGTGGCAGCCCGCCACGGCTGATTGGCAACAGTCTGAATGATAGAGAACGACCGGCTGATCACCTCAATCGTATTTCGTGGCTTCGAATCCAGCAGGCCGGGCTCGAGGTGTACTGAGATCACCATCTCAGCCCCCAGTTCGCGCGCCGCCGGTGCCGGCACTTGCTCGGTCAAGAAGCCGTCCACCAGAAAATGGCCCTGGTGCTCCACCGGCAAGAACAACCCCGGATACGCACACGATGCCCGCAGAGCCGGCCCGATTTCGCCCGTCGTGAAATGTACGGACTCGCCTTTCAGCAGATCGGTGGCGACAATGCACAGTGGAATTTTGAGCTGATTGAAGTATTTCGCAGTCGTGAACCGGTGCAGAAAATCTTCCAGCCGCTCGTTCGATGCCATGCCCATCCGCGAAAGCGTCCAGCGGCCGAAGTCCTTGAATCGCGTGCCGCTGCCCTGCCGCGCCATTTCTTCCAGCGACGTCCCGCTTGCGTACCCGGCCGCGATGAGCGCCCCCACGCTGGTCCCCGCGATAAAATCTACCGGAATCTCGTGCTCTTCCAGGACGCGCAGCACGCCAATGTGGGCGATGCCACGTGCAAATCCGCCGCCCAGCGCGACCCCCACCTTGGGCCGTTCACCTGTCGGGCCATAGGCAAAAGTCCGCAAGCCCAGGATGGCTTTCCCGAGCCATTTGACAGTTGTTCCCATCTGGTGCAATCACTCCAAGCAACAGTTTAGCGTACTTCCGCAACTCATGGTCTTTCAGGTTGACCCGCCGTTTCTCGTTTTGTAACCTCGACGTTCGCTTTTGGGCGCACAAATGAAACGACGGATTGAAAAAGTCGCCGTGCTGGGAGCCGGAACGATGGGCGCGCGGATTGCTGCTCACCTTGCCAACGCCGGCATCCCTTGTTTCTTGCTCGATATCGTTCCTCGGGAGCTCACACCAGACGAGGCGCGCAAGGGTCTGAAGCTTGAAAGCCCGACGGTCCGGAATCGAATTGTCCTCGCTGGCCTTGAGGCCGCAAGAAAAGCCCGTCCCGCGGCGTTTTTCACTCCCGAGACCGCTCGGTTAGTCACCCCCGGCAATCTTGAAGATAATCTCGGCTGGTGCGGCCAGGTGGACTGGATTGTCGAAGCCGTCGCCGAAAATCTCGAAATCAAGCGCACCCTTTTCTCGGACGTAGAAACCGTCCGCAAACCAGGCACCATCGTCACTTCCAACACATCCGGCTTGCCCATTCATCTGATTGCTGAAGGCCGCTCCGAAGATTTCCAGCAGCACTGGGCCGGCACGCACTTCTTCAATCCGCCGCGGTACATGAAGCTGGTCGAGTTGATACCCGGTCCGAAGACGCGGACGGAAGTTCTCGACTCGCTCACTGAAATTTGCGACAACCGCCTGGGCAAAGGCGTTGTCGTTGCCAAAGACACGCCCAACTTTATCGCCAACCGCATCGGCACCTACTCGATGCTCAATGTCCTGCGCCAGATGCAGGCGCTCGATATGACCATCGAAGAAGTGGACGCATGTACAGGCCCCGCCATTGGCCAGCCGAAATCCGCCACGTTCCGCACGGCCGACATCGTCGGACTCGATGTGCTGGTACATGTCGTCCGCAATATTTACGAAAACATTCCCAATGATGAATCACGCGAAATGTGGCATGTTCCCGCGTTCATCGAAGAAATGCTGAAGCGCGGCATGCTCGGCGACAAAACCGGCAGCGGATTCTACAAGCGCGTGAAGAAAGGCGGGGAATCCGAAATCCTCACACTCGACTGGAAAACGCTCGGATACCGCCCGCGCCAGAAAGCGAAGTTCGGCTCGATCGAAGCGGGCAAGACCATCGAGGATACGCGCGAGCGCCTCCGCTCGCTCGTTGCACCAGCACTCGATGGCAAAGGTGGCGACAAGGCGAACCGCTTCCTCTGGGCCTGCCTCGGCGAAAATTGCCTCTACGCCGCGCGGCGCGTTCCGGAAATCGCGAACTCCATTGTGGACGTAGACCGCGCCATGCGCTGGGGTTTCGCCTGGGAACTTGGCCCATTCGAGGTCTGGGACGCGATCGGCGTGGAGAAAATGGCCTCTGCGCTCGAGCGCGAGAGCAAGCAGGCGCCGCCTGTCGTCAAAAGTTTACTCGCGTCGCCGAAAAGAGTCTTTTACGAATACGAGAAGGGGAGCACCCGCTATTTCGATCTCGCTGCGAATTCTTTGCAGCCCCTACCTGAGCCGCAGGGAATCATCATCCTGAAATCGCTTAAGGATCGCTCGGGCGTCGTGCAGTCGAATTCCGTTGCGAGCCTGATTGATTTGGGTGACGGCGTTGTGTGCTGCGAATTTCACTCCAAGATGAACTCGATCGGCGGCGATCTGGTAGCCATGATTCAAGCAGGCGTCAACCGCCTCGGCTCCGAATTCGAAGCCATGGTTATCGGCAACGAGGCCCCGAACTTTTCCGTCGGCGCCAACCTGATGCTCGTGCTAGTGACCGCGCAGGAAGGCGAATGGGACGACATTCACATGGCTGTCCGCCAATTCCAGCGGTGCAACATGGCCATCAAATACGCGCGCGGCCCCGTGGTGGCTGCTCCGCAGGGTATGGCTCTCGGTGGCGGCTGCGAGATAAGTCTGCATTCTGCTCGCATCCATGCGGCTGCCGAAGCCTACATTGGATTGGTTGAAACCGGCGTCGGGCTAATCCCCGGGGGCGGGGGCACGAAGGAAATGCTTATCCGCGCTAATGAGCACTCTGCGGGCGGTGAGGACCTCGACCTGTTCCACGCACTCAAGCCCGTCTTCGAAAATATCGCCATGGCAAAAGTTTCCGCCAGCGGCGAAGAGGCGCGGTCGCTCGGTTATTTGCGCCCGTCGGATTTGATTGCCTTGAATCGTGATCGTCAGATCGCTGATGCGAAGGAAACCGCTCTCGCCATGGTCCGCGCCGGGTATCATCCGCCCGCGCCCACTGAAATCCGGGTTCTCGGCGAAGAATTTCTCGCCGGCGCGAAGCTCGCGATTCACATGCTCGTCCGTGGCGAGTTCGCTACGGAGCATGACGCTGTGGTCGCTCGAAAGCTCGCCTACGTTCTGGCAGGCGGCTCGATCACCGCGCCGCAAACCGTCTCCGAGCAATACATCCTCGACCTCGAGCGCGAAGCCTTCGTCTCGCTCTGCGGCGAGCGCAAAACGCAAGAGCGCATCGCCCACACTCTGAAGACCGGCAAGCCGCTCCGGAATTAATCATCCGGCGAGGCTTCCATTATTTCTCCCGAACAGGCAGCCCGCACGCCGTTCCGAGCTGCGCCGAATCCGGGACCTCAAACTGCATGGATATTTCCCCGCCGCGAAACTCCGCCACTTTGATTTGCACAGTTCGCGCCCGCAGCATTTTTTCCAGCGTTGCTTTCGGGATGGAGGCAGAGGTTTTTTCCGTGCCCGGCGTCCACTGTTCTTTCTCCTCTTTCTGGTCGTCCAGGCGGTATCGAACGGTAACCTTCGGGAAATACGAAGTTCCCGCCTTGATTTCATCCGGCTCCACATACTCGATATTCAACGGGGCGCCCACGTTGACGTATGCCGCCGAAAATTTTCTCCTGGACGCGTGAGGTTTGCAAGTAACCACCAGCGCGAGGGGATCCCCCACATCCTTCTTCGGAGGTGTCAGGAATTTTCCAAGCAATGTAAATTGCGTGCTCGAATTGTCGCGAGCTGCGTCTGCCCTTTGGGCTTGCTGCCATCCACCCGTTGACGGGGTTTGCTGTTTCCCTGGCGTCATGAACGCGGCCAGCAGGAACGTGACGGTGGCGAGCAAGAGTGATGGAGCCTTCTTCATACATCTCCTTTTCTTGGCAGCATGGCGGGAATAATACGCTGCGCCGTCCCGTGCAGCAAGGAGTGGTCCGCGCCCTCACTCAGCGCCCGGCTTGGTTCCTTTTCGCGACACATTTTTGTCGCCCGCGCGTACCTCTCTATGAGGAAATCCGCATCTAAGGATTCGGGTGAGGTCTTGGCAGTCCACCAGGGAATCCGGGGCTCTGATTGTTCACAATGCTGGAACTTTTTGCCCCAATCCCTACAATAAAAGCTGTGTTTCTAAGGAGAAGATAATGATTCGCGATCTTGGCAGAAAATTATCGGCCGTTTGCGCGCTGGCGCTGTGTTTCCTGGTTGTGCTGTCGGCGCGTGCGCAGTCAACCTCTCTCCCGACGGCCGCCGCATCCGGCCCGAGCGAGGCATCGCCGGTTTACGACCTTGCGAAAGAAATCAATATTCAAGGGACGATCCAGAAGATCGAGACAGTCTCAGGCTCGGGCGTCCTTGGCACTCACCTGCAGTTGCAAACCGCGCAGGGTCTCGTGGATGCGCACCTTGGCACAGGCGCCGTCGCCAGCAGCAAGACGCTCGGTCTTGTGACCGGCCAGAGTGTAAGCATCACGGGCATGATCGCCGATGTCGACGGAGCTCCCATCCTCCTCGCGCGCGTCCTCACCACCTCGAATCACATTTTCATCCTGAGAAACGAGCGCGGGCTTCCTGCGCGCGCCATCATGCCGCGCGGCAGCGTTTCCTCAGCGACTGTGCAGAAGGGGGGCCACTAATGTCATCGCTTCCTTGGATGCATCGGCGCCTCCTCTCACTGCCTATCCTTATACTAGCGCTGCCCGTTTTGATAGTCGGCTGCGGCGGCGGCAATGGCGGGCGCAACATCAATCCAAGCACCTCCATCTCTGTCGTTGTATTTCCTGGGACGGCGACCGTGCCTATTAGCGGTCAGGTGATTTTCACCGCCACGGTTTACAACGCCATGAATACCGCCGTGAATTGGGCAGCCACAGGCGGCGGCACCTTCACGGGCAACATCCTCACGGCACCCGCGACAGCCGGACCCATCACCATCACCGCCACTTCGCAAGCCGACACCACCAAGTCTGCAACCGTCACGGTGACTGTCACCGCTGCGCAACCTGTCTCCGTCAGCCCTTCGGCCGTGGCCGTTCCGGCTAAAAGCATCCAGCAATTTCAATCTTCATCAGGCGGTCTGCCAGTCGTGTGGTCCGTAGTTGCCCCCGCAGGTGGGAATCCCGGCTCGATTGACCAGAGTGGCAACTACACTGCGCCCCCCGTTCCACCGCCCGGCGGAACAGTCACAATTTCTGCCTCCAACGCAACGGGTGCCGGCACCGCAAATGTGACTATCCTTTTCTCGGCCGCTTCTCTTCTTGGCCAATACGCTTTCTCCTATTCGGGTGAAGATGCCGCGGGTTTCCTTGCCGTCGCAGGCAGTATCACTTTTGACGGGTTAGGAAATGTCACTTCCGGAGGAGTCGAAGACGTGAACAGTGGCAATGGGGTGGTGACGAACCCTATTACTGGAGGCACTTACGAAGTTGGGCCCGACGGTCGGACGACTGTATCGTTTACCACCAGTGTGGCCACAGTTACATTCCAGGTGACCATCATCTCTCCGCAGCACGCTCTGCTCGTCCGTTTTGACACGGTCGCCACTGGCAGTGGCACCGTTGATCTCCAAAACAAGGCAGAACTCTCAGTCAGCGCCATCTCCAACTTCTACTCCTTTGCGGTTTCGGGAATTAATTCCGGCGGCTTCCCGGAGGCCATCGCCGGAAATTTCTTCGCCGATGGTAACGGCAATTTCCCGATCAACAATGCGATTCAAGACGTGAACAATGGAGGGTCAGTCACGCAGGCCGACACTTCGCTGCAGGGCCAGATTGTTACCTTCGACTCCAATACCGGGCGCGGCCTCCTTCAATTTACCAGCACGACCAAGGGCACGCTTTCATTTGCCTTCTACATCGTGGACCACACCCACTTCAAACTTGTCGAGACCGACACGGCTCCCATTCTTGCTGGCGATGCCTTCAGCGCTCCCAATTCCATCACGCTCGCCTCGCTTACCGGCAACAACGCCTTCACGCTTGGCGGCTCAGTCACCAAAGGCGCATATGCTGCCGGCGGGATTTTCACCTCCAACGGCACGGGCACCATCACCGGCGGCGTTCAGGATGTCAACGCGGCTGGACGAGTCTTCGCACAAACCATTGCGACATCGGGCTCCACTTACACAATCACGCCAGTGGGTTCGAATCGCGTCCTGCTGAATATCTCGAACGGTACCTCCACCTTCAACTATGGCGTGTACATCAATTCCAACGGTACCGCCGAGATGATCGAGCTGGACACCAATGTCGTCGTAGCCTCTGGTCTCGCCTTCTTGCAATCTTCCACTGCCGCCCCGCAGGGCAATTACGCGCTCAATCTCACTGGCGCGGTTGGGCAGGGCGAAGAAGACGTCAACGGTGCCTTCGCTTCCTCCGGTGCCGCTGCATTCACCGGGTACCTCGACGCGAACGTGACCGGCTCACTTTTCCCCAACGTGCCGCTCTCCGGCAGCACCACGACGGCTCCTACATCTCGCGGCCGTGGAACCATCACCCTGCAGACCGCGGCACCGTCTCCCACTTCGTTCGTCCTTGCCCATTACGTTGTGGACAACCAAACCTACCTACTTGTCGAAATCGACAGTCAGCGAGTGATGCTGGGCGTTTTGTCCAGGCAGTTCTGACCATCATTCCGGCTGCATCTTGTTTTCCTGCAGGGGCCCCTTCAGGGGGCCCCTGAAGTTTTTTCTTGTTCCGAATTCAAATCTCAACTGCGCTAACCACGTAACTAAGCTTGCGTCTAATCTCCAGGCTCATGCCACATTTCGTTCGGTTCGCGCTCCTGTCGCGGTCCGCGTTTGTTTCATCCACGACGTCACCAGGCCAATCTCATTCGCGCCCTGGAATCATGGCCTTGATTTTGTTGCAGTCTGCCGATAGCATCGAGCGCTTTCAACAATCGTTTCGTTTGTCGTCCTCAGCAGCAGAACCGCACAGGGGAGTGAAATGAGAATTCGGTCAAGTCGCGAGTGCGCATCGCTGCTTCTAATCGCGGCCTGCATCGCCGCGACCTTCGCATTGGCGTACGCGGCTCATGGCGAAGGCGGCGAACCGCGGTACTTCGCCATCACCAACGCGCGCATCATTCCCGTCTCCGGCCCGGCGATCAGCAACGGAACCATCGTCATCGCCAAGGGCTTGATCCAGGCAGTGGGGGCAAACGTGCCCATTCCCCCCGAAGCCTGGGTGATTGATGGCAAAGGCCTCACGGTTTATCCCGGCCTGACTGATGCTGGCACGGACCTCGGTTTGCCCAAACCTGAAGACAGCGCTGGCGCAGTCCACGCCCGGAAGAGTGCGGTGCCATCAGAAATCGCTTCAGGCCCTGAAGATCGCCCGGGTGCCACGCCATGGCGCGTGGCCGCCGATGAACTGAAGATCGACGACAAGCGCCTCGCCACCTGGCGCAATGCCGGATTTACCTCAGCGCTCACGCTGCCCGATGGCGGCGTCTTCCCCGGCCAGGGAAGCCTCATCAACCTCGCGGGCGAGCGCGCAGGCGATTTTGTGGTTAAGCCCGCCGCAGGTCTTTCAATTTCCTTCAAACCCATTGGCGGTTTTTTCAGCTTTCCGGGGTCACCGATGGGGACAATCGCCTACGTGCGGCAAGTCTTCATCGACGCGAACTGGTTTGCTCAGGCGCAGCCCGCGTACGACGCGAACTTCACCAAATTCGAGCGCTTGCCCTACGATCGCACTGAGCGCGTCGTCAACAAATCTCTCCGAAGCAATGAAATCGTCCTTCTACCTGCGAATACCTCCGTCCAGATTCTGCGCGCGCTGCGGCTTGCGGATGAATGGAGAATTTCAGCCGTGCTCCTGGGCGGCCAGCAGGCATACGCTGTCACGGACGTCCTTGCCCTGAAGAAAACTCCGGTGCTCGTCAGCCTGAAGTGGCCCGAGCGCCCGAAAGATGCAGACCCGGAAGCCGAAGAGACGCTGCGCGATCTCCGCTTGCGCGACCTGGCCCCTTCCACGCCTGTCGCCCTCACGAAAGCCGGCGTGAAATTTGCGTTTTACTCTGATGGTCTCGCTGCACCGAAGGACATCTTCAAGAATCTACGCAAGGCGCTGGACGCCGGCCTTACCACAGACGCGGCACTGCGCGCCTTCACTCTCGATGCCGCTGAAATCCTCGGCGTCAGCGACCGCCTCGGCTCGCTCGAGCCAGGGAAAATCGCAAACGTCATCGTCACCGATGGCGACATTTTCAACGAAAAAACGAAAGTGAAGCACGCTTTTGTCGACGGCCGCTGGTTTGAAGTCCATGAGGAACCCCCGCCCGATAAAACCGACGAAAAGAAGCCGGAGCGCCACGCCGATTTTCCGGAGGCAGACGCGGCGGTGGGCCGATGAGGCACCTGGTCCCGATTGCAATCTTCTTCACCGCATTGCTCGCACAAGCTCCCACGCAAGCGCAGACCCCCAATGTCATCCTCATCCGGAATGCAACTGTTCTCACCGTCACCCATGGAACCATCGAGCACGGCTCCATCCTGATTCGGGACGGCAAAATTGCGGCCGTGGGCACGGACGTGAAAGCTCCCGACGGCGCCACGGTGATCGATGCTGCCGGACAGTTCGTCATCCCCGGCATCATTGATTGCCACTCCCACATCGCCATCGATGGCAACGTGAATGAAGGCGGCCCTGCTGTGTCTTCGATGGTGAATATTGCGGATGTGCTAAATCCGGCCGACATAAACATCTACCGCGACCTTGCCGGCGGCGTCACGACTGCCAACATCCTGCACGGCAGCGCGAATCCGATTGGTGGCCAGACCGTCGTCATCAAACTTCGCTGGGGGAAGCAGGCCAGCCAGCTTCCGTTCGAAGGCGCTCTGCCCGGCATCAAGTTCGCTCTTGGCGAAAATCCGAAACACTCGAATTTCGGACCTCCGGCGGGAACCCCGGCGCGCTACCCGGCCACGCGGCTGGGCGTAGAAGAGGTCATCCGCCAAGCATTCACAGAAGCGCGAGAGTACAAAAAACAATGGGACGACTACAACCGCCGCAAAGCAACCGGTGAACCGAATCTGCTCCCGCCTCGGCGCGATCTGAGGCTCGAGCCGCTGGTCGAAGTGCTCGAAGGGAAGCGCTTCGTGCATGCTCATTGCTACCGCGCTGATGAAATCCTGATGCTCGCGCGCGTCGCAAAGGAATTCGGATTCAAGGTGCGCACTTTTCAGCATGTCCTCGAAGGATATAAAATCGCCGATGAAATCGCGGTCACTGGCGTCGGCGGCTCCACATTTTCTGATTGGTGGGCCTACAAAATGGAAGCCTACGACGCGATCCCCTACAACGCAGCTTTGATGCACGAGCGCGGCGTGCTGGTCTCCATCAACTCCGACAGCGCTGAAGAAGCTCGCCACCTGAATCAGGAAGCAGCCAAGAGCATGAAGTACGGTGACCTTTCGGCGAATGATGCGCTCAAGTTGATTACTCTCAATCCCGCAATCCAGCTCGGCATCGACAATCGTGCTGGCTCGATTGACGTCGGCAAGGATGCCGACCTTGTCATCTATAATCACGATCCGCTCAGCGTGTATGCCGTAGTTCAAAAGACTCTGATCGACGGGCAAGTCTATTTCGATCGCGAGCGCGACCTCGCGTCTCGCCCCTCGCTCGAGAAAGAAAAGCAAGCGCTCCTCGAGAAAGAGAAAAAAGCGGCCGCGGAAGAAAAGAAACACGACGAAAAGCCCGAGAAAAAACAGGACCAGAAGAAAAAACCTCCCAAGCCGGCCGAGAGTAGTCAGGTTGTCTCGGGAGGTGGCCGATGAGCTCGACGTTGTCGCAAACAAGCTTCTCGAGTTCTGCGTGGACAATGAAAGCGGCTCGGCGGCTTGCTTCGCTCCTCCTCGCTTCTATTCTCGGGCTCCCCGCACTGGCCCAGCCCGCGACCGGCGTTTACGCGATCCAAGGTGCAAGAATTTATACTCTTGCCGGGCCGCCGATTGAAGATGGCACAGTGATCATCCGTGCTGGGAAAATTCTTGCGGTTGGCGCACATGTGGAAATTCCCTCGGACGCGCAGGTGATTGACGCGAAGGGCCTCGAAGTTTACCCCGGACTGTTCGATCCCGTCACCCAGTTGGGCCTCACCGAAGTCGGTCAGGTTATCGCCACGGTGGACGTAAATGAATTGGGTGAGTTCAATCCTGAACTTGTCGCCGCAACGGCCGTCAATCCGGCAAGCGCGCACATCCCCGTCACGCGCGCGAGCGGAATCACACACGTGGTCGCCGCTCCTGGCGCGCCCGGTTTCGAATTGAGCGGCGGAGGCGTCATCTCCGGCCAGGCGTCGGCGTTCAATCTCTCTGGCTGGACGATGGAGGAAATGCAAGTTCAGCGCTCCGTCGCCATGGTGATCAACTGGCCCTCGATTCAAACGCGCTCGTTCGATTTTGCCTCATTCAGCTTCAAAGAAAAGCCCTACGCGGATGCGAAGAAGGAATATGACAAGTCCATCAACGATCTGAGCGATTTGCTGGACCGCGCGCGCCACTATGCGCAGGCGAAAGAGAAGGGCTCCCCGGCTCTCTACGAGCGCGACCTGAAACTCGAAGCGCTAATCCCCGTTGTCGAAGGCAAATTGCCCGCCCTGGTTGTCGCCGGCAAGGCCCGTGAAATTCGCAACGCCGTAGATTTCTGTGTTAAACAAAATCTGAAAATGATCCTCGCCGATGGCTCGGAAGCGTGGAAAGTGAAGGACCTGCTCAAAGAGAAAAAAATTCCCGTGATTCTCGGCCCCAGCGAGCAACTTCCCGAGGAGGAGGACGATCCCTACGACAAGCCCATGAGCCAGCCTGCGGAATTGAACGCTGCGGGAATCCCAATCGCGTTTTCCAGCTTTGGCACTGCTTTTTCGCGCCGCCTCTCGCAGTACGCTGGCACCGCTGTCGCCTACGGCCTGCCCCATAACGAAGCCCTGAAGGCCGTGACGCTCAATGCCGCCCAGATGCTCGGCCTCGGAGATCGGCTCGGCACAGTCGAACCAGGGAAAATTGCCAATCTGATTGTTACCACGGGTGACCCCCTCGAAATTCGCACCCAGGTGCGCTACATCTTCATCAACGGTCAGCTCACCAGCACTGCTAATCGCCATCGCGACCTCTACGAGCAATACCGCAAACGCCCCCAGTCCGCGCACTAAATTTTTCGTCACGCCCGTGGTTTGCATCTCGCGCGCCTCGGGTTATAATTCCTGCAAATTTTTGCTTCTTTTGGGGGGTTCGGGGGATCGTTTCCAGGGTGGCGGCATCTCATCTCGGAAACATGGCTGTGGGGTGGTGCATTCGCTGAGGGGGTCAGCATGCATTCGCAACGCTCTCGATGGGGATTCGCTCTACTTCTATTTGCATTTGCATGGCTGCCCGCTGGCTGCGGCAGCCGCGCGAGCCATGAACAAGCGGCAAAGAAGCCGACTGCCCATCCCACTATCGTATTTATGACCGATTTCGGCGCGGCCAACGATGCGGTCGCCATCTGCAAGGCCGTGATCATCGGCATCGTGCCTGACGTGCGCATCATGGACATCACTCATCAGGTCACGCCGTTCTCGATCGAGGAAGGTGCGCGTTTTCTCGCAGGTGTCACGCCCTACTATCCATCCGGTACGATTTTCTTGGTGGTCGTGGATCCGGGTGTGGGAACCTTTCGCAAAGCCATCGTCATAAAGTCGAAGAAGGGCCAGTTCTTTGTCCTACCCGATAATGGGTTGATAACCCCGGTTGCGGATCGCGATGGTGTGGAGGCCGCGCGCCAGATTGCCAACCCCGCCTGGATGATCGGCGAAAAGATATCCTCCACCTTTCATGGCCGCGACATTTTTTCCCCCGCCGCAGCCCATCTTGCCGGGGGTGACGACTGGACACTCGTTGGCCCGGAAGCGAAAGATCTCGTGCGATTGCATTCGCGCACCGCAACGGTGGACCTTAAGGGTATCACCGCTGAAGTCATCGCTCTCGACGATCCTTTCGGCAGCCTGGTAACGGACATTCAGGGCGAGGATTTCAAGAAGCTCGGCTACGCCCTCGGCGAAAAGGTCCCCGTGAAAATTGACAGGAAGCCTTACACCATTCCTTACGTCAAAACGTTCATGGATGTCCCCGTCGGCCAGCCGCTGCTGTACATAGATTCGCGCGGCCGTGTCGGCATCGCTCTCAACGAGCAAGATTTTTCGAAAGTAAACAAAGTGTCTCCGCCCGCACCAGTTTTCATTCCTCGGAAAGGCGCATAGAGGAGGCCTGATGATCACGCTGACCAACACCCGCCCGATGCAAATCACACAATCCGGTGCTGGAAATTTCCTGTGCGCAATTGCGAACACGCTCGCGATTCTCGCTCTGCTTGCTTGTGCCGCTCCTTGTGCCTCTGCTCAATCCTTCCGCGGCTCGCTCCGCGGTATTGTCCGCGATACCTCCGGCGGTGTCGTTGTCGGCGCGAGAGTCACCGCCACGAACGACGCCACCGGTTTCTCTCGCGACGCGACCACCATGGCCGACGGCGGCTACGTCATCCCCGAGTTACCGGCCGGCAACTACTCCGTCGCCACCGAAGCGAAAGACTTGAAGGCTCCGGTCAACAAGGCCATCATCGAAGTCGGCTCGGATACTACTCTCGACATCACCGTCGCTCCCGGCCCCGCTTCCACCAGCCTCATTGTCACCACCGCCGCGCCCCTCATCGATGCTTCTGAAACCCAGCTCTCCACCGATATTCAAAACCGGCTCGTCCAGGAGCTCCCGCTCAACGGCCGTGATTTCGGCAAGCTCGTCGCCCTCGTCCCCGGCGTCACCGTCGAAGGTTCTGGCGTCGCCGGCTCCGAGAAGGGCACCGGTCAGTTCAATATCAACGGAAACCGCGACCGCTCGAACAATTACACGCTCGATGGGACGGACGACAACGATCCCTTCCACAACAATTCCGCGCTCAACCAAGTGGGGATCTCCG
>Ga0307473_10000088_pt1 | contig 17517 bp, 15 predicted proteins | sample atmos_gasesAM5C__FD_203744 | JGI IMG/M metagenome (GOLD analysis project Ga0307473, IMG submission 203744) | Hardwood forest soil microbial communities from Morgan-Monroe State Forest, Indiana, United States - atmos_gasesAM5C_515 | ecosystem: Environmental > Terrestrial > Soil > Temperate...
GTCGGATTTCGCAGATTGCGAGTCGGCTGCGGTCATCGCTGGATGGTTAGCACGTCCCCGGCTTCAAGCTGCCGATCGCCGAGGAATGGGTTGGAGGCGCGCAGGGCGGAAACGGTGGTGCGGTAAGCGCGGGCGATGGAATAGAGCGTCTCGCCGGGCTTCACGTGGTGTTGCAGCACGCCCTTTGGGGCATTGCCGGCGGACACATTTTCCACTGCCGCGTTGCTGGCCGCCTGCGCGGACTTCGCTTTCCCGCGCGAGGAGGTGACCGGATCGCCGCCCGCGTAGATGCGCAGCCGCGCGCCCCGTGCGACGCTCGCTCCACGAATGTTGTTCCAGCGCTTCAATTGCGCCACGGTCACGTCGTAGCGTTCCGCGATGCCCTCGAGCGTATCGCCGCGCTTCACGCGATAGCTCAGCAGGCGGACGGCCGGTGGCGGCGTGGGAACATTCAACAGAAAACCGGCCGGCAGCGCCGCGCGCGGTTCGAGGTGATTGGCGTTTTGGATGGCCAAGACGGTGACGTGGTAACGCCGCGCCACATCGCTAAGCGTCTCGCCCGATTCCACAGCATGCAGACGCCAACTAGTCCACTTGTCGGTCGGCATGCGCTGAATATTTTCCTGGAATTTCGGCGCGAGGCCGGCGGGCAGCTTCAATTCAAAACTCGAGTCGTTCGGAGTGATGTTGCGCAGCAGCTCCGGGTTCAGCATCCGCAAATCGTCCAGGTCCGCGCCGCTCGCGTCCGCAGCCAGATGCAGGCTGATCGGATGCCCCGGCCGGACGGTATCGGCCAGCACCGGCTTTTCTGCCTGCACGTGGACGCCGTAGAGCGAGGGGTCTTTGGCCACCAGCGCCAGCGCGATTATGATGGGCACGTAATTTTGAGTCTGCTTCGGGAGCGCGTGAAGCTTCTGGAGCTGCCAGAAATCGGCGTAGCCGGTACGCTCGATGGCCTTCACCACATTCATCGGGCCGGAATTGTATGCAGCCATCACCAGAAACCAGTCGCCGAACATATCGTAGAGGTCGCGCATGTGCCGGGCCGCGGCGCGCGTGGCCTTTTCCGGATCGCTGCGCTCGTCCACCCAGTAGGTGCGGTCGAGATCGTATTCCTGCCCGCGGAAGGGCATGAACTGCCAGATGCCGCGCGCCCCGGCACGCGAAACCGCGGTCGGGAGGAAAGCGCTTTCCGCCTGCGCCAGATAAATCAAGTCCTGCGGGACGCCTTCTTCGCGCAGCACCCGCCGGATCATGGTGTTGTATCGCCCGGCGCGCTCGAGGCCGTGCTCGACGGTGGCGCGCCCGCGAGTGGTGGTGAAGTAGCTCAAATACTGGAGGACGGAAGCGTTGACCGTGAGCGGCAAATCGTGCCGCACCTTGATCAATTCCTCTTCGGCCTTGCTGGCCAGGCGCGGGTCGCCAGGAGGAAGAGTCATATCCGCGAGCTCGTCTATCGGCGCGGGCGTCCCCGTATCTTCGTCTTCGGAGTTCGCCTGCGCATTCACTTCGTAGGAATGCAGGGTCTCGCCGATCTGGTCGAAGAGGTCGTTGAGCCGCGGGTCGACGTCCACCTTGAAGCCGCTGGTCAGGATCAGGTCCACGGCATGATCGAAATCCACGCGCGCCTTGTCAAATTCGCCGGCCTTGTATTTCTTCTGCCCGGCTTCGAAGCTTTTCCTGACCCTCTCAACCAGGACGTCGATCGCGGGCCGCGGCCCGGGCTCGAGCGCTGTCAGGTTAGCCGGCTGGGCTGGAAAGGGAAGCGGTTCGCGGACGAATTGCGGCACTGCTGCTGGCGCTGCCGCAGGAGCGCGCACCTTGGTCTGTTGCTTCGCGGAATCGTCGCAGCCAGCAACGAGCAGTGCTCCGGCGGCCAGCGCCAGCCAGAAGGTCCTGCGGCGCGGTGTCTCGAGATATGTCTTCGCGTTCATTCTGGCGGTCACCGACCCTCAGGGGCTTCCCGGTAGAAACAACCAGGATGCACAAACCGCAAAAGCCCCGAATCTCGCCACGTTTTCGGCACGGCTTAAGCCGTGCCCTGACGCCGCGCTCCAACCTCTCAAGAGCATTTTCACTGCCGGATGGGCGGCCGGAAAAATTCGCTGCCGCCTCCGGTTCGCCACTTTTGCCGAAACCAAAATCTTACGAGTTACATACGGCCAGGTCAATGGGACTGCCATATCAGGCGTTGACCATCTAAAGACATTGAGTACTAGAGATTTCCCCGTACCCGGGGGGACCCCTCCTGCCCCGGATGGAGGCAACCGCTAGGTGGTGCCTTATACCACCATGGCGCCCGGGAGTACCAGTGGGAAGCGGGGAGATGTTCGATGATCGATGCAGCCCGAGGCCCCCGGCTACACCCGCGATTAGAAATGGACGCCGCCATTTATTTTCAGCGAGTTGCGGCATTTTCTATTTTACCTCTGGTGCGAGTAGACGCGACCTCGGTCACGGTGACGAGGGAATTCTCCTTGCCATTTTCCTGGTCATTTTCGCCGTGAGAGGGCGCTGCGGAAAGCTCGAGGGCTTCTGAGCCGTTGTTTTGGATGCTCAGGAGCGGGATGGGCGCGTGAACGTCGCCGCGTGTGACGTTGACGATGACACGGTGTGTAGTGGGCGGGTCAACCCATTCGCCGTTGGCTTTCAGGCAAGAGCAGGCGCGGATGGCGCGGATGATGCTGTCGGCGGTGGCTTGGACACTCTCGGAGCGCTCTATGATGTTTTCGAGGGCGAAGCGCATGTTGCGGCTGCGCTGCTCGAAGAGGCCAAAGGCGTGGGCATGGCGGCAAATGGAGTCGTCGCTGGGAAGGTCACGTTCTGCATGCTGATCGTAGAGGGTACGCCAGTGGAGGAAAGCTTCTTCGATGGCCTCGCGTTCCGGGTGGGAGCAGACGGTGCAGAGGCGTTCGTGGCGTTCGGGATCGACGGCGGGGCGCGCGGCGGCTTTGCGCCGGGCGGTAGTGCGCTTGTTCATGTTCGTTCTCCGTTGGGGGCGAATAGCGCCCCGATTGAAGCTAGCACGAGAGGGGGTCAAGAATTATTAACGAAGCCCGTAAAAATGGTTCAGCTGAACTTCTTTTTTTGGTACAGGGTCAAATTTGGAGGTACAGGTCTGGGACAGGACGGAGGGCACGCGCGAATGAGGCGCACGTGGCAGGCTTGAGGGGCGCGGGTTAAGCCCGATCCCAGAAGGATTAGTGGTTGATGGACCTCAACCTTGGACGTAGTTCTCGGGTCGGATTCGGGGGTATACTGCATCGTACTATGTATGAGTTACTAATCACACTAGGATAATTCCTCATGCCAGGCGAACGTCTTGAGATTGGACGTCAAGGAATCGCGAAACTTATTAAAGACGGTAGTCTCTCGGTCCCTCCGAATCAGCGCGAGTACGCCTGGAAGGATGAGCATGTCACCGATCTGTATCAAGACATCGCCAAGGCCATAGGTGATGACGAGCCCGACTATTTCTTGGGATCGGTGGTGGTCGCCAAGAACGATGGCACATTGCAGGTCTTCGATGGTCAACAACGCTTGGCGACAACAGTTATCTTGATAGCTGCGATCCGAGATTATTATTTGGACAGAAATGATCAACAACGCGCGAGCATCATCGAAACTGATTATTTGATGTCACGAAATCTCAGCACGCTTGAGCCCGAGCCAAAATTGACCCTCAGCAAGACCGATCATGATTTCTATTTGAAAAGGGTACTCGACCAGGATTCGGCAGTTCGCAATGCCACGAGACCTTCATGTGAATCGCACGAAAGAATTCAGAAGGCCACAGAGATTGCTAAGCAGCATGTTCAGGCCATCGTTGCACCCTAATCCGGAGAGTGCGCGAAGCCAGCGCTTGTCAGATTGGGTGCATTTTCTTGTGGAGCGAGCCACGGTAATATCCGTTCAGGTCGCTGATGATAGAAGTGCCTATGTGGTGTTTGAGACCATGAACGATCGCGGCCTGAGGCCATCCGCAGCAGACCTTTTAAAGAATCACTTGTTTGGCCTAGCTGCCAACAGGCTGGAGGAGGCAGAAAGAATTTGGATCTCCATGACAGGTGCTTTGGACACAGTGGCGGACGCCGATGAAGACATAGTCGTGGACTATGTGCGTCATCTCTGGATTTCGCAAAAAGGTCCCACTCGCACTCGCGAGTTGTTCGATAAGATAAAACAAGAGGTAACATCGAGACAGGCCGCAATCGATTTATCAGCCCAACTCGCACAAAACGCCGTTCTCTATGCAGCATTGCTCAACCCGGCTCACGACTTCTGGAACCCATTTGCCCCAAGCGCCCGGAAACATATCGCAACACTGCAAAATCTTGGTATGAAGCAGCTTCGTCCTGTGCTTTTGGCTGGCCTAAAGAAATTCCCCGAGCCTGAAATTAGTCGTTTTTTGCTCACGTTGGCCTGCTGGGCCGTTAGGTTCTTGATTACCGGTGGTGCTGGAAGCGGTGCCCTTGAAGGCCATTACGGTCGAGGTGCACAACAGATCCATGACAACCACATTGCCAATATCGCTGCACTTGCGAGCGCTATGATTTCCATCGTTCCTCCGGACGAGGCATTTCGATCGGCATTTTCCACTGCCAGAGTTTCGAAGGCGCACCTTGCGCGTTATTACTTGAGGGCTTTGCAGTTGAAGGCCGATGGCCAAAGGTAGCGCCCTTCCGAGCTGGTAGCGGCTAATAGGGAGAGTGTTCAAAATTGGGCAGTTTCGCGGCTGGGTGTTGTCGCATTCTGCCCGAATGAAAAGGAAAGACCTCACGCCAGAACAGGTATCCTCCGTCCCTTGTCCTACATGTGGTGTCGCTGTCGGGGAGGGTTGTGTGCTGCATTCAGGTGCTCCGCGCTCAGAACCACACGTAGACAGGAAGTTTGCCGCTACTGAGGCCATCGAGAGAGAATGACTTCGCCCTGGTCATAGTAGACATATCCGCTTCTGAGTAGTCAGAACCCTTCACAAAGTTTATGGTGAACTGAAACTCCGACGCCCTGAGTCAGAAGCCGGGCAACAAGCGGATGCGGCAAATCAAGCGGACTTCTCGAGGTCCTGCTGCTCGTATGCGTAGATGCGGGAATCGCAAGTGTTGCAGCGGAAGGGCGGACGGGAGTGCGAGCGACGAGGGTAGGAAGGCAAGGAAGAACGCAGACCCAACAGCAGATCCTTCGACTGCGCCTCGCGCGTTGACTTGCCTCTAAGCGCAACCTAATATGCGCGGCGCCGAAAGTCACAAGCCGGCGAAACCCTATGTTTGTTTCTTGGCGTTGGCGCGCATCCAGGCGGTGAACGTGGCCTCGTCCATCTCCCGTGAGGCGAGGCTCAGGACGGCTTGCGCGGCGTCTTCTTCGGATGCAATGAAGCGGCAGCCGTTTAGTTCTAGAAACAGAACTCCCACCACAAAGCCGGTACGCTTGTTTCCATCTATGAATGGATGGTCGCGCACGATCCCAGCGGTGTAAGCAGCCGCCATCTGCATGATGTCCGGCTTTTCGCCATCTGCGCGAAGCTGGCGCGGCCGAGCTAGCGCCGATTCAAGTAGTCCAAGGTCGCGCATGCCCGCTGCGCCGCCCTCAAGCGCCAGCAGCCTGTAATACAGAGCAAGTGTGTCGCGCTGGTCGATCCAGCCCGGTCGCCTCACTTCGCCAGCACGTGCAGTGTGTTGCGGTAACGGCGAACGATGTCCTCCGCCTTCTCCATTTTTTTATCAAAAGCCGGATCGTAAGCCGTCAGTTGATACGCTCCTTCCGACAACACAGCAATGAGATTTTCAGAGGCGGGCGCTTTTCTACGGCCTCGAATGGAGTTAGACTTGCGCCAGACTGTCCCCCCTAGGCTAGGATCGCCGGAGGTGGCCATGCACGCACGCGTCACGCAGTTCAGCGTCCCTTCCGAACAATTGAATGACTTCATCGACTCGCTTAATTCCGCGATTCCGCTGATGCGCCAGCGGAAAGGATTTCAGGCCCTGCTGGTGTTGCGCGTCGAGAATTCGGACCCGCCGGATGTGCGAGTGATGACGATCTGGGAAACGCAGCAAGCGTTGCACGAGAGCGAGAACAACATTTATTTCTACCAGGCACTCGCGCGTGCCTTGGCTTTTGCGAAAGGGTTCCCCGTCATTCGTGAGGAAGAAGTGGTGCTGCACGATTTTCCAAAGGTCGCCGCCGCAGCTTCGGCCGCGTCTTCCTGAACCACTCGCGCACAAGGATCCGCGCATGAGCGCGGGTTCAGCTATGGCGAAGTTAGAACCCCGCCGTACAAAGATTGGTGCGCGTCCGCTGCGGATTCAAGCAGTCTTCTCGGCGCCCTGCTGCTCGTACCCGTAAATGCGGGAATCGCAAGCATTGCAGCGGAAGGGGCGGACGGGGGTGAGGCGGCAGGCAATCTGCTCGGCGATGCCGCGGCGCCTGGAGCGATGAATGTCCCTGCTGCCGCAGATGGGACACTTGTGAGAGCGAATTTGATAAACCAGCTTCATAAAGCAACCAGGGGAGGCTTGCTCGGTCCGCGCGCTGGTGGAATCAAGAGTAGTCCGCACCATACGCCGGCGTCAAGAGTATCCGGAAATGGCCCCCCTGCACTGGACCCTTGGCGGGCGTGCCCTCCTACGTCGAGGCTGCAGCGGGCAGTTGGCGGGTAGGCCCGCGGGACTACGGCTACGAAGCAAGCTCCCGCGGGCCCCCCACAGCGAGCTCAGAGCAAGTTGCGCTCGTGAGGACAACTTTCGTAAGGCCGAGAACCAAGACAAGAATGCCGGGCTGTTCTGCAGGCCATCGCTACAGAACCAAATGAGCCAGGACCACACGAGATACCCCCTTGGCCCGCTCGACGTACGACGCGAGTCACGATTAAAGAATTAACTGTTCAACGGCCGAGGTTCTTGAGGATGTGGAAGAGCGAGCCGGAGATGGTGGCGAGCGTTAGAACGGCGACTATGCCGACGAGGACGTCTGTGTCCATTGCGAGTCTCCGGTCTGTTTGATGCGGCGAAAGAGGGGTGGGTTACAAGCGGTCTTATAAAAACAGGGCGAGGAGGCATTCACCTCAGAGGCGCAGGGCATTGCACCATGGGGTGCAGGGCGGAGGCGCGAGCGCAGAACTTTTACGCGAGGGCTTGGCGGAGATCGTCGATTAGGTCGGCGGGATCTTCTAGGCCGATAGAGACGCGCACGGTGCCGGGCTCGACGGAGGCGGCGCGCAGCTCGGCGAGTGACATGTGGTAGTGCGAGGTGTAGGCGGGGAGCACGACCAGGGATTCGACGCCGCCGAGCGAGGCGGCGAGCAGGAAGATGCGCACGCGGTCGCAGACGCGGTGCGCGGCGGGGAGGCCGCCCTTCATGTCGAAGGCCAGCATGGCGCCGAAGCCTTTCATCTGGCGTTTTGCGAGCGCGTGATCGGGATGTGACGCAAGGCCGGGATAGTGGACGCGCGCGACCTTCGGATGTTTTTCCAAATATTTTGCGATGACCATGGCGTTCTGGCATTGGCGTTGGACGCGGACTTCGAGCGTCTTCATGCCGCGGATAAGCAGGTAGGCGGCTTCGGGATCCATCGAGCCGCCCATGTAGATGATGTTGTCGCGCACTTTGTTGATGAAGGCGCGGCTGCCGGCGGCGGCGCCGGCGATCAGGTCGGAGTGGCCGGAAAGATATTTTGTCGCGCTGTGGAGGACCACGTCGAAGCCCATCTCGATGGGCTTTTGCAGGACGGGGCTGGCGAAAGTGTTGTCAATCAGGGAGACCAGATCCCACTCTTTTGCGAATGAGATGGCCTTGCGGAGATCCACGAGGCGGAGCGTGGGATTTGTGGGCGTCTCGATGTAGAGCGCTTTGGTGCGCGGGTTGACGAGATGCTCGATGCCCGCGAGATCGAAGTCCACGTGTCGGACGACGATTCCGAAACGCGGGAAGACGTCGCGCATCAGACGGTAAGTGCCGCCGTAAACCTGGCGTGTGGCGATCACTTCATCGCCAGCTTTCAGGACCACGAAGAGCGCGTTGGAAATCGCGGCCATGCCGGAGGCGGTGACGATAGCGGCTTCGGCTCCTTCGAGGGCCGCCAGCTTGGTCTCGGCGATCGTGTGCGTGGGATTGCCGTAGCGCGTGTAAATGTAGGCGGAGCATTTCCCTTCGGCCCAGCGCTTCATTTCTTCGGTGCTCGAGAAAGTGAAGTTGGCGGTGCGCGAGACGTCGACTCCCACGGGGCCGGCAATGTGGAATTTATCTTGGCCCGCGTGGATGGCGAGAGTTGAGTCGCCTGCGCGGCGCTTTTTTTGCGGTTTTTTCATGGTTGGAAGCTTGGCGCATCCTGCGGGCGAACCGCAAGCGCCAAATTGGCCAACGGCGGGAAAGGAATTCATCGCTTCGATGAGGCCGCTTCATCTGAGGGCGGATATTGGAAAATGGAAAAGGGAAAATGGAAAGACAAAGGTGAATTAGAATGCGGCGGGGGCGAGTGGACGATGATGATTGAGCCGATTGAACTGGTGGGGGCGGCGTGGACGGCGTTCGCTGCCTACTGGCTGGTGGAAGGCGTGAAGGCCAGGCGGGCGGAGACGCGGGAGAGCGCGAGCGAGAGACTGGCGCACGTGCTGCTGATGGGCACGGCATTTTATTTGGTGGCATTCTCCGATCCGCGGCTGGGGAAATTGAACGAGCGGTTCATGGGCGAGCCGCAGTGGGTGATGGACATGGGCGTGGCGCTGACGTTTGCGGGAGTGGGGTTTGCGATCTGGGCGCGACATCATATTGGGAAATATTGGAGCGCGAGAGTGTCGATTGTGATCGAGCACAGGCTGATCCGTACGGGACCGTATGCTCGTATCAGGCACCCGATTTACACTGGGATCCTTGTGTCACTGGCGGGTACGGCGCTGGTGGTGGGGGAGTACCGGGCGCTGGTTGGGCTCGCCATTGCGCTGTTTGGTTTTGCAACCAAGGCGAGGAAAGAGGAAGCGTATCTGGCGGCGCGATTTGGGAGGGAGTTTGAGCAACACCGGCGGAGGACGGGGTTTTTGCTGCCGAAAGTGTTCTGATTTTACAGGACTTAGGGGATTTCGGGTTCGCCTTCTATTCTCTATTGGCTTCCTCGATGCCGGCGATGTAATTGAGATGGACGCCCGGCCCAAGTATGCAAGGATAGTAAGACGGGCCGAGACTGCGCTTTGCGCGGCGCTGAGATTAGAAGGGGACAAGCGATGAGGAAAACTATTGGACTGCTGCTGATCCTGGGCGTGTCCACGCTGGGCCTTTCGGGGTGCTTGTTCCGCCGGGTCGCCGGCCCGTGCTACGGGGTTGGGTGCCCCGCGTTCTCATCGAGTGGCGCACAGAAGACGGCTGTGGTGCCGCAGCCCGCGGGCGGAGATGCGGAGACGCAAAAGAGCGCGGCGGCTGCTCCACCATCTCAAACTTCGGCAGAATCTTCGCAGGCGACGCCTCCTCAGGCGGACGCGAGCCAGGGTGACGCGGCGCAGGCGAAGCCGGGAAGGTTTACACGGATGCTGACGGCGCTGCACCTGCACTCGAAGTCCTGATTACCGCTGAAATCTGAATCTCAAATTTCAAATCTGACATTTCAGAACAACCCAACTCACAAGTGCCAGGGGGGAGCTCGCCAAACCTCAGGGGCTGAAGCCCACTATCTCTCCCGCATTTTTCGGCACGGCTAATGCCGTGCCCTGACGAGAGCTATTTGCGAGATTGAATTTCAGCCCCTAAATTTCAAATCTCAAACCCGAGATTTCAAAGCTCACAACCTAAAACTTTCATGGGCGCTACGCGGAGGCGGCTTCTTCCTCTTCGCCGTGATGCGGCTTGTGCGCAGCGATCACTTTTTCGGCAATTTCGGCGGGGACGAAATCGTAATGTGAGAATTCCATGGAGTAGCTGCCGCGCCCCTGGGTCATGGAAATTAATTCGTTGGCGTAGCTCAGCATTTCGGCAAGCGGGACCAGCGCCTTGACGATGACGTTGCCGGCGCGCGTCTCGCTGCCGCTGATTTTTCCACGGCGGCCGCTGAGATGGCCCATCAGGTCGCCGGAATATTGTTCGGGGGCATAAACCTCGACCTGCATGATGGGCTCGAGCAGCGCAGGGCGCGCCTGCTTCATGGCTTCTTTGAACGCGAGCGAGCCGGCAATTTTGAAGGCCATGTCGCTCGAGTCCACGTCGTGATATTTGCCGTCGTACAGGCTGGCGCGAAAATCGGTGACCGGGAAACCCGCAAGGAAACCGCGCTCGGCGGAATCGCGCAGGCCTTTTTCGACCGAGGGAATCCAGTTCTTGGGAATCGCGCCGCCGAAAATATCGTCCACGAATTCGATGCCTTTGCCGCGGGGGAGCGGCTCCATTTTGATGCGGCAGACGCCGAACTGGCCGTGGCCGCCGGTCTGTTTTTTGTGCTTGCCTTCGGCGTCGGCTTTGCCGCGAATCGTTTCGCGGTAAGGAACTTTCGGCGGATGCAATTTCATCTCGACGTGGTAGCGCTTGCGGAGTTTGGCGACGACGACTTCGATGTGCTGCTGGCCCGCGCCGGAGAGCAGGAATTCTTTGGTTTGCGGATCGCGGCTGAAGCGCAGGGCGAGATCCTCTTCGAGGATGCGGTGGATGGCCTGGCCGATTTTGTCTTCATCGGCGCGCGTTTTGGGCTCGACGGCAAAGGTGATGGAGGGTTCGGGGATGCGCGCGGGCGGATAAAAGATCGTGCCGTTCTTGTCGCCGAGCGTTTCGCCGGTGGTGGTGTCTTTCAATTTTGCGACCGTGCCGATGTCGCCGGCGTGCAAGTCGGCGACGGCGGTGGCTGTCTTTCCCTGCATGGCGGAGATGTGCTGCAGGCGCTCCTGCGTATTGCGATTGTAGTTGTTGATGGTGGCGTCGTTTTTCAGCACGCCGGACATTACTTTGAAATAAGTGATGCGGCCGGCGAAAGGATCGGCGAGCGTCTTGAAGACGTACATGGAGAGCGGCTCGGAGCCTGCGATTTTGCGCTCGACGGTGTCGCCTTTTTGGTCGGGCGTCTTGTGGCCGGTGGCTTTTCCGCGCGCGGCGGGCGAGGGGAAAATTTCGACGAGGAAATTGAGGATGGCGTCGGGGCCGATATTGTGGAGCGCGGAGCTGAGCATGACGGGGAAAATACGCTTCGCGAGCACGGCTTCGCGCAGGCCTTTTTTTAAATCTTCGACAGGCAGCGTGCCCTCGTCGAAAAATTCCTGCATTAAAGCGTCGTCGCCTTCGGCAACCATTTCGACGAGCGCTTCGTGCGCGGCTTTGGCTTCTTCGGCGAGGTCGGTCGGGATTTCTTCAATTCTTCCTTTGCCGTCGCCATCGCACGTGTAGAGGAGCGCTTTCATTCCGATCAGGTCCACGACGCCTTTGAAACTTTTTTCCTGGCCGATGGGCAGCTGGATGGGAACGACTCCGCGGCCGAAGACTTTTTGCAGCGAATCGAGGGTGCGCTCGAAGCTGGCGAGCTCGCGGTCCATCCAGTTGATGACGAAGGCCCGCGGCTGGTCGTACTCAGTGGCGTAGTCCCAAACTTTTTCGGTGACTACCTGAACGCCAGCGGCCGCGTCCACGAGAATCAGCGAAGCGTCGGCCGCGATGAGCGAAGACTTCGTTTCATTGATGAAGGTGGAGTAGCCAGGGGTATCGAGGAGATTGATTTTGGTTTTTTCTGCCTGGCCGGCGGCTTGCCATTCGACGAAGGCGAGGCCGGTGTTGATTGAAATTTTTCTCGCGATTTCTTCTTCGTCCCAGTCGGTGACGGTCGAACCGTCGCTGACTTTACCCAGGCGCGGCGTGACGCCCGCGGTGAAGAGCAACGACGACACGAGCTGGGTCTTCCCCGTGTCGCCGTGGCCTACAATGCCCACGTTGCGTATCCATTCGGTGTTGTAGGATTTCATGAGTCACCTCGGTGGAATTTGGAAAGTGGAAAACCGAAAAGCAAAAATGGAAAGGCGAAACCTGAAAATCAGAATTAGCGGTGGTGCGAATAGGCATTTCGCGGAGAGAAAATTCGGAGCGCAAATTCGAGCTATGCAATGGAGCAAACATCACGAGGCCGCCCCCGGCGGTTGCGCGTGACCCTGCGGAATGGGGATGCTAGCACAGGGATTGGATTTGATTCAACAGAGGAGCGAGGTTCATAGAGGGTCAATCTCCGATCATCCGACGCCGGCAACGTGAATCGCGAGTTTCAGTTGAGGAGTCTAATTCACTATGCGTGTGCGAAAAGTCTTAATCGGTTTCATCGCAGTTTTTCAGTCCGTTCTTTTTTTGACGCATTATCTCCTTTATGAGACGTGGACGTTTTCGCCCGTAGGGAGCGACACGTCCGGGGCGCTCTGGATCAAACTGGTGCTTGGCTTTTTGTCGGTGAGCTTTGTCGCCGCTTCGCTGCTCGCATTTCGCTATACGAATGCTGCTTTGCGCGCGCTATACAAGGCTGCTGCGGTTTGGGTGGGTCTGCTGACCTTCCTCTTCGCCGGCGCGGTTTCCTCCTGGATTATTTTCGGAGTTGCGCGGCTAGCGGGGGTGGACGTGAACTTCCACCGGACCGTCGAATTGCTGTTCGGTGCTGCACTAGCGGCCGGACTCTACGGGGTGTTCAACGCAAGCTGGACGCGAGTCACGCGAACGACTGTGCGACTCGCGAACTTGCCGGCAGCGTGGCGAGGGCGAAGAGCGGCGCTGATCAGTGATCTGCACCTTGGGCACGTGCGAAACGGCAGTTTTTTGCGGCGCATGGTTGCGAAGATTTTGAAGGAACAGCCCGACGTGGTTTTTATTGCTGGAGACTTGTATGACGGCACGGCCATCGATGCGCGGCGAGCAGCGGAGCCATTGAACGATCTCATAGCGCCACACGGTGTGTACTTCGTCGCGGGAAATCATGAGCAATTTGGGGACGACAGCAAATATCTGCATGCCATTGCGGCGGCCGGAGTCCGCGTGCTCAGCAATGAGAAGGTGGAAGTGGACGGTTTGCAGATTGTTGGAGTACCGTACCGGCACGCGACGCACGATGGCCACTTTGCGTCTGTGCTACACGGCATCCGTTTGGATCGCGATCGCTCGAGCATTCTTTTGACGCATGCGCCCGACCATCCGGAGGTCGCGGAGGCCGCCGGCGTTTCCCTGCAGGTATCCGGGCATACGCACCTTGGGCAGTTCATACCTTGGAGTTGGATTGCCCGGCGAATTTACCGGCAGTTTGTTTATGGCTTAAGCCGGATCGGGAAGATGCAGGTTTTCACTTCGAGCGGAGCAGGAACGTGGGGACCGCCGTTGCGGCTCGGATCGAATCCCGAAATTGTAGTGCTTCAATTTGAGTAGGGTTTACCAGCGCTAAATTCAATTCAGAACTTGCGATGAGGCGAGAACGCCTCACGCCAACAAATTCTCGATCTTCACCGGCAGTTCCCGCACACGAACACCGGTCGCGTGGTGCACCGCATCCGTGATGGCTGCGGCGATCCCGGCTAGGCCGATCTCTCCAATACCGCGCGCCCCGAGCTCGTTGATTTCTTTGTCAGGGAAGTCGAGAAAATGCACTTCTATCGGCGGCGCGTCGGCGTTCACTGTCATCACGTAATCCGCCAGATTACTGTTGATGGGCGCACCGTTCTGCGGATCGTAGGTGGTTTCTTCGAACAGCGCCATTCCGATGCCCATCACCACTCCCCCCTGGATCTGGTTGCGGCCGGTAAGAGGATTTAAGATTCGGCCTGCGTCCATCACCGTCACGACGCGGCTGACGCGCAGGCGCGCGGTCTCCGGCTGCCACGTGACTTCCGCAAAGTGGCACCCGAAGGAGTGCATGGAGACTTTCGGGTTGGGGATAAAAGTCGTCTGTTCACCCCTGCCGCTGCCTGTGACCAGGCGTGCGTTCGCCCCCCGGAGCACGTCCCCGAACGGAATACCTTGTGCAGGGCCTTCAGCCTTTACGAAAACGCGCCCGCCTTCCAGCGCAAGATCGCCCGGCTTGTGCCCCAAAAACGGCGAGCCGGGAGTTGTAACAGCGATGAGCAGCAGCGATGTGATCGCTTGGTCCGCGGCGCCGAACACAGCCGGGATCACGGAACTCGTAGCCAACGACCCGCCTGAGATCGGACCATCTGGTAGCGCGCTGTCCCCCAGCTCAACATCGATCTTGTCCAGCGGCACACCGGTCTTCTGCGACGCAAGCTGCGCCAGGATCGTATACGTGCCGGTTCCAATGTCCTGCGTTGCGCACGCAACGCGAACCGTTCCATCATCGCGGAGTTGGAGATTGGCTTCGGCGGCAAATGCTCCGGCGATCCATGCGGCGCCGGACATTCCCCAACCCAAGGTTAAGCCATCGCGTTTCATAGCGCCGACCGCCGGATCGCGCTTCGACCAGCCAAATTTCTCGGCACCAAGATTCAAGCACTCCACATAGTGTCGGGACGAGAACGGTATCTTCAGCGCCTCGTCGAGCTTCGGCTCGTTGAGAATGCGGAACTGCACGGGATCCATCTTGAGCCGCTCGGCCATCTCATTCATTGCCGATTCGGTTGCATAAAGTCCGGGGACAGCTCCGGGACCGCGCATGTCGGCCGTTGCGCCGATATTACGTCTCGCGCGGCCGAAGCTCACGCGCAAATTGGGAACACTATAATGGTAATCCGTGGCTTCGCCGCAGTTTTCGTGATACGCGTCGGCCATCGACATGTGGTAGACGTAATCGTGCTGCAGCGACACGAGCTTGCCGTCGCGCGTCGCGCCGAGGCGAACCCGCTGCTGAGTGCGCGCCCGATGCCCGACGGACTGGAACATCATTTTGCGGCTAACGACCAGCTTCACCGGCTTGTCTAACTGGCGTGCTGCAGCGGCAGCAAGCGGGACATGCGACCAAGGATAGAGTTTGCCTCCGAATCCCGAACCCAGGAACTTCGAAATAACGCGAACGTTCTCGTTGGGCAAACCGAACATCTGCGCCAGCACGCTGCGCAGATTCACAACCCCCTGCGTCGAGTCATACAGTGTCAGCATGAGACCGTCCCACACCGCCACGGTCGAGTGCAGCTCGAGAGGATTGTGAGTTTCGGCGGGAGTGACGTACGTTTCGTCCAGTTTAACGGCCACAGTATCGAACGCAGCCGCGGCGTCGCCGCGGTGGCTTTGCAATCGCTCCATCGGCCCGTAAGCAGTCAAAACCACATCAGGATCATTGCCTGCTTCCAAGTGGGACTCAACATTGGGCCTTTCTTTGGAGTAGGTCGCTCGCACGGCATCGGCGGCAGCTTTGGCGGCTTCGAACGTGTCCGCAACGGCCAGAGCGATGTACTGTCCCCAGTAACGGATTGTGTCATCCTCGAACGGCGGCCGCCGCTCTAGGCACATGCGGTCGAAACCAGGCGCGGGAGTGGAGCGGAAGATACTCCCAACGTTCCCGCGATGAAGTACCGCGCGTACGCCCGGCATCTTCTCAGCCGCCGCGGTATCCAGCGTAAGCAATTTCCCATTCGCGATCGTCGCTTCTACAGGAACGGCGTAAAGCATCCCGGGGAACTGGAAATCAGAGGCGTACTTTGCCAGTCCGGTAACTTTGCGCGGACCGTCTATGCGGAGGGTGTCGCGTGCGATGGGAGAAGAACTTGCCGGGGATTGCTGTGATGTCGTCACGGTTGCTCCTCAGAAATCAAGCTGTGGTGGCCATGCGCAGGGAGTGCATCACGCAGCGTTTGGCCAGTTCGATTTTGAATTTGTTTTCCGACTGCGGCTTCGCATGTCGCAGCGCCGCTTCGGCGGCTTCACGGAACGTCCCTTCGTTTGCGGGTTTGCCGGTCAGTGCAGCTTCGGCTTCGGACGAGCGCCACGGTTTGGTTCCTACGCCACCAAGCGCAATGCGGGCTCGCGTAATCTTGCCGCTTCCCATCGTGACCACCACTGCTGCCGATGCCAGCGCAAATTCGTACGACGCCCTGTCGCGCAGCTTCAGGTACACCTGCTTGCTCCCGGCGATCGGCGGCGGGAGCGTGACGTGCGTAATGAGGTCGCCCGGTTCGAGCACTGTTTCGCGGTTTGGTGTGCTGCCGGGCAGAAGATAAAAGTCGCCGAAGGGGATCGCGCGTGAACCCTTTGGTCCCTGTACGTGGATCGTTGCCTCCAATGCTGCCATCGCCACGCACATGTCCGACGGGTTAGTGGCGATGCAATGTTCGCTTGTGCCCAGGACGGCGAGCGTGCGGTTGCTGCCCGTGATGGCGGGGCAGCCGGTTCCGGGCTCGCGCTTGTTGCAGGGCATCGCGGTGTCGCGGAAGTACATGCACCGCGTTCGCTGGAGCAGGTTGCCAGCAGTCGTCGCCATATTGCGAAGCTGTGCCGATGCCCCGGCGAGAAGGGACTGCGAGAGCACTGCATAATCTCGTTGTACCGTCGGATGGTGGGCCAGATCTGAATTTCGAACGGTGGCGCCAATCTTCAGCCCGCCGTCGGGCGTTGCCTCGACTTTGTCGAGCGGCAAACGGTTGATGTCGATCAGCCGCGCGGGGGTTTCGACGTTCAGCTTCATCAGATCGACCAGCGTCGTGCCGCCGGCGATGAACCGCACATCCGCGCCTTGCTGCGCAGTTTTCGCCTTTGCGGCGGCCGCAACCGCCGCCGCGGGATCTGCGGGCCGAATGAATTCGAAGGTGTGCATGGGGATCGCTCCTGCTCGCAGCTAATTGTTTTTGCGGACTTGTTGGATCGCGGCCACGATATGGGCGTAGGCCCCGCAGCGGCAGATGTTGCCGCTCATCAGTTCCTTCACGGCCGCGTCGTCGGGACCGCACGGTTCCTTGAGCAACGCAACGGCCGACATGATCTGGCCTGACGTGCAATATCCGCACTGGTACCCGTCGTGGGCAACGAACGCAGCCTGCATAGGATGCAATGCGTCGGGCGTGCCGAGGCCCTCGATGGTGGTGATCTCTTCCCCGTCGTGCATCACCGCCAGGCTAAGGCATGAATTCACGCGCCTGCCGTTCACATGCACGGTACATGCGCCGCATTGCCCGTGGTCGCAGCCCTTCTTCGTTCCGGTCAGTGCAACGGTCTCACGGAGGCAATCCAGCAGTGTCGTCCGAGGGTCCACGCGAAGTTTGTGCTCCTTGCCGTTGATGCGCAGCGTGATCGGGACCGCGCCCTCGATGTTCGGCCCGCCCGCGCTTGCTGCGGCCGAGTCGCTGCTCCCCGCAGCGCTGTTCGCGTGCGCCGGTACGCACGCCGCAACGATTGTTGCTGCAGCAGTACTTCCCGTGGTTAAAAGGAATGCCCGGCGTGTGGGATTTGACGGGCCCGCTTGTGGATCGTCGTCTCGCATAGGGCCTCCGTGCGGGGGAGGAGGTTAACGCAGCAACGCGCAACTGTCCACCCTGTCCTGTGGAAAATGAAGGCTGGCAAAACGGTGTGGTAGGCAGCAAGAAACTTCAGCGGACGAGTGACGGGCCACTCGGAAGTAATCGACGGCCCCGATTAACACGGTAGGCGGACACT
>Ga0307473_10000089_pt1 | contig 17497 bp, 18 predicted proteins | sample atmos_gasesAM5C__FD_203744 | JGI IMG/M metagenome (GOLD analysis project Ga0307473, IMG submission 203744) | Hardwood forest soil microbial communities from Morgan-Monroe State Forest, Indiana, United States - atmos_gasesAM5C_515 | ecosystem: Environmental > Terrestrial > Soil > Temperate...
CTTGCGTGAGCAACCCCCTATTCATAATTGCAGTGGAAAAGCAGCCCGCATATATAAATTTTTTCAAATTATATAATATTTATAAATTATAAGCGAAATTTATATAACATATCCCATATCAAAGCACATCAAGTACATCCGGCACATGCTGGGGGGTAAACACGATGCCAAAGCGGAGTTGGGGGGATGAATTTGCGAGCGAACTCATCCGGGAAGAATTCGTTCTGGATGACGACGAGGAAGCCGAAGAGGATCGCCTTGATGTCGACGGCGAGCTTCGCGGCTTCGAGCTGGGCGACGAACTTGCCAGCGAAGAACGACTGATGGCAAAAGAGGATGACGGTGATGAATAGGTTCATTGAGGATGTCGACGAACTCCGCGAGTTCGTCCGACTCAGCATTGAACACCAGTCATTTCTCGAGAGCGTCTGGAAACGGGCACGAGCGCGATGAGAGCGCGGATTGGCGCACCACGGTGCGTCTGCGGCATGGCCATGAACAATTCGGAACACCCGTTCCTGTGCAAGGCATGCATCACCGCACTCAACGATTGACAGTCTTCACTCACTGATTGACGGGTCCGCCGGTTCCTCCGTGGACCGGCGGATTCTTTTTTTCATACCGCACGTGCGGCTCTTTCAAACGGAATCGGGGGGTTCCGCTATGGGATATCACTACGCAAAAACGCGAAGCTACGTCACGGTGCGCGATTGGGCATCGGGAATGTTGTTTGTGGGACTGATTCTTGCGGCAGCCGTCATTTCGATGGCAGCCATGGCGCCGACGGCGCTGCTCACGCAGGTGAGCGCAGGCGTCCTCGTGCTCTACGTCGCCGTGTGCACGTACGTGCTCGGCAGCAACAGGTTCCTGAAGTAATCGCGACGGAAAAAGAAAGGTGGGTTCTTGTAATGTGTGTTCTCGTTGAGTGTTGGTGAGTGCCGTTCCCAAGCAGGTTTGACGTTTCGTTGCTAACGACTAAGTAAACGACGCTACAAAACTGCCGGGGAGCTCAACGACGTGAGACTCAACGACGCGACCAACGACCATACCTGATGCTTTAGTAAAGCTTGAATCACAACGCTTTTAAATCTCGCTTCGTCAATCACCCTCATGTCCAAGCAGGAAACCAAGACGGAGCCGTACAAGAACGTCCAGACGCTCTCGGGCGAGACGTGCCCGGTGTGCGCGAAGAAGACGCTCACGATGACGGAAGCCGAAACGGAAGTGCCGTACTTCGGCAAGCTCTTCCTCTTCTCGATGAACTGTTCAAGCTGCGGGTTCCACAAGGCAGACGTCGAAGCCGCGGAACAAAAAGAGCCGGTCAAGTGGACGTTTGAAATCGAATCCAAGGATGACTTGGGCGTCCGCATCGTGAAATCGGGAGAAGCCACGCTCAAGATTCCGCACGTCGGCTCGATTGAGCCCGGTCCCGCTTCTGAAGGGTATGTCACGAACGTCGAAGGCATCATCACGCGCATCAAGGAACAGGTGGAGCACTTGCGCGACTCCGCCGAAGACGAGGACGACAAGACCAAGGCGAAGAATCTGTTGAAGAAAATCATGCGCATCCTCTGGGGCGAGGAAAAAATCAAGCTCGTGCTCGAGGACCCGTCAGGGAACTCGGCAATCATTTCCGACAAGGCGGCAAAGGCGAAACTATGAAGGTCACCATTCCCGAATCAAAAATCAAGCCGTTGCTCAAGCTCGCGCCTGAACAACTCGACTTGCGCACGCTCGACACGAATCTCGTTCTCAATTTCTTGGATGAACAAATCAAGCTGCGCGACCTGCCGATTGAGGCGCATCTGAAGAAAGCGTTCAAGCGCTAAGCATTCTGCAAGAGCTGTCCCTTGAGCAGGATTTGCTCGTTGATGTTTGACTTGTACTCTCCGTCTTCGCTGAACCGCACCGGCAGCGCCTTGGGAAACACCGGGACAACGTTGAACTCCATCGCCTGCGCGACGCGCTTGAGATAGCTCAACCCCTCTTCCTTGCGGACCTGAACGGGTTTCAGGCACTCGTCAACCTTCTTCATGAGCGCATCCACCACGAAGCGCCGGTTGGCGTCCAGCAACGTGCAGAACCCTTCATTGCTGACGAGCTGGCAGGAGAATTGCTTGCGATACTGGCCCAGCGCGCGTGCGGCGCTGTCGCGCTCGATGAGGACGCCATCCATGTTTCCCTCGTACAGGTTGCCCTTGAACATGCTGAACCGGTGATGGATTTCCTTGACACACTGGTCGACGCCCGTGAGCTTCAAGAGCACCTGGTGATAGTTGTGCACCTTGCCGGTCTCGAGCGTTTCGTCAAGACCGCTCTTCAGGTAGCTTCGGACGCGTTCAAAATACTGGCCGTGCTCGTCAAACGGGTGCTGGGTGATGTGCATGAGTTCCCACACCGCGTGCGCGCGGAAGAAGCCCCGGCGTATCTTGATGCGGTCCGCAGGAGACGCCTTGTCGCTGAGATGCTCCATCGCGATGGAGTAACTGCCGATTTGTTCGATGGCCGTGATGTAGTCGATGCCTGGGAGCTCGGCACCGTGGCTGTAATCATAGCGGAAATGCTGCGCGGTTTCGAGAATGAATGCCTTTTCGGAATCGTTGAAGTCCAGTTCAAGCGCGGTCAGAATGTGTTCAAGCCGTTCGGGAACGGGATTGTGATTGGGTTCCCCGCACTGATGTTCATTTTCTGTATGCATCCCCACTCACCGTTTTGGAGAAACGGGCTGATTCATATAAACCTTTGCGCGGAAGGAGACACCGCTGTGCTGCACCACTTCGCCGAATATGACTTTATTGTGACACATCTGTCTTGTGCAGCGCACGAGTAGATATAAACCGTCGAAGTATATACTGGAGTATAGGAAATAATCGTCATAGGAGGGTTTATGGCAGAGAAGCAGAGCAAGGACGAACAGGTTGGTTTTCACAAGGGCGCACTCACGACGCTCGCGAAAGAGCGCCAGGAACTCATCAGGATTCTCGGCGTCGTTGAACAGCTGATGCAGATGCACATCAAGTCATTGAAGGACTTGGGCATTGACCTGGAAGCGCAGGCCAAGAAGGATAAACCGAAGCTCGAAGAGCAGTTGAAAAAGTAAATGTACAACAGCTACGTGGGGGGAAGCTATGTCACGGCGAGCCCTCTTGAACTCGCGGTACGCAACTATACGGTGACTGCGTCTCGCGAGAACAGGATTGAGCGCGTGTACCGCACTACGAACTTCTACGCTACGAACGCGACAAAACTTCCGGAGAACGGAGATGCAACGAGCAACGACGCGGTGCACGACGCACGCGTCTACCATCTACAGCCAACGGATTTCTTAACGGGCGTTGCAACAAAGACCGTCACGAACGCAGAGGAAGTCATGCCCTTGGTGCAGGAAGCGTTCACCGCAACGACCAGTCTTGCATTTCCGAAAGACATCGCAGTCCATCTCTGCACACCCGTGCAGCTCGCACAGCACTTCGGCCCGGGCTATGATGAATCCATCCAGGGCTTTTGCCGCAACCGGCACGGACGAGGCGTTTCAGAGATTTTCGTGAAGCGCGGTCCGCTCGCGGAAGTCATGCTCACGCTCGGCCACGAAATCGGGCACGCGCTCACGCACACGCTTAACGATGCGCGCGACGAGGAAGCAAAGGCGTTCGCGTTCTCGCTCGCGTGGATGGAGACGATTTGCGAGCAGAACATCGGCGGCTTGCGCGTCGCAATCGCCCCGAACCCGGCGCACAACGGCCTGCACAACGTCGCGTTCAACTTCGTCGCAGAACTCGCAAGGCAAGGACAGCACGCAATGAGAACATTCCTCGAGCTCGGCAAGGGACTGCTGAGCATCACGAAGCAACTTGAACAAATCAATCGGTGAGACTATGGCAAAGAAAGACAAGAAGGAAGAACCCAAGGACGTGTATGCTGCAAAGGGAGAGAAGCAGGCAGCGCCCGCTCCTGATCCCTTGGCACAACTGCCTCCTGAAGTGCAGGAGAAGCTCAAGAAAATCAAGGAAAAGCTCGATTCGTTCCAGAAAAAGATTCTCGAGAAGTTCGACAAGTACATCGTCGGCATTGGTCTCCTGCCTCCGCCGCAGCCGCCCGCAGGCGGACTGCCTCCGGAAGTGCAGGCAGAGCAACTGAAGCGCTTCGAGGACCTGAAGGACAAAATCCAGGTGCTCGTGCTTGTCGATGACTCCGACAGCCAAAAGATGAGCAAGCAGGAACTCAAGGACAAGCTGACGTTCATTGTTGAGAAAGACGCGAAAGAAACGGACGCGCAGCTCGTGCCGCAAGTGTTGATTCTTTCCGAAATCTGGCAGAACTGCTATGACGGAAAATACGACGCGACCGGCATGATTGCGATGTGCGCACCCGTGTTTGACCGCGGCATGCTCGGCGCCATCAAGATTGCCGAAGTGCACAAGCAGATGGTTCTGAAGAAGTTCGAGAAGTACGTCGTTGCGTATGTTTTGGCGGGCTCGATGGTGACGGGCAAGGCGACGCCTGCGTCAGACATCGACGTGTGGATTGTCGTGGACGACACCGACGTCAAGAAAATGACGCGCGCCGAGCTGAAGGACAAGCTTCGCGCCATCATCATCGGCATGGGCATGGACGCCGGCGACATGACCGGCATCAAGAACAAAATCAACATCCAGATTTACATCCTCACGGACTTCTGGGAAGGACTGCGCGACGCAAACGCGGTGTACTTCACGCTCTTGCGTGACGGCGTGCCGTTCTTCGACCGCGGCATCTTCATGCCGTGGAAGCAACTGCTCAAGATGGGACGTATCAAGCCGTCTTCGGAAGCGATTGACATGTACATGAGCTCCGGCGAGCAGGCCTTGGAGCGCGTCAAGTTCAGGCTTCGAGAGATTGGCGTTGAGGACTTCTTTTGGTCCATTCTGACGCCCTCGCAGGCAGCGCTGATGCTGTACGGCGTTCCGCCGCCGGCACCCAAGGAAACGCCCGGCGTGCTGCGCGAGATTTTCGTGCGCAAGGAAAAGCTGCTCGATGACAAGGACGTTGACACGTTGCAGCACGTGCTTGATGTCAGAAAGGCAATCGAGCACGGCGAAAAGAAGGACATGACCGGCAAGGAGATTGACGATTTGTACGACATGTCCGACAAGTACCTGAAACGCATCAAGCGGCTGTTCACGCAAATCGAGACCATCAAGGAAAAGGAAATGATGCTCAAGACGTACGACCACATCACATCTGTTGTGCGAGACATTCTCCGTCTTGAAGGCGTTGAGAAGACGAAGGACGACGAGCTCTTGAAACGATTCGAGGGCGAACTCGTGCACTCCGGAAAGCTGCCGGCAACGATGCATCGGTCTCTCGATACGATTGCGAAAGCCAAGAAGGACTATGACGCGGGCAAGCTGACAAAAACCGAAATCGACCAGGTCCGCAAGGAATCCGCGGAACTCGTGCGGCAGCTCGTCGAATATTTGCAGCGCAAGCGCGGCCGCGAGCTCGAGAAGGCACGCATCCGCGTCAAGTACGGGCAGAAGTTCGGCGAAGCACTGCTGCTCGGCGCGGAAGCGTTCATCACGCATGACGTTGACGCCGAGCACAAGAAAGTCTCGCGGGCAAAGATTAATAATGACGGGAGTTTGGGAACGCTCCAGGACAGCAACTTCGACGAGCTTGAGGGAGCGTTGGCGAAAGTCGAGCTTCCGCAGCGCGTCTTCATCAAGGCGCCGATATTCAACGATTTGAAGAGAATCTTTGGCGCGGACGTCGAGATTATGGTGAACAGCTGATGGCATACGAAACGACGCAACGAACGTACGACAAAATTGCAGGGGAACGGAGCTACGCTGGGAAAGAAACGGCGCGTTACTCAACGACGAGCACATTGCCGCTCTTCTCGGGCAACGACTTCACCTGCCAAGGCATGTGCCGCTCCACCGTCGGGTGCACGTGCGGCAAACGGCCGGGTGTGAGGGAACAATGAGGACCGGAATCACCGTCTCAGAAGTGATGACCAAGAAGCCCATTACGGTTGCGCCGGGTACGAATTTGAAGGAGTGCGCCAAGTTGATGGACGGCAAGCACGTCGGTTCATTGCTCGTGAAAGACGGCCCGGGCGTTGTCGGTATCGTGACTGAGCAAGACATCGTGCGCAAGGCGGTCCTCAAGGACGCGATTCCCTCAAAAACATTGGTTGACGACGTCATGGCAATGAATCTCCGCGTTGTTTCGCCTTCCCAAGACGTCTACGACGCAATCCTGAAGATGCGCGAGAATAACATCAGGCATCTGCCCGTCATCGACGACCACGAGCAATTCGTAGGATTGATTACCGCGAAAGACATTCTGAGAATCCAGCCGGAACTGTTCAAACTGCTTGCCGAGACGATTGAGAAACGGAAGTAGCTTACGCATACCTTTCAAGCAATGCCTGATCAAAAAACAAGATAAGATACTTTCTAATAATTTCTTGAGTATCTGCTTTGTGAAGCGCAGTAAAGACCCATCTGCTTGAAGGGTCTTGTGGGATGCCAAACTTATGCCGGAGCGTCCCGGGCAAATACGCTTTCCAAGGACCGATGTCCGTTTCAATCTTCTCCAGCGTTCCACCGTCCTTGTGTTTGAGGACAACTGCTTCTGCCACATTACCAAAATCGCGCTGGGCGTAAATGGTTGCGAGCTCATCCAAATGCTCCGGAGGGCTGTGCTTCCAGGACGCATCACTTGCGTAAATGGCAGGAATGACTCTTCTCCAATCAGGAATAATCACCTTCTCGAGGATGACGTATCCCCGTTCACACAATTCAGAACTAATTTCTTCACGACGCGAGAATCCTTCGGGTTTTATCACAACCAAACCAATATCTTGCATGAATGCCACGTCGAAAATAAGAGGACAGCGGGGCCGGCCCCGCGAAAAACCGACCCTCGCAGCCCCACACCCCTTTTAGTTTTCTCCGGAGCGCACGTCGTATATAAGGATTGTTGCAGCGAAACAGTAGTGATTCAATCATACTTCAGCAATACTGCAAGTCAAAAACACAAACCTTTTTATAGCGTCGGAGCGCGCGCAAATTCATGCGGCGCAAGACCAAGCGGAATCTCATTATCGCAGGATTTATCGTTCTCCTCGTCGCGCTCGGCGTTGTTGCAGTCAACGATTACCAGCTCCGCGCCGGCAACAAGAACTGGTCGAACGCCTACACCACCTTGCAATCACTCGTGCATGTCGGCAATCTCGGAAGCACGCACGAGCACGCCGACTTCGCGATGTACATCAACGGCAAGCAGATCGATTTCACGAAGCCGGAATATCTCCACGTCCATCCGCTCGTCCACATCCACGGCATCAATGAAGGAGAGAGCGAACGCGGCGTCATCCACAAGCACGCAACCGGCGTCACGTACGGCATGTTCTTCCGGACGCTCGGCATCACCATTGACAACTGCCTCACGATTAACGAGAAAGAATTCTGCGACACGAATGGGCGCACGCTGAAGTATTACCTCAACGGAGGTATCACCCCTAACCTCGCGGATGAGGAAATCCACGACCTCGACAAGGTCCTCATCTCATACGGTTCTGAGTCGCTCGAGGAACTGCAGCAGCAGCTCGCGTCCATCCCGAACAACGCGTGCGTACAGAGCAAGACGTGCTGATGGACGCCGAACAACTCGCCTCATTCGAACGTTCTTTCCGTCCCGCGATTACCGCGCTGCTTCCCGCGCATTACGTCGTGAGCAAGTATTCGCAGGGGCGCGTTGATTTTCTCAAGAAATTGCAGGAAGTAACTCCTGAACCCGTTGCCATGCCGGGCGGTCTCGCGCGGACGCTCTGGGGCATCACGTTCCGCTCACCGATTTTCAATGCGGCAGGGATGTTCAAGAACGGCGAATGCTACGACGTCGTGGCGGCGCAAGGCGCGGGCGCATATCTTGCAGGCACGACCACCATCAATCCCCGCCCGGGCAACGAGAAAGAGGGCATCAAGCTTCCGTTCGCGCCGTATCCGCGCTCCGGAGCGGCATCGAACTGGCTCGGGCTCCCGAACGAAGGTGACGAAGTCGTCGCGAGCAGGTTGAGCAAAATCGTGCGCGTTGACGGCTGTCCGGTTGGCGTCAGCGTCATGGGCTCTCCGGACTTGGAAAGCGACGAACGAACGCCTCGACTCGTGGTCGGGATGCATCTCTACAAGCAAGCAAACGTTGATTTCATCGAGATGAACGAAAGCTGCCCGAACACGGCTCACGGAACGCCGCAGCAGAACGACCTTGAGCGGCGCCTGAAATACGTCGCAAAGGAATTTCTTGAACGGCGTGACCGGACGTTGCCCGTCATCGTCAAGTTCTCCAACGACACTGAGTCGGGACAAATTCCCGGGCTCCTCGATATGCTTTTCAAGTACGGCTATGACGGCGTCAATCTCGGAAACACCTCAACGCAGTATGCGAAGCACCTGTCGCACATTGCGTGGGGCGAGCGAAGACTGTACAATTACTTCACGAGCACATTCGGCGGCGGCGTGAGCGGCAGACCATTGAAAGTATCATCCCTAACGCTCGCAATTCAAGCCGTTGATTACGTCGCGAAAGTCTCTCCTGCGCAGGAATTCCACGTCATCCGCACCGGCGGCATCGAGAACGCGCGCGATTTGGAACAGTCAAAACGCGCCAGGATTCCCCTCAACCAATGGTTCACAGGTTACTTCGAGAACTTTGCGCAGAACGGGCACGGCGTGTACAAGAAATTATATGAAGGATTACTCTAGAACGCCCGTTCCCTGATACGGGTCGAATTCGTATTCTGACTCGAGATGGAGTTCCGGCAGGCATTCGCGCGGCTCCAGCTCGAGCCCGAACGTCCGGTTGATGTTGTTAAACGTGATGTCCTCAATGAGGCGCTCGGAAAAGCCGTTCCGGGACAAATACTGGATGAACTTCGGGTACTTTTGCAATCCCGTAATGCCGGACATATAGGGCGGATTGAGCTTTTCCTCGAGACGGTGCGGCGCGTGGTCGGTTTCAATCCAGTCAATCTGCGCACTCTTGAGCTGGTCGAACAGCGCTTCGCGGTCTTTCGGGGTTCGCAACGGCGGATTCATCTTGAGAATGGTTCCCTGCCGGTCCAACAACCGGTCCCAGTCGAGAAGCAGATGATGGATGGTCGCACCGCACGTGACGTCAAGTTCCTTCTCGCTGCAGACCACTTCGACCGATTGCGGCATGGAAATGTGCGCAACGTGAAGCGTGCCTGCATAGTTTGCCGCTTTTGCAAACCGCAATTGGTCGCCGAGCGACTGGACTTCCGCATGTCCGGGACGGCTGTACGCGTGCGTGATGGGATAGGTTGGGTCAAAGTCCTTCTTCATCGCGGATTCCTTCTCGCAATGCACGACGACAACGCCCTTGTACCCTTCGCGTGCGAGCGTTTCGTACACGCGCACCTGGTCTGCCTCATTAATGACACCAATGTTCCCCACCGAATGTCCTGCATAGAGCTTGAAACCGACGACCTGGTCTATTTTACGCTGCGTCTCGACGGCGCGCTTCACTTGCTCCGGGTCGGCAGTCAACGCCATGTAGAGCCCGTACCACACCGGGGAGTTCACACGGTCCGAGATAGCGAGTCGTTCCTTCACGCGTTCGGGCGTGGACACCGGACGCGCGGTGTTCGGCATGTCAAAGATGGCCGTGAAGCCTGCTCGCTCTGCGACGTGCAGCGCGTGCGCAATCGTTTCCTTCGCACTCTGCTCTTCATCGCGACAGTGCACGTGGGGGTCGATGAACATACGCGCACGCGCGCGCCGAGAAAATATAAAGATTCAGCGTCTCGAATGGCGATGTCCGAGAAGACGCACGACAAACATCACACGAGGTGGAGAAGCCGGACGCGGGGCAGCGACAAGACTCACACATTCAATTCCATAAACTTCAGGAAGTCATTCACGTTCGAGACCAATTTCTCGCCAAGATGCAAGTACTTGCTCACCGAAATGCCCAAGTCCGAGGGCGTGACGATGCTGGTCGTGCGCGCGTTGTTGTCCAGAGTGGGAGACTCGTTCAAAAAGCCGATGATGCGCTTGAGCGGATGGAAGTAGTGCGACGCCGGGTGCGCGGTGTCCAAGTCCTGCATGAGGAAGAATTCCGCGCGCAGTCCGGTGTGGTCAAAGAGGCAGACCTTGCCCATGCCGGTGTGGCCGAACGCGGTCTGTTTGACCAGATATGCCCGGCCGCCGCGCAGTCCTGCGCAGAGCGCGTTCTGCGTTTTCGTGCCGATGATGTCCGTGTTCTTGTCGAGATAGTCGGAAGGCAAGTACTTTTCCTGGAGGTTCTCAATGGTGCGGATGGCGCCGTCGCGCAGCACCGACTGGACGAGGTTGTGCATGAACACCTTGTTGCTCAGCATGCGCTTTTCGAGAACGTAGGCGCCGTCCTTGCCCGCTTCGTCGATGAACGTCTGGCGCAAATCCAGGGATTCCAATGGCCGGAACTTCAACGCCTGCTTGACGTGCATCCGCACGGTCGGCAGGTCGCGGATGATGAGTGGAGCGATGAGCTTGTGGTTTTCGTCGCCGTCGCGCACGCTCGTGCGCCGTTTGTAGAAGTTTTCAACGACCGAGAACTTCACCAAGTAGCGGAAGAGTGGGTCATTCGCAAGGATGCTCGACATGAGATGCGTGTTTCATGCGCTGCTGCTATATAAATGTTACGAGTATAGGTTTTTGTATACTGGAGAAATTACGCAACGTACGCTTTTTCCGCGCGGATGGCAGCTGCTTCCGTGAGAACCGCTTCCATGTCAAGCCGGACTTTCGGATCTTTCTGAATCATCCCTTCAATGAGCGCGCCATAGCGAGGCGAGCAGGCAGGAATGAGTTCCGGAATGCGCTTCGCGTGCGGCTTGTTCACATCGAGAACTTCCTTGCTGATAACCGCGATGTTCTCGCCAGCGTACAGCGGCGCTCCTGCAAGCATCTCAACCAGTGTCATGCCCAATGCGTAGACATCGGTCTTCGAGCTCACCGGGGTAAGATGGGAGTCCCACTGCTCAGGCGCCATGTAGCTCGGCGTGCCGAGTGTCGAGCCCACCATCGTCTGCGATGCGTCCCCGTAATCCTTGCAGATGCCAAAGTCAAACAGCTTCGGAGTGCCTTCCTTCGTGAGCAGGATGTTACCGGGCTTGATGTCGCGGTGGAAAATCTTTCGCTGGTGGCAATAGTGGAGCGCATCGGCAAGCGGGATGACCAGGTCAAGCGAGCGTTCCAGCGAGAATACCTGAGGCGGGAACTGCGCATCAGGGTGGATGAGTTTCTTGAGCGGTTCACCCTCGATATACTCCATCACTATGCAGTCGCCGAGCGGCGTCTTGTCAATCATGCCGATGGTGCGGATGATGTTCGGATGGCGCAGACTGTCCATGACGTGGTATTCCCGGAAGAAACGCTTCCTGAACTCCTCTGCCTGTTCGAGCTCGAACTGCGTTTCCTTTGCGGACTTCCCTACGATATCATCTGCAGAAGGCGTTTTCAATGCCTTGACCGCGACAACGGTGCCCGCACTGAGAGCGTCATGCTGGATGTACTTGAGAGCGACATCGACGATTTCCTGGCCGTGCGCGGCGTCGCCGGTGAGGATGCTCTTCGTATAATACCCCCAGTAATCGTGCGCCGCCTTGCGGACCTGGTTGCAGAACTCCTCGTCCATGAAGTATTTCGTGTCAGAATCAGGAGCAGAGTCGGTTTCAATGCGGAAGTATTTGGCAAGATGACGGTTGCCCCAGATGATTCGCTGCGCGAGCAGACCGATGGGGTTGTTGATGGTGCCGCGATAGATTGCCCCGCCGTAGATGGACGTGACGCCGCCGCGGTCGATGAGTTCCTCAAGCTTGATGATTTCGTCGGTTCCGATGAACGGGACCTGCGGCTTACGATGGCCGTTCTCTTCCTTGCCGTTGGTGGTCATACTCACGTGATTGAGTCCCACCTCTTCAAGAACTCTTCTCGAAATAAACCTATATACTGGAGTATATAAATATTACGGGCGAACTCACTTCGCAATGCATCCGGGAGGATTCGAACCTCCGAAGCCGCTTGGGCAAGGGATCTTAAGTCCCCCACGTTTGTCCACTTCGCTACGGATGCGTGGATAATCGATGTCTTGATGAAATCGATTTAAAAGCTCTGCGCTCCCCTCTTTGACTGTGGTCGTTCAAAAACGAACGTCAAGAAGGGGTGCAAAGTGTGAATCTCTGCCAGGGACCATGCGAATCACAAATAAAATTCTTTGATTGATGGTGTGGCGAGAAAAGTGATTATACTAATGACTCGAGTCTCTGCACGACGTCCCGCAAACCGTAAGGGTTGATCAAACCGAACGGTATGTTTGCGCGGAAAACGCCCTCGGAGAGATACTCGTGACCTACCGCCTTGGTTGCCGCGAGAATCCCGCTCCAAATGCGTCCCGTCATTTCTGGCGTCAGAACGCCATGCCTGATGCTCCAGAGCTCACCTTCAGGCGTTTTCTTGATGCTGGACGTGGCTTGCGGAGTTGTTTGGTTAACGGAAACGGCTCTATTCACGAACGCATCGACGTTTTTCGGCGTTGCCGCGCCATCGACATACACGCAACAGTGGAGCTCGGCAAGATCAATTCTGCCTTCATCGACTGCCTGCGCAGTGATTTGCAAATCATGCTTTGCTTGCGCAAGATTTGACGGTTCGGGAAGCATCGCGCACAAGTCGCTCAGATGATACTGTTCCCGCTCGCCGATTTTCCGGGCAAGGTAAGGAAACTCTTTCGTCCAGCGGGTCTTCGTAAAACGAAGCAAGTCCCGCACGTTACGAACCGTAAACTCTTCCATACCCATCAATCCCACTTATCCCAGTCCGAGCCCGCGGATTCGACCACTTGCACGGGCGCAGGCGTGAAGTCCTTCTTTTTGGGCGCGTACTGGAATTCCTCGGCCGGGCCGAGGGCTGCGAGCTCTTCGGCGGACATCTGGTGCGGTTTTGCCGCCTGGATGGTGCCGTCGAAGTCTGCCGTGACTGCCTGGACGTCGAGGAACATCTGGATTTCTCGTTCGACGCCCTTCAGGAGCGGTTCGTCCTGCTGCGTGATGAGCGTGATTGCGTCGCCGTCGTCGCCGGCTCTTCCGGTTCGTCCGATGCGGTGGACGTAGTCCTTCGGGTTGCGCGGCAAGTCGTAGTTCACGACGTGCGTGACGTCATCGATGTGCAGGCCGCGAGCCGCAACATCCGTTGCGACGAGAATGGTGAAGAGGCCTTTCTTGAAGTCCTCGATGACCGCGCTTCTGCGGTTCTGCGACAAGTCCGAGTGGATGGTTCCGACGCGGAAGCGCTTTCCCCGAAGGATGCGCGTGAGCGTGTCGGCCCAGGTCTTCGTGTTGCAGAAGACCATGCACTTCTGGACTTCGTTCTTTTTCAGAATTTTCACGAGCGTGTTCAATTTCTCACGCTTGTCGACTCCGTAACAGATTTGCCGGATTTTGTTGACCGTGATTTCGTCCTGGTCAAGGATGAGCTGCTGCGGGTCATGCATGTATTCCTGGCTCAGCCGCACGACTTGGTCGGGCATCGTTGCCGAGAAGAGCATCATCTGCTTTTCCTTCGGCGTGTGCTTGAGGATTTCTCGGACGTCATCGATGAAGCCCATATCGAGCATTCGGTCGGCTTCGTCCAAGACGACGAACTGCATTTTTGAGAAGTTGATGGTTCTGCGCTGCAAGTGGTCGAGGATTCTTCCCGGCGTTGCGATGACGATTTGCGCGCCTCTCCGGAGGGTTTCGATTTGCGGGTTGATGCTGACGCCGCCGTAGACTTCCAAGGCCTTGACGGTGCGGTCGAGCTTCTTGACTTCCTTCCAAATCTGTTGCGCGAGTTCTCTTGTCGGAGCGAGAATCAATGCTTGGAGATAGGGAGCGTTCTGCAGTTTTTGCAGGATGGGGAGGAGGAATGCGATGGTTTTTCCGCTGCCGGTTTTGGCGCGGACAACCAGGTCCTTGCCGTCCAACAGCATGGGAAGGGACTGCTCCTGCACGTTGGTGGGCTCGGTAATGCCCATGGCGGAGAGCGCTTTCTTATATTCAGGTTTGATATTCAATTCTTCAAATTTCATTATTTCATCTCTGTTCTAGAAACCAGACGGTTTCCATCAATCTTGTCTAGATGACAAGGAAAGATAGACACCGATTATTCGAAGAATAATCATTCCAATCCCGCAGTTGACTTCGGGATTGCTACCTTTCTATGCCTCTATGGGTTGTTTATTTGGGGTTGAGTATTTAAATGTTTGGAAAATCAGGTTGTTTTCTATATGTAAAATATATTCTGGAGTGGCTATCTCGCATTCGCGAAGAAGAAGTAATACGGGTCGAGCTGTTTTCCCGCGAAACTCTCGATGAACGCCAACAACGTTTTCTGATACGGGAAGAGCGTCATTTTCACAGCAGGCAGCTCGTCGAGATTGATTTGGCCGTCGTTCTGCACCTGCGACTGCACGGTTGCGTTTGCCGCGAGATAGTCCGCATAGACCGGGATGTCCAGCGTGACGCCGAAGTCAGCGAAGTCCCAGCGCTCGTTTTGCTTGTTCACTTGGAACGGATAACTCATGGTGAAAACCGCGTCGCGCGATGCGAGCTTGGCCGCGAGGTTCGGTGAGCGCTGCACGTCAACCGTGACGCCCGACAAGACTTTGAAGTCGTTGATGCACGCAAGGACACGATGCTTTGCTTCTTCCGCCAAGTCGAGCTCGGCGCGTTCTAACGGCAGGACTGCGTTCCTTCCGTATTCGAAGAGGTACGCGGTGTTTTGTGCGGTGAAGAACGGCGGCTGCAGCGCAATGAAGCCGCCCTGGACTCCGAAGACGTCCAATGCTGACTTACCCGCCATCGCCAGGCATTGCGTGACGTAATCCTGCACTTGCTGTTTCTCCGTGACATGGATGCGCTCGCTCGGCAGGGAAACAATGCCGACCGTGTAGAGCATGATGCCGATGATGAGCATGATGAGCACGCCGATGAGGATGAATAGCGTGAGTTGGCCGCGCTTGCGGAAGAAGAATGGGAGGAAGAGCGCCGGCAAGAGCAGGAACGCGCGCTTGTCCTTGAGCTTGTTGAGGATGTCCGCGATTTGAACGTTGCCGTCCGGGAGGACCGTGATGGTTGTTCCTTCGCGCTGGTAGGTGAGCACGTTGCTGTCAATGAGCGTGGAAGAGTTGCTGTAGACTGTCTTGTAGGATTTCAACAGACTCGTGCTTAAGGCGTCCTTCGTGATTTTTTCGTTGATGGTGAGGAGCCGTTCGGTGCGGCCGTTGGTTTGGATGGCTTCGGATAGTGCAAGATAGTTGCTGATGAAGGTCTTGTACGGCGGTGCGTCTGTCAGAATCGTGAGCTCGTTGATGATGGCGTTGTCCGCGTCGAGTGTGAGAAGTGCCTTGGCGGCCTTGCTTGCCGTGGTGAAGAACGGGAACAGTCCTGCGTTCTTGCCCATGCGGTTCACTTGGGCTTTGTTGAAGTCAATGATGCCGCGGATGTCGATGCGGTGGTTTGCCAAGTCGATGATGCTGCAGTCCTTGCACGTGGCGGTTTCTGCGGGAAGGGACTGCGACGCGACTTTCTTCAAGTAGAGAGTGTGTATGTCCTGCCACGCGCGGAAGGAAAAGTCCTTCAACGGGTCCTTGGCGTCGTAAACGTAGAGCGTGACGGGCGTCATCACGACCTTTTCGATGCCGTTGTCGCGGTGGACTTCGACTTGCGCAGTGTTGTTCGTCGAGACCGTTTCAGTAACATCGTTCTTCGTGAGCGTGATTTGCGAATCGTTGAGATTGTACGTGGGCGAGACCGTTTCGCGCGTGATGGTGACGCTGGCGTTGTTTGAGAGAGCATCGAAACTGATTTGGTTGCTCGCACAGTCCTTGATGGAGAAGTTCGCGCCCTGATCGGAGTTGATGTTGATTTTCTGCGCAGCAGTGATGGAGGAATTTTCTACACCCTCCATGTAGACGCAGCCCGCCCAGACGCTGTCTGCCGATTGGACGTCGAGCGTGTTCGAGCACAGCGAGAGGTCCTGGAGCTGCGTGGCAACCGTGTCGGTGTGGACAAGCGAGTCCGCACTCGACGCCGAGAGGCAGCCGTTCTGGTAGACGATATTCTGCCCGTTCGTGATGACGATGGGGCCCTGTTGCAAGGTTCCGGCGTTGTCGATGGTGTACGAGTTGCCACTGGCATCGGGATTGCTGACGTCAATTCCATTGGCGCCATTCGGCATGTTGATCTGGCCTGCACTGATGATTTCCCCACTCGGCGCGATGACGGCGTTGACGAGATTCGTGTACGTGACTTTGTTATACGTATACGAGTCAGCAGTAATTTCGAAGCCACCCTCGGTCGCTGTAAACTTCTCCACACCCGTAGCCGAAGCGCTAGAGCCTGGAGGGAATTGTTGGTCGAAGCCGTTTTGGGCCTCTGTGTCCCCAGTATCAACTTGTCCAGGACCTGATGTATCAGCGAATACGGGAACTAGTATGAGCAATAGAATAGTTGCAAAAACGAGACTTTTCTTCATAATTCCTCTTTTTTAAACGATTGAGAATAGAATCCTTTTAAATGTTATTATAATGAAAACTGAGAAATATCACTGAACTTCTTGAAGTTTTGGCGTATTCTTGTATTTATACGACTTTCCATTGGGACTTTCTTTGCCAAGCAAATTCGGCTTCACCCAATACTCAACATTATTCTTGGCGAGCGTCACCATGCCTTGGCTGTTAAGCGCACTGCCACGCTCAATATCGACAATATCGGCACTCTTCTTGTCTTTGTCATACCTGACGAGCGCTGTAGCGCACCGGCTTTGAACATTGAATTTCTCAATAAATGGAGTGTAATTCTTTTCCGTAAGCGCCGGATCCACATCCATATCAAAGTAGATAAACGTCACGTCATTGCCCATTTCGCGGGCCATTGCCTTCAGCTGAATCGCCGCGCGCTTGGCGAGAACTTTATCGTTACCGTCCAATTTATCCGACGTGAAAAGAACAACATACTTACCCTTGCCATTTTGCAGGAGTGCATCATAATTATTTGACTTCTTTTCGGCATCGTATGTGACACGTTCAATTTTAGTGTTCTTTATGGTTTCTGTGTCTTTGATAATGGCGTCAATAGAATCCTTCTTCTCAAGCGCAGTTTCCTCTTCGTCAGTCAACAGCGCCTTGTATGCAGTCTTGACCACGCCCTGCTGCTCGTCCTTCTTCGCGACGTCTTGCGCGTAGAGTTCCCGGCCCATGAAGCCGGCGCCTACTGCAAACGCCCACTTCAGCACGTCTCGGCGTGAAGGGCCTTCAACCATCGTTTCGATGTTCTTCATCATCGTGAGTTTCCGTTGTTCGTATTCGGTATACAGCGTGTTTTCGGTGCGCGCGGTTTCGTCGTTGCTCGCATCGTGCTTGCAATAAATCTCGTGGCGGTGCACGTTTTCGCGGAACGTGTCCAGCCAGC
>Ga0307473_10000090_pt1 | contig 17365 bp, 14 predicted proteins | sample atmos_gasesAM5C__FD_203744 | JGI IMG/M metagenome (GOLD analysis project Ga0307473, IMG submission 203744) | Hardwood forest soil microbial communities from Morgan-Monroe State Forest, Indiana, United States - atmos_gasesAM5C_515 | ecosystem: Environmental > Terrestrial > Soil > Temperate...
TCGCTTCTTCTGACACGCCTCAATCGGCTTATCGAAGTGTTTCGATCGGAGCAGGGTCCATGTCCCCATAGTCCTGGTTCTCGCCTCCCATGCCCCAACAGAAGCTATACGCTTGCGTCCCCACCCCCGCGTGAATCGACCAGCCGGGTGAGACTACTATCTCGCGATCTTTTATAACAACGTGCCGGGTTTCTTCCGCAAACCCCATAAGGTGAAAGACGCGCGCTTGCTCGGGCAAATTGAAATACATGTAGATCTCAGATCGGCGCCTATGGGTGTGAGGAGGCATTGTATTCCACGCGCTTCCGGAGTGAAGATGCGTTACGCCCATTACCAATTGGCAGCTCCGCGCGCCATCGAGGTGTATGTACTTACGAACGGTGCGCCGGTTACACATCTCGGCGCTGCCCAGTTCAACTAGGCTGGCGTCGGCTTTACGGACCAGCGTGGTGGGATAACTGCAATGTGCGGGATAGCTAAGAAGGTAGAAGACAGCAGGAGAATCTGGGTTGGTTGACTCGAACGTGATTTCTTTTGCTCCCTGCCCAATATACAAGCAGTCAAGGCTCGCGAGAACATGACTCTCGCTGCCTACGTGAATCACGCCGTCCGTAGTGATGTTCAGAACGCCCAGCTCGCGGCGCTCCGTAAATGACCTTGCCCGTAACGTCTCGTCAGCGATAAGCCCAATTGGGCTTCTCAACGGTGCAGCCATACCCACAACTGCGCGGTCAAGATCAACATGTACCTGATGAAGCTCCCCAGGTCTAAAGAGAGCATCGATCAGGAATGCCTCTCGAATTTGTGCAGTCGTCATTGTGGGATATCGCACCGGATCGGCCATTGACTGCGTTCTCATAGATTTCTCAGACCCTCTTCTGTCTATCAGAAGTAGGTGCCGACGTCCGCAACTTTTACGCACGCTCGTCCCGTTATGCGGGACGCCTCTTCATTTTTGGAAAGAAAAGAAAGGTCATGCACTCTTAACTAGGGCTCGGCGTTAACGGTTAAGAGACAAAGAAAATCGTTTTTTGGTCTGGCGTACCGCATAGAGGGACGTAGCGGCGCAATCTTCTTGACACCCGTCATTGCAAACTGACAGACTTCCGCACCGCAGGCCGAAGGTGAAGCAATAAAAGGGTCTGAAGCGACTTGATGCGAGGAGTCGACTCCGCGCTTTCGACGAACAGAATAGTGGATTCGGCATCGACACGGAATCCCCTGAGAATGGCAAAGCGTAGCATGCGAATTCTGGCAAAGAAGAAGTGCTATGGGGAAAGTAGTGCACGTCGCGTTCGCGTGTTACCCCGATGCTAAGCGCGGACCAGGTCAATCTCGTGCGACGCACAGATTCCGCTGGATGTCGACGGAGGGCGCACCAGGTTAGAACACGTAGTGAACAATCGGCTGCACAACCGTTTGTCTAGGGCATGAATCTGGGAGGTTTTTGCTTGACAGTCGTTTAAGTATGGAGGTAGTGTTTGCCGAAACAAATTCGTGTGTTCACTAGACAATCGTTTGTGCACTGCTGCAGGCTAGGGTTTTGATCTCGGTCGAGGCTCGGGTTGATCGTGGGGTTGAGGGCTAAATGCTCGACAAGCTTCTCAAAGGAGGCACGGCAATGAGGCTAGCTCACTGTCTGGTAGGGATTTGCTTGGCGGCATGTCTAACAGGCGTCGGTCTCGGGCAAAACACAAATTCAGGCGACATTCGCGGTACCGTAACCGACACCTCCGGTGCGGTGATAGAGAGCGTCATTGTCACCGTAATCAACAACGACACCGGTGTGATTAACAAGTTCGTGACGAACAGCGAGGGCTTGTACGATACCAACTCTATTTTGCCCGGAAACTACACCATTGAATTCGGCAAGGCGGGCTTCGCCACACTGAAGCGGGGTTCGATTCCGCTGCAGGTCGGAATCGTTACCGTCGACGCCACTTTGAAAGTTGGGCAAACCACCGAGGTGCTGGAGGTGACTTCCACTGCGCCGCTGCTCAAGACAGAAGACGCCCAGGTAAATACCACCTTGTCAACGGCCCAGCTAACGAACCTGCCAAGCGTCGATCCGACAAACGGATGGACAAGTCTTATGAAATGGCTGCCCGGCGCTACCAGCACACCCGCTCAGGGTTCCAATGGCGGAGGCGGAGGCGGTGACCGGAACCCCGGCGTCGATCAAGCCATCGCCGGCACCATGCCCTACTTCTCCAGTTATCTTGTTGATGGCGGCTCGATCTGGTTGCCGCACAGCGCCAACATCGACCAGGGCGAGAGCGAGACCGTGTCCGAAGTGAACGTGATTACGTCCACTGCATCAGCGCAGTATGGCGGCGGCGGTAACGTCTTCAACCTCATCAGCAAGAGTGGAACCAATCAGTATCACGGTGCCCTCTACGAGTATTTCCAGAATGACGCCCTGAACGCCCGAGATTACTTCAACCGGCTTGGCCGCAAGGCGAAGCAGCGTTTCAACTATTTTGGCGGCTCGATCGGCGGCCCGATCGTCAAGAACAAGCTGTTCTTCTACTTCAACTACCAGCAGTTACAAAACCCGAACAACTCGCAAGCCACGGTCAGTGTTCCTACCGCCGCGATGAAAGCAGGGTGTTTCGATCCGGCAATTTTCGGGAACAGCCTTACACTTGATGCTGCCCATGGCGGCGCGCCTTTAACTACCAATGCGGCTCAATGTGGAGCGTTTAACCCTGCCGACTTGGCGCTACCGACAGTCGATTTTGATCCAGTGGCCGTGAAAGCCCAGACCTATTGGCCTGCGCCCAACCTATCTGGAACCAACAGCAACTATAGCTATTTGAAACCCGCCAATGGCAATAGCAAAAAAACGTTTGGGCGGCTGGACTACAACATCAGCGATAAGAACCGGCTCAATATCACCGTCAACATGCACGACGGCCCCCACAAGACCAATGCTGACCCCGACGGCTTTGCTTGTCCAATAGGTTGCGATAACAACGCGTCCGAAGGGTATAGCGCGCAGATTTCAGACGTGTACTCCCCTAGTTCGTCCCTGGTAAACGAATTCCGGTATTCGTTCGTCCGGCAGAGCAATTGGTTTGTGCCGCAGAGCCTGGGCAAAGGCTTCCCGGCCACCTTGGGATTGCAGTTCTCCCAGGCGGATGTGTTTCCCACAATCCAACTCCAGGGCAAAAGCGCCCCCAACCAATTGTACACGGGCACGAACGCAGTCTTTATCGAGAACACCTTCATTCCCTCGGACGTACTAACCCTGATCCGTGGCAAGCACATTTTGCACTTCGGGGGCGAGGTGATGTTTGAGCAGGATAACTCGACTCCGTGGGGCAGCATTCACGGGGCTGACCTCACTTTCACCGGCCAGTTCACCAATGGCGGAGTTGGCTATGCCGATTTCCTGCTCGGAGACGTGCAGCAGTGGAGCACATCAACTCAGCCGGAACACGGAATGCGGGCCAAGAACCCGTCGTTCTTTGCTCAGGACGACCTCAAGCTGCGGCCGAACGTGACCGTCAACCTCGGGGTCCGGGTGGAAGTGCATGGCGGAATGAGCGAAGTAAAGAACCACATGGGTGGCTTCGATCCCACTCTGACCAATGCTGTCACCAATACCTTAGGCTCGATATGGTTTGCTGGTCTGAACGGGGAACGAACTAAGTCTTTCAAAAATAAGGCCATAGCGATGCCTCGCCTGGGACTTGCCTGGCAAGCGTCGAACAATTGGGTGGTGCGAGGCGGAGTCGGCCAGTACTCCAGCCTATGGAGTATGGACACTGTCGGCGGGCCGCTTGGTTTCGGCACTGGCGTCACGGGCACAGCATCAACCGGCAGCGCGACCACCCCAGTGGTGCAACTTTCGGGTAGTGGAGCCGGGCTGCCAATCGTTTCCGGCCGCAATCCTGCTCTCTACAACGGTCAGGGAAATGGGTTTATTCCCTACACACCTTACGACCTTCCCGTCATGAATGGCTGGCAGTGGACTGGAAGTGTCCAACGTCGTTTGCCCGGCAATATGGTGGCTGAGGGACAATATGTGGGCAGCCGCTGGGAAAACCTGATGTTCGAGGCGGATATCAACCAGTTGCCCGCGAACAAGCTAGGACAGGGTCAGAACGCGAGGCCATTTCCGCAGTACTTGGGCATCGGCGTCGGTTCGGGCGGCGCTCGTACCGGCAAGTACAGCGGCGTTTCGAACTATGAAGCTGTCCAGGGCTTGCTGCATAAGCCATTCAGCTATGGCTTGTCTGCCGAGCTCAGTTACACGTATTCGCGGTTGAAGGATGACATGGACACCTCCGGGTGGGGCAACCAGTTCGGCGGCGTGTTCTACCAGGACGCTTTTAATCCCCACGCGAACTATGCGCTCTCGAATTTTGATAGGCCGCATGCGTTCAAGGGGACGGTAGTCTATGCCATACCGCTCGGGAAGGGACACCAATACCTGAGTTCGGCCGCGGCGGATGCAGCGCTCGGCGGCTGGCAGGCGTCACTTTCCTTCCAGGCCGAATCGGGAGCTCCGTACACTATGTGGCTAGACGCTAACCCCGTTTCTGGCTCGCTGTGCAACGGGTGTGCGCTCTATCCCAACTTGGTCGGCAATCCAGGTGTGTCGAAGCCCTCGGTTAGCCAGTGGTTCAACCCGGCTGCCTTTGCAATCCCGGCCCAAAACACGTTCGGCAACAACAAGAGAAACTCGCTCCGTGGACCTAAATTGACGGATATGGATTTCTCGCTGGGCAAAACCTGGGGACTACCAGGATGGGAGCAAGGGAAGCTGCAGCTTCGGATGGATGCTACTAACATACTGAACCATCCAAGTTTCCAGAACCCCGACAGTAAACTCACTGATTCATCGGTCGGAACGATCACCGGAGTGACGATCGGTGGCCGAATTCTTCAACTCTCGGCCCGGTTCTCCTTCTGAGGCCCCGACCAAAGGTTTTGCAGAAAGGACGACGGTCGTTCGCGCCGTCGTCCTTTTGATTTTCTGGCGCTCTCTGTACAAGGTCTGCACCTTGCATACCGGCTTACGATCACTTTAGCTCAGGATGTCTGAAGGAGATCTCTTTGCGCAAAGCCCGAGTCGCCATCCTCGGACTATTTGCCTCCGCACTCGCCACGCTCGCACTCGCCCAAACCACAGCCCGGCCCGCTCCCTCCCGCGACAAGCAAGTCCACCTCAAACACATTCTCGTGATCGGGCAGACCAACGGCTGGGAGCACGATTCGGTCTCCGACGGCATGGTCGCCATCTACAACATGGGCCGTGAGAGCGGGCTTTGGGAGGCTATCCTTCGCACCGACACCGAGTTGATCACAAAAAAAGATCTCGGTGGGCGCAACACTAAGAACCTCGATTTCTTCGACGCAATCATCTTCGTCAGTACCACGGGTGAACTCGACCTCGACGACAATCAGAAGAAAGACATGATGTCGTTCATCAAAGACGACGGTAAGGGCTTCGTCGGAGTTCACGCCGCGCTCGACACCAACTATAAGTGGCCCGAATACGGAGAAATGATCGGCGGTTGGTTCGACCAACATCCCTGGATGACCTTCAACGCGCCGATCATCAACGAAGCGCCGGACTTCCCCGCCGTCAGTCACTTCCCGCATGCGTTCACCAAGTGGGACGAAATCTACCAGCCGAAAGAGTGGTCGCGCGACAAGGTGAACGTTCTGCTCAGCCTCGATCCTTCAAAGCTCAACTACGAAAACAATCCGCGTATCCATCGCACGGACCACGATTTCGCGGTTGCCTGGTCCAAGATGTATGGCAAAGGCCGCGTTTTCTACTCTTCCCTCGGACACACTCAGGAATCCTGGAGCGACTCCGACATCCGCAAAATGTACTTCGAGGCCATCAAGTGGGGGCTGGGCATGACCGAGGGTGGCATCGCCTCTCACTCGCGGCCGCAAACGTCCGCGACGCACTGAGCCATCGTGATCAATCATTTGCATTCGATCGTTCTGACGAAACTCTTACTGACCGCTTTCTTTTTCGCGAGCCAGCAACTTGCTTTCGCTCAAACGCAAGCGGCAGGCCCCGCCGCACCGCAGCAAACTAGAGCCGCCGCCAAGACCTACGATCCCAATCTCGTCGGGCAGGGAGCCAACCTCTTCCGCCGGGATTGTGCCTTCTGCCACGGCCGCGATGCCGGCGGCGGAGAAACCGGGCCCGACCTCACCCGCTCCACTCTTGTCAGCCAGGATGTGAATGGAGATAAGATCGGTCCGGTGGTCACGAACGGCCGTCCCGAGGCCGGAATGCCGCCGTTCGATATATCCGAGCAGCAGGTCGCTGAGCTCGTGGCCTTTATTCACGCGCAGCGGAAGAACGCGAACACCAGAAAAGGCGGACGCAAGGGCGTCGACGCTGTTGACCTGCAAACCGGGAACGTCGCGGCTGGCAAGAAATACTTCGAAGGCGCCGGCGGATGCACCGCCTGCCACTCCCCCACCGGCGATCTCGCGGGCATCGCCTCGCGGCTGAAGGGTCTTGATCTCGAGCGCCAGATGCTTTATCCAAAGCATCCGAAATCGCGCGTGACCGTGACTCCTACCTCCGGACCGGCAGTCACCGGAATCCTCACGTATCTCGACGAGTTCAACGTGGCGATTGTCGATTCCGACGGCTCGTATCGCTCGTGGCCAACCAAGGGTGTGCAGTTCAAGGTCGACGCGCCAGTCAACGCTCACGCGGACCTTTTCAGCAAGTACACCGATGACGATATTCACAATCTGATGGCGTACTTGCAGACGTTGCAATGAAGCTTGGACAGTTCACATCCTGTCAAAGAGCAAAACCGATTCCGACAACAAATCGGGAAAGCACGGCTTCTAGCCGTGCTGCCGATAGCCCACAATGAGGGTGGCTTTACCCCGGGGGTGGTTTCCTTGATTGCAACCAAAATGAATTTTGAAGTCAGTAATGCTGTTGAGGCGGCGATCATCCTTGCACTCATCACATGCGCGGCAATTGTTCCGTTAAAAGGCCTTGCCCAGGAAGTGACAGAACAAACCCTTCTGCACCCGCCGGCCAACACTTGGCCCGGATATCACGGCGACTACTCCGGCCGTCGTCATACTTCGCTCACGCAGATTACCCCGCAGAACGTCAAGAACCTTGGACTTGCCTGGGCTTTTCAAACCAATAAGACGGCAACCATCAAATCTTCGCCGCTCATGGTCGACGGTATTTTGTACTTCACAATTCCCGACAATATTTGGGCGGTCGACGCCCGCTCCGGCCACGAGGTCTGGCACTATGCCTATCCACCGAACAAAGCCCCGCACCTCGGTCACCGCGGCGTTGCCATGTACAAGGGATATCTTTTCTTTCTCTCGCCCGACGCCCACCTCGTTTCTCTCAAGGCCAAAGACGGTACGGTGCGCTGGATCAGGGAAGTCGCCGATTTCAACAAAGGCTACTGGGCCTCGATGGCGCCGCTGGTCGTAGGCAATCACGTCCTAATTGGAACCTCCGGAGATTTCGACAACATCCCCGGCTACATCCGCGCCATCGATCCCGAAACCGGCGAAACTCAGTGGCAGTGGGATTCCACTCCTCCCACCGGCACTCCGAACCAGCCGACCGGCGGCATGACCTGGATGACCGGCACTTATGATCCCGATCTCAACTTGGTTTTCTGGGGCACAGGCAATCCCACTCCGGTGCTGAAAGGCACGACTCGTCCCGGCGACAATCTTTACACCTGCGCCATCGTCGCTTTGAATCCAGACACGGGCAAACTCGTCTGGTCGTTCCAGGTTTCTCCTCACGACACCCATGACTGGGATGCGGTCGAAACCCCGGTTTTAGTCGATGGCGACTTCCACGGTCAGCCGAAGAAGATGCTGATGCAGACCTCGCGCAACGGCTACTTCTTCGTTCTTGACCGCATCAACGGCAAGAATCTGCTCACCGTTTCTTACGGCCCGCTGAACTGGTCGCTCGGCATCGACAACCAAGGCCGACCGATCCCCAATCCCGCGAAGGAGCCTGCACCCGACGGACGCCTCGTTGCGCCCGACGAGGCCGGCATGACCAACTACCGCTCCCCGAGCTTCGACACGAAGAACGGCCTGTTCGTCGTCGACGCGCACCCCAGCTTTAGCGTCTATTTCGCCAAGCCCGCCGACGGATTCTATGGCTGGTCCGGTGCTGACTACAGCGTCTGGGGCAGAGGTGTGATCGAGGCCATCGATTACCAGACGGGCAAGCTTCGCTGGAGCCACGATCTCGGCGAAGAATCCGGAGCGGGCGTCCTGACCACCGACTCCGGATTGACCTTCACCGGTGACGGTCACGGCAATTTCATGGCTCTGGATTCCAGCGACGGAAAGACGCTCTGGCACGCCGGATCCGGCGGCCGGATCGCAAGCTCTCCTGTGAGCTACGAACTCGACGGCCGCCAATACGTCATCACCAGCAGCGGGGGAATCCTGTTCGCCTGGGCGCTTCCGGAGTGAATGGGAAAATGGCAGGCGAACAGGAAACGTCCCGACGGCGTTCGGCGCTGGCACCTCCACAACCAGAGTTCCAGCGATGAATCCTGCGCCAGGAGGCGTCACTTTTAGATCAAATTCGTGCACGTCGCCCACTGGCTAGTGGCTGGCGATACAGATACCGCTCCCTGTGGATGCAGGTCCTTTGGATGGACAATCATGAAACATCGAGGTATGGTACGCGCCATGCGAAAGATTGCCCTCGTGGTAATGGCGTGCCTGTTCAGTAGCGCCGGATGGGCGCAGTCGAGCGCTGCAGAAGTTAAGCGAAGGCTCGTTGGGACGTGGAAGGTTGTTTCGTCGCAACGGACGCTGAAGAATGGAAAAAAGGCCTTCGACCCCGCGCTGGGACCCAGTGGCATAGGATTTTTGATCTACAGCGCTGACGGCCACATGTGCGCGGAGTTGATGAATCCAGATCGTCCCGCCTGGAAGAACAACGCCAAACCAACGGACAAAGAGAAAGTGTCGGCTTTTGACGGCTTCTTCGCGTATTGCGGGCGATACGAGATCGACGCCGAGAAGCACCTTCTCGTGCACCTGCCCGAAGTCTCGATGGTGCAGAATTACGTCGGCACAAGACAGATCAGGCCCTTCCGATTCGAAGGCACACGTATGATCCTTGCCGACAAAGCAAAAGATAATCCAGAAGTAGAGTCGTGGCAGGTCGTGTGGGAGAAAATGCAGTAGACAACGCGCTCACCTAAGCCCGTTATTGGCCTGAACGGGATTTTGCTCACGGCGGGACCCTGCGAAAACCAGTGGAGAAGGGTTTACCCACATCCAGCAGCAAATCGGCTTTCAAACACGTTGTCGAGCTCGGATCTAGCAAAAAAACGCCGCCCTTAAGTCTGTCGCTTTTCAAAATGAACAAACGATTGTTTACTGGATTTATCAATTGACAAAATTAATGCACAGTCATATTGTGTCGACCGAGGCGGATATCCGCTCGACGACAATCCTGGATGATGTCACGCAACAATCAAAATGATTCGTTTTCTCACGTGTGTAGACGCGTCATCTGTCGCGAAATTTACGCAATTTAATCCGCTGCATATGACACTTGTTAACTCAGCGCGGGGAATAAGATGAAGCGTCACTCCTGGTTTCCTTGTCTTGTGGTCCTCACACAATCGCTCTTCGCCCAGCAGCCTGCCGATAAAATCCCACCGCGGTCGGTCTCGGGCTACATTGACGCAGATGGCACGGCATACATTACGCGCATAGTTAACGTGCCGGAAACCATCAGTGCCGAAGCACAAAAATCTCTTGTCGCGCAGCACAATCTTCCTCCTCAGGAACACCGCGGGCGTCAGCTCAGGCAGATGTCATCCGATACGATTCGAGCTTTATATCCCGCCAACGTCGAGTTCTCCACAATTGCAGGGGTGCCTGTGAGCGTGGTAACACCACTGTCGATTCCGAGCAACAAGACGGACCGCGTCCTGATCAATCTTCACGGGGGAGGATTTACTTCCGACTCGGGTTCCTTAACGGAATCCATGCCGATCGCCAATCTCACAAAGATTAAGGTCATCTCGGTTATGTATCGCCTGGCCCCTGGGTATAAGTTTCCGGCTCCAGTCGAAGATGTCGTGGCTGTTTACAGAGAGCTGCTCAAGACCTATCGCGCTCAGCACATCGCGATCTATGGCTCTTCGGCGGGAGCGGTCCTCACTCCGGAGGTTGCTGTCAAACTCAAGCAACTTGGCTTGCCATTGCCTGGAGCGCTCGGCATATTCTCGGGCGGGGGCGACTTCACAAGAGACGGCGACTCCCAACAGGTTTACGGTGTGCAGGGGCTTTCTGGTGATCCCGACACTCGGCCGAAGGGAGTGCAGTGGCTTGGCGTGTATGTGGGTTCGGCCGACCCCAAAAACCCCGTGCTATCCCCAGTTTTTGCCGACTTGCACGGAATGCCGCCCACCTTATTTATGACCAGTACGCGGGACATGCTGCTTAGCCACACGACGATACTGCACCGCGCCTTCCTGCGCGCCGGCGCGGATGCCAGTCTGGTTGTGTTCGATGGGCTGAATCACTGCTTCTGGTATGACCCCATCCTTCCTGAATCGCGGGAAGCTAACCAACTTATGGCCGATTTTTTTGATAAGCATCTGAGAAGCAACCAGTAACTCGAAAATTTATTGGGAACAGCGTTGTTAGTTCGCAGGACCGACAAATCTTGCGTCGGCACTAAATCCACGAAGATGTTAAGAGTAGAGCAGCCAACAACGAAATCAGTCACCCGTCGGACCGTGTTGCGCGGTGCGGCAGTGCTGCTCGGCAGTTCCACAGCTTCCAGTCTTCAGACTCGAGTTCTGCCGACTACCCGTGAGCATGGAACCGCAGGTCACCCAGAACAAGCCGCCCAACCGGTAGTTATCGCGTCTGACAAAGTTGCGGTTGTGGAAACAGAAGCCGGTAAGGTGCGCGGCTATGTCAGAGAAGGGATCTTTACTTACAAGGGTATTCCCTATGGTGAAGTCGCCGCGCACGGCCGTTTTCAACCTGCGCGAAAACCTGAACCCTGGACGCGAGTGCGCAGTTCCATGCAATACGGGCGAGTATGCCCTCGGGGCCCGCGGGGAACGTGGGACGAGGATGAGGAGTCGTGGCTTTTCTGCTATGACGACGGAGTGCAGGGCGAGGACTGCCTGCGCTTAAACATTTGGACACCCGGCATCAACGATGACAGGAAGCGCCCCGTCATGGTCTGGCTGCATGGAGGCGGATTCGTTTCTGGCTCTAGCCAGGAGCTTGGTGCCTACGACGGAGAAAGACTCAGCAGGCGAGGTGATGTGGTCATTGTGTCGCTGAATCACAGGCTGGGGCCCCTGGGATTCTTGGACTTGTCCCCATACGGTGAAAGGTACGAGAGTTCCGCCCACGTCGGCATGCTCGACATCATTCTTGCCCTGAAGTGGGTGCGAGATAACATCCACAATTTCGGCGGCAATCCTGCGAATGTAACGATATTCGGCCAGTCCGGCGGCGGTGGCAAGGTGGGAGCCTTGATGGCGATGCCGGCGGCTGAAGGCTTGTTTCATCGCGCGATCGTGCAGAGCGGCTCTTTCCTGCGCGCAGTCATGCCGGATCGGGCAGCAGTCTTGACGAAAGCCCTGTTGGACGAACTGAATCTCAACCCTTCGCAAGTTGACCAATTGCAAAACCTGCCTGTCCAGAAGTTGATTGCTGCTGGAGACTCCGCCCTGCTCAAAACCCATCCTCACGCGCCTCTGGTGTGGAGTCGGGTAGCCGACATGCTTGGCTGGGGGCCGGTGATGGATGGCAAGATTCTGCCGCAGCATCCGTTTGATGCCGCAGCGCCCGACCTTTCTTCAAAAGTGCCAATGCTCCTGGGCACCACGCTCAACGAATTTACGACTTCGCTAAATCATCCTGAACGTGAAGAGATGTTCGAAACGGAAATAAAGACCAGTCTTGGAGATATGTATCGTATCAATCCGGAGTCGATCGTTGAAACGTTCCGATCCTCGCATCCTCGGGCGAAACCTTTTGACATCTTTTCGCTGGCCATGACGGCACAGGTCCGGCAAGGAGCAGTGGTCCAGGCGGAACGCAAAACCGCCCAAGGCACACCAGCTTATCTTTACTGGTTCACATGGAAAACACCAGTCCTGGACGGCAGGCCGCGATCGATTCATGCCTGCGATTTGCCCTTTTGCTTTGACAATACCGATCGCCACGAAAACCTGACAGGTGGTGGCCCGGAACCACGCGAACTCGCCGCCATTGTCAGCGACGCTTGGATTCATTTTGCACGCTTCGGCAACCCCAACCATGCAGGGTTACCCGACTGGCCTGCCTTCTCGAAAGAGAGTTGTCCAACGATGATTTTCGATACCCAATGCCAGTTGCGGAACAATCCTGATAAGGAGGAGAGACAAGTTCTTGCGAAGAGTATTCCTTTCCTGGAGTTGGGCGGCTGAAATACATACGCAAACCGGGTCACGATGCCGGCCCGGATATGGGCATTCACACTGACGTCTCGAACAGGTTGATCAATATGGTTCCAAAAAACCGGCGTCAATTTCTGCAGGGTTCTATCTATGCAGCTGCGACGGCCGCTTTTGTACGAAGACCGTACGCATGGAGCGAGATGGCGGCTGCGTCCCATCCGGTGAAGGTATGGATCACTTCTGAAGAACAGAAGTTCTCCCCAGCGCAGGATCTTACATGGTCTACCGCCACAAATATGAACAGCGAGAGCATCCAAATCGATCCCCATACCTGGTACCAGGACATTCTTGGGTTCGGCGGCGCGTTTACTGACGCTTCCTGCTTCTTGTTCTCGCAGCTGACTCCGCCGGATCGCAAAGCTCTCTTCGACGACTTGTTCGGGCCTGAGGGGCTGCGTTTTTCGATGGGACGCACATGTATTGGATCCAGCGACTACACCACGAGTATCTATAGCCTGGACGACAGTCCCGAACCTGACCCGGACCTGAAACGCTTCAGCATCGAGCACGATCGCGCTTATATTCTGCCGTGCCTGCGAATGGCGCGTGAGGTGAATCCAGACATTTTTTTCTTTTCTGCACCTTGGAGCCCCCCGGCTTGGATGAAACCCAATCATTCGATGCTGGGCGGATCGATGGAGAGGAAGTACTTTGATTCTTATGCCAGATATTTTGTGCGATTTCTGCAAAGCTACGCTGCCGAGGGGGTCAAGATCAACGCGGTTACGGTTCAGAATGAGGTCGACACCAACCAGAACAGCCTCATGCCGGCATGCCTTTGGGCACAGGAAGACGAGATCCGCTTTATCGCGAAGCATCTCGGCCCAGCCCTTGAGGACGCGTCACTGGATACAAAAATTTGGATACTCGACCATAACTACGACTTGTGGGGACGCGCTCTTGACGAGCTCAGCGATCCGAGGGGCAATCGGTACGTTGATAGCATTGCATGGCATGCATACAGCGGAACCGTTGACGCCATGAAGCGCGTCCATGATGCTTTCCCAAATAAGAATCAGCAATGGACGGAAGGCGGTGCGGTCATAACCAGCCCAGAATTTCAGACTGACTGGAGCCAATGGGCAGCAACCTTTGCGGGGGTTCTAAAGAACTGGGGATGCTCAATTGTGGGTTGGAATCTCGCGCTCGATGAAGAAGGAAAGCCCAATATGGGCCCAGGCCAGTCCGGTGGGATTGTGACAATCCATTCCAAAACAAAAGAGATCACGCGGTGTGGCCAATACTGGGCCTTCGCGCACTATTCCAAGCTAATGCAGCGGGGTGCGCGGGTGCTGGCGACGCATGGAACACTGCTCGACATCGAACATGTTGCGGCCAAGAATCCCGACGGGAGTCATGTGTTGGTCCTTATCAATCGCGGCGGTCTGGAACGGCTGGTGCCATGCGCTTTGGAAAAGAGCGGACTGCAGATTAAATTGCCGCGGAACTCTGTCGCTACTCTCCTGTGGTGATCTTGCGAACGCGAGTTACGGGCCTCCGACACGCATCGGACCGATCACCTTGTCGAATCGGCCACCACTGTTTGCGGAGAACGCACACAATATGGATCTCGACCTTGACCGTTAACACAAATCGCTCGGCGAGAACAGAGGGCAGTGCATGATTCAAACCATAGAAAAAATGCTACTCGATTTTGAGCGTGGACACCTGAGCCGGCGTCAGTTCGCAGTCTCACTCGCCGCTCTAGCCACAAGCGCTTGTGCGCCAAGAGCACTTTGTCTTCCGCAACCGAAAGGGTTTCGGGCGGTCAGCCTGAATCACTTGACCGTGCGTGTCCCGGACGTGCAGCGCACGTCGCAGTTTTACCAGGAATTCTTCGGGATGCCCTTGAAACAGCACTCATCGACTGTGCACATCCTCGGTGTCGGTGATTCCTTTTTCGGGATTGAGCAGGGCGAAAGCAAGACCGCTATGGTTGACCATTACGACTTCGGAATAGCCCATTTCAACGCCGACGAGATTCGCGCCAAACTTCAGGAACGCCGTTTGAAATTCCTCGACCCCAAGGCCCAGGAATCTTTCAAATTTTTTGATCCGGATGGATTCCAGGTGCAAGTAAACGCACCCGATTACGTCGGTCACGTAAGCTGACACGACTGGTGTTTGGACGCCCGCGGCACTCTCCAGTTCTGGTCGCCCATTGGGTGCATGCCGACAAAAGGGGGGCACTAAGCGACTCCACCTAGAGGAGTTCGTCGGATGACCCCGATGTTGCGTTACCTCCGCCGTACCCTTGCTCTCGGTACCGTAAGGCAGTATTTCAGATCAGAACCCCGTTTGCGAACAATCTCCATAACGGCATTACGGCAGGACTTCCCGGTTCCCTGGAACGTTTCACAGCAAGTCCCAAGAGCCTGAAGTTCTCGTTCCAAAGTTTCTCCACGAAGTCCGGACAATTGGTTGGTCTTGTGACGCGTCGGTCGACCGTCGTCCTGCCGGGCCAACATAAGACAGAAGCGAAAGAAAGGTGCGCGTTTGATTACAGGCACCCGATTAAAGATTGGGTCTTTGTCCGCAGACGGCATCGTGGGAGGACGCCGATCTGGGGCCAGGCGATCTTGCGCATGTATATTCGCCCCGCCGCGCATCGCGCCGGAATTCAGAAGCAATTCGGATGGGCACACGTTCAGGCATATGTACTCGACTCTCCTGCGGAGTGTCGGAACAGAATTCAAAGTCGTGCTGGAACTGGTGCGGCATTCAACTCTGCGATCCACGTTGGACGTCTACACCCAGGCAATCACACCGGCCAAACATGCAGCGCAGGCGCCGTGCTGTCATTGGTTTTTTCAGAGGGAACTGATGGAACCTCGGAGCCACCTTCAGATGCTAACGCTGCAGCGTGACGAAAACTTGCGGAGGGCCAAAAGGACATTGGCATAGGTAAGCGGTCGCCCGCTGTCCCGGCAACACCACCGTGCGTACGGGTCCGTACACGGCGGTTCGGCGAGTTGAGCCTAGTACGAAGCAGTCAAACAAGGAATGGCGAGCGAGTCGAAGTAGACATTCGGCAGAGCGAGGCAGAGGGCAGGGCTGTTAGCGATTCGCCAGGGGCCATGCGGACTGCCTGCCGTTTGTGCGGGGAGGTCACGTCCAATACCCCGTTTGCGAAGTTCCCCAAAGCGCGTGCTCCCACGCTTCCACTGCTTCCAGATCACCGACCGTAGTCGGCGGCGTACCCACTGGTCAAGGCTGTACAGCGTCGAGGGTGTCTGGCAGAGACCGAAGTAGCCTCGCCATCCACGCAGGTAGGCAGAGAGTTCTTTCACCCGCTGCTCCATGCTGATTCCTCGCGTCCGGCATGTCAGCTCTCGGATCTGCTCCTTAAACCGTAAGATCGCTTTCGGCGCAATACGCCGTCGCGGCTGCTTGCCGGCTGTAAAGCTGAACCCAAGAAACTTCCGGTCCCTTGGCTGAGCCACTGCGCTCTTGGCCTGATTCGCTTTGAGTTTGAGCTTCGCGGTGACGAACCGAGTGATGCTTTCCATCACCCGTTTCCCCGCTCGCTCGCTGCTGACGTAGATGTTGCTGTCTAGGGTAAAGGAATGGCTCAGTGTCTTTAGATGGTGCCTATCTGTTTCTGCGGGTTTCCCCTTCTGCAGTGCCTCACAAGCCCCATCTTGGCCGGTTCACCATTCCCTTCCCATCCCACCGGACGTTCAGTTTTCCCGAATCCGGCGGTCCGACAGTCTTCTTCACACGGCATGCGCAGGCTATCGTGCGTACTCGATGACCCCACTCCCGATATAGATCATCCCTCGGGCATACTGTCGCATTCGAGTACTTCCTCCACCCGAAGCCTCGACCTTTATGGCGAAAATTCAAGTAGCGGCGAAAGCGAGTGTTGATGAAGCGTTGCAAGCTTAGCGAACTTTCCGCCCAAGCCGTAGCTTTTCGGAGTTTTGAGATTCCTAACCCCACCAGCTAGTCGAGGAACTCGCCCTCCTCCAACCGGGCCGGTACATATTCTTCCGTAACATAGCTGATGTCTTTGCTGATCAGGGCTTCGACTTCGAGCTTGAAGCTGTTCTTCAACATCAGCTCGATTTCCTTTTGCCAGGGCTTTTTGTTCACAAACCAGGGATACTGCGCGATCTGCCGGGCCCGTTTGATGTCTTGCTCGTTCAATTTGATTTGCACGCTGGGGCTAAGCTGGCAGCGGCCATAATCCAGACTGCGCAATCCCAGGAAACGCGCATCGGGGATAGCCATGCGGCGCGATTCGTAGGCAAGATTGATCGATCCCTGTTTGATCACGCTGTAGATGTAATACCCCCAGGGGTCGTTATCCAGCAGGCAATACACCGGCAGTTTCAACTCGTGATGCAGACGGTGCAGCATACGACGAACGCCGCGGGGCGGTTGACCTCCGCCATGTGTCAGGATGCAGTTGTGTTTGCGCCAGAATTTATCCTCGTTGAATCGCCGCCAAACTGTGTCTTTCTCGACATGCAGGATGAATTTTGCAGTGTTCTTTTTGAACTGCACGATGTCCTGTTCGACGATCGACGGGATGCTGTAGCCGCCAGAGCCCATGCGGGAACAGTCGATCGTGTCGCCGCTATCTACCAGTGTGATCGGGCCAACCATCGCCCCCGCGTTTTTGGCGTACAGGTGAAGCTCTTCGCGCATCGAATCGAGTGAAACCTCGATGTCTTCGATGACGGGATCGCATTCATCCTGCGTATCGAACGTCTCTTCGCTAGTCCCTTCAATGGTGTGCTTCAGCAGGTAGAACAAACCTCGGATGCTGGTTGTCTTTCCTTGATCGATCAGTTGCTTGCATCCGGAAGCGACAAGCAATGTCTGCATGTAGCTGCGGGCTTGAGCCAGATTGAATAATTCGCGCCGGTTGG
>Ga0307473_10000091_pt1 | contig 17047 bp, 13 predicted proteins | sample atmos_gasesAM5C__FD_203744 | JGI IMG/M metagenome (GOLD analysis project Ga0307473, IMG submission 203744) | Hardwood forest soil microbial communities from Morgan-Monroe State Forest, Indiana, United States - atmos_gasesAM5C_515 | ecosystem: Environmental > Terrestrial > Soil > Temperate...
ACAGGGAATCGGTATCCTGAGCGCTGCGGACGCCATCGCGATGGGCGCATCCGGGCCAATGCTGCGAGGCAGCGGCGTGGCGTACGATGTGCGCAAAGCTTTCCCCTATTCGAGTTACGACGAATTTGATTTCGAGGTGCAGACGCAAACGGCGGGAGATTGCTTCGCGCGGTACCAGGTGCGCGTCGCGGAGATTCGCGAGAGCATAAAAATCGTCCGCCAGGCAATGGATAAAATTCCGGCGGAAGGCCCCATTCGCACCGTCGCTCCCGGAATCGTGCCGCCTTCGCGAGAGGAGATGAAAACCTCGATCGAAGGACTGATCTACCATTTCAAGATATTCACCGAGGGATTCGCACCGCCGCCGGGTGAAGTGTATCAAGTAATCGAATCGCCCCGCGGCGAGTTGGGATTTTTTGTGGTCAGCGACGGCTCGGCAAAACCGTATCGCGTCAAGGTGCGCGCGCCGTCGTTCATCAATCTGCAATCCTTGTCGAAGCTGGCGGAAGGCCGCCTGATCGCCGATGTAGTCGCCTGTATCGGCACCACCGACATCGTCCTGGGGGAAGTGGACCGCTAAATTTTCTGAGCGAGTCCCGTTCATGCAACTGCCGCCAATCCTCGAAGCGAAATTTACGGAACTGCTCGGGCGCTACCCTGTGAAACGCTCGGCGCTGATCCCCATGATGATGTACGCGCAGGATCACTATGGATTCCTGGGCGATGAGCTGCTGGAAGAAATTGCCCGGCGCATCGGCCTGAATATGATTCAGGTAACGGAAACATTGGCATACTACTCAATGCTGCGCCGCAAGCCGGCCGGGCGATTCCACATTCAAGTGTGCACCAACATTTCCTGCATGTTGCGGGGCGGGAACGAACTGTTTCAACACGTTCAAAAGCGTCTGGAGATCGGCAACAAACAGGTTTCTCCCACTGGGACTTTCTCGCTTGAGGAAGTGGAATGCATCGGCGCCTGTACGGGCGCGCCGGCTATCCAGGTGAATTACGATTACTACGAAAATCTCGACCCGGACAAAGTGGACGAGTTATTCGAGCTGCTTCAGGAAGGCAAAAGGCCGAAGCCGGTTCCTGTCATCTCGGGCGCGCTGCACGACCGCCATCCGGCCGAAGCTCCCGTGATCAGCCGGCGCTTTGGAATCGCCGACTCAAAAAAAATCGATGTGTATCTGCAGCACGAAGGCTATCAGGGGCTGGAAAAAGCGCTGAAGCAGATGACGCCCGAGCAGATCATCGACGAGATGAAGAAATCGAACCTGCGCGGGCGCGGCGGTGCAGGCTTCCCTGCCGGGATGAAGTGGAGCTTCGTGCCGAAAGATACGGGTAAGCCGAAATACATTCTCGCAAACGGCGACGAAAGCGAGCCCGGCACGTGCAAAGACCGCCCACTGCTAGAGATGGACCCGCACCAATTGATCGAAGGGATGATCATTGCTGGGCGCGCGGTCGGCGCCAACCGTGGATACGTTTACATTCGCGGCGAATATCGCTACGTGATTGACATTATGGAAGCGGCCGTCGGCGAGGCCTACGCGAAAGGCTACCTGGGGAAGAATATTCTCGGCAGCGGATTTGATTTCGATCTCGCGGCGCACACCGGGGCAGGCGCGTACGAGTGCGGCGAAGAATCCGCGCTGATGGAGTCGCTCGAGGGCAAGCGCGGCTATCCGCGCATCCGGCCGCCTTTCCCTGCTGTCGTCGGACTCTACGGCTGCCCGACGGTGATCAACAACGTCGAGACGCTCAGCTCCGTTCCGGCGGTAATTTTGCGCGGCGGCGATTGGTATGCCGGCCTGGGCACGCCGAAGAATGGCGGCACACGGCTTTACTCGATATCCGGCCACGTGAATCGGCCGGGAATCTATGAGCTGCCCATGGGCTTCAACTTGAAGCGCATGATCGAAGAGGTTGCCGGTGGCATGGCGGGCGGAAAGAAACTGAAAGCCGTGATTCCTGGCGGGAGCTCTTGCCCATTGCTCGCGGCCAATGAAATTGATATCGCACTCGATTTCGACTCTGTCGCGAAGGCCGGCTCGATGCTGGGCTCTGGCGGCACAGTAGTGATTGACGAGGACACCTGCATGGTGGACGTGGCGCGCCGCATCATGCATTTTTACGCGCGCGAATCCTGCGGCTGGTGCATTCCCTGCCGCGAGGGCACCACATGGCTGCGCAAAGTGCTCGACCGTTTCCACGCGGGTGGCGGCTGCAGCGAAGACATCCCGTTGATTGATGAGCTGTCAAAAAATATGCTCGGCCGCACATTCTGCCCATTGGGCGACGCCGCGGCCATGCCTACAATCAGCATCGTCAAGAAGTGGCGCAACGAATTTGAAGATCATCTCCAGGGGAAGTGCGCTTACAAGCCCGCAGTGATGATTGCCGGAGCGGACTAGGGCACGCATGGCTGAACTAAGACAAATCACATTCACCCTTGACGGGAAGAAAGTGACCACGTCCTCGGGCACGCTGGTGATTGAAGCGGCCAAGCGTGAGGGTGTCGAGGTCCCTTCGTTCTGCTATTACCCCGGGCTGTCGCTTCAGGCAGCGTGCCGCATGTGCCTGGTGGAAGTGGAGAAGGCCCCGAAGCTGCAAACGGCGTGCACGCTTATGGCCGTGGATGGCATGGTGGTAAAGACGGACACGCCGCAAGTGCACAAAGCGCGCAAGGACATGATCGAGTTCTTGCTCTCGAATCATCCGCTCGACTGTCCTGTGTGCGATAAGGGCGGCGAATGCGAGTTGCAGGACATGACGTTCCGCTATGGCCTGGACCACAGCCGCTTCACGGAAGAAAAACTGCATCATCCGGAAGAAAAGTGGTCCCCGCTTGTTTATTACGATGCGCCGCGCTGCATCCTCTGCTTCCGCTGTGTGCGCGTTTGCGACGAAGGCATGGACGTGAAAGCGCTGGGCGTTGGCGCGCGTGGTGTGCAGTCCGTGATCCTGCCGAACAAACCCGGCGAACTTGCTTGCGAAGAATGCGGCATGTGCATTGACATTTGCCCAGTGGGCGCGCTCACCAGCGGGACTTACCGCTATCAGACGCGGCCGTGGGAGATGACCTACGTTGGAAATCCGTGCGCGCATTGCTCGAATGGTTGCAAGACGACGCTGAGCATCCGCAACAATGAAATTCTGCGGGCGAATAATCGCGACCATTCTGGCATCAACGGCGAGTTTCTATGCGGTAAGGGACGATTTGGGTTCGACTTCACGAATCATGCAGAGCGCATCCGCCAACCACTCCTTCGCCGCAATGGCAAGCTCACGCCGGCAAGCTGGGAGGATGCGCTGGAAGAGATCGCGCGCCGCATGAAGCAGGTGCGCGACGCGCATGGCCCTGCTGCCATCGGCGTGATCGGTTCGAATCACACCACCAATGAAGAGAACTATCTGCTGAATCGCTTCGCGCGCGCGACACTGGGGACGAACAACCTCGACCACCATCGCACGGCTGATTACGCAGGCCTAGCGGCCGCGCTTGGTCCCCGGGCAAAGACGGCCTTTGCCACGATGGCGGATGTGTACACGGCCAAAGCCGTGTTGTTGATCGGGAACGACGTGACACAGCAGAATCCGCTTGTTGCATGGCAAATTCGCACCGGCGTCCGCCATCACGGATTGCGTCTCTTCGCCATCAATAGCCGCCCGAGCAAAATTCACCGCCAGGCTGCTCTCGCAGTGGATGTGGCCAAGGGCGCGGAGCGTGCTGCAGTTCGCCGGCTCGCGACGGGAGAAGGCCAATTCGCCGGAAGCACCGCTGACGATCTTGCGGCGCTGAAAGGTGCGCTCGAAAAGGAATCCGATGTCGTTATTCTTTTTGGCGCGGAGGTTCAGGGAGCGGCGGTCCGCGATCTGGTGACGTTCGGCTCGCGCCTCTCCGGCCAGACGCGCTATATGGCGCTGGGTGATTACTCGAATTCGCGCGGCGCTGCCGACATGGGGATTCTGCCCGATTGGCTGCCGGGTTATGTACCGCTCTCAGACGCTGTCGAGCGCAAACGCTTTGGAAAACTTTGGGGCGCGGAAATTCCCGCAGCGCCCGGACTAACGGCTCGCGCAATGATGGAGGCAGCGGTCGAGGGAAAATTGAAAGCCCTGTACGTGGTGGGCGCGAACCCGCTGAAATCGTTCGGTGTCACGCAACCCGACCGGCTGGCGGGTCTGCAATTGCTGGTGGTCCACGACATGTTTTTGACCGAAACCGCCCAGCGCGCTGACGTGGTGCTGCCTGCTGCTTCTACGTACGAAAAGGATGGCACGCTGACGAACACGGCGGGCGAAGTGCAGATGACGCACCGCTCCATCGACCCGCAGGGCCCGCGCAGCGATTTCGATCTGATTCGCATCCTCTCGCACCAGCTCGGGCTGCTCGGCATCGGCTCGACCATTCGATTGCGCACGCCCGAAGCGGCGCTTGATGAAATACGGCAGAATGTGCCGGGCTACGATCTTTCTGTGACAAACTTGCTCGCCGGCGGCGTGGAAATTTCCGCTGCGAGCTGCAAATCAATCGAGCCGTCGTACGACGCTCCGGCGGGCGTGGTCTTCTCTTCTCAGGATCATTTGTTTTCGAGCGGGACCCTGGGGCGCTATTGTTCCAAACTCAATTCTACGAACGAGGCAAAGGATATACCGTGGAGTTCATCGCCCAGCATCCAGTCCTGGTGGCATCGCTAGTCAAGATCGTCATCCTGCTTGTCATTTTGATGACGATCCTGGCGTACCTGAGCTGGTTTGAGCGCAAGATCATCGCGCACATCCAATCGCGCTGGGGTCCGTACTATGTCGGCGCACATGGATTGCTGCAACCCCTGGCCGACGGCATCAAATTCCTGTTCAAAGAGGATCTAACGCCGCCAGCGTCGGACAAGCTTCTCTATATTCTGGCCCCTTTTTTGGCACTCACGCTGGCAATGACCACGCTCGCATTGATTCCCTTTGGCCCCGCCACGGTTTCGATTTTTGGTCACGAGACGCATCTGGTGGTGGCAAACGTGGATATCGGGCTCCTGTTTCTTTTTGCGATCACATCGCTTGGTGTCTATGGCGTCGCACTCGCAGGATGGTCCTCGAACAGCAAGTATTCGCTTCTCGGGGGGCTGCGCAGTTCGGCGCAGATGATCAGCTACGAAGTATCGTTGACGCTCTCAGTGGTTGGTGTGCTATTGCTCGCTGGAACTTTTAATTTCAACGAACTGGTTACTAGCCAGCAGGGATACTACTTCCATTTCATTCCACGCTGGCGCATCGGGCCGCAGTTCGTCGGATTCCTGTGTTACTTCACGGCAGCGATTGCCGAGACGAACCGCGCGCCGTTCGATCTGCCAGAAGGGGAACAGGAACTCGTCGGTGGATTTCACACCGAGTACTCGAGCTTCAAATTCGCCATGTTCTTCATGGCCGAATACGCGAACATGGTCACGGTTTCTTGCCTGGCGACGATTCTTTTCCTCGGTGGATGGCTCTCGCCATTTCCGGAGCGCTGGACATTCATGCAGTATCTGCCGGTTGTGTCACTTCTCGCCCTGGCAGTCTATCTGGCGTACGACACGGCGGTGAACATGCGAGGGCTCGCGCGGTTTCAGTTGGCCGTGGTCACAGTGCTCGCTGGCGGGCTGGGCTTGCTGTGCCTCCTTCCGGCAGTGATGCCCGTGATTCAGGGACCGTTCTGGTTCACCTTCAAGATGGGATTGCTGCTGTTTTTCTATGTGTGGACGCGCAGCACGCTGCCGCGGCTCCGGTATGACCAACTGATGTCGTTCGGGTGGAAGCTGCTGCTGCCAGTCTCGCTTATGAATCTGGCGGTGACGGCGCTCTGGATTGTTTATCCGTTGCTGGTGAAACGCGGATGAGCCTGTTGTTCGTTCTTTTCTTCGTGTTCGCAAGCATCGCTGTGATTGGCGCGATTCTGTTGATTGTCGCGCGCGAACCGATCCACAGCGCGCTTTCGCTGATCATGGTGATGGTCGCGCTGGCCGCGCTGTACCTGCTATTAGGCGCGCCGTTCATCGCCGCCGTCCAGATCATTGTTTACGCGGGCGCGATCATGGTGCTGTTTGTGTTCGTGATCATGCTGCTCAACGCGGGCGTGGAAGAGCGCACGAACTGGAGCAAGATTGCGAAATTTGCCGGGCTGCCGATTGGAGTTTTTCTGCTGTTTGAGCTTGCACACTGGCTCGCCAGATCGGCCATCGGTAAGAGTATCGCCAATGGTTCGGAGGCGACGAATGCCGCAGTTTCCACGCGGGCGCTCTCGGAAATGCTGTTCCGTAAATATCTGTTTCCGTTCGAAGCGACTTCGATTCTGATTTTGATTGCCATCCTGGGCGCACTGGTTCTGGCGAAGAGAGACGAATGAGCGTCGTTCCCATTTCCTATTACCTGGTGCTGAGCGCCATTCTGTTCGGCCTCGGCGTAATCGCGTTCGTGTTCAAGCACAACATCATCACCATCTATATGGCGATCGAGCTCATGCTCAACGCTGTGAATCTTGCGTTCGTGGCCTTTGCGCGAGCGTACAACCAGCTGGACGGGCTGGTGTTTGTGTTTTTTGTGATCGTCGTAGCAGCGGCGGAATCGGCGGTCGGTCTCGCCATCATCCTCACCATTGCCCAAAATCGCCAGTCGCTCAACGTCGAGCGTGTGAACCAGCTCAAATTCTGATGCTCTTGCTCAACCATCTCTGGATCATTCTCGCGCTGCCACTAGCCGGCGCCGCGATCAACGGTCTCTTCGGCAAAAATTGGCCGAAGCGCGCAGTGAATTCCGTTGCCATCGGCTCGGTGTCGCTTGCGTTCGTCGCGGTTGCCGAACTGGTGCGTGAATTTGTGCAGCTTTCGCCCTGCCAGACACCATGGGTGAAGAATTATTTTCCGTGGATAATAGCCGGCCCGTTTCGCGTGGATTTTGCGCTTCAGGTGGACCAGCTCTCCATCGTCATGATGCTGACGGTTTCTTTTGTCGGCATGCTGATTCACATCTATTCTACGGGCTACATGGAACACGAAGGCGGCTACTACCGCTTCTTCAGCTACCTGAACCTTTTCATGTTTTTCATGCTCACGCTGGTGCTCGCGGCCAACATCGTAGTGATGTTCGTGGGCTGGGAAGGCGTCGGCCTTTGTAGCTATCTTCTGATCGGTTTCTGGTTTTTGAAGAAGTCTGCCGCAGACGCCGGCAAGAAAGCGTTCATCGTCACGCGAATCGGTGATTTTGGTTTCACGGTGGGAATTCTGCTTCTGTTCTGGACGTTTCGGTCCGTGGATTTCGCCACCATCTTTTCCAAGGTTGCGGAAAACCCGACCGATGTCGGCGTACTGACCTCCATCTGCCTTCTGCTCTTCGCCGGCGCGATTGGAAAATCGGCGCAACTGCCCCTCTACGTCTGGCTGCCCGATGCCATGGAAGGCCCCACGCCCGTGAGTGCGCTGATTCACGCGGCGACCATGGTCACAGCGGGCGTGTACATGGTGGCGCGCATGAATCCGCTGTTTTCGCGAGCGCCGATTGCCATGTTCGCAGTCGCAATCGTGGGAACGATCACGGCGTTCTACTCGGCAACCATCGGGCTGGTGCAAACGGACATCAAGAAAGTACTCGCGTATTCGACTGTCTCGCAGCTCGGCTACATGTTTCTTGGCTGCGGCGTGGGAGCATACGCCGCCGGAATTTTTCACTTGATGACGCATGCGTTTTTCAAAGGCCTCCTGTTCCTTGCCGCTGGCAGTGTGATCCACGCCGTGGGCGGCGATCAGGACATGCGCCACATGGGAGGCCTGAGAAAGAAAATACCCGTCACATTCTGGACGATGTTCATCGCTACGCTGGCCATCACCGGTTTTCCGCCCTTCGCAGGATTTTTCAGCAAGGATGAAATCCTTTACAGCGCATACGCCGGCCCGCTTGCGAACAAAGTGCTCTATGCGCTAGGCCTCTCGGCAGCACTGCTGACTTCGTTCTACATGTTCCGACTCGTGTTTCTGACTTTCTTCGGGAGCCCGCGATACGACGAGCAGAAGGTGCACGTCCACGAATCGCCGAAGAATATGCTGGCGCCGCTGGTGATCCTGGCGATTCTCTCGACCATTGGCGGATGGTTTGCGGCGCCAAAATTCTGGGGTGGGCAGGATTACTTCCATAATTTCCTCGGCCCAGTCTTCGCGCAGGCCGACAAGCTGGCGCCTGCGGTGGAGATGTCCGAAGAAGCGGCTCACACGCTCGAATGGCAGTTGTCGGGAGTGGCCGTGATTGTCGCGGGGATCGGGCTCATCGTCGCATGGTGGTTCTACATTCGCCAGCCTAAGGCGCCGGAAGCCCTGGCGAAGAGTTTGCATGGCCCCTACACGCTGCTCCTGAACAAATACTATGGCGACGAGATTTATCTCGCGCTGATTGTGCGGCCACTGCTCTGGCTTTCGACCAACGTCCTTTGGCGTGTGGTGGACGAAGGCATGATTGACGGCACGGTGAACGGCGCGGCGCACGTCGCGCGCGAGGCTGGCGGCGAATTGCGGAAACTGCAATCTGGAAATGCGCGCAGCTATGCGGCATGGGTTGTGATTGGAGCGGTTGGTGTGACGGTGCTTCTGCTCGGAATCTGGACGCGGGTGGTGCACTAGAGTGGAAATGCAACCTCATTTGCTGACGGTGGTCACCTTCCTGCCGCTGCTGGGCGTGCCGGCGCTCCTGCTCCTGCGATCGGAGGATCACGGCTGGATTCGGCGGATTGCGCTCGCGGTGTCGCTCGCCGAGTTCGTGATTTCGCTGTGGTTGCTGCCCGGATTCATCGCGGCAAATCCCACATATCAATTCGAGGAATTCTACGATTGGATTGGACGCGTCAACATTCACTACCACCTGGGCGTGGACGGCATCAGTTTGTTCCTGGTGCTGCTGACGACGTTCCTGACGCCGCTCGCGATTCTGGCCTCCTGGCAATCGATTCGAGAAAACGTGAAGGGGTTCTTCATCGCGCTGTTGATTATCGAGACGGCCATGATCGGCGTTTTTGTCTCGCTGGATCTTTTCCTGTTCTTCGTTTTCTGGGAGCTGACGCTGATCCCCATGTATTTCCTGATCGGCATTTGGGGACACGAGCGGCGCATCTACGCGGCAGTGAAATTCATTCTGTACACCATGTTCGGCTCGATCCTGATGCTGGTGGCGATCTTGTGGCTCTACAACATCAGCCCCGGCTCGCACAATCTTGTACCGACGTTTGACCTGCCGGAAATTCAGGCACGGCTCCAGTCGGGATTCGTTACGCTTCCGCCTACCACGGAGCTGTTGCTTTTTGGCGCGTTCTTCCTGGCATTTGCTATCAAGGTGCCGCTCATCCCCCTGCACACGTGGTTGCCTGACGCGCATACAGAAGCTCCCACGGCCGGCTCCGTAATTCTTGCGGGCGTGATGCTGAAGCTCGGGACCTACGGCATGCTGCGGTTCTGCTTGCCTTTGTTCCCCGATGCGGCGCACAAGTTGGCGCCCTACATCGGCGTGCTTGCCATAATTGGAATTGTGTACGGCGCGCTGGTGGCCACAGTGCAGCATGATTTGAAGCGGCTGGTGGCCTACACATCCGTGAGCCATCTTGGCTTTGTGGTGCTGGGACTTTTTGCATTCAGCACCGTTTCGATTCAGGGCGCGATTTACCAGATGCTGAATCATGGCGTGTCCACGGGCGCGCTCTTCCTCGGCGTTGGGATGCTTTACGATCGCCGCCACACTCATGAGATCAAAGAATTCGGGGGACTGGCGACGCCGATGCCGGTGCTGATGTCGTTCTTCCTTTTCATTTGCCTTTCTTCGCTGGCGCTGCCGCTGCTGAACGGCTTTGTCGGCGAATTCCTGATATTGATTGGCGTGTACGAGCATCATCACGCGTGGGGCTCTTGGGCAGCGTCGGGCTCGGTGCTGTCGGCAATTTATTTGCTGTGGGCTTATCAACGGGTGGCTCTCGGTGAAGTCACGGTTGAAAAAAATCGCACACTTCCGGACGCTTCGCAGCGCGAGTGTGTGATCCTGGGGACGTTGGCAGTCGTGATTCTCTTCATGGGCGTGGCTTCCCCGCTGTTCACGAGGCGCATGGAGGCTTCGACCGACAGCGTGTTGAAGCAAATGGAGCGCGTCCGCGACGCCTCGCATCCTGCCCCTGCGCTGCCGCCCGCTGCGCGAATTATTCTTCCGTCAAAACTGCAGGGGGACGGCTCGCTCGCGAAAGCCACGGAGATGCGGGTGCGCCCGTGATGCAAATTCCCGCCGAGCAGATCACGAATCTCCAGCGGCTCGCGCCGGAAATCGCGCTTTGCTTTTTCGGCGTGCTCATCATGGTGGTGGATCCATTTGTCAGCGCGGCGCGAAAACGAAGCCTCGCGTGGCTCGGATTGATCGGCGCGCTCGTGGCGCTTGGATGCGTTCGCGTGGCGGCGTGGAATCCCGGGCCCGCCTACAGCGACTTGAATCGAGTGGATGCTTTCAGCATTCTTGTTCATGTGATCGTGATTGGCGCGTCGGCGCTGGTGATTCTGGGATCGGGGCAGTATCTGGAGGACGAAGGCATACAGCGCGGCGAATATTACGCGCTGCTGCTGTTTGCGACGGCGGGGATGGGAATTCTCGCGGGGGCGAATGAGCTGGTGACCGCGTTTGTGGGCCTGGAGATGAGCTCCATATCGACCTACATCCTGGCGGGCTTCCGCAAGCGGGCGATCCAATCCAATGAGGCTTCGCTGAAATATTTTATTCTCGGCTCCTTCGCTACGGCGTTTTTCCTTTACGGGATCGCCATGGTGTATGGAGCGACGGGGACGACGCGGATTGATCTCGTCCAGATGGCCTTGCAGGGCCTGGCTCATCCTCCCGCCCTCGTGGTTCTCGGGCTCGGGCTGATTTTTGTCGGGTTGGGATTCAAAGTGGTGGCTGCTCCGTTCCAGATTTACGCGCCGGACGTTTACGAAGGCGCGCCCACACCGGTGACCGCGCTGCTTGCTTCCGGGCCAAAAGCGGCGACGTTTGCGCTGATGTTGCGCATCTTCTACGTGTCGTTCGGCTCGGCCAGCGGCGTGTGGTTCTGGGCGATATGGATTTCGGCGGTACTGACGATGAGCATTGGCAATCTGGCGGCGCTGGTGCAGACCAATGTGAAACGCACGCTGGCGTATTCGTCTATCGCGCATGCGGGCTACATACTGGTGGCATTCGCTGCTTCGACTGCCGTGGGCATCGCCGCGGTGCTTTTTTATCTGGCGGCGTATGTGATGATGAAAGTGGGCGCGTTCCTTGTGCTCGCGCACCTGGGCCAGCACGGCGAAAAGCGCCTGGAGATTCAAGACTACGCCGGGCTGGGACAGAAACAGCCGGTGCTCGCAGCATGCTTCTCGTTGTTTTTGCTTTCCCTGCTGGGCTTGCCTGCCACTGGCGGCTTCCTCGGGAAATTCTTCGCGTTTCAGGCGGCACTCGATTCGCGGATTGTGTGGCTGGTGGTGATCGCGGCGATCAACAGCGTAATTGGCGCGTATTACTATCTGCGGATAATCGTGGCGATGTATTTCTGGGAGCCGTCGAAGGAGTACACGCCGACGAAAGTTGCGCCGGGGCTGACCGTCGCGCTGTTTGTTGCGGCCGCCGGGACACTCTACCTCGGCCTCTTCCCTGCCCGGGTTCTTGGCCTGGCCAAGACCGCTGCTGATTCGATTTACGTTTCGGCGCGCTAGCGCCGTTGGTCCGCCCCAATTCCTCGCGCCACGATTCCTCAAAGAGGCGATCCAAACAGAGCCGGATTTATTCGCGATTAGACGAGGACCGGATGGTGATTCTAGGAGGGTTAAGTGGGTTTCTAATATTCGATTCGCGATTAGAAAATCAGCGGCGAGAAGCCCCGAAAGGGGCGTTGATGGCCCCCACGGTGGCGAGCGACGCTGCCAGCGGAGTTCCATGACATACTCATCGTATCATAATAGTAACTATATTGTCAACAGAATTTGCGCACCGGGACTTCCTGGGGGAGATTACTTGGTACAAGACCAGAAAGGCCCGGAGGCTCGCTTGAGCCCCGGGCCTTCGAAAAGATTCGTTAGTATCCGACTTTTGCAAAGACTATGGCCAGAGTGAACAGCGCCAACGTCTCGATGAATACCAAGCCAAGAATCATGGCGGTTCGAATCGCGCCGGCTGCTGCGGGATTCCGGGCGATGCCTTCGCAGGCAGAGGCGGCAACGCGCGCTTGTCCAAGCCCGCAAAAGGCCGCCGCGATAGCCATCGAAAAACCAGCAGCCAGCACAATCCCTGTGGCAACGTGCTCCGGTGGCTTCCCTGCTTCGCCCCCCTGGGCGAATGCCGGCGCCGCCAGAAGCCCCACGACAATCAATAGAAGAAACAACCCTGCGAGTCTTTTCATTCTTTTCTCCCTTTTTATGAATTACCGCCAGGAGGTGGTTCCCGTCATCCTCATGCAGCCGGGCTCACACTGGACGGCGATGATGCCAGAGTAATCCAATGCCCTCTGGGGCTGAAGCCCCCCTCACTTGCTGTTTCGTTCGGCACGGCTGCCCTTCGTTCCTCAGGGTAAAAAGCCGTGCCCTGACGCGGCGATCAAGCCGGATTAGTGTTCTTCGGCCGTAGCCATGCCGATATAAAGAGATGGAAGAATTGTGAAAACGAAAGCCTGAACGACGGCAACGAATAAATGCAAGCCCATAAAGAGAACGGGAATGGTCGCGGGGAAGATTTCCAAGAGCAGCCCCAGGACCGGATGATTGTGGCCCACGGCAAGTGCAGGAGCCAGGCATAATCCCAGAAAGATCGTGTAAATCAGTTCGCTGGCAAATATGTTGGCCCACAAACGGACAGTAAGTGAAAGCAATCGAGCGGTATGGCTGATGATTTCCACTGTAAAAATCAGTGGGGCGAGGGCCGGGATCGGGCCGGCAAAGTGTTTGGCATAGCCTAGGGGACCATGGTGTCTAAGGCCAACTGCATTGTAATAAACGAAAGTCAGGATCGCACAGGCCAGCGGGACGCTCGGATGTCCTGTGGGCGAATCAAATGCTGGACACAAGCTGATTACGTTCGCAAATAGGATGAAAATCGAAATCGTGCCGACCATCGGAAGGTATCGACGCGCGCCATGCCCAACATTTTCATCGAGCAAGTCGCTGATCCCGACGCCCATTGGGTTCGTGAGGAGCGTCTCCATCACTTGCTGCGTTCCGCCCGGGCGTTCGGCTGAGATTCTTGGACGAAGCCAGAGAAAGAAGACGACGCTTATGAGAAACACAGCCACGGCTGCCGCCGCGAAATTCGGGATTGGATAGGCCGCGTCCTTGGGGTGAATGTGCAGGCCGGATAAAACGGCCAGCGCCAAATGGCCGAAGGCTTTGTTCAGCAGCAGGGTGAACCAGTTGACGTGCTCATGCATACTTTGGTCAGGCCTCGGAAAACTCTATTCAGATCCCAGATATACTTCGTAAAGACTAGCAACGATTGCCGCTGCCCCAAGTGCAAGTAAGCCCAGGATAAGGCTTAGGACAGGCACTGCAAAGTAGTGAACAGTAACATAGATAGCCAATCCCATCAACACGTACCGGCCGACGAACTTCCAGTAAATCTGGGTGGGAACACGAGTTTGCGGGCTCCCTGTCTGAGCGGTGGCGACGGTGACAAGCGCCCCCAAAGTCTGATCTAGCCAGCGATAGTTGAGCCATGCCAGGAACGTGCCGACGGCGATTCCGAGTCCGGCGCGGGGAGACTTTGCGAACGTAACCACCAACGCGGCGAGGAAGCCGAGGAGCAGAGTGAGCCACGCTATGCGGCGAGAGAGGTTGAGGGCGCGCTCATTTTCCCGCGTTTCCGGAGCTGTCGGGGTCATCCTTTTGCAATCTCCTGAGCATGTCCCGAACTGAGGCAATGAATCCGACCGCGCCGAGGATGAGCATCAGAAAGGGCTTGGTGTGAAGCCAACGATCAAGCAGGAAACCGAAAAGGCCGCCCACCAGAGTGCCCGCGACAAGGAGAAATGGGAGTTCCATCGCGAGGGCGAATTGGCGCGTGAATCCGCCGGAATTCTTGCGTGGGGCGGGAGGTGTTGAGGCCATTGGCGCGCCGGGCTCAGTGGCCGAGGGGCATGAGGATGGAATAGGTGGCCAGGCGCAGGAATTGCTCGGGGAACATCCCGGCGGCCAGCGTAACGATGACCGTGGTGGCGAGCGCGAATTTCTGCGCCGGGGAGATGACTGGCAGGACCGGGTCGGTTGATTCGCGCACGAACATGGCGGCGACCATTCGGAAGTAGTAATACACCGCGGGAAGAATGTACAGCACGGAGAGAACGGCAAGCAGGTAGTGCTTGGTTTCAATGAGCGCCCAAAAAATCAGCAGCTTCGCGACAAAGCCGCCGGTGGGCGGGATGCCCGCGAGCGAAAGCAGAAAAATCAGCATCAAGACTGCCGCGCCGGGATTGCGCTGAATCAGGCCATTCAGGTCGTCGAGTTCGTCGCCAATCACGCCTTTGTGACGCAAGACGATGATGATCGCGAACGCGCCAGTATTGAAGAAGGCGTACACGAAAAGATAGAAGGCCATGGATTGCAGGCCGCGCTGGTTGAGCGAGCCATCGGGATTCACGGCGGCGACGAAGCCGAGCAAGACGTAGCCCACGTGGGCAATCGAGGAATAAGCCAGGAGCCGCTTGACGTTCGTCTGGGTCATGGCCGCGAGGTTGCCGACCGTGAGCGAGAGTACCGCGACGGCCGCGAAGAGCATCACCCAGTCCATGCGCACTGGCCAGAAAACCGTGAGGAACAGGCGCAACAGCAGCGCGAAGCTAGCGGTCTTCGAAGCCACGCTGACGTAGGCGGTGATCGAGGTGGGCGCGCCCTCGTAAACGTCAGGCGCCCACTGGTGGAATGGCACGGCGGCAATCTTGAAAAATACGCCAGCAGCGACTGTCCCCAGAGCAAGAAACAAGAGCGGATCGTTGCCGTGCGTCTGCATTTGACGCTCCGCGAGTCTGGCGGCGATCACGTCGAGATTTGTCGAACCGGCGAGGCCATAGAGTATCGAGAAGCCGTAGGCGAGGATGCCCGAGCTGAACGCGCCAATCAGGACATATTTCAAAGCGCCTTCGTTGGAGCGGCGGTCGCGCCGCAGGAATCCCGAGAGCACATAAAAGCTGAGTGCCATGGTCTCGAGCGCGACGAACAGCACCACGAGATCGTTCCCGCAGGCAAGAAACATCATGCCGACGGTGGAGAAAAGCATCAGGGCGTAATACTCGCCGTGCTGCTCTTCTTCAATATCCATGTAGCGAACCGAAAGCAGAATCACGAGCGCCGTCGAAGCAAGGAACACGAAGCCAAAAAAGATGAAGAATGGATCTATGACGATGGAGTCGTAGAAGCCCGGCGTGGGGCCGTGTGGACCCGAAGCCGCGGGCATGATCACGTAGAGCGACGCGGCGCTGAGGCCGACACCGAGCATCGCAGTGAGCGAGTTCCAGCTCTTCTGGCGCGGGCCGAGAAGAAAATCGGTGAGCAGGATGGCAAGGCCAAAAAATGCGACCATCAGCTCGGGGAAAATGAGCGGAAAGTCGCGCTGCGACTGTTGGAGGATGTCGCCCCAGTTCATCTACCTGGCCTCACGCGTTCCGGAAGTTGTCACGGCGGCGAGCGCCGCCGGCAGTTTCGTGGCTGCGGCGGGCGCAGGCATGGTGGCGATAGACGCGGTGGGTGAACCGGCAGGCAGATAATTCGGATTCACGCGCTCGACGAGCCGGGCCACCGGAACTTTCAACACGTCGAAGAGCGGCTTGGGATAAATTCCGATCCAAAACGCGAGCGCGACCAGCGGAAGCAGCGTGGCATATTCGCGCGCCTGCAAATCGGGCAAATGCTCGTTCGCAGGATTGGTCACGTTGCCGAACATCACGCGCTGGTAAAGCCATAGCAGATACGCGGCGCCGAGAACTACGCCCAGCACGCCCCATGCAGCCCACTGCCAGCGCACTTCGAAAACACCGCGCAGGATCGTGAACTCGCCGACGAAACCATTGAGCAGCGGCATGCCGAGCGAGCTGAGCGTGATGATCATATAGACAGCGGCAAAATTCGGCATGGGCGTTGAGAGGCCGCCAAATTCGGAGATCAGACGCGTGTGGCGGCGCTCGTAGAGCACGCCGACGATCAAGAAGAGGGCGCCGGTGGAAATACCGTGGTTGATCTGCTGGATGATGCTGCCGGAAAGTCCGAGCGGCGTGAGCGCAAAAATGCCGAGTGTGCAGAAGCCCATGTGGCTGACCGAGGAGTAAGCGATAAGCTTCTTCATGTCCTTTTGCATCATACAGACGAGCGCGCCGTATATGATTCCGATTATGGAGAGCGCGATCATGATTCCGCGGTAGCGGTTCGTTGCGTCGGGAAACATGGGCAGCGAAAAACGCAGAAAGCCGTATGTGCCCATTTTCAGGAGCACGCCGGCGAGGATGACGCTGCCGGCGGTGGGCGCTTCAGTGTGCGCGTCGGGGAGCCAGGTGTGGAACGGGAACATCGGGACTTTGATGGCGAAAGCGAAGAAGAAACCCCAGAAGAGCCATTTCTGAAGCTGCACGGCGAACATCATGTTGGGCGATTTCAAAATCTCCATGATGCTGAAGGTGTGCGCGTTGAAATAAATTGCCAGGATCGCAAGGAGCATCACAACGGAGCCCGCCAAGGTGTACAGGAAAAATTTGATGGCTGCGTACAGGCGCCGCTCGCTGCCCCACACACCGATTAGGAAATACATAGGTACGAGCATCACTTCCCAGAAGACGTAGAAGAGAACGAAATCGAGCGACATGAAAACGCCGAGCATGCCGGTCTGGAGCAGCAGAAACAGAATGTAATATTCCTTCTCGCGTTTTTGGATGGACGACCAGGAGGAAAGAATCGAAATGAAACCGAGGAGCGTGGTCAGCATTACCATCAGGAAGCCGAGGCCATCGATGCCCAACGTAAAGCGCGCGCCGATGGAGGGAATCCAGGAGTGG
>Ga0307473_10000092_pt1 | contig 17044 bp, 17 predicted proteins | sample atmos_gasesAM5C__FD_203744 | JGI IMG/M metagenome (GOLD analysis project Ga0307473, IMG submission 203744) | Hardwood forest soil microbial communities from Morgan-Monroe State Forest, Indiana, United States - atmos_gasesAM5C_515 | ecosystem: Environmental > Terrestrial > Soil > Temperate...
CTAGCCGCGGCTCGCCGAGGCTCGGCGACCGCCACGAGTGCGGCTGCCGGTACCGGCATTGAGCTGGGCCCGGAGGGCGGCGTTTTCAGCAATGACTTCCTCATACCCCTTGCCTTCGATCGCCGGCTTCGAGACCGGACCGACCTGGCCGACCGCTTCGGAGTACTTCAAGTACGTATCGATCGACGCGACGACGACGCGCGCTTCGACGGTGATGAGGTCGATACCCACCAGCGAGACGCGAACCCATGCATCGATGACGATACCCTTGTCGAGTACTCGGTCGAGGACGTCAATTAGACTTGTGCCGCCTGCGGCTCTCTCAACGGGCATCGGACCACTCCTTCAGTCGTACATCGACACGCACGCCGGCGCCCTAGCGCATCGCCGGCACCGACCGGCGGCGCGTGAGCGTCACCAATCGCCGCTCGAGCGCGCGCACCTGCTTGCGCAGTTCTTCGTTCTCGGCCGACAACGCCTGCTTGCCCGGCGACAGATGGTGATCGAACTTCCACCAGTCGAGGCCAATCTGCTCGGCCTTGTCGATCGAGCAAATGAGCAGACGAATCCTGATCGTCAGGAGCTCGACTTCCGCAAGCGATACTTTGACGTCGCCGGCGACCACCAGCCCCTTGTCGAGGACGCGGTCGAGGACATCAACGAGGCCTGACGAGCGACGGTAGCCCTCGCTCAGTGACGTCGACATAGAATCGGTATTCTACGAACTTTCGTGCGCGCTCGCTGTGTCACAGATTGGCGAGGGACCGGCTTATCTCAGCAATGGCGGTGCCAATTGATTAGTGGCGTAATTTTTTGCGGAGCTACAAAGCCCTGCATTGAAGCCCGACAGTGGCGGCCATGCGAACGTAGGGAATTGCTACAAGCTCAATAGCTGGCGCAAATTGTCGATCACGTGATCGTCGGTTCGCAGATCGCCGCTTGGAAGCGCGTCGAAGCCGAAGCCATATCGAACCAGACAGACCGGCGCCGCCGCGGCGCGCGCCGTTCGAACGTCGATCGACGAGTCGCCGACCATCAGCGTGTGCCCCGGCCGTGCACCGCTCCGCGCCATCAAATGGCACAGTCCCGCCGGGTCCGGTTTCCGCGGAAACGGACCGTCGCCGCCGATCACGGCGTCCGGCGCGAAGTACCGCGCCAGCGACAGCCCGTCGAGAATGCGCCGCGTGGCCTCGAGCGGCTTGTTGGTCAGAACCGCAAGATTGACCCGATTCGCAAGCTGGTCGAGCACCTCAGGCACGTCGGGATACGGCTGCGTGTGATCGAGAAGGTGAGCGCTGTACATGGCGAGAAAACGCTCGAGCGCGTCCGGCGGCCGCGTCACGCCGCTCGCGTCGAATGCCCGCGCGACCAGCGTGGCTGCGCCGTCGCCGACCATTCGGCCGATGCGCTCCTCGGCCAGGGGCTCGGCGCCGCATTCGACGAGCAGCGCGTTGGTGGCGTTCGCAAGATCCCGCCGCGAATCGATGAGCGTGCCGTCGAGGTCGAAAACGATCAGGTGAAACATTCACGGAAGGGAGGCAGGAATTTACTCCCGTCCCGCCTTGCCCCCGTCAGCGCGGTAATCGGCAAACGACGTCGGCGTCTCCCAGACCGTCACCCGCACGACCGGCAATCCCTGCTCGGTCGCCTTGTCGAAAATCAGCCTCGCGATGCGCTCGACGGTCGGGTTGCTGTCGAGGAGGAAGACCGGCTCGCCGAGCGCCTTGAGCGGCGCGACCAGCGGGTCGTCGTGCCGCAGCAGCATCTTGTGATCGAGCTCGCGGTCGATCCAGCCCTTCACGAGCCGCTTGATGTCACTGAAATCGCAGACCATGTTGCGGTCGTCGAGCGTGCCGGTGCGGACCTCGATTTCCGCCATGGCGTTGTGCCCGTGCGGATGCTTGCAGATGCCGTCGTAGTCGAGAAGGCGGTGACCGTAACAGAAGTCGATGCGCTTGGTGACGGAGTACATTGGGTAATCGCGTAATCTGGGAATCGGGTAATGGATTGCAGGAACGACGCGCGGTTCTCCCGCCGTCGACACTCGATCAGATTATCAGATTACCCAATTGCGCAATTACCCAATGCCAACGGCAGTACTGCTCTCCGGCGGCCTGGACAGCGCGGTGCTCCTCGCAGAGGAGGCCGCGGTGCAGGAAAACGTGCAGCCCATATACGTGAAGGTCGGCCTCGCATGGGAAGGCGCAGAGTTGACAATGGTAGAGCGCTTCCTCGGCTCGACGCGGTTCGCGCATCCGGTCGCACGGCTCGTCTCGCTCGGCGTCGACATGCGCGACGTCTACGCGGCAACGCATTGGGCGATCGAAGGGCGGCCGCCCGGCTATCACACGCCCGACGAGGACGTGTACCTTCCCGGACGCAACGTGGTCCTGCTCGGCAAGGCGGGCGTCTACTGCGCCGCCGCCGGCATCGACCGCATCGTGCTCGGCACGCTCGGGCACAATCCGTTCCCCGACGCGACGCCCGACTTCCGCGCCGCGATGGCGCGCGCGCTGTCGCTCGGGCTCGCGCATCCGCTGCAGATCGACGCGCCGTACGCGGCGACGAGCAAGACCGACGTGATCCGCCGCGGTGCCGCGCTCGGCGTCCCGTTCGAGCTGACGCTCTCGTGCATGAACCCCCAATCACCGCGCACCAATCACCGCCAATCCCCACCGGCCGATCCCCAACTCCCGCTTCATTGCGGGGAGTGCAGCAAATGCCGCGAGCGCCACGATGCGTTCGTCGAGGCTGGCATCTCGGATCCGACCCCGTACGCGACGACAATCAACCTGGCGTGAGCCGCGCGGAGGTTTGACTCCACCCGAGGCGCGGCGTATCGTGCCGGCGTGACGCGGGCCGCCGGGCGATGCGACGTGGTGGTGATCGGCGGCGGGCCCGCCGGCAGCGCCGCTGCGCATCTGCTCGCCTCCTGGGGATGGTCGGTCTGTCTGATCCATCGCCCGTCCGCTCGACCGACGTTCGCCGAATCGCTGCCGCCGAGCACGCGCAAGCTTCTCGCGCACGTCGGACAGCTCGAGGCGGTCGAGCGCGCCGCATTTCATCCGAGCTGCGGAACCGTCGCGCGCTGGGCCGGAGCGGAGCGGACGACGGAGACCGATGCGCCGGGATTTCACGTCAGCCGCGCCGTGTTCGATCGTGTGCTGCGCGGCTGCGCCGCTTCCGCGCGCGTGCGCATCGTCGACGGCGTGGTGCGCCGCGTCGATCCCGGCGATCCCGCGCGCGTGACGTACGCCGCTGCGACGGGCGAGATCGCCGCCGTTGACGCGCCGCAGGTTCTCGATTGCTCCGGCCGCGCCGGCGTCGTCGCTCGCCGCGGGCTGCGGCGCGCCCGCGCGGGCTATCGGACGCTGGCGATCGCCGCCGAGTGGGACTGCGCCGCGTGGCCGGTCGAGGAGCAGGCGCGCACGCTCGTCGAAAGCTACGCGGACGGCTGGGCGTGGTCGGCGCCGCTGTCGGCGACGCGCCGCCAGTGCACGGTGATGATCGAAGGCGGGCGGAAGGACCGGACGTTCGCGCTGCAGGCCGCCTACGAACGCGAGATCGGGAAGACGACGGCGATTCGCGATCGCCTCGCCAAGAGCCGCGTGGTCCGCGCCGTCGCGCCGTGGGCCTGCGATGCGTCGGTGTACGACTGCATGCGCGCGGCCGACGACAGCGTCCTCCTCGTCGGCGACGCCGCCTCGTTCATCGAGCCGCTGTCCTCGGCGGGCGTGAAGAAGGCGCTCCTCTCCGCCTGGCGCGCGGCGATCGTCGCCAACACGTGCCTGAAGCGATCGCCGGCGGCGGCCGCGGCTCGCGACTTCTATTCGCAACGCGAGCGGGAGGTGTACGCGGATTGCACGCGCCGATCGGGACTGTTTTTCGCCGAGGCGGCCGTTGCCTACGCGTCGCCGTTCTGGTTCGCTCGCGCAGACGCAGGACGCGCGCCCGATCGCGATCCGGCATCGGACGTCGGCGACGCCTGGAGCGACGCGGCGCTCGTCGAGGATGCTGGCGTACGCGCGGCGTTCGAGTCGCTGCGAACGGTGGACGGCGTTCGCCTCCGCGCCGCCGACACGCTCCGGTTCGAGCCGGTACCGGCGATCGAAGGGCGCGAAGTCGTCCTGCGCGACGGCGTCGTGCTGCGCGGCGTCGCCGGCGCGGTGCCGTTCGCCGCCGGCGTCGACCTGCCGGCGCTCGCGCGCCTCGCACGAGGCGGCGTCGACGTTGCCACGCTGATCGCCGCGTATCACGCGAAGGTCGGCCCCGCGCCGGTCTCGGGGCTTCTCGCCGGTTTATCGCTGCTGGTCGCGCGGCGCGCGCTCGTCGCGGAGGGCACGGCGACGTAACACGCGATCGGGTTCAGCATTCAGGGTCCTCGCGTTTCTCGGTTCTGGGGTTCTGGTTCATGGTTCGCGGTTCGGAGTTCCGGCGAGCGATCGCATACGTCGTCCCGTACTGGCGCCGGCTGGCGCTGGTCGTCGCGTTGAGCGCCGTCAGCACGGCGCTCACGCTCGTGGTGCCGTATCTCTCGAAGTCGCTGATCGACCGGGCGCTCGTCGGGCGCGATCTCGCGGCGCTGTATCGCACGGTGGCGCTGTTCGCGATCGTCTCCGTCGCGAGCTTCGCGCTGACGGCGATCACCGGCCTTCGCTACACGCGGGTGTCGGCCGACATCCTGTTCGACATGCGGCTCGCGCTGTACCGTCACCTGCAGCGCCTCTCGCCGCGCTTCTACGCGCGGACGGCGCTCGGCGACATCCTCGCGCGCGTGAACAACGACGTCGGCGAAGTGCAACGCGTCGCCGCCGAATCGCTCCTCGCGTGGGTCGGCAACATCCTCTTCCTCGCCGGCAGCACGTTCGCGATGATCTGGCTCGACGCGCGGCTCGCGGCGGTCGCGCTCGCCGCCGTGCCGCCGAGCATCTGGGCGCTGTCGAGGACGCGCACGGAGCTGGCCGGGCGCGTCAAGGCTGTCCGCGAGGCGGGCGCCGCGATCGGCAGCTTCCTGATCGAAACGCTGCAGGCGGTCCGGCTCGTCGTCACCTCGAACGCGCAGGCGCGCGAGGTGGACGAGTTCCGTCGGCGCAACACCGCCTTCGTCGACGCGCTGATGTCGATGCAGCTCTGGTCGTATCTCTCCGGCAGCGCGCCCGGCGCGGTGCTCGCGCTCGGCAACGCCGCCGTCTTCGTCTACGGCGGCCATCGCGTCGTCGACGGATCGCTGACGCTCGGGACGTTCGTCGCCTTCATCGCGTATCAGATGCGCGTGCTGCAGCCGGTGCAGGCGCTGATGGGCCTCTACTCGAACCTCGCGACGGTGCGCGTGTCGCTCGAGCGGGTGCACGCGCTGCTCGACGCCCCTGCCGACGTCGTCGAGCGTCCGTCGCCGACGCGACTGCCGCGCGTCGACGGCGCGATCGCGTTCGATCGCGTCACGGTCGATCTCGGCCGGGGGGCGGTGCTGCGATCGGTATCGTTTTCGAGCGCGCCCGGTGAGCAGCTCGCGCTCGTCGGACCGAGCGGGAGCGGCAAGTCGACGGTCGCCGACCTTCTGCTGCGGCTGCTCGATCCCGACGAAGGCACGGTGACGCTCGACGGACACGATCTCCGCGACATTGCGCTCGAAGACTTGCGCCGCCACGTCGTGCTCGTCGATCAGGCGCCGTTCGTCTTTCACACGACCGTCGCCGAGAACATCCGCTACGCGCGGCCGGAAGCGACCGACGAGGAGGTGCGCGACGCGGCGCGCGCCGCAGGACTTGACGGCTTCGTCGCGCGGCTGCCGGACGGCTACGCGACGGTCGTCGGCGAGCGCGGCTTGGCGGTGTCGGCGGGCGAGCGGCAGCGGATCGCCATCGCGCGCGCGCTGCTCGTCAACCCGACGGTCCTCGTGCTCGACGAGCCGACCGCCGCGCTCGATCCGGCCACCGAGCAGCAGGTCGCCGACGGCTACGATCGCATCATGCGCGGCCGGACGACGATTCTGATCACGCACCGGATGCCGCTGGCCGCGCGGGCGGACCGCGTGTTGACGCTGCGCAACGACGGGACATTGGAGCTCGAGGGCCGGCCCGTCGGCGCGGTATTCCAGGTTCGGCCGGACGGCGCCTGACATTTATGTACTTGCAGGAACGGACCGGCCGCGGCGTGCGCATCGCCGTGATCGACAGCGGCGTCCACGCGGCTCATCCGCATGTGAACGGCGTCGCCGGCGGCGTCGCAATCTGCGAAGATGGTGCGCTGAACGGCGACTACGTCGATCGCCTCGGGCACGGCACGGCGGTCGCGGCCGCAATCCGCGAGAAGGCGCCCGACGCCGAGATCCTCGCGATCAAGGTGTTCTGGCGCTCGCTCGCGACCGACGTTGCAACTCTGTCGCGCGCCTTCGACGTCGCGGCGGCGAACGGCGCGCAGGTGATCAACGTGAGCCTCGGCACCTCGGATCCGCAGCACCGTGACGAGCTCGCCGCCGCCATCGCGCGCGCGGCGTCGGCCGGCGCCATCGTCGTCGCCGCCGACGAAGACCGCGGCGTCCGCTGGCTGCCGGGCGCGCTCGACGGCGTCGTGCCGGTTCGCGCCGACTGGACATGCGATCGGGACGCGTACGCGCTCGCGGCGATCGACGGCCGCACGGTGTTGGTGACGTCGCCGTATCCGCGCGACATTCCCGGCGTGCCGCGAGAGAAGAACCTGAACGGCGTCAGCTTCGCGGTGGCCAATGCCTCGGCTTTCGTCGCGCGCGCGCTCGAATCGGACCCGCAGTCCGACCTCGCGGGCGTGCTCGCGGTGCTCGAAGCGGCACGATGCGCCAGAGGATCAGCGGCGTGACGACGACGGTCCGCTGGCGGCGCGCGGCGTTGACGACGATCACGCTGTCAGCGAGCGTGAGCGCGTTGACCTACGCGGCGCCCGACGTCGACATGCTGCTCGGTCGCGTCGGAGATCGGATCGCCGAGTACTACAGGCGCGCGCAGAACGTGATTTGCCTCGAGAAATCCACCGTCCAGCCGATCGGCTGGAACCTCTCACCCGATGGCTTCGCGCGCGTTGTCGAATCCGAACTGCACGTCGAAGCGGAGGCGGACGACGGCAACGGGCCCGGCGAAGCCAAAGTCGTCCGGGAAATTCGGAAAGTGAACGGGCGGGCGCCACGCGAAAGGGACAACAAGGACAGGGCGGGATGCACCGACCCGAATCCGCTGTCACCAGAGCCGCTCGCGTTCCTTCTGCCGACGCACCGGCGCGAATACCGATTCGTTTCCGCGGGAACCGGCAAGGACAACGACCGGCCCGCGCTGCTCATCGACTTCACGTCGGTCAGCCGCAGCAGCAAGCTGGAACTTTCCGAGGATCGGCGAGGACACGAAGACTGCTTCGAGTGGAGCGGCGACCTCGCCATCAGGGGACGCATCTGGATAGACGCGAGCACCTACGAAGTGCTGCGAGTGGACACGAATTTCATGGGGCCGGTCGACGTGCGCGTCCCGCCCGCGCTGCAGCGCCGCCACAGCTTCTCGACGTGGCTCGTCGTCGAGCGCTACAACCAGACGATCCGCTACAAGACGATCGCATTCCACGATCCCGACGAAACGATGCTCCTGCCGGAATCGATCGATGTGCTGAGCGTGATGCGAGGCGGACTGCAGTCGACGCGCCGCCGGCAGACGTTCACGGACTACAAGCGGTTCATCACGGGCGGACGGCTCGTCAAGTGAAATAGCTACGTTGCCGGCTTCTCCGCGGTTCGTGGTCGGCGGAGCGTGATCGAGCCGTCGCCGGTGCGCACGCGCAAGCTGTGCCCGCCGGCGCCGAGCCGGCCGCGCAGCGAGTTGCGGCCGATTTGGCCCGTCACGTTCGACACGGTGACGTCCTGCATGTGAATGCGGCCGTCGCCGGTGTGCGCGTCGAGCTCCGCGGCGAAGTCCTCCGGCAGCTCCAGCGTCACCGATCCGTCGCCGGTGTTGATGTCCCAGTCGGCCGCCGGCATGCTGCCGGCCGCTGCGCGCACCGTGACGCTGCCGTCACCCGATCGCGCACGCACTGTCGTCAGCTTGCCGCCGAGGACGATGCTGCCGTCGCCCGTGTGGACGTCGAGGTCCCCGCCCATGTCCCGCGCGCGGATGCTGCCGTCGCCCGATCGCAGCTGAATCCGCCCGTCGATCCGCTCGACGTCGATCGATCCGTCGCCGCTCCTCGCCATCACGTCCGACGCCGCGGGAAGCGACACGATCAGCTTCGCCGAGTGGCCGCCGAAGTGCAGGCCGAACCCGCGATTCCTGGGCTCGCGAACCGTCACCTCCACGTGATTCCCGCTAAGCTCCGAATGCACCTCGATCTCGGCGACGTCGTCTTTGCCGCGGCCGCGCTTCTCGACGATCACCTCCACCTCGGACTTGTCCCAGGGCCGTATCTCGATCGAGCCGTCGAAGGTCGTCAGCGCGACGTCGGGCTTGCCCGACACCGAGAAATGCTTCTCCTCGCGCTCGACGTAGCGGCCGATATCGGCGCCGACGATGTCGACGCAGCCCGGACCGGCGACCAGCGCCGCGAGCAGGCCGGCGGCAGCGACCGCGCCGAGGGGCGGCGTCCAGGCGTGGGCCGGGCGGGCAGACGACTCCATTGCAGGCCTCCGGTGCTGTTAGACGGACGGGGACGCCGCCGTGTTTCGCGCGTAGACGAGCTGACCGCCGATGTAGGTCTGTACCACCGACAACCGGGAATCGAGGACGACGAGGTCGGCGGCGCTGCCGACCGCGAGGATGCCGTAGCCGACCAACCCGAGCTCCCGCGCCGGCGTCGTCGCGCAGATCGTCGCGGCGTCCACGAGCGACAGCCCGACCTGCGCGACCAGCACCTCGAACGCCCGATCCATCGTCAGCACGCTGCCCGCGATCGTGCCGTCCGGCAACAACGCCGTCGACGGCCCCGCGGTAATCGGCTGGCCGCCGAGCGCGGCCGTCGATCCCACCGGAAGGCCCGCCGCCGCGGTGGCATCGGTGATCGCCAAGACGCGCGACGGCCGCTTGGCGGCGATCGCCGTGCGGATGAGCGCCGGGTGCACGTGGAACCCGTCGCAGATGATCTCCGCGGCGATTTCTTCCGCCTGCAGCACGGCGCCCGCGAGCCCCGGCGCGCGATGGCCGAGCGGCGGCATGCGGTTGAACAAATGCGTGGCGTGACGCGCGCCGGCGGCAATCGCCTCGAGCGCCTGCTCGTAGGTCGCGCCGGAATGCCCGAGCGACACACGATGGCCGCGCGACGCGAGCCACCGAACGAGATCGAGCCCACCCTCGAGTTCCGGCGCGAGCGTCACGATGCCGACGTCAGGCGTCGCGCGCTCGATTTCCGCGACGATGTCGGACGCGGTGAAGTCGGACGCATCGTCGTACCGCGAAGGCTTCAGCCGAGCGTCGGCATCGTTTGCGGCGTCGGCTGATCGCTCGGCTAAAGCCTTCGCGCTGCCCTCGGGCACCGCTTTCAGGGTCGCCGTGAGCGCAGACCGAGGACTGCGCAAGCACGAGAGAGGCTGCGCGCCGCCGTACTCCGGGCTGATGAAGTTGCTCTCGAGATGCGCGGGCAGCACGCGTGCCGCGCGCGACGCCGGCGCGGCGCGCGCGCGACGCACCTGGTCGAGCACGCGCCGCAGATCGATCGGCGCGCACGCCACCGTCGTGGGGCAGAACGCGGTGACGCCGTATCGCGGCAGACGCTCTGCGATCGCGGCAACGGCATCCCCTGCCGTGAGGACGTCGAGCGAATCGATGCCGTCGACGCCGTGCACGTGCACGTCGATGAAGCCGGGGACGATGTAGTGGCCGTGAAACGCGAAGTGCGACTCGGCGTGGCCCGACGGCGCGTCCGGACGGATGTCCGCGATCCGCCCTTCGTCGATGACGAGCGTGCCGGGCGACAGGACGCGGTCGGCCAGGACCAGCGCCGCGCCCGACAGCACGATCATCGGAGCGCAGCGCTCGCGAGGCGCGCCGCGCCGATGGCCGCCGCCTCCTGCCCGAGCGTCGCCGTCTGGATCTTCAGCGCGTCGAACATCGGCTTCGGGAGGCGCCGCGCGATCTCCGTGCGGAGCGCGTCGAGCAGAAGATCGGACGCCGACGCCATGATGCCGCCGAGCACCAGCATCTCCGGGTCGGCGACGACGACGAGATTCGCGGCCGCCATGCCGAGGTACTTCGCGGTGTCGCGGATCACCGAGATCGAGACGCCGTCGCGTTCACGCGCGGCGTCGAGCACGTGCTGCACCGTGATCGCCGCGAAATCGCCGTTCACCGCATCGGCCACGCGCGAGCGATCGCCCGCCTTGACGCGCCACACCAGGCGCCGGACGATCCCTGCCGCGGCGACTTCGGCCTCCAGACAGCCGACCTTGCGGTAATCTTCGCGCTCGACCGGATTGAGCGCGAGCCACGCGACTGAGCCGGCGTGTCCGCGCGCGCCGGTGACCGGCGTGCCGCCGCGGACGAGGCCGCCGATCGTGTGATCGGCGCACGCGAAAAAGACGACGTCGTGCACGCCGCGCGCGGCGCCGATCCAGGCCTCGGCGACGGCGGCGGCCGTTCCCGACGACACGACGCCGCCCCGCTCGAACGCGCCGCCGAGTCGCGGCGCCAGCGCGGCGACGATGGCGGCGCTCGCCGGCGACTCGGGCACGGCCGTCGCGACGCCAAGCTCGCGCGCGTCGCCGCTCGCGGCTGTCACGTCGGCGACCGCGCGCTCGGCGGCCGATACGGGATCGCCGCCGGCGTCGACGACCGCGCGCGCCTGCACGCCGCCCCGATCGTCGAGCCGCACGGCGATGGCGCGCGCGTCTTCGATCTCGAGACCAATCACGTGTGCTCTCGGCCCGCTGTCATTCGCGGCCCCAGTCGGTGTTCGCCTGCAGCTTGCGGCCGACGAGCGGCTGCGCCACGGGCTCGGCGCCGTCGTCGGGGTGAAAGAGCGCGCGATCGATGCGGTCGAGCAGCGCCGACAGCTGGCGCTCGTCGGGCGCCTGGATGATCAGGACGCCGCCGCTCGCGGCCGGCGGGAACCGTCGATCGTCGAGGTAATCGCGGTCCATCGTGACGAGCGTCCGCCGGAGCTGCTGCGCGAGCTGATAGTGCCTGGCATCCGGCGCGCGCCGCAGGTCGTCCTCTTCGACCACGAAGAGCACGTCCCAGTGCAGCCGCGTGCGCATGTGCGCGACGAGGCCGGCCGGCACGTTCGCGTCCGCATAGATGCGCGGGCGCGCTACGATCCGTCCGGCGTGCGGCGCGAGCTCCTCGGACAGCGTTCCCATGGGGAGTCAGAAGCTAACTTCTAACTTCTAACTTTTCAGTCTGGCGCCTCTCGAGAGCGGCTTTGGCTTGGCGCGTGAGGTCGGCAACGAGCCGCTCGCGGTGATTCACCAGTTCCTTGCGCTGCCGCCGGCCGTTCGGCGATCCGACGGCGTACTCGCAGAAGAGCGGGAACGCAATCGTCGAGTCGCAGTACGCCACGACCGTATCGGGCAGGACGCCCGGGTTCACTTTGCCCCAGCTGACGGCTTCGGCGGGCGTCGCGCCCGAGAGCCCGCCCCACACGACCTGGTCGGTCGTGATCTGGATGAAGAAATCGTTGCCGCCTTTCGGGATGCCGTAGACCTCCCACAACGTCGGCTGCGCCTGCAGATAAAAGTTCTTCGGCGATCCGCCGCCCAGAATCACGCAGCCGTTCTTGCGGCCCGCGAGGACGATCGCGCATACCTCGTTCACGTCCTTGTTGGGATCGATCATCAGGCGGCCGCCGTTCATGAGCTCGTGATACGCGATGTTCATGCCGATGGAGCTGTCGCCGGGCGACGACGTGTAGATCGGCACGCCGACGCGCGCCGCGCGCGCGACCACCGAATGCTCCTCGCACCCCGGAAAGCGCTCGAGCAGATCGAGGCCGAGGCGGTAGTGGAACTCGGAAGTCGCGATCGGCTCGTTCAACCCCGACCGCACGATGAACTCGCGTATGTACGCGTCTGTCTCCAGCAGCACCGTTGCGGGAAAGAGCACGTCGTAGATCCGGATCACGCCGTCTTCGTACAGCTCGACGTCGTCGAGAAACGGCGATCCGCGCCGAAGCGTGAAATTCAGCGCGTAGTGCAGATCGTGGTAGAGGTTTGCACCGGTGGAAATGACGAAGTCGATGAGCCCGCGGTCCATCATCTCGATGATGCAGCCGCCGAGCCCGGCCGGCGTCAGCGCGCCCGCCACCGTCAGCCCGATCGTCGTGTCGGTCGCCGGATCCAGCATCTTCTCGGCGAAGATCTGCGCCGCCTCGGACAGGCGTCCGGCGTTGAAGGCCTGGAACCCCTCATCGATGAGGTGACGGATTTCCTGGCTCCCTTTGGGCCGGTAGTAGCGGATTGGCTTGCCAGACAGGAACGGCTGGCGGGACTTCCCGGGCGTGCCCGGGACGCGGTGCGGCAACGGCCCTCTCCTTTGAATGCCCGATCAACGCACGGGCCGCCAGGCCCGGAAGGGAGACGCGCTGCACGCTTTGCGCGCGATGCGTTCGGGCCCAGGGTGCGAAATAGCTTAACATCAGGGGTTGTGGCTGGCGAACAGGATTGGCTCTGGTGGGTCGTCGCTGCGGCGGTTGCGGTCGCCGCGCTGGTGATCGTCTGGGTGTGGCGGAAAGGGCGTCCGTTCGCCGCGGGCGACGTTTTTCGCGCGAGCCGTTGGAGTTCGGGCAATCACCTGTTTCCGACGCAGGTCCTGATCTCCCCGACCAGCGTGGTCCAGTACACGCCACGCTGGATTGGACGGCGCGAAGAGACGATACATATGGCGCACATCGCGTCGGTGAAGATCGAGACCGGCGCGCTCCTCTCGAACCTGCTGATCGAGACGAGCGGCGGGAGCGACCCCATCGTCTGCCACGGACACGTGAAAGGGGACGCCAACCGCATGAAAACACTCATCGAAGAGTATCAAACCGGATACTACCGGACCTCACCTCCCCGGCCTGTCGGTGGCGACTCTTCCGGCCGATAACGTAAGCGGTGCAATGGACGACTTGACCTTCAGCGCGCGCCGCGCGAGCGCGGCCGCTACTGCCAGACCGGCTGAGCCTGGCGATTACGAAACTCGCTTTCGGACGCTCGTGCAGTCGCCGCTGCGCGCGGGGCTGCTCCGGTATCTCAGCGCGCGGCCCGACGAGAGCTTCGACGTCGAGGCGCTGATGCAGACGTTCGGCCGCCTGCGGCTGGACGTTGAGAACTGCGTGCGGGAGCTCGCGGATTTCGGCGTCGCGCAGATCGTGCCCGGCAGCGCGCCGTCGCGCTACATGGTCGACCGGCCGGAGAACGACACGGTCGCCGAACTGCTCGATCAGTTCCTGGAACGGCGCGCCGCCGTCAGCAGCGAAGATCAGTCGCCGTCGGTCCAGCGCTTCCGCGAAATGATCGGCCGCGACGAGAAGATGCTGATCGTGTTCGAGTGGATCCGCACCGCGGCCAAATCGGACATCTCGGTGCTGATCCTCGGACCGACCGGCTCGGGCAAGGAAGTCGTCGCGCGCATGATTCACGAGCTGAGCCGCCGCAGCGTGGCGAAATTCCAGGCGGTGAACTGCGCGGCGCTGCCCGACACGCTCTTCGAATCGGAAATCTTCGGCTACGAGAAGGGCGCCTTCACCGGCGCGCACGACCGCAAGCCGGGCCGCCTCGAGCTCGCGAACGATGGCACGCTCTTCCTCGACGAGATCGGCGACATGTCGCTCATCGCGCAGGCCAAGCTCCTGCGCGTGCTCGAGGAGCGCCGGTTCGAGCGCCTCGGGGGCCACAAGTCGATCTCGGTCGACTTCCGCCTCATCTCGGCGACCAACCGCCCGCTCGAGCAGTTCGTGCGCGACGGACGCTTCCGTGAAGACCTGTACTACCGCGTCAACGCGTTCGCGATCCGGCTGCCGTCGCTGCGCGAACGGCAGGTGGACATCCCGGTGCTCGCGCAGCGCTTTCTGGCGCGGTACTGCGCCGCGCAGGGGCTGCCGCTCGACAGCAAGAGCTTTGCGCGTGAAGCGCTCGAGCTGCTCGTCGGCTACCATTGGCCGGGCAACATCCGCGAGCTCGAAAGCACGGTGTCGCGCGCCGCGCTCTCCGCGCCGGGCCGATCGATTCGCGCGCAGGACATCGAGTTCCTGCACGCCTCGACGCCGACGGCGCCGACCACGGGCGATCATCTTCCGTCGCTCGCCGAAGCCGAGCGGGCGCACATCGTGCGCGTGCTCGAGGCGACCGACTGGAACAAGAAGGAAGCGGCGCGCGTGCTCGACATCAGCCGCGGGACGCTCTACCGCAAGATCGTGGAGTATCAGCTCGAGCCCGAGGCTCGGCCCGCCGGACGACGAAATCGTGAATCCGTAGGCTGACACGCGACGCCGGTTTCGGTATCATTTCGAGCTCTCGGCTCCCCCGCCGGACGTTATGAAGGATCTCCCGATTGCCGCACGGCTCTTCGTCGGGCTCGTGCTGGCCGCCGGCACGCTCATCCTCGTGATGTTCGTGCCGCATACCATCGCGAACCCGGTGTTGTTCGCGATCCTTCTCGCCTGCTCCTCGCTCGCGTCGGCGCTGAAGGTGCGCCTGCCGCTCGCCAGCAGCGGGTCGACGATGTCCGTCTCGTACGCCGTCGACTTCGCGGCGCTCCTCCTGCTCGGCGCGAACGAGACGATGATCGTGGCGGCGGTGAGCGCGTGGAGCCAGTGCACGTTCCGCACCGAGACGCGGACGGCGTCGTTCCGCACGCTGTTCAGCATGGCGTCGCTGGTGCTGACGGTGAAGGCGGCCGGCTTCGTCTATACGCTGCTCGGCGGCGTCACGGCCGGCGGCGGCCTCTCGCTGTTCGCGATCCCGAAGCCGCTCGTCGGCGCCGCCACCACCTACTTCGTCTTCAACACGCTGCTCATCGCGACCGCGATCGGCCTGTCGACGCGCCAGTCGATCGCGCGCGTGTGGAACGAGAACTTCCTGTGGAGCGCGCCGAGCTACTTCGTCGGCGCCGGCGCCGCCGCGCTCGCCGCGTCGGTGATCGATCAGGGCGGCTACTGGTGGGCGTCGCTCGTCGCCGCGCCGCTCTATCTCACCTACCGCACCTACAAGGTCTACATGGGGCGGATCCAGGATCAGCAGCGCCACGTCGCGCAGGTGTCGGATCTGCATCTGGCGACGATCGAAGCGCTCGCGCTCGCGATCGACGCGAAGGACCAGACGGCGCAGAGCCACATCCGCCGCGTGCAGGTCTACGCCGCGGGGCTCGCGCGCGCGCTCGGCATGCCCGACACCGAAATCCAGGGGGTGAAGACGGCCGCGCTGCTCCACGACATCGGCAAGCTGGCCGTGCCCGAGCACATCCTGTCGAAGCCCGGGCCCCTCACGCAGGAAGAGTTCCAGAAGATCCGCATCCATCCGCAGGTCGGCGCCGAGATCATCAGCGGCGTGCCGTTCCCGTATCCGGTCGCGCCGCTCATCCTCAGCCATCACGAGCGCTGGGACGGCAAGGGGTACCCGTCGGGCCTCAAGGGCGACGAGATTCCGCTCGGCGCGCGCATCCTGTCGGTGGTCGACTACTTCGACGCGCTGATGTCGGAGCGGCCGTATCACAAAGCGATGAGCCTCGACGCCGCGATCGGCCTGCTCAGGCAGGAGAGCGGCAAGGCGCTCGATCCGCGCGTCGTGCAGACGTTCGTCGAGATGTATTCGGCGCTCGCCGCGGAAGCCGAAGCGAGCCAGGAGCCGTCGCGCAAGCTGACCCGCGTGCCGACGCACGCGCCGACCGCGGCGCCGGCCGTCGGCCTGATCGACGCGCCCCCGGCGCCGGCCGCGCGGACCAACGTCTTCCAGGACATCGCGCTCGCGCATCGCGAGATCTACGCGCTCTACGAGATCGCGCAGGCGATGGGCAGCAGCCTCGGCGTCTCGGACACGATGGCGCTGATCTCGTCGAAGCTGAGCAACATCGTCCCGTTCTCGTGCTGCGCGCTCTTCCTCTACAACGACGAGTCGGAGACGCTGCGCTGCCGCTTCGCGACCGGCGTGGAGGCGGACACGATTCAGCAGCTGACGATTCGCAACGGCCACGGCCTCACCGGATGGGTGGCGCGCAACCGGCGGCCGCTCGTCAACGCGCGGCCGAGCACCGACCTCGAGGCGGCCGGCGTGCCGTCCGAGCACACGACGCTCCACTCCGCGCTCGTCTGCCCGCTGCTCTTCAACGAGCGCTTCATCGGCACGATTTCGGTCTATCACACCGAGCCGTCGGTCTACACCGACGACCACCGCCGGCTGCTCGATCGCATTTCCGAGCAGGCGGCCGCCGTCATCTACAACTCGATCGTGTTCGAGCAGACGCAGGAAGATTCGCTCACCGACCCGCTTACGGCGCTGCCGAACACGCGGTTCATGTTCATGCACCTGACGCGCGAGCTCGCGCGCGCGGAGCGGCTGAAGTCCGAGGTCTCGCTGCTCGTGATGGACCTCGACAACTTCAAGGAGATCAACGACACCTACGGCCACCACGTCGGCGACCGCGCGCTGCGCGACATCGCCGGCGTGCTGCGCACCGGCATCCGGCCGTACGACATCTGCGTCCGCTACGCCGGCGACGAGTTCATCGTCGTGCTGTCGGGGTGCGGCGGCGAAGAGGCGGAGCGCAAGCGGCTCGAGCTGCAGCGCGCCGTCGACAGCCTCGAGTTCGAGGCGCGGCCGGGCAAGATGCTGCCGCTGGCCATCAGCGTCGGCGCGGCCGTCTTCCCGCATGACGGCGACAGCTACGAAACGCTGCTCGCGACCGCCGACAGCCGGATGTACCGCGACAAGACGCGCCGGAAGCGCGACGCGTCGGGTTCGCAGACGGCCGACGATCAGCGGCCGCGGCCGCCGCGCCCGGCGACCACGCTGTCGGACGTCGATCTGCAGCGCGCCGCAGTCGGTCTGCTGTAAGGCGTCATGGCTGATGGCTGAGGGCTGATGGCATAGGGTCCAAGGACTCTTAGCCATCAGCCATTATCCATTAGC
>Ga0307473_10000094_pt1 | contig 16832 bp, 14 predicted proteins | sample atmos_gasesAM5C__FD_203744 | JGI IMG/M metagenome (GOLD analysis project Ga0307473, IMG submission 203744) | Hardwood forest soil microbial communities from Morgan-Monroe State Forest, Indiana, United States - atmos_gasesAM5C_515 | ecosystem: Environmental > Terrestrial > Soil > Temperate...
GGGGCGACGCGGTTTGGTTTCCACTTCTGTCATAGGCCTTTTATTTTCTGCGATTCGCGCATGGACCGGCAGCCTGCTCGCTCCCCTCGTGGCACATTTCGTCGCTGATCTAGCTGCGGGATTTCTCGCTCCCCGAAAACTGCGCGCCGCAGTCGCTTCGCGCGATCGGCAAGCGACAGCGTCTTGATGAGTAATTATATGCTACTTATATAGTACTATAAACATGGTATATACATGATGATGCCTCCTGATGGGCAGATCCAAGACACCTTGCGCCCGTATGGGCTCTCACCGGATAGCGGAAAATGCACTGCAATAAGGACTTACATCTCTCTATTATTGCGCTGGAATCAGAAGATTTCTCTCACAACTATTGTGGATCCCATGGAGATACTGCGCTTCCACTTTGGCGAGAGTCTTTTCGCCGCCTCTTCGGTGCCAATACAGAATGGTCGGCTCGCCGACGTTGGATCGGGAGCTGGATTCCCTGGAATGGCTTTAGGGATCGTCTTGCCAGGATTGTCCATTACCTTGATTGAATCCAACTCCAAGAAGGCAGCATTTCTGGCCGAGGTGGCTCGAGAATTGAATTTACACCATGTTGATCTAATCCGTCACCGGTTCGAAGAAGTTCCCACTAATCTGGGCAAATTCGACTACGTGACGGCTCGCGCCCTAGGAGATTATGGAGATCTACTAGCCTGGTCTCGTGTGATACTGTCGAACACAGGGAGAGTAGTTCTTTGGCTTGGCGAAGCTGATTCTAGGATTATCTCAGCCGATCCATCTTATATCTGGCGCGACCCTCTTCATATTCCCGACTCAGAGCGAAGATTTATCCTTGTTGGCGCGCCAAGCTAGCGGCTAGCACTAGAATCTCGTTCCAAGTGGAACAATCCAAACCAGGGATTGACGAGCACTAGTTTGTTCCACGTGAAACACCTTGCGCGGCAAGATTAACCTCTGCTACATTCCTGTTGCTACTGGGGGATAATTTGGCGCGCATTATAGCCATCGCCAATCAAAAGGGCGGTGTCGGCAAGACGACCACAGCTGTGAATCTCGGCGCTTCACTCGCAGTCGCCGAACAGCGCACACTCGTCATTGATTGCGACCCACAGGCAAACACCACCAGCGCGCTTGGATTCCCTAAGGATCCTTCTCGCCGCACGTTGTATCAATCATTGATTCTGGATGAGCCGCTCGATCGGATTATTCTGCGAACCCAGGTGGAGGGCCTCGATATCATCCCATCCGATAAGAATCTTGTGGGAGCCTCAGTTGAGCTGGTTTCGATGGAGAACCGCGAATACCGCCTGAAGGCACTTCTACAGCAACTCCGCGAACGGTACTCATTCATCTTGATCGATTCACCTCCGGCACTCGACCTCCTGACACTCAACGCGCTGGCCGCAAGTGACGCAGTCTTGGTTCCGATCCAGTGTGAGTATCTCGCCCTCGAAGGCGTTTCCGAACTCCTTGACACACTGATGCGTCTGCGCCGAACTATCAACTCCACATTGGCAATTGAGGGAATTCTTCTGACGATGTATGACGACCGGACCACCCTATCAAAACAGGTCGCTGCCGATTTGCGGAGCTTTTTCGGAACTCAAGTTTTTGAATCAGTCATCCCTAGAAACGTACGCCTAGCAGAAGCTCCAAGCCATGGGAAGCCAGTAATGTTATACGACATACATAGTAAAGGGTCAGAAAGTTACATCCTGCTCGCAAAGGAGGTTATCGCAAATGCCCAGAAACGCGTTGGGCAGGGGACTGAGCGCCTTGATCAGGGAGCCCGAGTCACAACAGCCGCAACAGCAGCCACCGCCTCCGCCGCGGCCGCCGGTAGCGCCAGCAGCGGCAGTGGGAGCGGGGGCGGGGACAGCAGCGGCAATGGCCCCGGCGGAAGCACCGAGTGACGGTCTGCTGCAAATTGACGTCGATCTGATCGACCCGAGCCCTTACCAGCCCCGAATGCGCTTTCGTGAGGCTGCGCTCGAGGAGCTCGCGCGCTCGATTCAATCGAGCGGAATCGTTCAGCCCCTGGTGGTCCGGAGAGTCGCCGGCCGATTTCAATTGATCGCTGGCGAGCGTCGCTGGCGTGCCGCGCAAAAAGCTGCTCTGTCGCGCGTTCCCGTCGTCATTCGTGACGTGCCCGAGGAGATGGCGCTCGAGATGACGCTGGTGGAAAATCTCCAGCGCGAGGATCTGAACCCCATCGAACAGGCGCACGCGTTTCAGCGGCTCACCGACGAATTCCACCTCACGCAAGAACAAGCTGCAGAGCGCACAGGAAAAGATCGCGCGACAATCGCCAATGCGCTTCGTCTTCTCAAGCTCGAGCAACCGATTCAAGATCTGCTCGAGGAAGGTCGCGTGACCGCCGGCCACGGACGCGCTTTGCTCGCCATCGCGGACTCCAAGCTTCGCTTGGCGCTCGTCAAAAAAATCGCGCGCGGCGGGATGACAGTCCGTCAGGTCGAACGCATAGCTGCACGAAGTTTAAAACCTCGCCCTGCTGTGTCGCCACTCTCATCTGACCCAAACACCAGTGCTGCGATCGATGAATTGCAACGCACTTTTGGAACCCGAGTGTTCATACGCCCGAAGATGCTAGGCAGGCCTGGGCAGTTGATCTTTGAATACTACGACGATAGTGATTTGGCGCGCATTTACGACCAATTAATGCAAAAATAGTGCTTCGTACATAGATGGTAGAAATGGCCTTCTCTTGGATGGACCGCAAGGATCACCAATCAGGCGAGTGGACTGGCTTTCTTGAGAAGGGTGTCAGCGTCGAAGGGAGACTCGACACCACAGGGACCTTTCGAATCGATTCTCCGATGAAGGGAACTCTCACTTCCAACGAAAAGTTAATTCTGGGGGAGAACGCCCGCGTTGAGGGCCAAATTGAAGGGAACTACGTCGTCATCGCGGGCCGGTTCGACGGGACGATTAAGGCCAAGGGTAAAGTGGAGATCCAGCCCAAGGCGATTGTGACCGGCGAGATTCACACGCCCTGCCTGATCATTGAGCCTGGGGCTGTGTTCGACGGCCGTTGCCATATGCTGTCTACAGACCAGACCCCTAAGACGATCACCATCCCAATTCGATCGGCTGCCAGCGCTTAAGCGCTCGTGCGGGGCACGATCTGCCTATCGGTCAGCGCCATACGTCCCCGGGGCCGGCGCGGTCGCAGCGCACTTTTTCAACCCTTCTTCAATCTCCGCCTCGAGATCCAGATGCGGCACCGGCGATGCAGCCGCAGCCTGATAAAAGCGATCAGCGTCCGCCACCCGATGAAGTTTCCCTAGGCAGATGCGCGCCGCAGCCACGAGCGCCGGAACAGAAGCGCGCTCAGTCGCATTTTTTTCGGCGAACCGCTCGTATTCGGTCACACCGCGTTCCCAATTCTGGTTCCGCTCAAGGTAACGGCACAATTCCAGCCACACGCCCCGCAGCAATCTATCGCCCCCGAGTGCCCTGAATTGTTCGTAGTAGTTCCAGGCGGTGTCCGGATCTCCTTCGCTCAAGTACAGGCCGCACAGGTTGGCGAGAGTTTCCTTCTGACCTGCGGTGTCTGAGTTCCGCTCTTGAGCCTTCAGCAGCATCATGTGCCCGTCAATCGAGTCCGGTTTGTCCTTCACATGTTGTTTCAATGTGGCCACGGCCGCATCCGCCTTGTTTTCGCCGAGCAGATCAGTCGCCTGCACGAGGGGTGCGTCGGCCGTCCAAGTGACCTTTGCTTCGATCGCTTGATCCATGGATTGCTCGATGCCGGTGACGCGCAGGAGCACCGCGCCAATCGCGCCGAACGCGAAGCCGCCGACGTGCGCCCAGTAAGCCACGCCTCCCTCCGATCCAGTGAGCGAGCCCCAAAAGACCTGAATCACCAGCCACAATGGGAGAATGATGAATGCGGGCACAGAAAATTTATAGAAGCGGAACAGGAACAGCCAGGCCAGCTTGATCTTTGTTTTCGGGAAGCGTGCCAGAAACCCGCCCATCAATCCTGCGATGGCTCCCGAGGCTCCCACCACGGGTACAAAGCTCCCGCGAAAAATGCCAGCATGAAACGCCAGCGCAAGCATCCCACAGACGAGATAAAAAATTGGATAGACGATGCGGCCCCAAGCGTCCTCGAGCACCGTTCCCGCCAGCCACAGAAACCACATATTGAAGATCAGGTGCAGCCATCCGCCGTGCAGGAAGTTCGCTGTAATGTAACTGATGGCCGTCGGATGGTAGGGATGAAACGCGTAGTTCCACTCGAGGGAATTGTGATGGAACTGGTCAAGTTGAGTTGTGAGCGCTGCTAACTGAGCCTGCAGGATCATAACCGTCCAGTTGCCGGAGAGAAGATGCGCGTCCCAGTCATCGTATGGCCTGCGATGCGGCACCTCGAGCGTTAGATACAATCTTGCATGTTCGCGCTTGAAGGCTTCCACCATCTCAGTCGCCTCAGGCGGCAACTGCAAGTCCGGATAGCGCGCGCTGAGCGCCAGAATATGGAATTGCACCTGGGCTGCTTGACGCTGTTCCGCTTCCATCTTTGAGTGCGTGAAAAGGAAGACGACCACGTTCAGTGCAATGATGGCGATAGTCACATAGGGCCACCGACGGCCCCGCTGATCCTCATGTGCAATCGGAATGATCATTGCATCGCTCTCCGCGCGCCCTGCACTTCACCGAAGCGTTGGAGAAAGAGATTCCCTTATAGTTCGCGCTACAGTGATTAAATGACTGGGCCCCTATCTTCGATTGTAAATGCGGGCTGCGAAAGGCCAGGCGCAAACTCGCTCAGCTATGCAAAACGGGTAATAGTGACTACAAGACATGGGCGATCACGCGCATTCGCGTTTGGCCTTCAAGTCCAACCGCATGCCGCTTACGCCCACCGGATTGCCGCGGCGCGGAATCGTTGGGGCGTTATAATCATCTCATCGGATTTGAGGAGGCCACGCTCTTGGCAGAAACGGCGGTGCGCTTAACAACCACGGCGAAAGCGGCAGGCTGTGCAGCGAAACTCAGTCCCAGTGTGCTCGATGCGGTGCTGAAGCGCCTGCCTTCGCAGACTGATCCGAATCTGATCGTCGGCTTCGAGACAAGCGACGACGCGGCCGTTTATCGCCTTCGAGAAGATCTGGCCATCGTTCAGACCGTGGATTTTTTCACGCCCATTGTTGACGACCCCGCGCTCTTCGGCCAGGTGGCTGCCACCAACGCGCTCAGCGACGTGTACGCCATGGGCGGGCGTCCGGTTTCCGCACTCACCATCGTTGCGTTTCCCGCATCGAGTCCTCCGGAAATTCTGGAGCAGATTCTACGCGGTGGCCTGGCGAAAATGACGGAAGCGAATTGCACCGTCGTGGGCGGCCATTCCATCCGCGATGACGAATTGAAATTCGGCTACGCCGTCACCGGTGTGATCCATCCCGGGCGCATCTGGAAAAATGTTGGCGCGCGTGCCGGCGATGCGCTGTTGCTCACGAAGCCCATCGGGACCGGCGTAATCTCAACAGCGCTGAAACAAGGCCGCGCGGAAGATGCCTGGATTGCTGCGTCCACCGCTTCGATGACGCAGCTAAATCGCGACGCTGCCGAAGCGCTGCACGAAATCCAGGACGCCGCAAATGGCGAATCGCCCGTCCACGCTGTCACCGACGTGACTGGCTTCGGCCTGCTCGGCCACGCGCGCGAAATGGCCATCGGCAGCGCCGTCTCGTTGAAATTGGATCATACCCGCGTGGCATATCTTCCCGGGGCTGTCGAAGCAGCCCGCGGGAAATTCTTCTCCGGCGGCATGAAGAACAATCGCGAATTCATCGAAGGCTGCGCCGTGTTCCTTTCGTCTGTTCCGGAAGAATTCCAAGCGCTGTTCTACGATCCGCAAACTTCCGGCGGCTTGCTGGTCGCGATCGCTCCGGAATCCGCGAAAGCCGCGCAGGCTGCGCTTGAGCGCCGCGGCGTTTCAGCGCAGCTCATCGGAGAAGTGGTCGAAAAGCGTTCGCCGTTGATCCAGATCGCCTGAACCTCCGCCAATCGTGTACACTTCCTTTTTTTCAAATCCTTCATGGATACCGTAACTCACGGCATCGTCGGCGCGCTTATCAGCAAAGGATATTTTTCCGAACGCCACGGGCGTATCGCCACATTCGCGGCCACCATGGGCGCAATGTTTCCGGATGTGGATGTCGTCGAAGAAATTATTTCGCGCGACCCGCTTTCGATCATCAAGTATCACCGCGGCATCACGCATTCATTTGTCGCCATGCCTTTCTTCGCCGCCGCACTCGCCTGGCTCACCCGCTGGATCGCGCGTCGTCGCGGGATCGAAGCGCCGTCGCAAGCCGTCCTCACTCTCATATACGGCGTCGCCATCGCCAGCCACATCGCACTCGACGGCATGACGTCGTTCGGCACTCGCATTTGGGCGCCGGTCTCTCAGCAGCGCGTGGCCTGGGATCTGCTCTTCATCATTGATTTCACTTTTACAGCGCTTGCACTGCTGCCGCAGGTGGCCGCATGGATTTATGGTGACCGCGACAGAAGTCGAAGCCGCGCCATCCGCATGTGGGCCGTGTTTACGCTCGGCGCGCTGGCGGTGTGGGAACTGGCGCGTTCTGTTGGCTATCCATTTCACATTTTAACCGCCGGCATCGCGAGCATTGCAATTGCTGCGCTGTTTTTACTTCCTGCGCGCGGCGATTGGGGATTCCGAGTCACACGCACCGAATGGTGCCGCGCAGGGATGTACGCCACCATCGGCTACATCTTCCTTTGCGCTGTGGCGCATCATGCCGCCGTGCAGCGCGTGCATAGCTTCGCTGAGGAAAACCACATCGCCGTGGACCATCTGGCCGCAATTCCTCTGCCCCCGTCCCTGCTCAGTTGGGGTGGACTCATCCGCTCGGTGGATGGTGTCTATCAATCGCGCATAGATCTTCGTGTTCCGGAGCCGCCGTCGTTCCGTTTCATCGCCGATTCTCCCCCCGACGAATTTCTCGCGCGCGCGTTGCAGCTGCCTGAAGTTCGGCTCTATTGGAATTTCGCGCGATTCCCCGTGATCCGATCGGAGATGGAGGACGGCCATCGCGTGGTCGAATTTGTCGAGCACCGCTTCGTAAATCCGCGCCGCAGCAAGCCGCAGCCCTTCACTTATCGCGTGGTTTTTGATGCGGCCGGCAACGTGATCGAAGAAGGCTGGCAATCAAACGGACTTTTTCAGCGGAACATGAAGAAAATCATGCTGCCGGCGCACACTGGAGAAAAGTAGTGAAGGTCCTTATCTTCAGCGACATTCATGGCGACTTGCGCTCGCTCGAGCGAATCGTCGCGCAGCCAGCCGATATTTACATCGCTGCAGGCGACCTCTCAAATTTTGGACGCGCTCTGGATCGTTGCGGCGAAGTCCTGCAGCCACTCGGTGAGCGTCTCTGGGTGCTTCCCGGAAATCACGAGACGTACGACGAGACCCGGGGCTTTTGCGAGCGATTCGGTTTCGTGGATTTTCATCGCCGCGTGCGCTCGCTCCCGTCGGCAACCGGCCCAACGCAATGGGCGGGCCTGGGCTACAGCAACATCACACCGTTCAATACTCCCGGCGAATATTCCGAAGTCGAGATTTCAAAAGCTCTCAACGCGTTCGAAGGCATCAAGCCGCTTTACCTCGTCGTTCATTTTCCCCCGCTGGGCACCACGCTCGACGAATTCGCTCCCGGAAAACACGCTGGCAGTCCAACGCTCCGCACTTGGGTAGAGCGTGCCCAGCCTGTGTATGTTTTCTGCGGCCACATTCACGAATGCGCGGGCCGCAGCGACCACATCGGGACAACGCAATGCTTCAACGTCGGCAAGCAGGGATACACGCTCGAAATTTAATGCCTCGATCCTATTTGACACGCGGTTACTTCTTGCTGGCAGGATAAATCACAAGCTGGCGGCGGTCGCCCGCGCCTTCACTGACCGTGCGCACGCCGGCCGCGCCGTTTAATTCCAGATGGATGATGCGCCGTTCGCGCGAAGACATCGGATTAAAACGAAATGGCTGGTCCGTTTCGCGGACGCGCTGCGCCGCAACGCGCGCAGAAAGTTTCAGTTCCTCGAGACGCGTGGCGCGATATTCACCGCAATCAAATCGCACATGATCGTGCAGCCGCGGATCGAGCCGCAGCCAGCGGTGCGCCACATGCTCCAGCGCAAGTAGCAACTCAGCATTGCGTTCGAGCAGCAGCGCTTCGTCGGCGCCGCGAAAAACCACCGCCACCTCGGGCTCGCCGGACGCATTCGCCGCCGGGGTCTGCGTCTGAATTTCGTACTCGACGGCGAGGCCCATTTCGCGCAGCGCGAGATCAAGGAAGCGCTTCAGTTCTACGATGGCGCGCTCGCGGTCCAGCTGCGCTGCGCCCTGCGGATTTTCCCGCGGCCAAGGCCTCTTGCCTGCGGGTCCTTTTCCGGTTGTTGCTTGCCCGTCGCTCATTCCGTTTTCTTTTTCTTGAACTTCGAGTTTGTCGGCAGCGGATTCGTGCGGTTCAAATACCATTGTTGCGCCACGCCCACCAGATTACTGGTGAACATGTAAAGATTCAGTCCGCTCGACATCTTGTAGAAGAAGAAAAGCATCATCAACGGCATCAAGGCCATCATTTTCTGCTGTGCCGGGTCCACTCCTGCGGGCGTCGGAGTCATCTTCGTCATCAGATACATAGCGATGGTCATGCTGACCGGCAGGATGTAATAAGGATCCGCCGCCGAGAGATCGTGGATCCATCCCATCCAGGCGGCGTGGCGCAGTTCGATTGCGCCGTTCAGCACGCGCCATAGCGCGATCCAGATAGGCATCTGCAGCAACATTGGCAAGCATCCGCCGAGCTGCGTCATCGGACTGATCCCATGGCGCTGATAAAGCTCCGTCATTTCATCCTGCATTTTTCGCTTGCGTGGATCGTTGAATGAATATTTCTTGTAGCGGTCCTGGATCTGCCGCATTTCCGGCGCAATCTTCTGCATCTGCTGCATCGAGCGCCAGCTTTTCATCTTCAGCGGGAACATCGCAATGTTGATCACCAGCGTGAGAACCACAATTGCCCAGCCGTAGTTGGGGATATAGCGGTGGATCCACTTGAGGATTTCGAAGAGTGGCTTGGCGATGAAACCCCACCATCCGAATTGCACCAACTCATCGAGCGGAGGCTTTTCCCTGCTCAGCAGTGTCAAATCTTTCGGTCCCACAAAAACGCGCATCTGCAGCGGCTGTGGCAGCGGTGATCCTGCGGCGATCTCCGCCACCTGTTCGCTCTCCGGCTTATCGCCAGCGGTAATGTGGTGGAACTGCGTCCAGTGCCAGAGTGAGAGCGAGAGATCTGCGCTGTCGGGCAAAAAGGCGGCGGTGAAGAATTGGTCTTCCATGCCTGTGAATTCAAGCGGGCCCGGCTGCAGCACGGGCTGGATCTGGTTGCTTGGAACGCCGAGCTTTTTCAACGGCAGAATTTCGAGCTTGCCATTGAGCTTGTAAAAAACATTGACGAGCGACGAGGCCTTGTACACGGCTTTGTCGCCGAACCCGCCGCGCCAAGCCACGGCTGATCCCTCCACCGGCTTGCCGTCGAACTGGACTGCCGTCTGGACAGACATCTCGTAGCTTTCGTTGAAAGTCAGTTTTTTCGTGACTTCGAGGTGGCCGTCGCTGAAATGGAAAGCGATCGTCGCCGGCGCGTCAAGATGATCCGTCGCGGGCGTGATTTGATAGAGCGCGTAATTCGCCTGCGCTTCCTGTTGCGCGTCGGTAAGAAAGATAGAAAAAGGCCAGCCGAGTTCTCGAGCGACATCCGCGTTGACGAGATCCAGTTCGCGCGGCGGTTTCTGGTCATCGAAATATTTTTTCAGTTTCCAGCTTTTCACCACTCCGCCCCGATTCGACAGTTCTACGCGGTAGAGCGAGCTTTCCACGACTACTGTCTTCTCTTCGTTCGCCCGAATTACCGGCACGCTGGTCGCGCTGCTGGGTGCTGACGCGTTCGTAGTGGCTGCCGCAGATTGCGGTAGGGCCGGCTGCGGCGTGGTTTGGGCGGATTCTGTCGGCTTTTGCGCCGGCGGCACGACCGGTGGCTTGTAGTAATGCTGCCATGCGAAAAGGATCAGCATTGCCACCAAGACGAAAATTATGCCACGGGCCTGATCCGACATTTCCTTCAACGCGCGCGCTCCTGCCCAACCTGGGTGGCTTGAGAGAAAAGGTTTTCTTGCTCAACGAAAAGTTCCCGTTGATTCGTTTCCGGCAGGCTCTCCTCAATTGTGTCTGGCACAGGATCGAAACCGCCTTTTGTAAATGGACGGCAGCGCCCCAACCTTTTCATTGCCAGCGCAAATCCACGCCGCGCGCCGTGCCGCTCAATCGCTTGATATGCATAATTCGAACAGGAAGGATAGAATTTGCACGCGCCTCCCAAGAAAGGCCCGAGAAAAACTTGGTAGCAACGGACGAATCCAAGCAGCAACCAAACGCCAGCAGATTTCATGTTCGCGCTTATGCCGTGGAGTTCCCGCCGGCGGACGCGCGCGGCAGCATTTTCAGCAACTCCTCGCTGAGCGACGAAAAATTCGCCGTCGCGACCGTGCTGCGTGGGTGAATCACAATGTCCCATCCCGGAGCAATCTCCTGTCGGTGTAATCTGATAATTTCGCGGATGCGGCGCCGCATGCGGTTGCGCTTCACTGCGCTGCCCAGCGCCTTCTTGATGCTCCAGCCGAAGCGGCTCAACGCCAGGCCATTGGGGCGAAGAAAAACGGCGAACTCCCGGCTCGACCTGCGCCGACCCTCGCGATACACCGCGTCGTATTCGGCGCGGCGCACCAGGCGGCTAGCGCGGGGAAATCCCATCCGCGGCGAGTCAGACGCGCGTGAGACTGTGGCGCCCTTTCTTGCGGCGTTGCGCAAGGACTTTCCGTCCACCCTGGCTCTTCATGCGTGTGCGGAAGCCGTGCTTCTTGTGACGGCGGCGCACATGAGGTTGAAAAGTGCGTTTCGGCAAAGAATGATCTCCTTAATATGGCTTGCTCCGGCCACGGTGAGTCGCACAGGCCAAAGGCGAAACAGCTAGTGTAGTGGAGCCACGCAGAACGGTCAAGGAATGCGCTAGCGGGCTCACTCACGCCAATCCTTTGGTTTTGCTGTTAGAATGCGCGCCGTGCGAATCCTTCTGCTTACCATTCTTTTCGTCTCCCCCGCCGCCGCTCAATCCTGGTCCATCGAGACAACCAGTTTCGACACAAATCTTCGCGCCATCTCCGCCACTCACGCCCGGGATTCGAGGCGCTCCCCCGCTCCGGTCATCTGGGCCTCGGGCTCGAATAGCCGCTTGCTGAAATCAAAGGATGGCGGCGCCCATTTTAGACGCCTCCTCGTCAATGCCGGCGTCTCACTCGATCTCCGCGGAATCCAAGCCTTCGATGAAAAGGTCGCCTACGCTATGTCCAGCGGCGAAGGCAAAAAGTCCGGCATCTACAAGACCACGAACGGCGGCGAAGGTTGGAAACTCCAATTTTCCGACAAGCGTTCCGCTTTCTTCCTCGACGCGCTCGTCTGCATCTCCGAGAAAGAGTGCTTCGCCCTCAGCGATCCAGTGGATGGCAAGTTCCTTCTCGTCCGCACCAGCGACGGCGAGCACTGGAGTGAGCTTCCTCGCGACACCATGCCACCCGCGCTGCCCGCCGAAGGCGCCTTTGCTGCCAGCGACTCCTGCCTGATGATCTACGACAAGCGCGAAATCTATTTCGTCACCGGCGGCCCCGCCGCGCGCGTGTTCCATTCGCCCGACCTGGGACGCACTTGGACGGTCACAGCAACGCCAATCCTCAGTGGCAACGCGTCTTCGGGAGCATTCTCAATCGCGCGCACGGGAAGCGTCATCGTTGTCGTCGGCGGGGATTACAAAGATGTGGATCGCGCGGACCGCAGCGCAGCAATCTCGCTCGACCTTGGCGTCACTTGGAATCTTGCTGCGCAGCCGCCCAGCGGATTCCGCTCGGCCGTCGCGTTCCTCGATCAAAATACGCTCATCGCTGTCGGCGCCAGCGGCGAGGACTTCAGCACCGATCAGGGCGCGCACTGGACGTCGACGGGCGATCTCGACCTCAACGCAATTGCCGTGCTCGATAGCGCCAACGCTTGGGCCGTTGGACCCGAAGGAACGATCGCGCGGTGGATCAATCGAACTCGCTGATCATTACTCTTGTGCGCTGTCCTTAAAAGTGAGCAAGAAAGAACGCATTCCGCCCTGCGGCGAAGTCACGATGAGCAGGTGCGTGCTCGCTCCTCTCGAAACCAGCGCCTAGACATCAGTTTTTGTCAGCCGTTCGTGGGCGTAATTTCCTTGGACGTGATCTCGTACTTGAAGCCGTCGGGGTCGAGGCAATCGAGCCGACCGTCGGAAGTTTCCGCCTGCGGATACATCAAGAATCCCACCGGGACGCCGCTCGATCCGGGCAAGGCGACATCGTGGGCGAAGTTGTACGCCATCCAGTTCATCTCCCATGAACCAAACAACCGGGCGCGAGCCTTCGTCACCATCTCGTGATCGAGCGGGAGATTTGCGGGCGGTTCCTCGAGGACGACTTTGCGCACGTCGGCTGGGTCAACAGGAACCCAACCGTACCCTGTGAGGTAAACTTCCGCACGGCAGTGTTGCGCCTTCGTAATCTTTTCCGACGAGGCGCCGAGGCTCTTGTATCCCAGGTCGGATTTGGCGACGCGGATGCCGTAAACGTCGCGCGCAGGAAGACCAACCGAGCGGGCGAGGCCAACGTAGAGCGCGTTGAGATCGGCGCACTTGCCGCTCAGATCCTTTGACTCCAACATGAAGCGAACGTCGCCGACGCCGCAGCCGCGAGTTTTTGGATTCCGAAAAGTGTTGTCCACGATCCACTCGTAGATTGCGTGCGCTTTTTCGAGATCCGTCTTCGCGCCGCGCGTGATCTCGATGGCTGTCGTTTTCACGTCACCGTCGGTCGGGATGAGCTTTGTAGGCCGCAGAAAATGTTCCAACTCTGCGCGGTCTTTCTTCGGCGCGGTGCCGGGCGTAGAGAGGTCAACCGAACAATTCTTAGTCGCGATCCGGCTCGTAAGCGTGAGGACAGGCTTCGCGCCCGGAGGAAATTCTGCGACGATGATTCCGAGCGAGTCAGCCTGACTTTCAGCAAGCTTTGCGGTACCGCCATCAGCATTGAATGCATTGGCAAGCGTTTTCTGGAATGGCGTCTGGCCGATGAGCGCGGCAGGCAGCCATATGCGCGTGGTCCCGGAAAGTTTCAGGACTTCGACGCGAGTAGTCACTTCAAACGTGCGCCAATCGGCAGGCGTTGTGTCTGCTGCAGAAAGGTAGCCAGCTCTCGAGAGCGCGAAACCCGCCGACATGATGCCGGCCGATCGCAAAAAATCACGTCGGTTCATGAAGATACCTCACTGGCCAGAATTTCCTGGCCGGCTTTTCGACACCCAAAATACATTCGATGCCACCGGGAATGCAATCGACGGACGGGTTTTGGGAGCGGCACGCGATGATCTTCGCTTCGGGATTTCATTTTGAGCTCGGCGGCATATTGGGCGCAGTTCGTGCATTGCCGGATTTTTGCGCGGCGATCCAGGCGGTGGCGCGCGCGTCAAGCACATCGAGCGGGAGCGCGCCGCCGTTCAAAATTTCGTCGTGGAATGCGCTGATGTCGTACTTGCTGCCGAGCTCAGCTTGCGCGCGAGCGCGCAATTTCAAGATTTCGAGCTGGCCGAGTTTGTACGCGAGGGCTTGCGCGGGAATGGCGATGTAGCGATCGGTTTCGGCCTGCACGTCCGGCTCGTCTTCGGACGAGTGCGCGTGGAAAAAATCAATCATCTGCTGGCGCGTCCAGTGCTTGTAGTGCACACCGGTATCGAGCACCAGGCGGATGGCGCGGAGCATTTCATCCGAGAGGCGGCCGTAATCCGAATAGGGATCCTGGTAGAACCCGACATCCTTTCCGAGGCGCTCGGAATAGAGCGCCCATCCTTCGATGTAACCGGTGTAGCCGGCTTGCTGGCGAAATGGCGGCAGGCCGGGCAGAGTCTGCGCGATGGAAATCTGCAAGTGGTGGCCGGGAATACCCTCGTGGTATGCAGTGGATTCCACGTTCAGGAGCGAGCGGTGGGCAAAGTCGCCGGTGTTCACGCGGATGATTCCCGGCCGCGAGCCATCCGGAGTGCCCTGGATGTAGGACGCCGACGCTGCCTCTTTCTCCTGAAATTCCTCCACCGGGCGCACCTCCACGGTCGTTTTCGGCAATAGGCCGAAAATTTTCGGCAGTCTCGGCTCCATCTGCTTGATGTACTGGCGGTATTTTTCGAGTAGTTGCTCGCGCGAGGTGGCAAACATTTTGGGATCCGCTTTCACGAAGGCGCGAAAGCTCGCAAGATCGTTGAAGCCTAGCTTTTTAGCAATCACCAGTTGCTCGCCCTCGATGAGCGCCACCTCCCGCAGGCCCAGTTGATGGATCGCCTCCGGATCCATGCCGGTGGTGGTTTGCTGGCGGATGCGGAAGCGGTAGCGCGCGTCACCATCGGGCAGGGCCCAGAGTCCCGGGTCGGTGCGTCCCTTTGGCGCGTATTCAGTGGCCAGGAAATTGGCGAGCTTGGTGTAAGCAGGGCGTACTTCATTGTCCACCGCGGCGATAATTGCGTCGTGGAGGCGCGTGCGATCCGCGGCCGGCACGCCGTCTGCAAAATGCGCGGCTGGCTGGCCGAAGGCGTTGGCTTCGCCGGCAGGCTCGGCAATGGATTTGCACTGGGTGACGGTTTTCTCGAGCAAGAATCGCGGCGGCATCAGGCGGTCTTTCTCGCCCTGCTTCAGGACTTCGATGATTTCATCCAAGACTTGCGGGACCTTGTGCAGGCGAGCGAGATAATCTTCGTAATGTCTGGTGGAATCGAATGGAACGAGGGCGACAAACTGCGGTAGTAGCAGATGGACACCGTAGAACTGGTCCACAGGCATTTCATAATTTTTCAGGTCAATGCCCTCGATGCGCAGCTTCAGATCGCGGACCATCAGCGACTGGTTGAGTTTTTCCTGCTCGGGAAAACCGCTGATGTCAATCGCTTCAAAACGGGCGAGCCAGCTCTGAAGATCTTTTTTCGTCTGGGCGACGTGCGGAAGCGAACCATCGCTCCAGCGATCGTTGTAGCGGTAGTCGCCGATGACGGTGGCGAGTTCTGGCGATTCGCGCAGTTCGTATTCCCACTCATCGGCGATCAGCTTACTGAGTTGCTGGCGCCGCGCGTCGAGGCTTTGCGCGTCCTTGCCGCGCGCAGAAGATGCGAGCGAAAAAATCAAAACCGAAATCGAAAACCACACGGCCGGTTGCAGCAATCTCATTGAGCCTCCCGCGATGGATGATGGCGAATCTGAAGCGCTGACATTTTATGATGATTAGACGCATCCCCCGGCGATTGTTTTGCCTTATGTCGGCTACATTCGAACCGCGGTTGGCGGGTGCAACCCGCGACCCATAGCCCGCGGACAGCGAAGAATGGTGATTCCAGAACAGTGCTTTTGGTTGCGATTAGAAAATGTGATCTTGTATGTTTTGAATAAGTTGCGACGATTTCTAATTTCGGGTGTGTTGCGATTAGCCTTTTCTTCGCCTTCCGGACGCTGGGAGCTTGATTTACAAAGCTTGAGACGGCGGCCGAGTGGTCGAATGGCCACTTCTTGTGTGGCTGCCCCCACTCAGGTTTGTTCGCGCTCGTCATGAGAAAAATCTCCATCGTTAGCTTGGCATGTGAAAACGCGGAGTGCAATAGAACTGCGCGGTGGACATTCGCATCATCAGCGCTGGGTGCGACATGGTTGTGCTGATGAGGTGCTGGTAGGATACACGGGCGAAGGAGACGGGCGATGAAGGATGCGATCAAGAAAATAGGTGCAATCAAGACGACATGTGTGACGGCGGTGCTGCTGATTCTGCTGTTGGGGTTGGGCCCGCTCCTGAATTTGAAGGCATTCGAGGCGGGCGAGGCCGTTGTGGCGAGCGATCCGACAGGAGCGGCGGCCGGCGAACCAACCAACACGATACGGGCGATACGGTATGCGAAGGTGCCGAAATTTCCTCTCGCCGGGCTGGTGATGGGGGCGCCGAAAGATCAGGTGATTGATATCGCCATGGTTTTCTGGGTGATTCAGGGCGGCGGGCGCACGATTCTGTTCGACAGTGGATTCCACCGCGAGAAATGGTTTGCGGATTTTCATGTCACGGATTTTCTTGCGCCGAACGAGGCGGTCGGGCAGGCGGGAATTCCGGCTTCGTCGGTGACGGACATTATAGTGAGCCACGCGCACTGGGACCACATGGGCGGCATTGACCTGTTTCCGAACGCGACGATCTGGATTCAGAAACAGGAATACGAATACTACACCGGCGCGGCGTGGCAGCCCGGCGGCAAGCATGGTGGAATCGATCCGGACGACGTGCAGGAACTGGTGCGGCGAAATCTGCGCGAGCAAGTGCGGTTTGTGAACGGTGACGACGTCGAAATTCTGCCGGGGATTCGCGCGTACACGGGGGCGCGGCACACGTTTGCTTCGCAGTACATTCGCGTCGGGGGAGAGCCGCCTTACGTGCTGGCTTCGGATAATTGTTATCTGTACGAAAACTTGAAGTCGCATCGGGCAAGCGCGACGTTTGATCCGGCGGACGAGCCGGGAAATATCGCGGCGCAGCAGCGCATGATCTCGCTCGCTGGATCTGCAGACCGCGTAATCCCCGGACACGATCCGGCGCAATTCGAGGAGTTTCCAACAACCGGT
>Ga0307473_10000095_pt1 | contig 16727 bp, 12 predicted proteins | sample atmos_gasesAM5C__FD_203744 | JGI IMG/M metagenome (GOLD analysis project Ga0307473, IMG submission 203744) | Hardwood forest soil microbial communities from Morgan-Monroe State Forest, Indiana, United States - atmos_gasesAM5C_515 | ecosystem: Environmental > Terrestrial > Soil > Temperate...
AATTTTCCCCCGGGAAAGTGAATGTGCGCTTGGGCTGCGCGACGACCTCTTGGGGCAGACGGTCTCCAAGCGCACGGATCAGCAGTGCCTTCGGTTGCCGCGGGGCACGCTTCGCAGATTCCGGGAGCGAGAGCACGTATTCGACGAGTGCAGAATCCAGGAACGGCACGCGAACTTCGAGCGAATGATGCATGCTCAACGCATCTGTGTCGCGCAGCAGTGTGTTCACCAGATAGGAACGCAGCTCAAGCCACGAGATGGTGGTGAATGAGTCCATCGCGCTCGTCTGCCGGGTGGCGTGCGCAAGCCAGCGCCTCCAAGCAGTGCTACTCCATACGTTTCCGCCTTCCTGGAGCCACGAAGTGGCAGTTTGGGTGGTAAAGAGCGCTCGCGTGAAGAAATACGGGTGAGGAAGCGACCCTGGATCGAGCCAGGCCGCGAGCGCCTTGCGGGACCCATCGGGAGAAAGCCGCAACGGATTCGTGTCCATCGCCCGATTTGCAATCAAAGCGCGCAAGGGCCTTGGAACGAAGCGAGCCATCGCTGCCAGGCGCGCTACCCGCGCCGTGTCGCGAAACGAGCTGTACCCGCCAAAGAGCTCATCACTTCCAAGGCCGGAAAGTACGACTTTGAGTCCTGCCTGCCGCGCTGCCCAGGAAACAAAATAGGTATTGATGCCGTCCATGCTCGGCTGGTCGAATGCCGCGATGGCTTCATCGAGCCGGGTCACCATTTCTCCATCCGAAAGCGTCAGTTCGCAGTGGTCGGTCCTCAGGTGCTTCGCAGTCGAGCGCGCTATCTCTGCTTCGCTGAATTCTGCATCCGGGAACGCCAGCGTAAACGTGTGGATCCCGTTTTGCGCGCGGTTGGCAAGCGTCGCAATGGCCGTCGAGTCCAGCCCGCTGCTCAGAAACACACCTACAGGAACATCGGCGACCAGGTGACAGCGCACAGCGTCTTCAAGCAGTGAGCGAACGCGAGTTGCCGGTGTGATCAGTGCATCCCGCGATGCCTGCGCCGCGCTCGCCAGTTCGGACTCGATATCCCAGTAGGCATTCGGCTCGGCGATAGTGCCTCGGTCACCAATGGAAATCTTCATGCAATGGCCGGGAGGAAGAGAGGCAATGCCTTCCACGAGCGTCATCGGCTCACCCACCGAGCCAAAAAGGAGGTAACTAGAGAGGGCCTCCTCGGAGAGATTCCGAGCGAGGCAGTCGCTTGCCAGCAATGCACGCACTTCCGAAGCAAATAGGAGCGCTCCGTCTGCAATGGCGTAGTAGAGAGGCTTGATGCCGAGGCGGTCGCGGGCAATGAAGACGCGGGCCGGGGGGCCGCTGCGGCCCTGCGGCATCTCCACAACCGCGAAAGCAAACATCCCGCGCAACCGGCGGACGCAATCCTCGCCCCAGGCTTCGTAAGCATGTACGATGACTTCCGTGTCGGACCTAGTGCGGAATTTATGGCCGCTGGCTTCGAGTTCAGCGCGGAGAGAGAGGAAGTTGTAAATCTCGCCATTGAAGAAGACTGCCAGTGTGCCGGCTTCGTTCCAGACCGGTTGGCTCCCTCCCGGCAGGTCGATGATGCTGAGACGATGCGTGCCGGCTGCAAACCGCGGAACGGCCAGTAGTCCGTTCTCGTCAGGTCCGCGGTGGACGATCGCATGCATCATCCGGCGCACCATCGCCTCGCCGGTTTCCTTAGACTCGATTCCGATCGCACCGCAGATGCCACACATATGATTTCTCAGTCCCAGAATGGAATTGGCAGACAGTACTCTACACCTTTTGCTGGGACATCTCGACTCCAGGAGGCGTGCCCTCCCACTACATTTATCGGCACGGGGACACGCTTGCTTTGCGAAGCCGGTCAAAATGAGAGGCGAGGTTGACAAGTGGCCATGAGACATCCTTATCCAACAACGCAAGGTGTTTGGATTCAGCGGCCTAGTGGTTGAACCGAACGGAGATGGGAAAGCCTCGGATGCAGCAAGTGAATCGCTGAAGGCGTGCTGCACCACAAACGTTGATGCGTCAGAGCGATCTCCAGGATCGACAAAATCACCGGCTTGCATCCGGGCGGCTATTTCCGTATGGTGTGTGCGACTTCAAGAGAGAAAAAATCATGAAACGTGTCCTGGTAATTGAAGACGACAAAGACATCGTCGAATTGGTGCGCTACAACCTGGAGAAAGACGGATACCAGGTAGCCTCGAGCGGTGATGGCACGACGGGATTAGCGCAAGTCCGGAAGGCGCCACCGGACTTGCTGATTCTAGATTTGATGCTGCCGAAACTTTCAGGGCTGGAGATCTGCAAGGAAGTCCGGAAAGACGTGAGCTTGAACCGGCTGCCCATCCTGATCTTGACAGCCAAGGGCGAAGAGGCAGACCGCGTCGTGGGGCTCGAGCTTGGCGCCGATGATTACGTCACGAAACCATTCAGCCCACGCGAATTGGCTGCCCGCGTGAAAGCCCTGCTACGCCGTGCCGAGCCGGGCACGCCGGCGGAAAAACCGATAGAGATTGGCGGGCTGCGCATTGATCCGGCTGCCTACCGCGTAACGCGTGCCGGAAAGCCCGTGCCGATGAGCACGCTCGAATTCCGGCTGCTCTATTTCCTGGCGGCGCGGCCGAACCGGGTATTCACCCGCGATCAGTTGCTCGACGCAGTGTGGGGCACGGAGCGATTTGTGACGCCGCGCAGCGTGGACGTGTATGTCCGCCGTCTGCGCGAAAAAGTCGAGATGGATCCGCAACATCCGACGTACATGAAAACAATTCGTGGTGCTGGCTACATCTTCGAAACCCGTGCGAGCTAGGCTGTTCTGGAAACTGGGGCTGACGTACATCGCTCTGCTGCTGGGCGTGTTGGTTACTGTTGACCTGTACTCCTCGCGCGTGCTCCGCCGAGAATACCTGCGTTCGGCCAATGAAAGACTCTCCTCGTTGTTGAAACTTGCACAGGCGCGTCCCCCCGATCCGGAGGACCTCGCGCAGCTTCAATCCTGGGCGGAGTGGATGGCGCAAAGCGGCGTGCGCGTCACCGTGATTGACAGCGACGGACGCGTATTGGCCGAAACTGCACGCGATCCGGAGACGCTTGAAAACCATCTCGACCGCCCGGAGGTCCGGCAGGCGCTCGCGACCGGCACGGGGGATTCCGTGCGGCACAGCAAGACCGTGAACCGGGATCTCGTCTATCGCGCGGTGCTCTATCAGCCGACTGGAAGATCACCGGTAATCATTCGGATGGCGCTGCCACTGGCTGAGACTGATTCCGCGCTCGCAGACCTGCGAAGAAGACTGCTCGTGATGCTGTTGGTGATATTGGTGCTGGGGACGATGGTCTCACTTGGATTTTCACGGATGTTCGCAACACGCGTGCAGCGGCTGAAGAATTTTTCACGGCGCGTTGCCGAGGGAGATTTTCGGCCACTGCTTGCTGAAGAGCCGCGCGACGAGCTGGCCGATCTTGGGGAAGCTCTGAATGAAACAGCAAAACAATTGGACTTCGAGATTCGCCTGCTGAGCAACGAGCGCAACCGGTCGGGCGCGATTCTGCGAAGCATGGTGGAAGGCGTGGCGGTGATTGATGCGCAGGAGCGCCTGGTCTTCTGCAATCGCGCGTTCTCCGAAATTCTGAACCTAGACCCGGCGAGCAGCGAAGGGCGTCCGCTGATCGAACTGGTCCGCATCTCGGAACTATTGGGGTTGATTCGCAGGGCCTTGCGGGGAGAAGAGGGACTGCAGAGCGACATCGCCATGGGGATTGTGCAGCAGAGCAGCTTCGTGGTGACGGCGGCACCGGTGAAGGCGCTGGAAGCTAGCGCAGGGAGCGGCTTCGGGGCGACGGAAAAACCTACCGGAGCGGTGGTAGTGTTGCACGATGTCACCGAACTGCGGCGGCTCGAGCGCGTGCGTCAGGATTTCGTCGCCAACGTCTCGCACGAATTCAAGACACCACTGACCGCCATCCAAGGATTTGCCGAGACGCTGTTGGCAGGTGCACTCGACGATCCCAACAACAACCGGCGCTTCCTTGAAATTATCCGCGACCACGCCGCCCGGCTGGCCCGCTTGACCGACGACTTGCTGAAGCTCGCGCGAATCGAAGCCGGCAAACTCGAAATCGAGTTCTCCGCTGTCGGCCTGACAGAATTGATCGAGGGCTGCGCCGAGACCGCTTTGCTAAAAGCCAGCCGCAAACAGATCACTTTGGAAATCGACATCCCGCCGGGCCTGCCGGCCGCCCGCGGTGATGCCGGCTTGCTCCGCGACGTCCTGCAGAATTTATTGGATAACGCCATCCAGTACACCCCGGCCGGTGGGCGGATTGGAGTAAGCACCACGGCTGGAGCGCGCGAAGCCGTGATCACCGTCGCCGATACCGGCATCGGAATTCCTCTGGCCGAGCAGGAGCGCATCTTCGAGCGCTTCTACCGAGCGGACGCAGCGCGGTCGCGCGAGGCTGGCGGCACGGGGCTGGGTCTTTCGATCGCGAAACACATCGTGGAAGCCCACGGCGGCCGCCTGTGGGTTGAAAGCACAGTTGGCAGCGGCTCACGGTTTTACTTCTCTATTCCGCTCGCCGCCTGAACCATCCCGCAATTGTCGCAGAAGATTCACGCGCCTTTCACCCAGTTGCAAATATCCGGAGCCATCATGTAAGCGGAGATAAAAGCATCAAGCGCGCCGGGATTGTCCGGAGAGCCCGGCGGGAGGTTTGGAAACGTGGGATCTCTGAAAAGCAGCACAGAAGGAATCTTGCAAAATGTCCTGGTGAATTACATGGTCTCGCAGGCGCGCACAGTGGAGTCTTCCGTGAACCGCGCGCTCGAGGCACTGCTTGAGCGCAACGAGCGGCTGGCGAGCGAAGTTTTTCTCACCGAACCTCGCATCAACGAAATGGAAATCCTCATTGACGAGCACGCCATCCGCATGCTCCGACAACCGAACTTGGTGGATACGGAAGTGCGCTTGATCGTGGCCACGCTGAAGATCAACAACGATCTCGAGCGCATGGGCGATCTTGCGGTCAACCTCAGCGAGCGCGCCATCTCGCTGGCTGGGATGGGCGAGGTGCACTCGCCCGTGCAATTGGAACCCATGACCACGGCGGTGCGCGCCATGGTTTCGAAATGCTTGGGCGCGCTGATCTACCAAAACGTGGACCTGGCGACCCAGGTGCTCGAAAGCGATGACGTGGTCGATCAGTATCGCGATCAGTTATTCGAAGCCCTGCTCGCCGGTATGACCCAGGATCCCGCGCTGGCCTCGCCTAATTTGCATTTCGTGCTCGCCTCGCGCCACTTGGAGCGCATCGCGGACCACGCAACGAACATCGCCGAGGACGTGCTCTTCTGGGTGCGCGGACTCGAAGTACGGCATGGACGGGCCAAGCTATTAGAACAGAAGCCGCAGGACGCGGCAGCAGCCGGTGGGATGTAATCGAGTTTTCACCAGTCGTTCATCGCGGATTCAAGGACTCCACCTAGCCTGCCTTACTACTCGGGCCGGCCGCGTGTGTCAGGGGTCTTGATTCAGGCACAGCCCGAATTTGCTGCAATGGCCACAATCAGAAGGCTCTCATAAGTTCCTGCGCGTCTGCACTTTGCGCCGGAAGTAAGGCAGATTACGACCTGCCCACCAGCGAGGCGCGGCCTGATCACACCCCCGGGGCCGCGCCTCCATTCCTCGCTCGAGCAGCCGGTCCCATTTCACCCCGAATTCGCAGCGATGTAACAAGGCTGTAACAATTCCAACCAAGAATCATGGTTGAGGAGATACCACCAAACATGCGAAAGTCCATACTCGTAGTGTGGCTGCTGCTGGGTCTCACAGCTACGGCCGGAGTACAATCGACCGGCACTGTGCTTCTGAACGCCGCGGGCGCCACATTCCCTTACCCCATCTACTCAAAGTGGTTTGATGTGTATCACCAGCAGCACCCCAATATTCAGATCAACTACCAGTCCATTGGATCTGGCGGCGGAATCCGCCAGTTGCTAGCCGGCACGGTGGATTTTGGCGCGTCGGATGGCCCGATGTCGGATGAGCAACTCGCACAGGCCAAGTTCAAGATCCTGCACTTTCCGACGGTCCTAGGTGCCGTTGTGCCCACCTACAACGTGGCCGATATGGCGGGTGAGCTGAATTTCACCCAGAAAGCGCTCGCGGGAATCTTCCTCGGGACGATCACCAAATGGAACGACCTGGAAATTGCGAACGCAAACAAGGGCGTCAGCCTTCCGGGCGCCGATATTGTGGTCGTTCATCGCTCCGACGGCAGTGGCACCACGTACATCTGGACCGATTTTCTCGCCAAGGTGAGCGAGGACTGGAAAACGAAAGTCGGCAAGGGAACGTCCCCTAACTGGCCTGTGGGCCTGGGCGGGAAAGGAAACGAAGGCGTCACCGGGTTGGTGAAACAGACGCCAAATTCAATTGGCTATATCGAATTGATCTATGCTGTGCAGAACAACATCCCGTACGGCAAGGTCCAAAACGCGGCAGGCAAATTCGTGAAGGCCGACCTGGCCGGTGTTACGGCGGCTGCGGAAAAAGAGTCAAAGGAAATTCCCGAAGACTTCCGCGTCTCCATCACCAACGCTCCAGGACCGGCCTCCTACCCCGTGGCCAGCTTCACATGGCTGCTGATCCCTGCCCAGATTTCCGATGCGGCCAAGCGCGATGCCATCAAGGGCTTCCTGAAGTGGATGCTCAATGAGGGGCAGAATTACAATGAGGGGCTTTCCTACGCCCGGTTGCCGAAAGCGGTGATTGCCAAGGAGTCGAAGGCCATTTCGCTAATCCAGTAGCAATGTCCACCACCGCCACCACGATTGAACACGCGCCTCCCCATCGAAGCGGAGGGGCGCGTGCGTTGATCCAACGCCTGCGTCACGGCGATGAAGTGGCGCATCTGCTGACGCTCACGTTTGCCGCCGGCATTCTGTTGCTGACCTCGATGCTGGTGTACGAGCTGTGGGTGAATTCGCACCTCTCGCGTGCGAAGTTCGGATGGCTGTTCTTCTGGACGCGCACCTGGGACCCCATCTTCGACAATTTCGGCGCCTCGCCCTTCATCTATGGCACGCTGATCACTTCCATCGTTTCCCTAATGATTGCCGTACCGCTGGGGATCGCGGCGGCCATTTTCCTTGCGGAGCTGGCCCCGCGAAAGATCAGCGACTCCATTTCGTTTCTTATCGATTTGCTGGCAGCGGTTCCGAGCGTAATTTACGGCCTTCTGGGAATCTTCATCGTTGTGCCGCTGATGCGCACCACCATCGGGCCGCTTCTTATCAACACTCTCGGCCACCTTCCCTACATCGGGAGGCTCTTCAAACCGCCGAATTATGGCGTGGGATATTTCACCGCGGGAATTGTGCTCGCCATTATGGTTGTTCCCTTCATCATTTCCGTATCGCGCGAGGTGCTGCTCACGGTTCCACGGGACCAGCGCGAGGCGGCACTCGCGCTCGGTGCCACACGGTGGGAATCCACCTGGCAAGTGGTGATCCCTTGGGCGCGGACGGGCATCCTGGGCTCGATTTTCCTGGCATTGGCACGCGCACTGGGCGAGACCATGGCGGTCACTATGGTCATTGGAAATGATCCAAAAATCACCGCTTCGCTACTCGCGCCCGGCTACACGATCGCCGCCGTCATCGCCAATGAATTCACGGAAGCCACCGGCGATCTGTATCTGAGTGCATTGATCGAGTTGGGACTGGTGCTGTTTCTGATGACCTTCATCCTCAACGGGCTAGCGCGACTCTTGATTGTGGCCACGGAGCGCGGGGGAGGCCCCTCCTCATGATCCGTCTGCGCCTGTTGTGGAGAAAATCGCTGAACGCCATCATGCTCTCCCTGACCGGAGTCGCGGCGTTCGCCGTTGTTTCCGTGCTCTTCCTGATCCTAGGATATCTGTTGCTGCACGGCGGCAAATCACTGAGCTGGGATTTCTTCACCAAGTTGCCAAAGCCCGTGGGTGAATCGGGCGGCGGAATGGCCAACGCGATTCTCGGCAGCCTGAAACTGTTGCTGCTGGCGGCTGTAATGGGTCTCCCGGTTGGGTTGCTCGCGGGCGTGTACCTGGCGGAATTCGGCGGCAAAACTTTTTCATTCGTAATTCGTTATACGACGGACCTTCTCAATGGCGTGCCTTCGATTGTGATTGGTATTTTTGCGTATTCGCTGGTAGTTCTGCCGGTAAAACATTTCTCGACGCTGGCGGGAGGGGTTGCGCTTGCCATGATGGTCATCCCGATCACGGTGCGCAGCACGGAAGAATTTTTGCGGGCCGTGCCCGGGAGCTTGCGCGAAGGCGCCATGGCCTTAGGGGCAAGCAAGTGGAAGACGATTGCAACCGTTATCCTTCCGGCGGCTAGCGGAGGCATTATGACAGGTATGCTGCTGGCGCTGGCCCGTGTCGCGGGCGAAACCGCCCCGCTGCTGTTCACCGCATTCAGCAACCGATTCTGGAGCCCCGGCTGGGGGCAGCCCGCTGCCTCACTCCCGGTTATGATTTATACTTACGCCATCGCGCCCTACGACGATTGGCACCGGCAAGCTTGGGCCGCGGGACTGGTGCTGCTGATGCTTGTGCTGCTCGCAAACCTGGGTTGCCGGCTGGCATTGAATCGCCGCGGTTCGGCTCGGAGCGCTTGATATGGCCTCTGCCACTCATGGGAAGAACCTGACCTCAAGTTTTGCGCCACATGTGCGGATGACGGACCCGTCCACGACAGCCTCGGAAAAGGAGGCGCCGGTGCGCTTTCAGATTTCCAAGCTCGATTTCTTCTACGGACCCAAACAGGCCATTTTCGGCGTGAATTTAAAGATTCCTGCAAACCGGGTCACAGCTCTGATCGGTCCCTCCGGCTGTGGAAAGTCCACTTTTCTGCGCACGCTGAACCGCATGAACGAGATCATCCGCAACACGCGCGTGGAAGGCGAAATTCTCCTTGACGGCCAGGACATCCTGCAGATGGATGTGGTGGGCCTGCGGCGGCGCGTGGGCATGGTGTTTCAACGGCCCAACCCTTTCCCGAAATCCATTTATGAGAATGTGGCTTACGGCCTGCGCATCAACGGCTACAAGGGCCGCCTGGACGATCTGGTAGAGCACAGCCTGCGGCGCGCGGCGTTGTGGGAAGAGGTGAAAGATTACTTGAAGAAATCAGCGTTTGCACTCTCGGGTGGCCAGCAGCAGCGGTTGTGCATCGCGCGCGCTCTCGCAGTCGATCCGGAAGTGCTCTTGCTCGATGAGCCGTGCTCGGCGCTCGACCCGGTGACCACCGCGAAAATCGAAGAGTTGATGTTTCAATTGAAAGATAGCTGCACCCTGGCGATCGTCACCCACAACATGCAGCAGGCCGCGCGCGCAAGCGACTTCACGGCCTTCATGCTTGACGGCAAGCTGATCGAACACAGCGAAACATCGAAACTGTTCACGACGCCCACCGATCCGCGCACGGAGGCTTACATCACCGGCCGGTTCGGCTAGAGCTGATTTCGTTTTCCGGTGCAGGCTACAGCGATGGGAAGGAACTGAGGATACATGGAACGTCATTTCGATCATGATTTGGAAGAACTGAAGCAGCGGCTGCTGTGGATGGGCAGCCTCGCAGAGCGCGCCGTCCATCAGGCGGTGCACGCCGTGCTGGACGCCGAAGAACACCTCGCCGAGACCGTGCTCAGCGAGGAGGACGCCATCAACGAAATGCAAATTGAAATTGACGAGCGCGTGCAGCGCCTGCTGGCCCTGCAGCAGCCCATGGCCGCGGACCTGCGCTTTCTTCTGGCTGTCTCACGCATCAATGGCGACTTGGAACGCATTGGCGACCAGGCCGTCAACATCGCGCAATCCGCGATGCGCGTTCTGCGCCATCCGCAAGTAAAGCCCTACGTGGATTTGCCCCGGATGAGTGAACTCGCCGAAGGAATGGTTCGCGACAGCCTGAACGCGCTGGTGCGTGCTGACCTCGATCTGGCGCAGAGCGTCCTGCAGCGGGATGACCAAGTGGACCGCCTGCGCGATCAGCTTTTCCGCGAATTGCTGACCTACATGATGGAGAATTCCGCAGTGGTATTCGCCGCGTTTGAGCTGGTCCTGGTGGCAAAAAATCTCGAACGCATCGGCGACCACGCCACAAACATCGCCGAGGACGTCATCTATTTCGTTGCCGGCCGCGACGTTCGCCATCCCGCTCTCGACCGGCGGTAGCGAACTTCTTCAAAACTGGATGTTTCATACCGGCGGCAATCCGGCGCGGCGCACGCCTATGCCTTTTGGTCTGAATTTATGTGTGGAATGCCAAGCGAGCAGGTCGGCCCTCAAATGCGCGTGAGAGCCGCAGCTTCGTCTTCAGCGAGGTCGAGGATACTATCGAGGCGGACCATTTTCAGCAGCATCATCACGCGCTTGCTGGGCGCGTAGAATGTGCATTTCCCGCCGGCACGCTTCAGCGAAGTGAATGAACGCACCAGCGCGCCGATGCCTGAGCTATCGAGTTCGGTCACGCCCGCGAGGTTCACGGCCACGTGCGTCGAGCCCGCGTCAATCAGTTGCTGGATCTGATTGCGGAAGGATTCCTCCGCATCGCCCAACTTCAGCGGCCCTTCGAGATCCAGGATGGTTGCTCGACCAGCTTTACGGATGCCGATGTTCAAGTGTGCCCCTGTGCGCGTTGCAAAGCTAACTGAATTGCGCCCGTCAATCAAGTGCCTGCGAAGAAGTAGTTTCTCGCCCCGTCTCCCCGAGTACACTTCCTTGACGGGCAAGCGCTGCATTTGCTAGGCTGCGCGAGTTCCCTCCCCCACAGTCTGTGCGGAACCGATCCCGCGATGGGAGAGTGAACTTGTCCCCACCCTGGGAGAGCTATGGAAACAACTTCTGCGCTCTTCGAATTAGCGAGCGTGTCTCTGGCCTGCCGCGATCAGGACACGCTTTTGAAAACATTCGCGGCTCGGGTCGGCGCAACTCTCGGAGCCCGCGCCGTACTAGTTTGGATCTCCGACCCCGCCGCCGAAGGCCTGGGCTGCCGGATGCGCTGGACCGAACCCGGCGAGCGCCTCAATCCGGTCGAAGAAGTCGTCACCGAAGGACCTCTTGTCGTTGTTTACCAATCAGGGGCCTCTTCTCGTCTCTCCGCGCGGGAAATATCTCCGGAAGCCCTTGAACATCTCGAGGAAACCACCCGCACCCGTGTGAAATCGGCGCTGTATGCTTCGTTGCCGGGACCCCAGGGTCCTGAAGGCGTCGTTGAAGTACTCAACAAGCGCGCCGGAGATTTCAGTGCCGAAGATGTGCATTTTCTGGAGGAGGCTAGCCGCCTGGCAGGCCAGACGCTTACGAACCTGGGGGCCATCGAGGGAGAACGCCACGCACAGCTCGCCACACTCGAACGCCTGACCGCGCTGTACGACCTGGGACGGACATTTACTTCCACGCTCGAGCTCGGCGAACTTCTTCCCATCGTGGCGGGAAAAATTCGCGACATCCTCGGCGCCGGCGCTTGCAACCTGTGGCTTGCAGATCCCGATTCCGAAGAGCTCTACGTCGCACAGCAGGCCGGCGAAGACCCCACGGTCGAAGAAGACACCCGGACGTCCTTAACCGCAGGACTTCTCGGCGATATTGCCCAGCAGGCAAATCCAAAGCTCGTGGAAGACGCAACCGAAGAGCCGGGGCTCGAAGACCGGAGGAAAGCCGCCGGTGAATTCGAGATTCAGTCGTGGATGGGCGCGCCGCTACGGAAGGATGATGAAGTACTCGGCGTGGTCGAGCTGTTGAACAAGAACGATGGCACTCCGTTCAATGAGGACGATCTGTTTTTCCTCTCGAGCATTAGCGAACAGGCAGCCGTTGCCTTGCATAACGCCAACCTGCTCGAATCCGAGCGCAAGGTCCATGCCCTCGACGCGCTTCTGAAAATCTCTCAGGAAATCACTTCCACGCTCGATCTCGACCACGTCCTCACTACTGTCGTTCAGAATGCCGCCACGGTCGTCCCCTTTGACCGTTGCGTGATCGGCTTCTTCGATCGAAGGCGCTTTGTGTTGGGCGCCGTTTCGGGAGAAACCGAAGTTCCCAAGACGCGCGAGATGAGCGAACTGCGCGAGCGGCTGGAATGGGTTGCGGAGGAGGAGAATCCTGTTTCGGCGGACAGGGATGAAGATGGCTGGCGACTGGAGCCTCAGGAGGCGCACGCACAGGTGGTCTCCTTCCTCGAAGCCCACGAGTACAAGGGCTTCTACGCCCTGCCCCTGCGCGATGATCAGGGCACGCTGGGCGCCCTGGCACTTCTGAGCAGCGAGCCGAACTTTCTCAACGAGAGCAACAAGGAAACAGTCGCCATCCTCGCCAACCAGACGACGGTTGCTATTCGCAATGCGCAGCTCTACCAACAGGTGCCGCTGGCCAATTTCCTTCAGCCGCTGGCAGACCAAAAGAAGAAACTCCTATCAATTGTGCCCGAGGGACGCTGGCGCCAATACCTGGAGCGCGCGGGGATTATCGCTGTTTTGCTCATTTTGATCCCCTGGCCCATGCGCGTGGGGACCGACGCGACCGTTGTTCCCGCCGAGCGCCGGATCGTAAGCACGATTGACGGAGGAATCGTTCAGCGAGTCCTGGTGCACGAAGGTGATAGTGTGCAAAAGGGCCAGTTGCTGGCCCAACTCTACAACGGCGGGCACCGCGTGAAACTGGCGCAGGCTGAGGCAGCTCTGTCGCAAGCGCGGCGCGAACACGCCGAAGCCGAATTTCACAATGATCCCGCGACAGCGGGCCAAGCAAAGATTCGCGCCGATCTCCACTCCGCTGAAGTCCAGCTCGAACAACAGCGAGTGGAAGCCGCTCAGCTAGTCGCACCCATCACGGGCATGGTGGTGACTCCCAAAGTAGAAGAAAAAGCCGGAACGATGGTGAAGCCCGGCGAGGGATTCTGCGAAATCGTCGCGCAGGATCCTATGGCCGCAGAAATGAGTGTGCCGGAGGCGGATCTGGGGTTGCTCCGCCCGGGGAAACGCGTCACGCTGAAGTTCAATGCATTCCCGACGAAAACATTCAACGGGACCGTCGAGCGGCTCGGGGCGCAGACGCGTTCGGATGCAGGCGACCAGTATTTTCTGGTGCGCGCTATTTTCGAAAATGCCGGCCGCAGCGCACGCGATGGCATGGTCGGGCGCGCGCGGATCCGGGCCGCTGGCGGATGGTTTGAGAGTGGCTGGTATTCGGTCGGGTACGTCTTGCTGCGTGCGCCGTTCCGCTGGATTTGGCAGAAGGTCTGGGCCTGGATGCCGTAGGAGAGATGAGGTAAGGAATATGAAAAAACGCGCGATCTGGATTCTTACCGGAGCACTGGCATTGGCCGTGACTGGCTGTGACAATACCTCGGTCGCATCGAGCCCAAGCGCTCCGCCCTCTGCACCTGCTGCGCAGCCAGTTGCTCCTGCGGCTGCCACGAAGACCAGCGAGGCAGGCGATATCTTGACCGTGCTCTCCGTTGAGCATCAAGTGGACGTCCCGACGCAGACCGACGGCGTAGTCGCCGAAATTCTAAAGGATGAGGGGAGCAGCGTCCGGGCGGGAGAAATTCTGGCGCGCCTGGATGATCGGACAATCGCCGCAGAGCTTGAAAAAGCGCAGGCGGATTTCCGCGTGGCACAGAACAATGTCAGCTACCAGGGCGCGGAGCTAAAAGCCAAGCGCGCCAATTTTCGCCGCCAGCAACAATTGCGCGAGTACGGTTTGAGCAGCGAAGCCGATTTGGAACGCGCGGAATTTGAGGCCAAGGGCGCTGAATTTGACCTAGCCAGTTGGAAAGCTAATGTGGAAAAGACGCAGGCAGAAATCCGACGCCTGGAAGCTGAACTCGACAAGACGCGCATCCGCGCTCCCTTCACGGGCATGGTGGCGCATCGCTACATCCGCATGGGCCAGGGCGTATCCAAATCCGACAAATGCTTTCGAATCAGCCAGCTTTCGCCGCTGCTGGTGCAGTTCCAGGTTCCCGAGTCCGCCGGACGCCGTCCGGAACGCGGCGCGCCCGTCAGTCTCTCGCTAGTAGGGGACTCCAATCGCGCCTTGACAGCGCGCATCGTGAACGTAAGTCCGACGGTAGATCCCGCAAGCGATAGCTACAACGTTACCGCGCAGCTCACCGGCTCAGGTCTTTCGGATCTGCGTCCTGGAATGTCTGTGCGCGTGGATTGGCCCGGCACATCGCATCCAAAACCCTAGCAATGCGGATCAGCCATGCGATTCGGTCCCACCAGCCTGCAAGTCTCCAGCGTCCTCTCCAAGGGGTTGCGCCGGCCAAAGCTGCGCGACGACCTCCGCATCAGCGAGCAAACGGTGGCCGGTGAAAAAAGTTACGTCGTCAAGAACCGCGAAACAAACTCCTACAACCGTTACGGCGCCTTCGAATACGAACTCCTCACGCTTTGTGACGGTACACGCACACCTGGGGAAATCGCCCAGGAGCTGACACTCCGAGATCCCGAAACTCCTCTGGATGAAGCCGAAGTCCTCGAGTTTCTCGACAGCGTTGATCTGGCCATGTGGGAGCGCTCGCTCGGCGAAAAAAATCTGGCCGTGCTCGAACGCATCCGCGATGAGCGCAAGAGCCGCATTGACCAATCGAGCATGCTCTACATTAGCTTCAAGGCCTGGGACCCGGATAAGACCCTCACGTGGATCGACCCATACCTAAGCTGGATGTTCACTCCCGGATTTGTCCTGTTCTCGCTCGCACTGTTCATCACGGTCGGCTATTTGCTCGCAGGCGATTGGCCCCGTGTGCAGCGCGATACCGCGGAACTCTATTCCTTCGCCAATAAGACCGCTTACGATCTCTGGGCGTTCTGGTTCTTGTTTTTGATTCTTGGAGGAATCCACGAGTTTGGTCACGGGCTCACCTGCAAGCACTTTGGCGGTGAAGTCCACCAGATGGGTTTCCTGCTGATTTATTTCACGCCCGCTTTTTTCACTGATACTACCGACATCACGCTTTTCGAGAAAGTTTCACGCCGACAATGGGTGATTTTCGCCGGCATTTGGATCGAGCTATGTGTCTGCGGAGTCTCCGCTCTGATCTGGCATTTCACAGTTCCGGGTTCGCTGGTCAACGACTTGGCCTACAAGATGATGCTGCTCAGCGCCATTCAGAGCGCCCTGCTGAACTTGAATCCACTGATCAAGGCCGACGGTTACTACGCCCTCTCGCAATTCCTCTCCGTCGACAACTTGAGAGAAGATTCATTCTCGTACTTGCGGGATTGGGCGCAGAAATATTTGCTCCGTAAGGATCTCGATTTGCCCGCCGCGAGCCGCCGCCTTCGCCGCATTTATCTTATCTTTGGCTTCGCCGCAGTTTTGTACAGCGGGGCCATCCTTGTTTTCATGGTGTTCTTCGCACGAAACGTCCTGGTGAGCACATTCGGCGACTGGGGATATCTCCTCACTATTTTGGTGATTTATTTCTTTACGCGAAAAGGATTGAAAGCAGGCATCCCCATTGTGCGTGCCTGGCTGCGGCAAAAACGGGAGGAATATATGGCCTGGAAAATTACTCGGCTGCAGGCAGCAGGCGCTGCCGTCCTGGCTCTGCTGATTTTCATCCCTCCCTTCCCTTCAAGAGTCTCGACCGACCTGGTGCTCGAGCCCGGGCGAGTGGCCCCGCTGCGCGCTGAAGCCGGTGGCAAAGTTAGCCAGGTGTTCGTGCGGCAAGGGGACGAAGTAAAGCCAGGGCAGCTTCTCGCAATCCTCGAAGACCCAGAGATTGAGGCGAAGGCTCGGGTTGTAGCTGCACAACTTGCTCTCGCCAACAGCAATCTGCGGCACTATGAAGACTCTGACCCGCAGAAAGCCGCTCAGGCGACCCGCGAACGCTCCCGAATGCAACAGGAATTGGCCGTCGCGCAGAAGGAAGTGGAAGCCCTCGAAATTCGCTCCCCCTTCGCTGGCGTTGTGACAACGCCCGAAGTCGAACAGAAAGTTGGCGAATATCTCTCCCCAGGCGATGAATTCTGTCGAGTGGTGGACCGCAGCACCATGCGCGCGCGCGTCCTGGTTCGCGATTGGGAACTCGAAGATGTCCGGCCTGGAACGCCTGCTAAGGTAAAAGCTCTCCCTTTCCCCTATCGGACGTATTCAGGTCGCGTCGACCAAATTCTTCCCGCCGCTGCAGAGGATCGTCCCATCGCCCAACCTCACAAACTCGAACGAATGGGGCAGGAGCTCACAAACTACTTTGCCGTGGTAGTGGACTTCCCCAATCCTGATGGCTCCCTGCGTGAAGGAATGACGGGTACAGCGAGGATCACCGCGAAGAGCTCCCCGCTGGCCTCAAAGGTGGGACGTGAATCCTGGCGCTGGCTCCGTTCGCAGGTTTGGTAGCCGAGGTTCCTCGCTCGAGGCTTGAACTCCAAAACTTCCCGACGGAATTCGCACCGGCAAGAGAAAAGGGCCGCCGTTCCTGGGACGGCGGCCCTTGGGGTTGCTGCTACTTCAAACTCCCGGCCCAGCGGAGCGCTTGGTCGGAAGATCGTCTATATCTTAGAACTTCACAGTCAAGGGCTTGACTGTCAGAAGCACCCCATGTTCGAGCTCCTGCCATTCTTTGGAGTGTTGCTCTTCTTTACTGACTTCGGAGTCGGTTGCGTCGCTATCCGGTCCCCGCGGATTGACTCACTTTCTAGCTTCTGAGTAGAGCAATCG
>Ga0307473_10000096_pt1 | contig 16715 bp, 20 predicted proteins | sample atmos_gasesAM5C__FD_203744 | JGI IMG/M metagenome (GOLD analysis project Ga0307473, IMG submission 203744) | Hardwood forest soil microbial communities from Morgan-Monroe State Forest, Indiana, United States - atmos_gasesAM5C_515 | ecosystem: Environmental > Terrestrial > Soil > Temperate...
GCCACACCCCCGATCGAGCTGAATATGTTCGTGGTCCCGCCGGTGCCGGTGTTGCTGCACCCCGCCATGAGCAGCGGCATGGCCGCGCAGCAAAACGCCCCAGAGACGGCTACCGCCCCGAATCCTGGGAGCCTGGTGAATCTGCCATTGTTGCTGTTGGCGCTCGTTCCGGCGGTGCCGCTCATCCCGGTGTTAGCCGGGTGCCCCAGCAGGGCCAGGGGCGCGATGTCCGAGAGGGCCTGCACCAGCGTCGTGAAGCAGCCGGCCACGGCGTAGTAGTTGGTGGCCGAGACCTTGGTGGCGACGGTCAGGAGATTGTTCCTGACCTCGTAGAGGTAGTTGTACGCCGTGCCGAGCACCTTGACCTCCACGTAGGACACCAGCGGGTTGGTTGACCCTATGGTGGCGTCAGAGTCTGTGACCGTGCCGTTCGCGGTGGGCGTCACCGAGGTGCTGTCGGCGCTCGGGGCGGAGGTTCCGCCACCGGCTGGCTGCCTGAGCCTGTGGCCGGTCGTGTCCCAATACTCCGAGAGCCGGATCCGCAGCCTGAGGTTCGTGTTGTCCACCTCGATGAACACGTAGAAGTTGACCGCGCCGCCCGTGCACTTCCACACCCGAACGATGTCCGTGGTGCCCGCGTTTGCGGCCGACACCGGGGAGTCCGACTGCTCCGTCCAGTTTCCGTTGGCCGTCATCGCGGTCGCCAGCAGGTTGTACAGGTCCGTGGCGGGTGTGGCCGACGACCCGGCGGTCCCAGTTGTTACGCCCATAGTCTAAGCTCCTTTGAAGATTATCATGAGCCTCAGCGGCCCTATGCAGTTTCCGTTGTTCACCACGTTGATCTGGAAGTAGTCGCCGTCCACGAAAGATGTGGTGTCCGGCAGGAAGCTCCCGTTCACGTAGGACCCGGCCGGCACGCTCGGCTTGGCCGACGACGGGAATATGGACACCCCGTTCTTCAGGACGTCGAACTGGACCGTCACGGTCCCGTCCCCCAGGGTGGTGGCCGGGCGTACCCCGGTGATGGTCCCGTTGCGCTCGGCGTAGAACCGCTTCAGGTGCACGCCGTTCTGGGGCGGGGTCTCGCTCTGCCATATGTAGTTCAGGTTCGGGTCGCTCGGCTTGCCAAACTGCGAGAATGTCAGGGCGGTGGTGTCCAGAGTGATCGGGTCGTTCGTGGTCAGCCACCACTGCGTGTCCTTGTTCACGGTCCCCTCGGCTACTGGGACAAGGGTGTTGGCGGTCACCTTGGCGGAGGTGTTGGCGTCCGTGGTCCTAGTCAGTACGAACGGGTGCGTCCCGTCACCTACCTGGGTCACAGCGTACACCCCGTTGTACTTCTGGTTCCCCCCGGACTCGTCCTTCACGAAGAGCCTCTCGCCCGCCGCCAGCGTCACGCCGTCCTGCGCCGGAAGGGCCCCGTTGGCGGTCGCCGTTATCACCCCGACCGCCGACGTGTAGGACGGGAGCGCGCCGGTGGTGGCGGCCCTGGCCGTCTTCTTGAAGTTGAACAGGCTTGTCAGCACGTCCAGGGTGGTGGGCGCCCACTGGGTGGAGTCCCACGCCAGCACCTGCCCTGCAGTCGGGGCCGCGCCGGATATGCTCCTGCCTGTGAGCTGTATTGCGTTGGTCTGCAGGAGGGCTGCGGCGCACCAGCCGTTGACCCTCTTGTTGATGTGCTCCACGGAGTACGTGAACCCGTCCCTGACCGCCTGCCTCGTGGCGCCCCCGGTCAGGGTGGCCATCCAGTTCGCGAAGCCGCCTGGATCGGAGCGCCTGCCGAGGATGGCGTTGTACAGGTCCTCCACGTACACCGCGTTCGAGGTTCCGAGAGACGTGTACTCTGAGGCCGTGAAGAGCGCGTCCCAGAAGGTCTTGGTGGCACCTATTGTGTCGCCCGCCCCTATGCAGGCGCCCTGGAGGGCGGTCACGGCCGCCGAGAGCTCGCCCGACGTCGGCTCCCGGGCGTAAGCTCCTGCGTACCCGTCCTTGATGTACAGCTCCAGCGTGGGCGCGTCCTGCAGCTCTGCTATCACGTACAGCCCGCTGACCCCGCCGAGCGGTATGGAGTCCAAGTCTATGGAAACCATCTGCCCCTTGAGGACGTCTATGTTCGGGAAGACCTCCATGTTGGCCTCGCCGGCCAGGATCCTCGGGGCGCCGGTCGGGTACTGAGACACGCCGTCGAGGTTCAGGTCGAATATGACGTCCCCCTCCGGGTTGGCCGCGTTGATCCTGGCGAATATCCTGTTCAGCTGACCGTCTATCGGGCACGGGAACTCCAGCAGGGCCGGCCTCACCCCGGTGACTAGCTCGCGGACGCCTATGACGGCGAAGTGCTGGGACATCTGGCCCTCCCTATGTCTCGGTGAACGTGACCTGGCCCGCCACGAACTCCGGGGTGTCGCCGATCTGTATGGTCTTCGGCGTCGTCAGGGGCGCGAAGTCCTGCAGGTTGCCGCTGGTGAGGGCGTCGAAGATCCCGAAGTGCGTGACGGTGCCCCACGCCGCCGTCGCCTGGGCGAACACCCAGTCCGTGCCGTTTGTCTTGACGCCGGCCGCCGCGTTCGGGAAGCTCGTCGCGTTGTTGGTCACGGCGACCCTCGCGTAGGACCCGCCGGAGACCTCTGTGCCGCCACCGCCCACCCCGGGCGCCGCGGTGAACAGGCCTATGTAGACCGTGCCAGGCTTCGAATAGGTCCCCCCGCCGTACCTGCTATCGAGCGCCCTGTTCCTCTCGTAGTTTGTCTTCATCCCGCCCCTCCTATGCGTTTGGCCCCGTGGCCACGAACCTCATGACTAGGTCCTTGATGTAGCCTGCCGCTATCGCCCCCCTCTTGTAGAGCGATCCGCCGGAGGCCTCCCAGTCCGGAACCGCCAGCACGTCCAGGCTATCGGCCCCAGCGGAGTCCGCCAGCGTCACCGGAAACGGCTGCCCGGCGGCCAGGTAGCCCTCTATCGAAGCGACTACGTCGTCCCTGAACTGGACGGGCACCTGGGCAACATGGACCCCGAACCGGATCCCCCTCACGTCCCTCGCCAGCAGCTGGGTGTGCACGGTCAGGTCCAGCGAGACCTCCGCGTTCCCCACCAGGGTTTGCGAGAGGGCCTCGGCGTCCAGGAGGTCCACCCGGCAGTCCCGCCCGCCGGAGTCCTGCACCGGGATGTCCGCGATGCTGCCCGAAGCCCACCTGTTGCTCATGACCCTCCTACTGCGCCGAGGCGCTCGACGCCCTGAATGACGGGCCGCGGGTTATCTGGGCCCTGTTCGTCTCGTCCAGGATCCTCATGGTCACCTGCTCGTCCCTGTCGACTACCGCCTTGAGCAGCGCGCCCAGCATCCCGCTCTTGCCGTCCTGGCCAACCAGCTTCTCCTGGAACTCCCTGGCGTCGCTGACTGCCTTCTTGGCCCTCTCCTCGGCGGCCTTCTGGTACTGTGCCTCCTCGCGGAGCGCGTCTATCCTTCCCTTGAGCAGCTGTGGCGTCAGCTCCTCCCTGGGCAGGGCCCCCGTTATGGCCAGCAGCTCGGCGCGGGTCCTGTCCCTGTCGGCGCCCGGTCGCTGCGCCAGCCTGTCGAGCTCCCTCAGCTTGGCCTGCGCCAGCTGGACCGCGCCCCTGCCGACCTCCGCCCTCTCGAGGGCCCGCTCCACTCCGGTTTCGGCGTACCTGGCCTCCCTGGTGAACGCGCCGCCGAACGCCTGCGCATACTCACCGCCGGGCTGCCTGAGCGCCCGGGCCCTGGTGGCCGGGTCAAGCTGCCCGAAGAGCCGGATCAGCTCCAGGTCCAGGATGTGCCGGTTCTCATCCCCGCCGCGGCCCTCCCCGGAGTAGACCCTGCCTAGCCTCTGGAGCCTTTGGAACTCCTGGCTCTGCACGTAGGCGCCGGAGGTCTCCGTCAGGTTGAAGAATCCGAAACCCCTGCGGTTGGGCACTGGCGGCAGGTACCTGGAGTAGAGGTCTATCGCGGTCGCCTCGGCCGTCAGCCCCGGGGCTCTGACGGCGGCGCCTATCTCCGCCTGCAGCACCGACAGCGTTCTCTTCATTTCCGCCGTGAGCTCCGTGAACGGCTTCGATAGCTGGGCTGCCTGGAACTCGAGGTCGGTGGCCCTCATGGCCGAGCCAACTCTGAGGTCGTACTGGGCGGCCTCGTCTGCTGCCCTGGCCATCCGGTTGTACTGGGCCACGACGCCGTCTCCGAAGAGTCGGAACTGCTCGGACGCGGCCTTGGCCCTGCTCTCCGAGTCGGTGTACAGCTTTATGAACGGGTTCTTGTCACCGGCTGCCGCCAGGTTGGCGAACTCCGCGAGGCTGCCCTGGAAAGTCTTCTGCAGGCTGAGCACTGCGGCCTCGGCCTTAGACGCGTTCTGGGACGCAACCGCTCCGAACCCGTTGAGCACCTCCCGGATCCGCGGGTCGTCCTGGTCGAGGTCCGAGACGAGAGACTCGAACTCGCTCCTGAAGGCCGCGAGGTCCCTGACCCTTTGCTCGGGCCGGTCGCCGGCCTTGGTTACGCTGAGCTGCTTCAGTCTCTCCTGGCCTATCCTTTGCGCGGCCTCTATCCTGTCGTTCAGCTCCTTTTGTCTGTCGATCTCCCCCTTTATCCCGGCCTCCTGGGGCCCCGCTTGGAACTTCTCCTGCTCCCCACCGAAGAACAGGTACGACGCGGCCCCAGGAGTGGTGGGGCCGCCGGACAGCAGCATCTCGCCGAACCTGGACGAGAAGTCCGAGATGCTGTTCTTCAGCTTCTCCCACCTGCCCTCAGCCGACGTTCTCCTCCTGTTGGCCAGGTCCTCCAGGTTTGTGGTCTGCTCCAGGTACTTGTTGTAGAGGGCTTGGGCCTCCTGGGCCTTGGTCAGCTCGTTAGGCAGCCTGCCTATCGACTTGGCGTACTCGTCGACCACTATCTGGGCCCGCAGGCCAGTCTCTGTCTCAAAGACCTCCCGGTTGCTCTTGGCGATCGCCTCCAGGATCTTGGCGGTCTCTTCCGGCGACTGCCCCTTGGCCGTGGCTATTGTGGAGATGGCCTTGATGTCGCCTGGGCCGGTCTGTAGCTCCCGCTGTACCTTGGCGAAGGCGGTGGCGACCTTGAAGGCCTCCTCGCGGTTGGCCACCAACTTCGCACGGAAGGACCTGGCGCTGGCCATGCCCTCGTCGAACGAGATGCCTATGGTCCTGATGGCGGCGGCGTACTGAGCCTCGGCCTTCTGGTCGGCGAGGGCGTCCTTGATCCCCTTTATCGCCAGACCGGCGGCGCCGATGGCGAGGGCTAGGCCGGCGAAGGTGGGCCCGTAGACGGCCAGGGACGCGACGCCGGCGAGCGGCCCGAGGTCCGACACCGCCCCGGCCTCTATGATGGAGCGCCTCAGGGCGAAGTTGGACCCCGGGCCGGCGATCCCGCCGCCACCTGTTCGCCCGGTCGCCGCCGCGGCGGCCCGCTCTTCGTCCTTGGCTATTCGGATCATCGCGGCAGACCGCTGCCGCTGGAGGGACTCCCTAGCCTGCGCCTCGTACCTCTCCTGTCTTATGCGCTCGTCGGACGCCGCCTTCTCGGCCGCGTTCCTGGCGCGCAGCTCCCGGGCCTCGTCCGCGCGCATGGCGTTGTAGATGGCCGCGCGCTCCTTGCGCTGGCGCTCCTCGGCGTTCACCCTGTTCTGGAGCTCCCGCTGCTCGTCGCGGGTCATCTGGGCCTGGATCCGCTCGCCCTCCCGGCGCGCGTTGTTCTCGGAGGCTATCCTGTTGCGGAACTCCGCCTCGGTCATGGCGGTGGTCCGCTTCTGGGACATCGCCGCCCTGTCCTCCGCGGCCCTGAACGAAGCCTCGTCCACTATGGCCTCGAATAGGGTCTGGATCCTGTTCCCTAGGTCTTCGCCCTCCGGCATCTTCCCCCCGCTCTTCTACCTGTGCTGGCTCTCCAGCTCCCTCTTGAGCTCGGCCTCTTTAGAGCGCCTCAGGCTGGCCCGCTCCTCGCGCAGCACCAGCACCAGCCTCCTGACCGGCACGGGCCACTCACCCCTGTACCCCTTCCCGTCCACGGACGCGTCTATGCCTGCCACGGTCCCGACGTCAGCGAGTATCTTTCCGAGGGTCCACGGCCACCGGTGGCCCCCGCCGTGCCCCTTGTCCGCCGCCAGCCGGTCGAACTCCTCGCCTATCTCCTCCTCCATCTGGCGGTACATCTCGGACACCGCGCAGTCCGGGCACCCCCTCCTCCGGTCCCTCTCCGGCCTGGTGCACGCCGCCGGGCAGCCGTCGTAGCTGGAGTCCAGCTCCAGAAGGGCGTCATTGTGAACCGTTAGCTTCCAGGCGGCCACGCGGAAGAGGTCAAAGGTAGTCCGCGGGCGTGATGGCCTTCCAGTACCTGGCCATCGTTCCGCGGCAGATGAAGCGCATGCCGTCGCGGCGCTCCTGGTTTCCGTCCGGCCCGTAGAAGTATTCGTAGCACCTCTCCGCGAGGTTGGCGCCGTCGGTCTCTGGGAAGTCCAGGAACCCCTCGGGCGGCGCCACGCTCAGCAGGCCGATCATCCTGGCGTCCATCTGGTGCTTCCTGTCCTCGGTCTGCTCCGCGTCTGGGAGCATCATGAACTCGGTCTGAACCCTCTCGGCGTCCTGAACCAGCTCCATCCTCATGTGGAACGTGAACTCCATGCCTGGGTAGATCAGCTGCCACTTGATGGGCAGGTCGAAGGTGGTCCGCGGGCTGAAGACCGCCGCGCTGGCCTTGTCGTCGCTAGGTGTTGCCATATAAGCCTGTCCTTTCGCTCAGAATCGCCGTCTGAGCCCCCTTTCGCTAGTAACCAATGCGGTTTCATCGCCTTAAACGGAAAAAGGACACCGGCGGTCGATTCGGAGCCGTCTCCGCCTCGGGCGCTTGGGTGTCCCTCAATCCGTGCAAGTCAAACGGGGCGATGATACCGCGATCGCCGCCCCGCGTAAACCCCCGGCGCCTACGCGACGGCGAGCAGGGTGCTGGAGATGCCGACCATCGCGTCCACCGTGAACGGCGTCGTGGCGTCCCCCGGGATGAGCTCGGGCTCTATCGCGATTTGCACCTTGGACCGCTTCGCCGTGCCGTCGTACGCAAGCACCGGGTCCCGCAGGGAGACGCTGCCCTTGGGGATGTTGAAGATCATGCCGTTGCCTGTCCTCCCCAGCCTCATGGTCACCGCGACCTCCCCCAATGATTCTGCCAGCGCGTGGATGACGTCGCCGTGCTCGCCTAGGATCCCGGCGTTGATCACCAGCGACCTCTGGTCGGCCCGCTCCGCGCGGTGGATGTCCTCGTCCTGCGACGTGTACGCGTCGTCGTCCGTGATGGTGCCGTTCGAGACGGTCACCTCGAAGTCCCTTAGCAGGTTGGTCAGCGCGTAGTCCACGCCGTCTATGACCAGCGACGTATCCCTGAACCTGGCCGGCCTGTACACCTGGCAGGCCGGCGGCACGTAGGCCGAGGACACCAGGGCCGGCTCACCGGAGGCCACCATCGCCCAGTTCACGTTGACCCGGGGCTGGACGTGGGAGCCGGTCGCCCGGAACGTGTCGGCGACCCCAGACTTGAAGAACTTCATCAACTTGTTCGAGGTCCTGAACCCGACGGCAGCCCCGTAGGCCGGCGGCTGGAACCCGGCGATGCGGGTCAGGTGGTGGTCCCTCTGCACGCCCGGCGTGGTGGTGGCCGGGGTCCACGTCCCGCCCGTCAGCGTTGTGCCGTTGCCCACGACCACTAGCTGCGGGATGTCGTCGTTCGCGTGGTTGTTCGTGAACGTGATGGTGTAGACCCCGCCGACCAGGGTCACCGTGGTGTTGCCGCGCCCGATGAAGTTCAGGTTCTCCAGCGCGGTCTTCAGGTCGGCTGCCGATACGTTGAAAGCGAGCAGGGGGGTGTACTTCGTCACGGACCCCACCACCACCCCGACCTTGGCCGAGCCGCCGGTCGCGGTGGACGTTATGGTCTGCACCTCGTTCGCCGGGGTTCCGGTGGGCGCCGCGGCCACCCCCATGATGTACGCCATGTGGACCGCCATAAGCCGCGGGTCGGCGTCGTAGTCGAAGTCGAACTTCACCAGCCTGCGTATGACCTCCTTGGCCACCAGGTCCTGCTGCGAGCAGTCCAGGATCCTGTCGAGCTGCTGCGACACGTTCGGGTAGCTGTCGCTGGTGACCGGCCACGCCGTGTCGAGGGCGGCCTCTGGCATCGGGGTGTCGAAGTTGGCCTGGATCCCCGCGATCCCCGAGAACGCGGTGACAAGGTCGGCCCTGCGTCTGTCAGTCATGCTGCTCCTCCCCTGTGCCCGGCTCCGGGCCTGCCTTCGCCGTCACCGGCTTGTATATGCCCGGGAACTGCAGCAGCAGCTCCCTCGTGGCGTCGACCGGCTTGCCGTCTCCGCCCGTCATGTACGGTGTGAACCCAGCCTTCTGCTGCTCCAGGCCCGGCAGGTGTATCACGTGGTCCATGCCGACGTTGACCTCGCCGTCCACTGTCGGTGGCCTCTTGTGCAGCCTCTCCCCGCCCTCGCCGGGCGCCGCGAGCTGATCGTGGGCCAGCCTCACCGTCTGCCCCTCTACGGGCCATGCCTTGGTTTCCATGTGTCTCCCCCTCTCTTCTCAGCAAACCTTAAGGACCACAGCCAGTGAGTCCCCTATGGTCACGGTGGACTCCCCCTGCTCGTCTACCGGGGTCCAGTTCGGCCTGGACGTCATCTGCAGGTAGTTGTGGCTCACCCGTTCATCAAGACCGAGCTCCTGGTTGTCCGCCAGGGTCTTCCCGAACTTCATGTTCAGCTCCGTGAGCTGGTTGTACGACCGGAGGCTCGTGTCCGAAGCGTACGCGTCCTTGAACCCCATGCTTATCTCTATGTCGTAGGCCAGCGTCAGCTCGACCCTGGTCCTCCTCATACCCACGTACTTGACCGCAAAGTATCTCACCAGCCGCCTCTTGTTCTCCGGAGGCTGCGCCACGGTGTCAGGGTCCTCCACCGTCCCTATCCGGTTCCATTCGTCCATGGTGTCCGGGTACCTCGGGCACAGGTGCGAGTGGTCGGCGTCGAATAGGTAGGCCGACCCCACCCCAACGAAGATATCCCGTATGGCGGTCCTTATGGCCACCTCTGCCGCCGCCTCGCCGTCCGGGGAATCGTAGTCGCTAGGCAGTGGCATTGGTCCTCCTCACGGCCTCCGCCCTCGCCAGCCGCAGCCCCCTGCGGATCTCCGGGCCCATCTCCTGCTGGGTGGTCCTGAACGGCCGCCTCAGCGGGTCGCCAGGCCTCGGCAGGCCCCGCTCGTTTATGGCCCGCGCTATGTTGAAGGCCGCGTGCCTCGGATTCTCCGGGAACCAGAACCTCGCCCACTCCAGCAGCGCAGACCTGACCCCGAACGGCGGGAAGCCGCCCGCGCTCCTGCCCGTCTCGTCAACGGCTGCCTTGACGGAGTCGCTGTACACCCTGAGGCTCGGGCGGGGTGGGCCGGTCACGGTGGACCGCAGGCTCCCCTGCTCGCTGAACTCCGGGTCGTCCACGCCGCGGCGCATCTTGTCGCGCACCGAGCCCACGATCTCCTCCTCGATGGACGCGAGGTACTCGTGCACCGCTTCGGCCACGTTCCTGGCGCTGCCTGACGGTAGCCTGACGACCAGCACCCTCGGCCTTATTGTGTACCCTACCGTCACGCTACCTCTTGCCCTTCTTGACCCTCTTCGGGATGCCCTTCTCGGTCCTGGCGTGCCCCTTCCCGCGCTTCGCCTTGATGACCCGCTTGCCTGACGGGCCCACCAGGACGTAGTGCCCCATGGCCGCCATCTGTGAGAGCTCTGTGGAGATGTCCGCCATGCGCTCACCTCGCGGGCGACCTAAAGTACCGCCCCTTGAACTTCTCCTTGGTGGCCCGGAGGTGCCACTCCCTGTTCCGCCCGGCGTCTGGCCTGTTGGCCACTTGCACCGTGTACACGTCGCTGAGCGGGACCGGCGTCGTGCCGTCCGGGATCTCGTACCTGACCGTCTTGACCGCGGACATCGCGGCGTCCAGTGCCGTGCCGTCCTCCGTGATCCTCAGCCAGTGGTTCTCGCTGTTCGCCCCGGAGTCCCTCGGGCGCTCGAGGTGCCTGAGCGGCCTGGAGTCCTCGATCCTCCACCAGTGGTCCAGCCTGGTTATCTCGGCTCCCGCCTCGTCGTACAGCACCAGGACGTTGACCTCGACGTCACCCCTGAACGTGAGCAGCCTGCTGACGTCGGCGAGGGCCCCAGTTACCGACTCCGGGATCGCCATTCTAGAACACCGCCTGGTTCGGCACGGCCACCGATCGGAACTGCAGCCTCGGCAGGAACCCCTGGCCGTAGAGCACCGCGAACGCGTACTCTATCAGGCCCTCGCGGTTGGCGAGCGTGGAGAATTCCCCGTCACTCTGCGGCGCGGACGCGTCGACCGGGCCTATCCGGTCGATAAGCCTCAGCGCCTGGTTTAGCTGCTTGGCCTGCAGGCTGGCGCTCTGGACCGCGTTGAGCCTCGCCCGCACGTCCCCGAAGTTCAGGGCGGCCCTTTCGAAGAGCCGGGACCCGACCAGCAGCGGCAGCCACAGGGCCCGCGACGTGTCGTCGAAGGTCCCGGGGTCCGCCGTGATGTCCGCCGTTTTCGGTGACAGCATCCGCTACGCCTCCGACTTTCCGGGCGCGGCCTTGGCCGCCTCCCCTGGCGCTTTGCCCTGCTCGGCCCTCAGCTCGGCCTCGACCTCGGCCCGCACTCTGGCCTCCATCTCCTCGCGGGTCTCGGCCTCCGCCTCCGGCTGAGCTTCTTCGGGTGGGCCCCCGCCGTCCACCGCGAACGGCTCTGGCTTCCTGTGGGCCTCCCTTATTCTCCGCGCCAGATCCGGTTCGACCTGGACCTCGCCCTTAAAGAACACCTTATGGTCCGTGGTTATCACGGTCTTGTGGACCCGCACCCGCTCCGTGCCAGGGTCGGCGGCTTTACCTCTGTTATCTCTTGCCATGGTTCAACCTCCGCTTCTGCTTTGTGATGGCCGCGCCTATGGCGCCGTCATGAAGCCGCCGGTGACTAGCGCGGACAGAATGGCGTCGACCTTGGACTCGGCGGCGTCGAGCCTGGACTCGGCGGCGGCTCGCAGGGCCGTCACGGCGCCGTCTATGGACGTCTTGACCGCGGCGTCCGAGTACGTGTTCCCGCCCGCGGTGGCCAGGACCGCCCCGGTCGCTGGCAGGTTGGTGGTGGCGCCGAGCTGCGGGATGTTCGCCACGGGGATGTCGGCCAGCAGGATGCTTAACTCGTCCATCGGCCCGACGTAGGCTACCGCCCCGCCGGAGAGGGCCCCGCTGACCGCCGCGAGGGCCGTTGCCACGTCGTCCGCCACTATGGCGTCCCCGGGGTACACCGTCATCTGGAACCACCTGGTCTGTCCGTTCACGCCAGGCCTCTGGACCTCTACCGTGGTCTGCGCCAGGACTGTTACCTTCTTCATCGTGTCCCTCCAATTCTGGTTGTGCTGGTTGGGGCGACGTGGGCGGGCTGGGGCCCGCCCACGTCGTCGGTTCTGGGCCGCTAGGCTATGCCGCCTATGACCGCGATCGCCTCCGGCTCGGTTATTACCGGCAGGCTCGTCTGCCACGCCTCCCCCTCGATGCGTGGCGGCTTGTTCGTGAACGCGTTCACCTGCAGCACGCGCCCCGGGGCCGGCTGGCCCGTCGGCTTCCCGACCGCCTCGTAGCCCAGGACGTTCCGCAGCAGGCGCTGCTGGTCCCCCAGATCTATGTTCGCGTCCTGCCCCGTGGTGGCGACCATAACGAACACGTTCCTGGCGAGGAAGTACCCCGAGCCGGTGGACGTCCTGTACTGCAGGTCGTACTGCTCGATGGGCGGGAGGGAGTTCGCGTTTAGAGCCATGTTGATGGCCGCGATGGTCGCCATCTGCTGGGCGACCGTGATGGTGCCGGCGAGGTTCGCGATCGGCAGGCCGACGCGCGCTTGGACCTTGGCGTTGTTCGCCATGATCGTGATCACCGGGAGGCCGGCGAAGATCCGGTTCACGGTGTAGCCCTTGCTCGCGAGGAGCTGGTACTGTGCCATGATGTCAGTGAACGGGTCGAAGGCCGGGTTGGACCACGCGCCGGTCGCGTTGATCCGGTGGCCGGCGGGGTTGGAGTAGAGCACGTCCTCGGTGTACCCGTTGTCGCCGCGCCTCTGCACGACGGCGGACACGATGGCCTGCCAGATCTGGAGCTCGTTCTTCTCAACGAGAGCCTTGTTGAGCACGGTGTCGGCCCACCCAAGGAGCCGCTCCATGGCGGTCATGTCGTTCGAGCTGGCGATGAGCCTAAGCAGGGCCTCGTACTCTCTCGCCGTGAACTCCCGGCCGATGTCGGAGTTGCCCAGCTCCACCAGGAACTCCCCGATGAGCTCCCCGCCCTTCTTCTGCACGGGCGAATACCGGGTGCCGTCATTCGCGATAATGGTCCTGTAGCGGACGGCCTCCTCGCGGTAGGCGTTCTCGAAAACGTCCTGCTCCGGGAGCAGCGTCGCGCCCAGGTAGTGCCTGTCCGGCTGGCCGAACTGTGCCAGCGGGTTCCTGGAGATGTTTACGAAGTGTCCTTGCGATTGCAGCTCCTGCAGAGTGGTTGCTATGTCTCTCGGCATCTCAGTTCACCCCCACTGTGCATTCATAAAGCGCGCGAATCTTCGCCTGCTGTGCACCTGACAGGCTCGCAAACGCAGGAAGGTAGTTCTCCATGACAAGGCCGTTGTGGCGGTAGAGCTCTACGTCGTTGACTATGGACGCGTCAGAGACGTCGAAGGCGGTCAGGTAGTATTCGTCTTCCCCATCCACCGCCTTGTGGAATGGGGTTCCAGCATTGCGCTGCGCGTAGGTGCGGCTGACGAGGGTTCCGGACGGGATCGAGTTCTCCTCGAGCCCGGGGTAGGTGGCGTTGTCGTTCTGGACGAGGGCCGTCGGAAGGGCCTCGACAGTGATTGCGGTGTCGCCGGCCGCCGCGGGGGCGGTCAGCGTCGCGAACTTCTTTGAGCCGAAGTGCAGTGTGGTCCCGCTCGGGATCGGACCGGTGAGAGCATCCACGGGGACGCTCGTGGCGTTGCCCGCGGCTCCGGCCGCCCCTACGTTAACTCTGACTGCGTCCTCGGCCGGAAACGTTACCGGGTCAACTTGCGCCCCCCCTGGGACCAGGCTGTCGTCGTCGAAGAATTGACCAGCCCATCTCGGGGAAGTCCGCTCGTTGGCCAGAACGGTTATCTTGGCCATGACGGTTCTCCTTCAGTGTCTTTGATGTGGGTGTCCGTCCCTTGTCCGGACGACTTGCCCCTGCCCGCTACTTCTTATCTGGCTCTCCGTAGGCCTTCTTGAGGTAGCTCGCCGAGACGTTCTTCGTCGCGTTCTTCGGGTCGGCCTTGCGGCCCGCGGGCTGTCTGACGTACGAGGTTCCCTTGGACTCCTCGCCGCTGTCTGTGGATCCGCCGGTCTCTGCCTTGAGAGACGGCAGGAAGTCTGCGAGCTCCTCTGAGAGTCGCTTGCGGCTGGTCACGGCTCCCGTGGCGTCCTTGACTACCAGGAAACCGCGCTTGGCCTTGATCTTCTTCTTCTCGCCTTCCTTCTCTGGGTCGTCGACCTCCTCCTCGACCTCCTCCATGGTCAGCTCCATACCCGCGGTCAGCCTTAGCAGGTTTGACGCCTTCCATCCCTCTTCCTCGGCGATGTCCCGGACCAGGTTCCCTCGTTCAAGTTCCGTGACCTTGAGCGTGAGCTGGCCGTGCTCCTTGAGCGTCTCGGCCAGGTCCTCTACTTTTTTGCCCTCTGGAATGAGGGCCTTCAAGTCGTTGAACAGTTTGACGTCGTCGCCCTTCAGCACAACGGCGTCCGCCGACGGCACCTTGGCCCTCAGCTCGTCGACCTCGTTCTGCAGGTTGCGCTTGTCCGCGCGCAGCGTAGCGTTATCCGCGTACAAATGAGCGCCACCCTGTTCAGGCGTGAAGTTTCGATTGCTCAGGAAGTTCCTGAACATCTCCTGGATTTCGTCTCTGGTCACTGGCGGCGAACCCTGTCGCTGCCTGGTTAAATCCTGTTCTGATGTAGCCATGGATCCCTTGTCTCCTAGCCTCCCAAACTGTTCACGGTCCTTTATAGCGCGTGTCTGGGCTTTTGTAAACCCCGCGCCAAGGCGCCTGGTCATGCGGCCCTGGGTTCCCGCCTGCACCTGCAGCTGCCCCTGCCGAGGCAGACCTCGCCCGGGAACGGGCCCTCGCCAGGCTTGTACGGCCCGTTCTCCTCGGCCCCGAAGCACGGGTGGCACGTCACGTTGTCGTCGACGGCCACGTAGTCCACTAGCGAGCCGTCGGGCGCTCCCAGCTCCCTGGCCCTGAACCACTCCGCCCTCCCGGCGCCAGAGTACAGCGCCGACCGCTGGGCCACCGCGGCCTCGCTCATGCCCGGCAGGTCCGTCCTGAACCTGGAGAGGAACCGCCTCTGGGCCGACAGCGGCCCGTTGGCGATGCCCAGCATCTCGGACGGCAGCGGCTTCCTGCGGATCCCGAACGCGTGCTGGGCCACCAGCTGGTTCCTGACGGCCCTGTCCATGCGCTCGAGCCACTCGTCCGGTTCCGCGGCCGCGAGACGGGCCAGGCGCCTGACGTACTCCTCGAACGTGTTCTGGATCGCTTCCCTCAGCGTTCGGCTGCGCCTGCCGGCCAGGAGCAGGTTTATCCGCCTTGCCCCTGGCGGCCGCTTGCTGTACAGCAGCCTCCATAGGATCGTCCTCAGCTCCGTGTCCGTCATCTACTCTCCTGCCGGCGGCTGGCTGCCGCCCGGGTTGTTGTTGGCCGGGTTCGGCGGCGGGTTGTTGTTCCCCTGCGCGTCGAGGGCGGCCTGGTCTGCCTTGAGACCTACCTGATTCCTCTCCAGGAGGGCCTGCTCGTTCGGGGTCATCGGCGGGTCGGAGATCTCCTCGGCTATCTTCACCTTCTCGGCCTCCGGATCGTCCGTGACCCTCGTGGTCTCCATGTAGTTCTCCCTGGACCGCAGCTTGAAGGAGACCTCCTGCTGCATCGCGGTCCTGTCGACCGCCGCGAGCGGCCCGGCGTCCAGCTTGGAGTTAAACACCACCCTCAGGTCCCTGTACCTGTCTGGCTTCCCGGAGAACAGCGCGCCCATGGTGAGCGCGGTCTCGAGCAGCCACCTCCCCATCGCGTCCAGCCTGGTCTTGGTGCGTTTGAGGGACTTCTCGTAGTCGTCCCTGGCCTGCTTGCGCGACTCGCCGGAGGCGGCCGCGTCGCCGGACATTATCACGTGCAGCTGGCGCGCGCCGTGCAGGATGTTCTCGTACGCCGCCGCCTGGGTAGCCGTGAACGTCTCCACCGGCACCGGGTCCCTGTAGACGACTCGCGGGGTGGCTATGATCGGGTCCTTGGTGTCCTTATCGTACCCGACGACCTGGCCCGAGAGGAAGTTGGTCGTCCCGGCGCCCACCTTGAACGGCTTGGGCTGGAAGACCTTCTTACCGGACCCCGCCGGGTCGTCAACCCAGTCTCCCGGCATCTGGCCGTTCAGGATTATGCGTTCGAGGAAGCCGCCCAAGACCACGTTGGCCCCTAGCATCGTCAGGTCCATGTTCAGCAGCTTCTGGTTCGCGAGGAGCGGCTCCGTGATCAGGGGTTTTCGGATGCTCATCTCGAACATGGTCAGGTGACGGCCCAGCGGGAGGGCGGCCCTGCCCCTGAAGGCGTCGGAGAACTTGGTGAACACGTCCGCGGCCGCCTGTGACTCCGGGTCGTTGGTCTGCCCTACGGTCCTTATCACAGTGTCCCCGTTCGCGTCCAGGTACACCAGCTCCGCCAGCCTGACGGGCTTGTGTGTTATCAGCTCCTCCAGCTCGTACACGTACACCCCGCAACGCCCCATTGTCACCGGGTCGCGGAGCACCACCGCGGTGTCCGCCTCGAGGAACATCGGGTGGACCCTCGCCAGCGACTCGCCCAGGGTTCCCTCTGGGATCCACACCGCGCCGTCCTGGTCCACCTCGGCGAAGCCCTCCGGCACGAACAGCCTCATCAGCCCACGGCCGCCGAGCAGGAAGTCCTCCACGCACAGCTGGACCTCGTTGAGTGTGTCCCTGTCGTCCCACCAGGTAGTGAGCTCGGCCTCCGCCTCGTCTATGCGGAGCTGCTCCCCTTCGTTTGGCTTCTCACCCTCCTTGAGCGGCCTGGCGACGGTGACGGACCAGGCGGGCTCCGCCCCTATGATGGCGTCGCGGTGCCTGTCAACCACCTCCTCTATGGCGGGGTGGGACACCAAGCTCTCCTCAATCTCCCGCATGACGGCGTCGAAACCCTCGTTTTCCGCGTCGACAGTGGGCCCGATCCACGCGTCGCCGTTCTGCCAGTGGTCGCCGAGGAAGAACTTGCGGGCCGACGCGTACCGGGCGTCCTCCACCAGAACGCGGGCGGCGTCCTGGTAGTCGAAATCGTCGAAGCTGACCACGAACTCCGCGTTCTGGGCCTGTTCCTCGGTGGATATGGGTGTGGCGTCGCTCATCGAAACTCCTCCATAGCGCGTCAGTGTATCACGATCGCCCCGTCTTGAACACCCCGAAGCTGTGGCTGGTCGGCGGCGGCGGCGGGATGTGCATGTTGGGGGCCTTGAAGCAGGCCATCGACCCGCACACGGTGAGGTCTATCTTGAGGTTCTTCTGCCGGCGCACAATCCGGAACTTCTT
>Ga0307473_10000097_pt1 | contig 16616 bp, 30 predicted proteins | sample atmos_gasesAM5C__FD_203744 | JGI IMG/M metagenome (GOLD analysis project Ga0307473, IMG submission 203744) | Hardwood forest soil microbial communities from Morgan-Monroe State Forest, Indiana, United States - atmos_gasesAM5C_515 | ecosystem: Environmental > Terrestrial > Soil > Temperate...
CAGTTCGGCAACCGGGCGATCTACCCGGACATGCCCGCCGTCAAGCTGTTCGGCTGCGACGGCGAGCAGGGTGATAGCTGGCCCGACATTTGGCTCATGTCGTGGCGGCGGCTCCTGCCCGGCGAGGATGGCACGGCGGAATGCACGACAATCCACGACCACGGCCCGTCGCATGCCGCGATCCATGTCATGGCCGGCGACGTCTGCGAAGTGCACTACGACGTCGATCGCGCCGCGTGGCGTGCCGGAGCCAACCCGTTGCCGTGCGGCAAGCCGCGCGTGGTCATTCTGGAGCCGGGTCAGACCTTGACCATTCCCGTGCCCTACATCCACCGCATGATGGATACGGTGCGCGGGCGGGAAGGCTACAGCGTGCATTCGTATTTCCCCGGGCTCAAACACCAGCGCTCCTACCTCCACGTCGGTAACGAGCTTTACCGCAATGGCGGGTGGGATGAGACTGAGGGCGAATGCCAATTGTAGGTCTTGACAACCGGCAACAAGTAACTATCTGAACAGTGCGGGGGAATGATCCCCCGCCTAACGGGAGAAAATCCAAAATGGCTACCAAGACTACGAGCAAGACGCGCCGCCAGACCTACCTTGACCTCGTCGAAAAGCAGCGCGACGCCATGGAGGCGGCAATCGACAACGGCGATTTCGACGAGGCGGATCGCCTGCATGACGTCATCCTGACCGAAATGCGCGCGCACAAGCCGACCGACGTCGTCGAAAACGCGTAACTGACCGCAGCCTATTTACGCAGGCTGTTGGTCGCGGGCGGCAGTGCTTTTCCCCCGGGCACTGCCGCCCTTCTTATTTGGAGCTTGCCTTGCGCTTCTTTCTGGTCCTGATCGTATCTGCTGCCCCGCCCTGTGCCGTGGCGCTGTGCCTAGACCCACCTGACATGTGGCAATTCCTGTTCTTGTGGTGCCCCGCCGCTCTTTTGTGGGGCGTTATCGTCGGCAACGCTTGCTGGGAGCGGCGCCAGTGACACAATGTCACATCGCAATGTTGCCAAAAAGAAATAGTCTGTCCATGTTTAAACACGGGAGAGACGCATGGTCACACACGAGGCTTACGTCCAGGCGGTTGCCGAAGCGGTGATCCGCGCCGGGTTTCTGATGGATGAAGAGCGCGACCGGCTCCGCGCCGTCAAGCTCGCCTATGGAGCCGGCCGCAGCGGCGTCCTTGGAGTGACGATTTACCGGGCATGGAAGAACGGCAAGCCCGACGCCATCCCGTTCGTTGAGATTGGTGCGCTCACGCAGCAGTCATGGCCGCAGGTCGCCATCACGGTCATCCATGAGCTTGGCCACGTGCTGGCCGGACCCACCGCCGGCCACGGGCGCGCTTGGAAAGATGCCTGCGGCAAGCTCGGCTTCCGCAACCCGACCGCGTGCGACACCGCGCGCTCCTGCGGCTTGCTGGCGCGGCTTGCGCCTGACCTCCGCATGGCGATCGCCGCGCTACCAACGCCCACGGACGGGCAGCCCATCGTCAACGTCGCCGGCCCCACCGTGGCGCCCAAGCCATGTAGCGCTGGTGTCGGCACCCGCGGCGGCCGCTCGCGCGGTCCCGGCTCGGGCTCGCGCCTCCTCAAGTGCGAATGCGGAACATGCGGCTACACCGCCCGCGTGACCCGCAAGTGGATCGAGAAGAGCGGTGCTCCGTACTGCCCCGTCGACGGGCAGATGAACGTGGGAGAATGATGAAATGATTACGGAAAAACAGCTTGCTGCGCTGCTGACCAAGGACGCCTTTGCAGCATGGTTGCGCGAGCAGGACCCGGGCGCGCGCTACGTCTACACGGACAGCAAGGGGTGTCCAATCGCACGGTATCTCATGGCAAAGTTGCCGGATGCGCGGTGCGGCGCCAATCTTCAATACGACCCGGTGGTCATCGTGACGAGAGACATTGCCAAGGTGTTTGATGAGGATAGCGGCGAATGGATCGAGGGGGACCTCCCGCCGCACTGGGACGATGCCGTCTATGCGGGCGATCGGACCTATGGCGCGGCGTTGGAGCGCTTGGAAAGGTACACGGCCAATGACCGCGTTTAAACACGTTCTCATCCTGATGGCGGCCTTTGCCGTGGGCGCCCTGTGGGCGTGCGCGACCAACGCCCCGTCCCCCGCCCCGGCGCTGGCTACGCTCTCTACGGGCTTCCCTGCCCCGTGGGGAGGCATGCTATCGCGCAATATCGAGGACCGGCGCGGCGAGCGGCCGACCAAGTTTCAGGGTCGCTTCGCCGGATGCGGTGAAAGAGGGTGCTGACAAGCCCAACTTCATCCGTTGCTCACACCAGCAGGATTGAAACGTGGCCCCACGGCACCCCCGCCGTGGGGCCTTTATTTGACCCGCCCGGCATCGAACGCGCGCCAGCGCCGGAACCGCAGGCCGGATTTGTGACCCTCATCCACCGTCAATAGGGCGGCGCCGATGACCCGTCCGGTCAGGGATGCGTGTTGCGGGTCACCCCGCCATCGGAGCGCGGCTTTCTCGCCAAGCGCTCCACGGGCACGGCGCACAGCAAGGATGGCGCGGCAGCCGTCCAGGAAGCCACGAAGTGTGCCGATAGGATCTCATTGCACTGCAACATTCAAAAACGTGAATATGGCCGCTGGTGCGTTTTGCGCGCAACCCTGGTCCGAGGGTGCCCCGCGTCGAAAGCGCTACCCACGGGCTCCGCTCGGGCTTGGCGGGGCATTCTAAATCGAACGTGGCAGGAACGCGTTATGGAATATATTCGACTTGTGCCCATGCCATCGCGTCAAGCGAATTTGCGCCGCGTGCGACCGCGTGCCGCGGGGAGGCCGCGCTCCGCGGGGAGGCCGCGCTCCAGGTCGGAGCGGACCACAAAGGTTGCCTTGCCGCGGAGCGAGGCGGACGGCGAGGAGTAGACGCTCGTGAGCACCTCGTGCCCCCGGGCCAGCCAGTAGGCGCGGATCATGCGGGCAAGCTCGGCGGCGCCTTCGGCAGAGCAGTAGTCGTGCGCGGGGTTGGAATGGGCGCCCTTGGGGCCTTGCGGCCCGGCGCGGTCAAAGTCGGTCATTTCATTTCCTCATAGTCGAGAAAGAACGACTCGCCGCACACCTCGCAGCGATAGCGCTCGCCTTCGAAACCGCCGCCGACTTCCTTAAGGTGAGGGCACGGGTTGTTCGAAAACCGCTCTGGTGAGCACCCTGGCGGTTGCTTTGACTCGTCGCCTTTGCGGTCAGCCATGGTTGCCCTCAAATTGGTGGACGTGACCGGACTCGAACCGGCGATACTCCCCCTCGCAAAGGCACGGCATGCCCTTGCGGTGGGGGCGCCCTGCCCTACACAGGCCGTACACGCCCATTGCCGTGATCTAGCCCAAATCAGGCGCCTCGCCATGCGGCGCGGTGTCGCTCTCGCTCGCGCCATTGGGATGGCCGGGCGGCCATTGCGACGGCACGCGCCAGTAGCCGCGGATGCCGTGCGGCAGGTCCGCTTCGCCAAGTTGTGCCCAGTAGATGTTCCAGGCGCGCCACTCTGGAGTGTCGAATTTGATGTCGACACCGGGGGTGTCGTTGGACGCTGGCGCATCGGGCGAGCAGTCAATGCCATTGACCCAAAAATGCTTGTCGCCGGTCAGGTATTTCAGGTGAGCGCGGGTCTTTCTGGTGATGCTGCCATCCTTGTTGGTGAAGGTATATTCGTCAGCGCTGAGCACCCGATACTTTGTGCCCTTGTACCAGACATGATCGCCTTGCTTGAATTTTGACATTGCGCGCTCCCATTAGCTAGCTAGAGCTAGCTAGCTGCTATCAAGATCCAGCTATATCTGCTCTGCTTCTACTTCTACTCTAGGGCTTTCCTTTACTGACGGGCTTACATCTACTGATAGGTTAGCGGCTATCAAGAGGCCTACAATAAGGAAAGCTATTAGGTAAGGATAAGCGGCAGCGGCTAGCTAACGCGCTAACTGAAAAGCCTGTCAAGGTAAAATTGTCTGAGAATGAATAAGAGAATAAAAGAGAAGTGAAGTTAAGAGGCTAACTGGGAAAGACACACTTTGGACATTTATGGAGCATAAGATGTGCTCATGCAGAGACTAAGAAGGGGAGGAGAATGGAGGAGGGGGAAGAGCGAACACATTTTCGCCACAATCGACGTCTAAACTCTAGTTTAGAACGGTTCTAAAGTGGTTTTTGGGAGGATTTTTTTCCCAAAGAGGTATTTTTTTACCCTTCGACAGAAGGGGTACCTTATGCAACGGTAGAACATTACCTCCATTTGAGCGAAAATCGATGAGATTTCGAGGTTGTACGAAAGCCTTCCTTCGTAGAAACCTCGTTTAAAGCCGATTATGAGCTAATTCACCCTTCGTTCGTGCTTCGTTCACGGTATGTCCGTTGGCCCGGCCCGCGGGCGCCGGGGGTGGGAGGGTCCGGGGGGCTCCAGCTCGTGGCACACCACTCTCTCCCTCCCCCAAAAAAATTCTCCATTACGAGGTCTTGTGGCCCGCCTGTCAGCCCGCCATCTTGGCAGCGCCGTGGCCGTCTGATGCGGTGGGTATTCGTCAGGAGGGAGACCCCTGATCACGGATGAGCGAGCCCCAAGCTCACCGGGCAGGAGGGGGTGCTGGTAACATTCCCCTCCTGCGACAATGTTGCCACTTGCCAAGCTTCTTCACTGTAGGCATCTTGCTTGCCGGCAGGCAGGCACGCCCCGCAGGAAGCAAGGCGAGCCCCTTGGTTTCGGTTATCGACTTGTAATCGAGAGGTCATTGGTTCGAATCCAATCCGGCCCGCCATCGGGCCGGTAGCTCAGTTGGTAGAGCGCTACACCGATGCCGCTCGTTGTGTTCGCCTTGCTTCTTGTTGCCCCGGATCGGATGGCCTCACGAGGTAGCGCTACGTGAGGTCGCTGGGTTCGACTCCCAGTAGGGGCGCCAGTTTCCTTCAGTTCGCAGCAGGTGCCCTGGACCGGTCCCGCTCACGGTCGCCCCAGACAGCCATGGCTTAGGTCTCAGCCAAAAGTCTGGGTGTAAGCACTGGGCACCTCGCAAGCCGCCGGGACGGGCTGCGACACTCTGTCCCTTGACCTGTTCACTCATCGTAGTTTACCTACTGGAATGAACAGGAGCGATGGATGGACAAGTTTCCCCAAGACAACATGGCTGGCAAAATGAGCGTCGCCGGCCGCCCCAGCGGCATACTAACCGGCGCGGTTGCGCAAGGTGGCTTCGGCATCACCGGCACGGTCGGGCCGTACACGCTCGGTGGCAACATCGAGCGCCCACCCGGGCTGTCTGATATCCTTGACACACTGTCGACCCAGGTCGACCGCGCTGAGGTTCTCGCCAATCGTCTGCTCAACCTGAACGGAAGGTTTTTTGGCGAGGGCAGTCCAGTCTCCAATTCGGAGAGGGAGGACCAGCGCGCTGGTCTGATCCCAGCCGCCACCGCGCTGTGTGGACGCCTTGATGTAGCGCTCATCCGCATTGCAAATTCTATCGACCGGCTCGAAGGGGCGCTGTGATGTCGGGTGACCTGGACGACATGGAGGAGAAACTTAAACGCGAGGTCTCTCTGATCAACCGCTTGCAGGCCGAGAACACTAAGCTGAAGGAAGCCTTGTGTGAGATCGCCAAGTTGACCGGTCTGGAGTCTGACAGGGTGGAACGCGCCATCCAGATTTTGGAAGAAATCTCGGTCAAGTTGGACTTTCCCCTACCCTTTCCGTGACGCGATCTATGATCGACATTACCAAATGGGATCGCGAGACGAGGCCGCCTCGCCAGCGCGACCGCACCATGGACTATCTGAAATACTCGTGCGGTCAGATGCGAGAACGCAATCAGCAGCGGCCCGAGCCGTGGCGGCCGCGCCTCAAGTGGCAGGACCGTCCCTATCCAGACTGGTGGAATGAGAAGCCGTGATCCTCAACGAGCAAGGAATTCTCCCCACTGAGGAGGGCCTGCGTCGCCGGGAGGCAGAAGAGTTGCGCCGCTGGGCCGTCGAACAAGCTGTGAAGGTGCTGGAGATCCAATATAGCCGCACCCCTTCTGACGTTGTTGAAGCGGCTCGTGTGTTTGAGTCTTACGTAACAGGAGAGCCCGATGCTGTATGACAAAAAGTGGGATGATAAGTTTGCCGAGCTTCAGGCGCAGCGTGCCGCGCTGCATCAAGCGGCCGACCTGATCGAGAAGCACGGCCACGCCAAATATGCCTTGCGGAATAGCGAGGGCCGCCTGTGTCTGCTGGGTGCCATCAACATGGCGGTGACCGGCGATCCGCTCCACGAGCTGCCGGCATCGTGCAAGCTGTATTGCAAGGTTGACGAGGTAGTTAAGAAGAATAGGCCAGACTTTCCTTTTCACCGCTTCAATCACGCTGTCGACTGGAACAACGCCCCCGAGCGCAAGCCCGAGGAAGTCATCGCCCTGCTGCGGGAGGCTGCCGATGCTGTTTGATCCCAAGTGGAAAGAGGCCGAGGTCAAGGCCGCGCCGTTCGGGTCGCTCGACCACTTCATCGCGTGGCTGGAGACGCGGGACCCTGCCGAGACGTATCTCTGGTGTAGCGTCAGTGATTGCTTGCTGTGTCGCCACGGCGCGGAGCATGGAGTCACGTCGCATGTAAACCTGTACGTTGCGGTGCACAACAAGGTCTGTGACATGCACAGGTGGGCAGACTTGGTGTTGGCAGCCTCAGGTCGGGACACCACGGTTGGCTCTGCCCTCACTCGCGCCAGGAAGCTGCGCGCCCACCCGTGCGCTTGTCCTCCCTTTGCTGGCAGGATGTGATGGTCAAGAATAAGGTCGTCATGACCATCAATGTGCCGAAGCCCGTGCGCGAGGGGCTGTTCATCTCGGCCGGGCAGCGCTGCCGCTCGGTTTCCAGTCTGTGCGCCGAGGTGCTCCAGCAATGGCTGCGCGACAATCCGCCACTGGTTGAGCTGCCCGGATTGCGGCAGGGGTACCCGAGCGAACGCTGAACTTGGCGGGGTTGGTTGGATGCTGTCCCCGTCCTTTTATGAAGTGGAGAAAAACATGCTGGCCCGTACTGTCCTGACCCCCGAGCAGCTTGAGATCACGCCCGGCGTGCACGCCGCCATACTCACCCTGCTGGGCATGATGGAGCGAGGTGAGCTGGTGCATGTCGGCTTTAGGGACTCGACTAATGAGCCCCATGTTCCATGGCCCCGCGTCGGGCAGTTCAACATGAATTGCTGGGTCGGCTACGGCGACTGCGGCACCGTTCACTGCATCGGCGGTTCGCTCGAACTGCTGGCGCCGGCCGAGGGCTGCCTGCAGAGCCCTCACGCGATGGGCCTGTACCATCTTTTCTACCCCGACCTCGACTCAGACTGGGCCAACATCACCGTGGCGCAGGCTGCTGCGGCGCTGCGCAACTACCTGTCCACTGGCCAGCCCGAGTGGAAGTCGGTCATGGGGGAGGCGAGTGCGACAGGAGACCAAGTGTGATAAGCTTCTGGCAGCTTACCGAGCGCCTCCCGCGCCCGAGACGTAAGCCTGAGGCTGCTATGACCATCCTTCATGATATCCACGCCATCCTCAAAACCATGGAGACACGTATGTCTGTGCTCGACGACAAGCTCACTGAACTCAAAGCCGACGTCACCGCCGAGAGCAATCAGGTGGCCGCCGCCAACATGCTGCTGGCCAAGCTGTTCAACCTGTTGCAGGCCGCGCTCAATACCCCGACCGACGACACCGCCAAGGTGGCCGCGGTGCAGGCCATCATCGACAAGGTGGTGGCGGATACGTCGAGCCTGGGCAGCGCGGTTACGGCCAATACGCCGCCCCCGCCGCCGATCGTGCAGGCCCCGACGATCTCCACGCCATCCGGGCCGACCGCAGGCGGCTCGGCGAGCGCGTGAAACAGCTCACTGCGCTCCTGCTCTGCCTCGCGCTTTGCTCATGTGCTGATGTGACCAGCGATGAGTATGAGCGCGGGGCGGCGCAGTGCCATGCTCGTGGCGGCGTGATGCGCTATACGAGCGACGGCATGAGGTGTTTCATCAACGGCAAGCAGGTGACGTACTGACGATGAAGGAATCCGTAGCGGTTGCCGTGCTGGTGGCGCTCATGGCGAGCATTATCATGGGCGTTGCCCTGTGGAGCATCTTTATAAGGGCCGTGGCATGCTGATCGAGCGACGCAACTTTTTGGTCGGCGCGGCCGCGACGCTGTTCTGCGCGCCCGCCATCGTGCGGCCCGCGAGCATCATGCGGGTCAAGCCGATCTTGGGGGATTTTCACTTTCGATGGGTGGTTGCCGAGCACGTGAAGATGCCGGGCGAGGCATTTGTTCTCGGTATCCCGACCCGGGAGGAGTACGAACGGTTTGTTGCTGGCAAGTTGCCTTATGTTAAGCCCGCTGACGTTAACAGCCTTCCAGTAGGGGGGTTTAAATTGCCAGTAGATACTGTCTGGAAAGTTCTATGAAGATCGGCTACGCGCGGGTCTCTACTCAAGACCAGAACCCGCAGCTACAGATTGACGCCCTCAACGAGGAAGGCTGCGACGAGATTTTTGTCGAGAAGGCTTCAGGCTCCTCGATGGAGGGCCGCCCGCAACTGGCCATGGCGCTGCGCGCGCTCCACCGCGGTGATGTGCTCCTGGTATGGAAGGCCGAGCGACTGGCGCGCTCGACACTTGATTTTGCCACCATCGTCGAGGACCTGCGCCACCGCGGCATCGGCTTTCGCTCGCTGACCCAGCCGTTCGACACCACCACGCCGGCCGGCCGCCTGTTCATGATGATGCTCGCCGCGTTCGCCCAGTTCGAGCGCGAGAACTCGCTGGAGCGCATCAACGCCGGCATCAAGGCGGCCCAGGCGGCGGGCGTGCATTGCGGCCGCCCGCGCAAGGTGACCCCCACCATGGTTCACTGGGCACGCCAGATGGTCTACGACGAGGGCTGGACCCTGGTCGAGGTCGCCGCCGTGCTGGGGGTCAGCGAGTCGACCATGTCCAAGCGCCTCGGCGGGCTCGTCAAAGGTGCCAAGGCGTGGTATTCAAGCCACCCGGTCCCCAGTGGGGACTTCGACATGGTGCAACCGGATGTCCCAGGACCTTAAGCCTGCCCTGTTTGATACGCCGAGCGACGCCCAGGTGTCGGTCTCGGTCGACATGGGGATCATCCCGCCCGGCTTCCCCGGCGCCGGGCAGTATGTCATCACCGCGCAGGTGCATCCGATCCGCCGGCAGGCCGAGGCGCAGATCATCCTCCAGGCGGTCAAGGAAGCGGTCGAGAGCCGCCTCCAGGTTAAGATGCGCATGGACAACACCGTGACGGGGACCCTGCAATGACGCACGTGATGAGCGCCGCTCTGGTCGGCGAGTTGCACCACTACGTCATGCTGGAGGTCGGCACCAACACCATGACCTTGCCCGACGGCTTCATCGTGCGCGAGGTTCGCCTCGTCGGCCAGCGTGACCGCGAGTACCCGTCGATGGTGCTCTATGAGCTGTCCTTTGTGCGCAATCAGCTCAAGCACCTGCGCGCCATTCCGACCATGTGGGCGCCTGACTACCGCGACAAGCTCATTTACGTGTGGCCGTGGGCGAGCAACACCTTCAAGGTTCATCTGATTGGTGAGCCGACCAAGAAGTCACAGAAGGCGGACGAATGAAATTTACCACCAACCAAAGATGGTTGGAGCTGTTCTACCAATATATAAATTATATGCGCATCAGCTCCAAAGAGCTTGACAGCACCAAAGATGTGCCACTGCTCGACGTGCTCTATGAGGCGCAGCACCGTTTCCTGCGTGAGGTGTGCAGCGGCCTGGACAAGGGCATTCATTCGTTCGTCTTCCTCAAGGCCCGCCAGCTTGGAATCTCTACCATCAGCCTTGCTGCTGACGTGTTTTGGTTGTCGGTCCATGACCGAATGCAGGGCGCGCTCATCACGGACACCGAGTCCAACAAAGAAAAGTTCCGCATCCTGCTTCAGCAATACATCATGTCGATGCCGGACGCGTTGCGCGTGCCAATCGTTACGCACAATCGCAACAACTTGGTGCTGGAGAATGGCTCGATCCTGGACTACCTCGTGGCGGGGACCAAGAAAACAGGTCAAGCGCGTCTCGCCACGTCGCGTGCGCTCAACTTCGTTCACGCTACGGAGCTTAGTTCCTGGGGCTCTACGGATGGCTTTGACTCGCTCAAAGCGTCCCTTGCCCAGAAGCATCCTGACCGCCTCTATATCTGGGAGAGCACCGCGCGCGGTTACGGCAATCTGTTCTGGAACGTCTGGAATGCGGCGAAATCCGATAAAATCCGACAGCGTGCGGTGTTCATCGGCTGGTGGGCCAAAGAAGATTATCAGTTTCTAAAGGGCACTCGCGAGTACGAGGAGTACTGGGACGACCGGCTCGACGACTACGAGCAGCAGTTGGTCGACGAGGTGCGGGTGCGCTACGGCCATGAGATTTCGCCTGAGCAGATCGCATGGCACCGCTACATGCGGACTGTCGAGAAGCCCGACGAAGATGTGATGAATCAGGAGTACCCGTGGACCGAGGATCAGGCGTTCATCCTGACCGGCCGCTCGTTCTTCTCGATGAAGCGCGTCAACGAGGACATGAAGTTTCTGATCGACGCCCAGGCGCCGCTCAAGTCCTACCGCTACCACATGGGGGAGAACTTCCTTGCCACCCAGATCGAAGAGCTTGATTCCACCGATGAGGCGGACCTACGTGTGTGGGAGGAGCCCGTCCCGCACGGGGTATACGTCATGGGGGTTGATCCTGCCTACGGGCGGTCTGACAGCAACGATCGACACTCGATACAGGTCTATCGTTGCTACGCTGATCGTCTCGTGCAAGTGGCAGAATATGCGACCAGCGCACCAGAATCATTCCAGATCGCCTGGGTGATGTGCCATCTGGCCGGAGTGTACAAAAATGTGTGGCTCAACTTGGAAATTAACGGTCCCGGGGCTGCCGTGTGGGCCGAGCTACGTCACCTCAAGCAGCTCATGTCTATCGGCTACCTGCAGCAAGCCGCCGGAGATCGCGGCCTCTCGGACGTATTCTCTGCTGTCAAGTGGTATCTGTACCACCGTCCAGACTCGCTGGGAGTTGGTTACTGCTACTGCTGGAGAACCACCCCGCAGAATAAAATCTTGATCTTCAACCAGATGCGCGATGCCTATGCGCTGCGCCAACTCACCATTCGCTCGATCCCGCTGCTGGAGGAGATGCGCTGCGTGGTGCAGTCCGATACCGGCATCGAGCACGACAAGGCGACCGAGCACGACGACCGGGTGTTCGGCACCTGCCTTGCCGTCAAGGCGTGGATGGACTGGGTGCGCGGCGGCATGGTAGCTGAGAACCAGACTTACGCGCAGGTGACCGGCGAGGAGCGGCAACGCCTGGAGAGCCCGACCACCAGCTACCTCGGCGCCATCGTGTCCGACTTCTTCAAGCGGTCGGAGGAGCGCCGTGAGCAGATTGAGGACTTCAAGGCATGGTCAGGGGAGCACAATGAGTATTGAGGACGGCATGCTGGTCTTTCTGCTTGCTCTGGCCATCTTCAGCGTGTTTGTCGTGGGCAAATTGCTGTGGGTCATCTGGACGTGGTATGCGGGGGCGTGATGATCATCCTGAAGAAAAATCGCAACCCGAACTATTACTACATGCCACCGCCGTGGGAGCTTTGGCCAGAATCGTGGTTCTTTCACGAGGGCTGCGAGCAATGCGGTCCTATCGTGTGGCTCAATGGCACGAATTGGAAGTCCTACGTGGTGCTGCCATGCCCGTGACGCGCACCTATGAGTGCAATGAGTGCCGTGAGCGCTTCGAGGTTACCTGCGCGAGCGGTGACGGCGACCCTGATTGCCCGCACTGCGCGGTGGTGCTGCAGTGGAAGCCGCAGCGCTTTGCCATTGGCGGCTCGCCGGTGATGCAGGCTGAGAAGATCGCGCAGGACATCATCGAGAATGATTTCGGCATGTCCAACATCAAGGATGCGAAATACGAGGGCGAGACCGCCTACGTGGCGCCGACCACGACCACGGCCGAGAGCGATAAGCTGTCCCAGCAGATGTCGGAGGTGGTGCAGCAGCGCCCGCAGCTTTCGCCGATGGCCAAGCAGTTCTTTCAGGGCGGCGCCGCCTCGTTCGGCAATGTTGACCTCGGCGCGCTCAAGGCTGGCCCATCGGCTGGCGCGACCGGCGCGCGCGCGCTCAATATGATTCAGAACGCTGCCCAGGAGGGCAGGCTCGGACCGATATGCAAGCCTATCGTCCGGGGCTAGTGCTCCTCCTCGTCTTGGTGGCTTATGGCGTTCTTGTCTACGTCCTAGCCCACCTGTATACCTCCGGCGTGCAGTAGCACGCATCGAAGAGGTTGTTTCACGTGAAACTCCCGGCCAGAAAGCTGGGGGACTGGGCGCGCGAGCTTATCGACGAGTGTTCGACCAGCCGCGAGCGGCGCATCGAGCAGTACAAGTTGTTCAAGAGCTATTTCTGGTCGGGCACCGACTACGGGGTGCAGGCCCGCTATAACCGTTGTGGCGCCCATTGCGATCGCTTGGCGTCCTACCTGTTCTCCCCGGCTGACGTGCGGTTCTCGATCGAGCTGGACCAGACCCAGGACCCGGCCGATCAGGACAATGTCGACGCCGCCGCCCGCTACCTCAACCGCGAGTTCCACCGCTGCTGCGTCGACATCGAGGTCGGCGCCGGCACCCTGTGGGGGCTGGTCAAGGGTGCGACCATCCTCAAGACGGTGTGGGGCTTCAACGGGCTTGAGCCGTGGCTGATCCAACCTGAGTTTTTCGCCGTCCTGCGCGAGGACATTGCCGACCTGGACCGCCAGGAGGCGTTCGTCCACACAACCTACATGACGCCTTCAGCGTTTAAACGCACATTGGTTGAGCATCCCGAACGGCAGTCCATTCTGGAGCAGATCGAGATGAAGAACGCGCGCGCCGACCTGCGCGGCGCCGAGGACCCGATGCACCAGATTTTTGCCGGCATGATCGCCCCGGTCTCGACCACCGGGGTGTCGAGCGGGCAGGGGCAGGTGGCGATCCAAGCGACCCCGGAGCCGATCCTCTCGGCCGACGTGGGCAAGCGGCTGGTGCGCATCGACGAGCTGTGGGTGCAGGATGACGAGCGCCAGGACTGGACCACCATTCGGATGATCGACGACATCGTGGTGGAAGGCCGCTTTCAGCGCCGCAACTTGAGCGGCGTCGAGGGCCAGCATGGCTTTCACAAGCTCGCCCCCAACGACGTCGACGGCTACTTCTGGGGCGCCTCGGAAATCCAGCAAATCTACCGGCTGCAGGACCTCCTCAACGACCAGATCAGGGACATGGCGCGCATCATCCGGCTGCGCGCTGACCCGCCGCGCGTCGGCATGGGGTTCTCCGACCTGACCTTGGAGAAGTACAAGACTCTGCGCCGCCCGGGCGGCTGGCACGCCGAGTCGACGCCGGGCGCCAAGATCGAGTCGCTCGCCCCTGAGCTGCCGCCCGAGCTGTTTCAGTCGATCGAGTCAACCTTGCGCTACTTCGATGACATCGCTGGCTTTGCCCCGATCATGCAGGGCCAGGGCGAGACCGGTGTGCGCACTCAGTCGCAGGCCCAGACGTTGACCCGCAACGCCTCGCCGCGCATGCGCGACCGCGCGCTGCTGCTGGAGCGGCAAGTCATCGACATCGGCGATTTTTGTTTGAAGTTGCTTCAGAATAAGCAGGCCGAAGTCTTTAATTCTGAGAAAGGCGGCCAGTTTCTTCTGTCCCAATTGCCTGAAGATTATCGCGTGACTATCGACTCTCACACCTCGTCGCCGGCCTTCATGGAGGACCACCGCAATCTCGCGTTCCAACTCGCTAGATTTGGTGCCGTCGACCACGAGGAACTCATTATGTTGACACACCCCCCACACGAGGATACCTTGCGAAAGCGTGCCAAAGAGCGAGCCCAAGCTCAGGCAAAGATGATGCAAGAACATCCTGAGATGTTTGCCAAGGGCAAGGGCAAGCCGAAGAAGTAGCACGCATCCCCGGGCAGGTGGTCAGACTGAGCCCCCCGCCCTACCCAGGAGAGAGCAAATGGCTCGTCGTCGCCACCGCCGCGGTCGCCGCCGGTAATCCCGGCCGAACGCGTCTGTGCTGCATGGACGTTGTACCCCATGCCCGCACCTGGATTGCCTCCCTCGCTTGGTGGTCGCCCACCCATGGGTGCTGGCCCCCTTAGCGCCCCCACTGGCTCCCCCGGGCAGTCGGCCAACGCATTGTCCAAGGTCCGGGAGGCAATCAAGATTCTGATCGAGGCGTTGCCCGAGCTGCCGATGGGCAGTGAGCCGTGGAAGGCAACCAACGCCGCGATCCAAAACCTCGGCAAGCATGTGTCGCCCTCGGACGAGGTTCCGGGCGTGCAGCAGACGCAGCTCCGAGGTCTCCAGCAATCCGCCGGCAAGGACGCCGCCCTGCAGTCGTTGATGCGCAGCATGGGCGGCGGTGGTGCCGCGGCTCCAGGCGCCGCCCCGGGCGGCGCGCCACCTCCACCGATGTGAGGCCAACCATGTCGTCCAAGAACTTCCCCGGCCCGAACTACAACAAGCTGATCGAGACCGATTCTCAGATCGTCAAGGTCAATCTCGACATGGTCGAGTGGGGCGCGCGCATGTCGATCTTCCCCAAGGGTGGCTCGCCTGAGACGCCCGGCAAGGTGGGCGGCGCGCCGACTGCGCCTGAGATGACCATCAAGCACACGAGCTGATGATGCAGGTCACGGACCAGATGATTGAGCGGCTGATGACACAGTCAAATGTCGATAAGGCAGGTCTGTGCGTTGGCACCTATCTGGAAATGATTCGTGACCTGAAGTCAGGCGAAATCACAGTCGAGGACTTCAAAGAAAAAACTGGCATTGATGTGGAGAGGCTAGATGCCTGAAATCTCTGATCAGGAACTTGCGCTCCTGTCCGGCTCCAAGAAGGTGCTGGACAAGATGCTCAACAATCCCAAGACCAAGTATCAAGCTGAGCAGCTCATCAAGACCAACTATCCCGAGGCCCAGACCACGGTCGATCGTGCCGCGCCGTTCATCAACCGGATGAATGCGATCGAGCAGAAGCTCGACAAGTACATGGGCGACAACGCCAACCGCGATATCGACCAGCGCCTCAATGGCGAGTTCGATGCGCTGCGGCGCCAGCACTACACCGAAGAGGGCATCGAGAGCATCAAGAAGCTGATGGTTGAGAAGCGGATTTCCTCGCCGCTCGATGCCGCCAAAATCTGGCAGCATGACCACCCGCCCACCCCGATTGAGCCTTCGGTGTTTCAGCCCGACTCGTGGGGCTTCAACAGCGCTGATGGCGCCGACGATGACATGAAACTGCTATGGGCCAACGAGGACCGTTGGGCCGACAAGGAAGCCGGCCGCGCGCTTGCCGATTATCGGCGGGTGCAGAGGCGGGGTGAGGAATAAATGCCGACAGGTGTCTACCAGCGCCCCGGACGGAAGCCGTCGATCATGAAGCCGTGCGAACGGTGCGGCACGCCGTTCAAGTTGTATCATTCGGCCCGTGTGCGGCGTCGATTCTGCTCCCTCAAGTGCAAGGGCGCAGCGGATACCGAAGAGTCAATGGTCAAATTCACTTGCCCGCAGTGCGGCAAGGAAGAGATTCTCCAGCGCGGCGTGGCTGCGCGCAAGCGCTACTGCTCGTCCAAATGCTGGCACGCGGCAGCCAATGTGAAGACCGGATATATAGGTCGGCAGGGCTATCGGCGTATCAGCGTCAACGGCCGAAGAGACGTTCCAGAACACCGCTACGTCATGGAACAGCACCTTGGGCGCGCACTGTTCCCCGGCGAGATAGTTCACCACAAGAACGGCGACCGAGCCGACAATCGGATCGAGAACCTGGAGCTGTGGTCGCGCAAGGACCCACCTGGACAGCGTGTCCAAGATCAAATTGAGTATTCGCGAGCACTTCTTCGCCGATACAATGTTGATATTGGAGCGCCTACAGTATCGGAGATGATCTCCGGTATAGCTGGGCTAGTATAGGAGAGTATTATGCCTCAGCTTAACGTAGGAATTGTGCCGGGGGGCTCGATTGGGGCAGAACTCGTAAGTGTAACGCGTCGGGCCTTCGTGCCTCGTTTGGTTGTACAAATTTATAAGGCAACCCCATTACTTTCACTTCTACTTAGAAATGCCCAGCGCGCCAAGGGCGGTGTCTCTCAGATCACTGTCCCGGTGCAGGGCGGCTCGTTCGTCAACTTCTCCTGGTCCGATTACTCGGGTGCGTTCCCGCAGCCGGCGGTTCTGACCGCGGCGCAGAACGCCGAGTTCAACCTCAAGCTCGGTGTGGTGCCGATTCCGTTCCTCGGCATGGAGGCCCTGGTCCAGTCCAGCGAGGTGGTGATTCCGCTGCTCAAGGCGCGCATGGCAGACGCAAAGACGGTGGCGGTGCAGGCGCTCTCTGCCTCTATGTTCACCAACAACGCCAACGTGCCGGGCCAAACCCAGCTCGACTCGCTGGTGCAGGCATTCGATGACGGCACCACCGTGCCGATTTACGGTGGCATCAACCGCACTGTCGCCAACAACGCGTTCTGGAAATCAACCAAGATCACGTCGTTTGGCGGCAC